>Ga0070729_10002245_pt1 | contig 25627 bp, 23 predicted proteins | sample tdDd472_FD_66725 | JGI IMG/M metagenome (GOLD analysis project Ga0070729, IMG submission 66725) | Marine sediment microbial communities from the Atlantic coast under amendment with organic carbon and nitrate - tdDd47.2 | ecosystem: Environmental > Aquatic > Marine > Coastal > Sediment | place... | reverse complement strand
ATCTTCGGCGACCAAAGGTCGGAGAACGATGCGAACTTCTCGGCGAGATTGACCTTGTCCATGGCTAGATCCGAAGCACGGCGTAGCGGCGCTTGCCCGCTTTCACGACCGCGCCATCCTTCACGTCCACCATCGCCTTGGGGTCGCTCACCTTCTCGCCGTCGATCGAGACCGCGCCCTGCTGCACCAGTCGACGCGCCTCCCCGCCGGACATCGAGAACGCATCGCGGACCAGGTTCGCGATGCCAACCGGAGACTCTGCAACCGCGAAATCCGGCATGTCCGCCGGCTGTTCCTTCTTTTTGAAGACACGCTCGAACTCGTCGCGTTCCACCTGCCCAACGTCCTCGCCGTAGTAGCGGGCAACCAGAGCGCTCGCCATCCGCTTCTTCGCCTCCCAGGGATCGCCCGACAGGAGTGCGGCCGAATCCTCGTCGGACATGTCGGTAGCGAGACGCAGGTACTTCCCCACCAACTCGTCCGGCACGCGCGTCGCGAGTCCGAACATGTCCCGCGCCGGCGTCGCCACGCCGATCGCATTGCCGAGACTCTTCGACATCTTCTTCGAGCCGTCGACGCCCTCGAGCAGTGGATTGATCACGCAGACCTGCGACTTCATCCCCGCATTCTTCTGCAGGGTGCGCCCCATGTTCAGGTTGAACGTCTGGTCGGTGCCGCCCAGTTCGATGTCCGCGCTGATGGCTACCGAGTCGTAGCCCTGCACCAGGCAGTAGAGAAACTCGTGCAGCTGAATGGGAGTGCCTTCGCGGTATCGCTTGGCGAACGACTCGCGCTCCAGCATCTGGGCGACGGTGAGTTGGCCCGCCAGCTGGATCAGTGCCGCGGAACCCATCGGCTCCATCCACTCGCTGTTGTGGCGCACCTCCGCCTTCTCGATCGAAAGCACCTGCGAGATCTGTTCCAGCCAGGTTTTCTCGTTGGCCGCGATCTCCTCCGGCGTCAGCACCGGACGCGTCTTGTCCTTGCCGGAAGGATCCCCGATGCGCGTCGTGAAGTCGCCGAGGATGAGGACCGCCGTGTGCCCCAACTCCTGGAACCGCGCCAGGATGCGCAGCGGGATCGCATTCCCGATCGTTACCTCGGTCGACGTGATATCGATCCCGAGTTTCACGCGGAGCGGTCGCCCCAGCGCGAAGAGTTCCTCGAGTTCGCGCTCGGCCGGGAAGACGGACTCGACGGTGCGGGCGAGCAACCCGAATTGTTCACGCCATGACATGGAGCCGATTCTACGCGAGCTCGAGCCAGTCCCGCAGAGCCAGTCCCCCGGATCCCGTCCCCCGGATTCAGTCGCGCCGACTCAGCGCCCGACTTCGAAGGTCGGCGCCGTACTGTCCGGCAACACAACCCGATCCTCGCGGAAGTAGGTTTCGCGCACGCGCGGCCACCACGCCTTCCATGCGTTCGCATCGCGGCCCAACTCAATCCGCGTCACGTACTCGAGAGAGGCGAAGATCGCCCAGTCGATCCTGCGGTCGCCGCGCAGCTGGTCGACCAGGACATCCACCGCCGCCTGACGCTCATCCGGGGCGAGCAGCGCCGCCGCCGTCATCAGGTGGGTGCTGGCCGCTTTGGCGATCGCCTGCTCCACCCGTTTGAGCGGATCGTCCGCGAGGTGCTCCCAGTTGGGCCGGAATGAGCGTACGAAGGTGCCGCGAATCGGAATCGACTCCCAGCGCCGCAGCGCTCCCATTTCGAGGCGAGCCGGACGCAGACGCCCCCGCACGGCATACACGCGAAAGCCGTTCAGTCCCTTGTCGTTCCCGAAGATTCCGAGATCGAGGACCTGCTCCGCCGTGCCCCCCACGGGGATGTTCCAATCGTGCTCCAACGGAAGACGCACGATGCGCGAACTCGTGACCACCTGGGCGTGCGTGTTCCATTCGCGGCGCACGAGGTCGATCTCGATCATGCTGTCGCTGGTTCCCTCGAGGCGAATCGGAACTCGGACCGGCCGACGCCCGAGGTTGGTGAAGCGCACCCGCACACGCAATCCCGACCCGAATGAAATCGGATCCTCGACGGCTTCGAACTCGCCGCGCAGCGTCGGAAGGTCGAGCACGGCCAGGTTTGCGCGCTGCAGCAGCTGATCGAGCTGGGAGCGGACGACTGGCCCCGGATTGCGCTCGCGAATCGAGTGGACCCGGCGAATCGCCGCCTCGAACTCGCCGGCCGCGATTTCCTTTTCGACGACGCGCAGCTGCTCGTCGAACCACTGATCGGGAGCCCCGACGCTCCCACTGCCTCCGAACACCTCGCCGCGCTTGAGGACGAGCCGCCCCGCGTTGACGGCGGCTGCGGAATCCCCGGCGGCCTTGTCGGATTGGCAGCCCACCGCCGCGAGCGAACTCGCCAGCAGGGAGAGGATCAGGAAGACGCGCGGGTTCACGGGAGGGCCAGTAACTGAATCGGCACGAAAAAGGGGGTGGCTCCAGCGAGCCACCCCCGGAATGAGCTACGAAAGCTTCACTGAAGGTCGAAACGGTAGGTCGGTCGAATCACCGACGCGTCACGCGTCTTCCTTCTTCTCTTCCTCGGCCGGTGCCTCTTCGGCGGGAGCCTCCTCAGCAGGCGTCTCTTCCGCCGGAGCCTCGGCAGCTTCCTCGGCAGCCTCTTCGGCCGGAGCCTCGGCAGCTTCCTCGGCAGCCTCTTCGGCCGGAGCCTCAGCAGCTTCCTCGGCAGCCTCTTCGGCCGGAGCCTCGGCAGCTTCCTCGGCAGGTGCTTCCGGTGCGGGCGTCGCCGCCGCGGCCGGCTTGGCGGGTTCGTCGTCCGCCGCAGCGATCAGCGAGAGGCCGATCTTGCGGTCTTCCGGCTCCACCTTGAGGACGGTCACCTCGACGCGATCGCCGACATGCACCACCTCGTCCGGCGAGCGGATCTTCTTGGTGGAAAGCTCGGAGACGTGCAGCAGTCCCTCGAGGCCCTCCTGAAGCTCCACGAACACACCGAAGTTGGTCACCTTCGTGACGGTTCCGATGACGACGTCGCCGACCTTGTACTTGTCGGCGATTTCCTTCTTCCACGGATCCTCGTCCAGCTGCTTCATGCCGAGCGAAACCCGCTTCTTCTCGCGATCGACGTTGAGCACGATCGCCTTGACGTGATCGCCCTCGCTGATCAGCTCGCTCGGGTGCGTGACCTTCTTGGTCCAGCTCATGTCCGAGACATGCAGCAGGCCGTCGATGCCCTCTTCGAGCTCGACGAACGCGCCGTAGTTGGTCAGGTTGCGGACGGTGCCTTCGACGAGAGTCCCCGGGGGGTACTTCTCCTCGACCAGGTCCCAGGGGTTCGCCTCGGCCTGCTTCATGCCGAGTCCGATCTCCTGCTTGTCGCGCTCGATCTCCAGGATCACGACCTCGACCTCATCGCCGACAGCGACCACCTCGGACGGGTGGTTGATGCGACGGGTCCAGCTCATCTCGGAGACGTGGACCAGGCCCTCGAGGCCGTTCTCGAGCTGGACGAACGCGCCGTAGCTCATCACGTTCACGACCTTGCCCTGCACCTTGGTGCCGACCGGGTAACGAAGTTCGACCTCGTCCCACGGGGAAGGCATGCGCTGCTTCAGGCCGAGCGCGATGCGCTCCTTGTCGCGGTCCACGCGCAGGATCATCACCTCGATCTCCTGATCGATCGACACAGCCTCGGACGGATGGTTGATCCGCGTCCAGCTCATGTCGGTGATGTGCAGCAGACCGTCGATGCCGCCCAGGTCGACGAACGCGCCGAAGTCGGCGATGTTCTTGACCACGCCGTGGCGGATCTCGCCCTCCTGGATCTCGTCCAGCAGCTTCTTCTTGGCCGCCTCGCGCTGCTCCTCAACGAGCTTGCGACGCGACACCACGATGTTCATGCGCTGCTCATCGATCTTGATGATGCGCGCCTCGACCTCGGTGCCGATGAACTCGCTGATGTCCGCACTGCGGCGGAGCGAGACCTGGCTGGCCGGAAGGAAGACCGGCACGCCGACGTCGACGAGCAGTCCACCCTTGATTTTGCGTTGCACGATGCCGCGGACGATGTCGCCCTCGTTGTGCGTCTTGAGGATCTCGTTCCACGCGCGGATGCGATCCGCCTTGCGCTTCGACAGGCGAATCATGCCCGTCTCGTCCTCGATCTCGTCGAGCAGGACCTCGACCTCGTCATCGACGTCCACGTCGGCGTTCTCGCCGAACTCCGCCAGCGGGATGACACCCTCCGACTTGTAGCCGATGTCGACAATCACCTCGCCGTTCACCACGTTCAGGACGCGGCCGGTGAGGATGGTGTCCTCTTCGAATTCCTTGACCGAGCTCTCGTAGACCTCGGCCATCTGCTCGGGCTGCGAATCGGAGAAGGCCTCCATGACCTTCTGCTCCAACTCGTCATCCGGCATGTCGTACTTGCGTACGACGTCAATACCTCGAACCATTTGTGCCTCGTTTCACGCGGGGGCCATTCCGCATGCCGTCGTCGAATGCAGCTTCGACGCCGGCCGTCGCCCTTAATCCTGTACTTGCGGCAGCCGCTCGACCGCGAGGGCTACCACCTGTTCAACCACCTCGTCGATGGTCAGTTTCGATGTATCCATGCGCACCGCATCCTCCGGACAGACGAGCGGCGAATCCGCACGCGAAGAATCCGCGTGGTCGCGCTTCTCGATGGTCTGTTCGAAGTCGTTGGGCGGAGTCTCCGGGTATTCCCGGTGGCGACGCTGCGCTCGCTGTTCGAGCGAAGCATCGAGATAGAGTTTGAGCTGGGCCTGCGGGAAGACCACCGAACCGATGTCGCGGCCCTCGGCCACGAGACAGCCGGTCAACTCCCGCTGCTTCTGCTGGATGACGCGGCGCAGATCCGGGACGGCCGACACGCGACTCACATCCGCGGTCACCTCCGGCGTCCGAAGCTCGCTCGTCACGTCTTCGCCGTGCACGAGATAGCGGTCGCCGTCGAGCTCGAGTCCACGCGCCGCTTCCGTCGGATCGCCGTCGTGCCGCAGCAGGTAGGCGGTCACGGCGCGGTACATCGCTCCCGTATCGAGATACCGGAACCCGCGCAGCTTTTCAGCGGCGGCACGCGCGACGGTGCTCTTGCCGGCCCCGGCGGGGCCGTCGATGGCGATGACGAAATCAGGAGGCATAGACGGAAGCCCGGGATTGTCGCCCGTGGCGCCGCTTCGGGCAAGCTCTGGAGCCCCCCCCGGCGCCCCCGGGAATCCGGTGCTCAGGCGAACCGACGCAGATTCAGCTCGCCGTCCCGGGCCTCCAGAAACGAGCCTCGGCGGGACCATTCGCCCAAAGTGATGAACTCGCCGCGTTTCCCGCCCGGAAGGTCGACCTGATAGCGGGCTGCACGGTGGACATGGCCGCAGACCACCACGTCGTGCCCGGCCGTCAGATGGCTCCGCACACGGCCGAAATTGACCGCGATTTCCAGGCGGGTTTTCCGCGCCGTCTCGCGTTCGCTCAGCCGCCGGTAGCCGGTAGAAACAAACGTGGCGAACGACAACGGCAGGTTGTTGGCCACGGCCCGCAGCGGCCCGGAGCGCAGGACCGTCCGAGCGCGGCCGTAGGCGAGATCACCCGTGCAGAGCAGGTCCCCATGGGTCAGGTAGAGGCGACGACCGGCCGCCTCAACCGACATCGACTCGGGGAGAGCGTGATCCGAGGCGTCCGGGTTGAGGGCGGCGTCGAAATTGAAGTCCCGGTTGCCGGCGATGTAGTGGACCTCGATGCCCTCCGCGATCAACTCGCGCAGCTTCTCGAGAATCGGCAGCACGTATGGCACGCGCTCCTGCTTGGCCCCCACCCACAGGTCGAAGATGTCACCCAGAAGGAAGAGGCGGTTGGCGTCCTCCCGCACGTGGTCGCAGAAGCGCAGAAAGAGCTGACTGACGCGCGGACGCTCGGCAGCCAAGTGCACGTCCGACGCGAAGTAATCGACGGTACCCGGCGCGCGCCGATCAGTCGTCGTCATGGATATCCAGCTCGCGCATCTTCTCCCAGAGATTCTTGCGCGAGATGCCCAGGATCTTGGCGCTGTTGGCGCGATGGCCGCCGGTGTGCTTCAGCACGCGCCGGATGTGATGCGCCTCCGCTTCGCGCGCCACGTCGCGCAAGGATCGCTCGACCGGCCCTTCGCTCTCCAGTTCACCGCGCTTCAGACGCGGCCCCTGAATCACGAGGTGGTCCGCCGACAGGCGGTCGTTGCCACCCGCCATCGCGATCGCGCGGCGCACGGAGTTTTCCAGTTCGCGCACGTTGCCGGGCCAGTCATGGCGCACCAGCGCTTCGCGCGTCTCCTCATCGACGACGAACGCGCGACCCTTCCCGTAGATGCGGACAAAGTGCTCCACGAGTACGGGCACGTCCGAGCGACGCTCACGGAGCGGCGGAAGGGGCACGGGAATGACGTTGATGCGGTGGTACAGGTCTTCGCGGAACTCGCCGTCCTCGACCGCGGTCCGCAGATCGATCTTTGTCGCGACCACGACACGCACGTTCAGGTCAATCGTTTTGACGCCACCCAGTCGCTCGAGGTTGCGCTCCTGCAGAACGCGCAGCAGCTTCACCTGGGTCTCAATCGGCACGTCGTCGATGTCGTCGAGGAACAGGGTCCCGCCGATGGCGCGTTCGAAACGCCCCTGCTTCACGGCCTTCGCATCCGTGAACGCTCCCTTTTCGTGGCCGAAGATCTCGTCCTCGAGCAACGTCTGCGGGAACCCACTGCAGGAGAGCACGACGAAGGGTTGATCTTTGCGGGGCGAGAGCTCGTGGATCTCCTTGGCGATCAGCTCCTTGCCGGTCCCGGTCTCGCCGGTGATCAGCACGTCTTCGTCCGAGTCGGAGATCGTCCGCACGAGATCGAGCACCTTGCGGATCGCATCCGAGTCGCCGATGATCCGCGAACGAGCGTCGCGCAGGCCGACCTCCGACTCCAGCGTCTGGACCTTGTTCTCCAACTTGCGCATGCGCGCGAGGTTGGCAACAAGGCGCACGATCTCGTCGTTGAGGAACGGCTTGCGCACGTAGTCGAACGCGCCGTGGCGAATCGCATCGACGGCAGTCTCGATCGAAGCTTGCCCCGTGATGACGATCACCTGGATCGCCGGGTCGGTCTCCTTCGCGAGTTTGAGGAGCTGGATTCCGTCCATCCCCGGCATGCGGATGTCGGTGATCAGGACGTCGAACCGGCTGTTCTCCAGTTCGGTTGCGGCGGCATCACCGTCATGGACCACCTTCACGTCATGACCGACATCGGTCAGGGCGTCGCGCAGGGTGATCGCGATGGTGCGCTCATCATCGGCGAGGAGGACGTTCATCGCGGTGCGACCTTACCGGCGAGGTGAGTGCTGCGCAAGGACGACATCACGCCAAAAGCCGCATCATCGCGGGGATTCAACCGGGGCCAAAGTGTCTCGCTCTCGGACACCGGTGTTCAAGGGATTCAACGCTCGTGTCGATAGGTCTCCGGATTCAAACGGAACTGCAGCATGACACGGGTACAAGCGGACACCATTCTCATCGTCTCGCCTTTCGGCGAGGAACGGGAGCGCCTGGCGGGCATCCTGCGCAAGGCCGGGCACGACGTGCGGGCCACCAGCGCGATCGAAGAAGCCCTCGAGAGCTACCGCGAGAGCCCGGCGTCCTGCGTCGTGGCAGACACCGACCTCCCCGGCGGAGGCGGCGCCCATCTCGTCGGATTGCTGCGCGCGATTGACGAGGAAGTGGTTGTCATCCTCGTTTCCGCCCACGCGGACATCGAGGAAACCGTGGACCTGATGCGCGAAGGCGCCTTCCACGTCGTTCGCAAGCCGATCCAGCCCGAGCAGATCCAGGTCGTCGTTTCCAAGGGACTCGATCAACAGCGATTGAGCCGTGGCAACCGCGATCTCCAGAGCCAGCTCGACATCAACGAAAAGCTCGCCATGATCGGTCGCCTCGCGAGCGGCGTCGCGCACGAACTCAACAATCCGCTTGATGGAGTGCAGCGCTACGTGCGGATGACGCAGGAGGGGCTCGGGGAGGAAGACGAGACGCTGCACGACTTCCTCGACCGCGCGATGAGCGGTCTTTCGCGCATGACCAGCATCGTCCGGCAACTGCTCTCGTTCTCGCGCAACGTCGCGATCGAGAACGAGCGCGAGAACCTGCGCACGATGCTCGAAGAGGTCGTCCGCACGTTGTCCCCGACGGGGAGCCATGCGCCCATCGTCGACCTGAACAACCCGTACCTCGACTTCCAGGTGCCGCGCGCACTTTTCCAGGTGTTCGTGAACCTCATCAAGAACGCACTGGACGCGGTGGAAGCGCGCGGACCGCGCGGCAAGGTCAAGGTGCGAGTCGAGCACGACGACGACCGCATCGAGATCTGCGTCTCCGACAACGGAACCGGCGTTGCGCCGGAAAACCTCAAGCGCATCTTCGAACCGTTCTTCACGACGAAGGACGTCGGACGGGGGACCGGCCTCGGTCTTCCGATCACCGCACGCATCATCGAGAGATTCGGCGGCTCGATTCGAATCGAAAGTGAACTGGGCAAAGGCGCGACCTTCATCGTCGCGCTGCCCGCCACCGCCGCTGGCACGGTGGATCGAACCCTGCAGGGAGCAGAACAGCGATGAGCGACGGACACGCGAAACTCATGATCGTGGACGACGACCCGCTGGTTGCCGATTCCCTCGCGGTCTTCCTCAAGAGTCGCGGCTATGACGTTGCGGTCGAGACCGACGCGCACCGCGCCATTCGTTCGCTCCGCGACGGAATGAACGTCGACCTGATCCTGACGGACGTCAACATGCCGGGCCTGGACGGGTTCGGGCTGCTTGAGGAACTCAAGAAGATCGACCCCACCATCGTGGTCGTCATGCTGACCGGCTACGGCACGATCGAGTCGGCCGTCAAGGCGATGCGGGAAGGCGCCGAGGACTACGTCACGAAGCCGGTCATCGACGAAGAGATGCTCATGACGGTCGAGCGCGCGCTCAAGCGCCGCCGCCTGACACAGGAGAACGAGCAGCTTCGCAAGCAGCTCCGAACCTCGCTCAAGCTCGACAACCTCGTCGGGTCCGACCACCGCATGCGCAAGATGTTCGAGACGATGAACACCGTCGCCTCGACGCGTGCGACCGTGTTGTTGACCGGCGAGAGCGGAACCGGAAAGAGCATGATCGCCCGCGCGATCCACCACGCTTCGCCGCGGGCGGACAAACCGTTCGTCGAGGTGAATTGCGGCGCGCTTCCGGAGACCCTGCTCGAGAGCGAGCTGTTCGGTCACCGCAAGGGCGCCTTCACCGGCGCGGAATCGAACCGTCAGGGCAAGTTCATGCGCGCCAACGGCGGCACGATCTTCCTCGACGAAATCGCCACGGCATCCCCCGGTCTGCAGGTCCGGCTGCTGCGCATCCTTCAGGAGAAACGAGTCGAGCGCGTCGGCGATGACGAGTCCGTCGAAGTGGACGTGCGCGTCATCCTCGCCACCAACGTCGACATCAAGCAAGCCGTGGAAGAGGGCGAGTTCCGCGAGGACCTCTATCACCGCATCAACGTGGTCAGCATCGAGATTCCGCCGCTCCGCGAACGCACGAGCGATGTCCCCCTGCTGGCCGAGCACTTCCTGCGCCGCTCCGCGAACGAGAACGACAAGGCCATCGACGCCATCACCGACGAGGCGATGGCACTGCTGACGCGCTACGACTGGCCTGGCAACGTCCGCGAACTCGAAAACGCCATCGAGCGCGCCGTCGTCCTCACCCGCGACAGCGTCCTGCGCCCGCCCGACTTCCCGCTCGAGATCGCCGGGCCGGAGAGCGGCGAAGGCTTGAATGGCGGCTACCAGCTCGACTTCCGGCCCGACGGCCGGACGATCATGCCGCTCAAGAAGGCACTCGAGGGACCGGAGAAGGAGATCATCGCCGCCACTCTGGCATCGGTGAACTGGAACCGGCAGAAGGCTGCCAAGCTGCTCGACATCAATCGCACGACGCTCTTCAACAAGATGCGCAAGTACGAGTTGTTGGAGATCAAGCGCGGCGGCGTCCGGCGCGACGACTGACCGAGCCCGATCAGTACCGGAGCGGTTCGTCGAACGTGACGGCGCCGCCGACGTTCGTCATGCGCACCAGCGTCGCGTTCGTCGACATCAGGATCGACGCGTCGGATGGCTGCTCCCCGGTCTCCGCCAGAAGTCGCACTTCGAAGCGGTCGCCCAGCTTCAATCCATGCGGAGCCTCACCGGAAAAACTGAGCCCGGAGGCACTGACATTGGTCGTCACGAGATCGGAAAGCACGCGGCTCTCTTTGCGATCCGAGATGGCGAGCTGATAGCGAAGTCCGTGACGATAGTCGATGCGCCGTTCCATGGCCGGGATGCCTCGCAACCGTCGGGCCATTCTGGACAAACCCGCCGGAATCAACGAATTCCGCGGTGAATGTTCATTTCGTGCATCACGCGCCGTAAAAGGAGCGCACCGCTGCCACAACACGCTCCCGCCCACCGTCCGGCAGGTGCGGCTGCACGGGGAGCGACATGACCTCACGACACGCCTGCTCCGCAACCGGAAACTGGCCTTCGCGATAACCGAGCGACGCGAGCGCCGGGGTCAGGTGAAGCGCCTCGGGATAGAACACGCGGGATTCGATGTTGGCCTCCGTCAGATGCGCCACCAGCGCGTCCCGCTTCGACGCGCGGATCGCGTACTGGTGATAGACGTGCTGGCCTTCCACCGCGTGCGGAGGCGTCACGACACCGTCCACATCCGCCAGCGCCTCGTCGTAGAAGCGAGCATTCGCGAAGCGTCGCTCGTCCCATTCGCGCAGCTTGCGCAGCTTCACGCGCAGCGTTGCCGCCTGGAAGCCGGCCATGCGCGAGTTCCGCCCCATGCGCTCGTAGTGGTAGGTGCGCGCGCCCTCGGACTTCTGTTCCCCGTGAGCTCGCAGGCTGCGCGCGAGGGCGGCCAATTCGCTATCCGCACTCGTAAATGCGCCGGCATCGCCAAGAGCCCCGAGGTTCTTCGTCGGATAAAACGAAAACGCTGCCATATCCCCCAGCGCCCCGGCCGGCCGCCCCTGCAACGAGGCACCCACCGCTTGCGCCGCGTCCTCGATGATCATGGCCTGCGGGGCCGCGCGTCGGACGGCATCGATGTCCGCGCACTGCCCGTACAGATGCACGGGGACCACAGCGACGGTTTCGGATGTGACCGCCGCTGTCACCGCGGCGGGATCGAGGTTGAAGGACCCCGCCTCGATGTCCGCGAACACCACCTTGTGCCCCGCTTGAGCCATTGCCTCCGCCGTGGCGAAGAAGGTGAACGGCGTGGTCACGATCGACCCCGCGCCGCGCAGCTCCCGCACGATGTCGGCGGCAAGGATCAGCGCGTCGGTGCCGCTGTTGCACGCCACGGCATACGGAACGCCAAGGTACTCCGCGAACTCCTGCTCGAACGCGGCCGCCTGCGGTCCGAGCACGAAAGCGCCGGACTGCACGACCTCCTGGAGGGCGGCATCGAGTTCACTACGGATTTCCGCGTGCTGGGCGTGGATATCGACGAGTCGAATGGCGTCGGTCATAGGGACCAGACGGTATCAAACCCAGCCGTTATTCCTGCTCGAATGCACCGATGTCCGGGCCGGCCCCGCGGATCCGGGGCTCACCCGCGAGATCGACAACCAGCTCCGCGGGAACCAGGAGCGGGTCGGCCGCATCGATCGCCGGCGAACCCGCCCGCAAAAGATAGTTATCGCCCTCCGGAAACACGAATCGAGGATCGAGATCGAGATTCGATCCCCCGAGCGCCCAGTTCATCACGATGTTGTTCTCGTAGAGGGACTCAAAGTGTGCGCCTTCGAGCTGACGCGGAGCGTTGGCCCACACAATCGAGTTGAGGAGCAAGAGGCGCGCACTTCCCTGGGAGACACCTCGCGTGACCGTGACCGCCGCGCGAAAACCGGTCAGGTCCGGCGCGATGTTGTCGGCGATCGTGCAATGGATGAGGTGCAACTCGATCTTCGACTCCTCGGCCACGGCGCGCGCACGAACCGCGCTGCCTTCCCCGGTCACCTCGTTGCGCACGATCAGGCAACCGCGCAGCTCGAGATCCACCAGCGACTGGCCCGCCCCGCTCTCGGCCAACACGGCGCCGCCGTCCTTCGCGCGGTTGTCGGCGAAGATGCAGTTCTCGAAGTCGACATCGACCGTGGCCGTGCCCGCACCCACACTGGCGAAAACCGCGCCGCCCTGGTTGCCGAGATTCCCTTCGAATCGACAGCGCCGGAAGAGCGCATCCACCCGCGCCGATCCGGTGCCCGCCGTCAGGAATACGGCTCCCCCGCGCGCGTCCGACTGGCACTCCCGAAACACGCAGTTCTCGAACACCGCCGAAGCCGCATCAGCCGCCCCACTCGCCTGCACGCTCACCGCACCGGCGCGATCGGGCGACGTGCAGCGGTCGAACACGCAGTCGACGCACTCCAAAGTGCCGCTCGTCATCCAGATGGCACCGCCCGGATCCCCGCGCCCAAACCGCAGCGTGATCCCTTCCAGGCGAAGCGTCCGCCCAACGAGCGCGTCGCTCCCGGAGAGTGGCCGCTGCTCATCGTTGCCATCGAGAATCGTCTGAGCCGCGCCGTCCGTGCTGCGCAGGGTCACGCCCCGAGTCACATCGATGGTCTCGCGATAGATCCCGGGCTCCAGTTCGAGCACGTCTCCATGGTCCGATTGCGCAATCGCCTCCTGCAGCGTGGCAAACGACTGGCCGGTCCGCGCGATGGTGACGCCGCCGCCGTCATTGCTGGGAGGGGGTTCGGGGGAGGGCGGATCCTGCGATCCCGGCGGGTCGAGCACGTCGTCCCCCGATCCACTGCCGCCAGTGCATGCCACGGTGCACGCCAATCCGCATGCCAGAAACCAGACTGCTAGCCACTTCCGCATCGTTCACCGGGCCCATCGGTGAGTCCAACCGCGAACCAGAATAACCGGAAAATGGACGCCGATCGGGCGGAGTCGTTGAGCTCAGGCTAGGACAGATCGATCGGGGTACCGCCGCTGCGCATGGATTCCTGCGCCGCATGCAGAACCTCGGTGACGACGATGCCGTCTTCGGCGGGAGTGCGCGGTTCACGATCCTCGGTCACGGCGGCCACGAACTCGGCGATTTCCACCGCCAGCGGCTCGGTGGCCGTGAACGGCGGAATCCGGATGCCGCCCATGCGGTGCGCGAGATTCTCGCCATAGACGGAGTAGCTTCCGTCGGCCTCGAACCCCTGGTCGTAGATGCGAATCTTCTCGCGCGGCTCCATGTCATCGAAGACCGCCATGCGTCGATCGCCGACGACCGTCAGCCGCCGCACCTTGTGTGGATCGAGCCAGCTCAGATGCAGTTGCCCGATTCCACCGCTCGGGAAGCGCAAGGTGACGAAGCAGAGGTCTTCCACCCCTGCGCGCACGAACGACGCACCTTGTGCGGAAACGGATTCCGGGCGCGCACCGAACAGCTGCAGCATCAAGGAGAGGTCATGCGGCCCGAGGCTGAACAGGACGTTCTCGTCGTGGCGCACGCGGCCGAAGTTGAGTCGCTGCGCGGCGACCGAGCGGATGGTGCCGAGTTCCTCCCGCGCAACATCGAGCAAGAGCTCCGCGGCAGGGTGATACCGGAGCAGATGCCCGACCTGCACCCGCACGCCGGCCTCCGCTGCGGCCGCCGCCATGGTGCGTGCGGTTTCCGGCTCCAGCGCGAACGGCTTCTCGACCAGCATGTGCTTGCCCGCGGCGGCGCCGCGCATCGCCAGCTCCGCATGCGTGGCCGCGCTGCTCGCAATGAGCACGGCATCGACGTGCGCGTGCGCCATCATCTCGCGGTCGCTCGAGAGGACATCCACTCCCGGATGCTTGAGCGCAGCCTCGGCACGACGCGTCGCGTCGGGATCGGCGATCGCGACCAGCCGCGCACCGGCCGTGGCGGCAGCCACGCGGGCCACGTTGCGGCCCCATGCACCGAAGCCGAGGAGACCGAGGCCGACAGGATGTTCGCGAGTCATCGGTTGCGCACGATGGACCGGGGGCGTCACGAGCCCGTCACTGCCCCTCGAATCCGAGCAGCCCTCAAGCTGGACCAGCCTGCAGCCGCTGCTACTTGTTCTTGCGGTACCACTCGATGGTGGTCCGCAGCCCGTCCATGATCGAAACGCGCGGGTGGAACCCGAGCATTTCCTGCGCCTTGGTGATGTCCGCCAGCGAATGACGGATGTCGCCGGGGCGGGCTTCCTCGTACTTCGGCTGGATCTCCTTGCCGAGGATGCCATTGATCAGGTTGACGAGACCGTTGATGGTGATGCGGCTCCCGGTGCCGATGTTGAACAGCTCGCCTTCGGCCTTGGGCGCGATGCACGCGCTCTTGATCGCCTCGAGCAGGTCGGCGACGTAGATGAAGTCGCGACTCTGCTTGCCGTCCCCGCTGACGATCGGCGTCTTGCCGTCGATCAGCTGCTGGACGAATCGAGCCACCACGGCGCCATACGGGGAGCTCGTATCCTGATAGGGACCGAACACGTTGAACGCGCGCAGAATGACGGTCTGCAACCCGTAGGTGTTGAAGAACACGCGGCACTGGTTCTCCGCGGCGATCGTCCCCACGGCGTAAGGGCTCAACGGCGTGTCGTTCATCACCTCGAGCTTCGGCAGCGACGGGCTCTCCCCGTACGCGGCCGCCGACCCGACGTAGATGAAGCGCTTCACGTTCGCGTCGCGCGCCGCCGTCAGGACGTTCAGGGTTCCCATGGCGTTCGTCTCAAGCGACTCCATCGGATCTTTCACCGACTTGAGCACCGACGGCTGCCCGGCGAGGTGAATGACGTAGTCGCAGGAGCGAACCGCCTTCTTGACCTCTTTGAGCTCGAGGATGCTGCCCTCGACGAGCTTGACGTCCTTGGAGAGTTCGCGCGTCCACTTCTTCTTGCCCGAGGAGAAGTTGTCGTAGACCACGACCTTCTCGCCCTGCCCGGAGAGTTGGTGAACAACATTGAGCCCGATGAATCCGGCTCCGCCAGTAACAAGGAATTTGGACATTTCGCGCGCCTCTCTCCCCGGAAGGGGGGGCCGGAAGGGGTCGATGGGCCTCCGGGAAGGGGGGCGTTCTAAAGAAACGCCACACGATCTGTCAAGAAATGGCGCCTAAGCACCGCTCTGGCAGGGATTTAGCCTCCATCGCTGGGCTAGGGCACCCAGCGATCAGAAACACCGCGCGCGGATCAGACGCTGAAGAACTCTTCGACGAATCCCGTGTCGTAATCACCCTTCCGGAAAAAGGCGTTCTTCACGATCTCGGCGTGGATCGGGAGCGTGGTCTTGATGCCCCCGATGTGGAACTCCGCCAGCGCGCGCTCCACCCGTTGGATGCACGTCGCGCGATCGTCGGCCGTAACGATCAGCTTGGCGATCAAGGAGTCGTAGGTCGGCGGGACCCGATAGCCGGCATACGCGTGGGTATCGAGCCGAATCCCGGGTCCTCCCGGTGCGCGCCACTCGGTGATCAGGCCGGGGCTCGGACGGAAATTCTTGGCGGGATCCTCGGCGTTGATGCGCAGTTCGATGGAGTGGCCACTGAACTTCACGTGCTTCTGGTCGAAGTTGAGTTTGTCCCCCGCGGCCACGCGAATCTGCTCTTTCACGATGTCGACGCCGCTGACCTGCTCGGAGACCGGATGCTCAACCTGCACGCGGCAGTTGACCTCGATGAAGAAGAACTCCTTGCCGCAGACGAGGAACTCCACGGTGCCGGCGCCCTTGTAGTTCACTGATTTGGCGAGGCGCACCGCCGCGCGGCCCATGTTGCGGCGCATCGCGTCGGAAAGAGCGGACGAGGGAGCCTCCTCGAGCAACTTCTGGTGTCGACGCTGGACGCTGCACTCGCGATCGCCGAGATGGATCACGTTGCCGTGGGAGTCCGCGAGGATCTGGATCTCCACGTGACGCGGACGCTCGAGGTACTTCTCCAGATAGACGCCGCCCTCGCCGAAGGCCTGCTGCGCCTCCTGGCTCGCCTGGTGAAACGCGGCCCGCAGCGAGATCTTGTTGCTCGCCACACGCATGCCGCGACCGCCACCTCCCGCCGTGGCCTTGATCAGAACCGGATACCCGATCCCGTCCGCCACCTTCACGGCGTGATGCTCATCCTCGATGAGGCCTTCCGACCCCGGCACGACCGGGACCTTGGCCGCCAACGTGACGTCACGCGCGGTCGCCTTGTCGCCGAGTTGGCGGATCGTCTCCCCGTCCGGGCCGATGAACTCGATGCCGTGATCGCGGCAGGTGTCGGCAAACTCGGCATTCTCGCTGAGGAAGCCGTAGCCGGGATGAATCGCGTCGACATCGGTCACCTCCGCCGCGGCAATGATGCGCGGGATCGAGAGGTACGACTGCGCGCTCGGTCCGGGTCCGATGCAGATCTTCTCGTTCGCCAGGTCGAGATACGCGGCGTCGCGATCGGCCTCGGAGTAGACGGCGACGGTGTCGATGTCCATCTCGCGCGCGGCTCGCAGGACGCGCAGCGCGATCTCGCCGCGGTTGGCTACCAGGATGCGTTGAAACACGGTGGGTTCCCGATCGCTTGGCGCGTTAAGAGGGCTTGACCATGTACAGGGCCTGCCCGTACTCGACGGCCTCGGCGTTCTGCACGCAGACCTTGACGATCTCGCCGGAACATTCCGCCTTGATCTCGTTCATGACCTTCATGGCCTCGAGGATGCAAACGACCGACTCGGGGCCGACCTTCGTGCCGACCTCTGCGTACGCATCCGCGTCGGGCGAGGGCGCCGAGTAGAAGGTGCCGACCATCGGCGCAGTGATGGTGTGCAGCCCCGCCGTATCGTCGGCCGGAGCTTCGGCCGCGGGAGCACCGCCAGCCGCCGGCGCCGCAGGTGCTGCCGCGACAGGCGCAGCGGCAGGCAGGGCCGCCATCATCGTCGGGGCAGCCGCCTCCTGCTTTCGCAGGCGCAGGCGCTTGCCCTCTTCCTCGATCTCCACCTCGACCAGATCATTGTCATTCATGATCTGGACGACCTTTTTGAGATCTCTGACGTCCATCAACTCCTCCGTCCGGCCGCGCGCGCAGGCAAGCCCGTTGTGATCATCGAAGCGCGACCGCTTCCGCAATTTGAATGGCGTTGAGGGCTGCCCCTTTGCGCAGTTGATCCATCACGCACCACAATGCGAGCCCCGGATCGAAGGCCCGATCAGCCCGGATTCTACCGATATGCACAGAATCCTTCCCGGCTACGTCGCGCGGGGTCGGAAAATCGACCGGGTGCAGCACGGTGCCCGGTGCCTCGCGGTAGGCGTCCAGCGCCTCGCGAATGGCGATCTCCCGGTCCAATTCGACGTGCACGGCCTCGGCATGGGCACGCCAAACGGGCACGCGCACGCAGGTGGCAGCCACGGGAAGATCGGGGCTGTCAAAGATCCGCCGCAGCTCGGAGCGCACCTTCGACTCCTCCACCGAGTATCCGTCGGGTCCGATGTCGCCCACCCACGGCACCACGTTGTGGGCGATCACGGCAGGGAAAACGACCGGAATGGGCGGTTCCCCGCGCCCCTCCGCCTTCTCCTGCTCTTGCAGCTCTTCCATCGCCGCCGCGCCCGCTCCCGACACGGCCTGATAGGAGCAGACCACCACCCTCCGGATCGCGGCTAGCGAGCGCAGCGGATGGAGCGCCATGGCCAGCAGAATCGTGGAGCAGTTCGGGTTGGCGATAATGCCGCCGCGGCCTCTCTCCTTAAGCTCCCGCATGCTGTCGGCATTGATTTCAGGGACAACCAGCGGGCATTCGGAATCGGCGCGGAAGGCGCTCGAATTGTCGATCACCCACGCACCGCGGTCGCGGATGCCCGGCGCCAGCTCCTGGGCAATCCCGGAACTGGCGCTGAACAGCGCGACATCGATGCCGTCGAAAGCCTCGGGGCGCGCCTCCTCGACGGGAATCCCGTCGATAACAGCACCGGCGGAGCGCGCCGAAGCCAGCAAGCGCAGCTCGCTGACCGGGAATTTCCGCTCCTCGAGCACTGCCTTCATCTCGCGACCAACGGCGCCCGTCGCGCCTACGATCGCAACCTTCACGCGCTGCTCTCCCGGGTCCACTCGCCGCTCTTGCCTCCACTCTTCTCAAGCAGACGCACGTCGGTGATCACGATGCCCTTCTCGACCGCCTTGAGCATGTCGTAAACGGTCAGGGCCGCAACGGTGCAGGCCACCATCGCTTCCATCTCGAATCCGGTGCGATCGACGCCGGTCACGGTGGCGCGGACCGCCAGCTCGTGATCCTCGTTGAAGCCCATTTCCACGGCGACCGAGCTGGTGCGGAGCGGATGGCAGAGCGGAATCAGCTCCGCCGTGCGCTTGGCTGCCTGGATTCCCGCGATGCGAGCCGCCGCCTCGACATCTCCCTTGGAGGCGCGTCCCTCCCGCATCGTGCGCGAGGCATCGGCTCCGAGATGGATCTGGCAGCCAGCGACGGCGCGGCGAGCGGTTTCCGGCTTGCCTGCGACGTCCACCATGCGTGCGCGTCCAGAGGAGTCGAGATGGGAGGGTTCAGGCATTGGCGGGGTCTTCTCGCGCGACGAATGCATCGTCCAGCCGGTCAAACCCTGGACAGAAGATCCGCCTCAAAATGGTGAAGCGCGGAGTGTACCCGCAGTTGCGATGGGGCCAAACCGTCGGTGGACGTCCCCGCGAACGTATAATTCTGTGGGGACGCGCGTTCCCAGCGCGTTCCCGTTCCCGGAGACCCCCCCATGATCCCGCATTTCGTGCGAGTTATTGCACTCCCTGCCACTCGATCCGCAGCCCTGTTGGGCGCCCTCTGTGCTGTGTTGGCCCTGCCGGCCGGCGCCTTCGCACAGGAGACCGGCGGCAGCGTCCGCGACGCCAAGGTCGAGGAAATTCTTCGCACGGCCCGCGGCGCCGACGCCGGGAAACTCGGCCGCTATTCGGAGGCGCTGGTCGGCCTCGGATCGTCCGCCAAGCGCTCGATCCTTCGAGGCCTGAAGGGCGCCGACACCGCCGGAAAGCTGGCGGGCCTGCGCGCGCTGCTCGAGCTGGGCAGCTCGACCCTCGCCGCCGAGAAACTGCTCGACATCGCCAGCGACGAGAACGAGACGATCGACTACCGCCTCGTTGCGCTCGAACTCGTCGGTGCCTCCGAGGAACTCGATGCCGAGGAAGGCCTGCTCGATCTGCTGACCGAACTGAACCCGCAGATCCGCATCGCCACCGCGCGTGCTCTTTGGGCTCTCGACTCCCCCGCCAGCCATCGCGCGAAGGCGGTGCTCCGCGAATTCCTCAGCTCCACAAACCCCGAGCTGCGCGCGAAGGGCGCGATGGCTTTGGCCGAGATCGGCGACGCTGAAACTCCGGGCGTACTCCAGGAGCTCCGCCGTTTGCGCCGCGAGCCGGGCACGCGCGGACAGCTCGCACGAGCGCTCTACGAGAAGCTGAAGTTGCAGCGCGCCATCCAGATGTACGAAGCGCGCGGGGAGCGCGCGGGGAGCGCATCCAACGGTCGCTGGAAGCACCTCGACGAATTGCGCGAGATCCTCCGCCGCTATTACGACCGCGACGGCGAGATCGAAGACAAGGATCTGCGCGTCGGTGCGGCGCGCGGCATGATCGCGTTCCCGGAGGACCCGCACACGGTCTTCATGAGCCCCGAGCGGTACCAGGAATTCCTGCACGGTTCGGACGGCGTCGACCCCAGCTACGGCGGAATCGGCGCGTTCATCGATACCAACGTCAAGGATCGCCTGCGCATCCTGCGCCCGATCTTCGGCGGCCCCGCGTGGGACGCGGAGATCCTGAGCGGCGACGAGATCGTCGCGGTGAACGGCAAGTCGACGGCGGGCCGCTCGATCACGGACATCATCAAACAGGTCAAGGGCCCTCCGGGAACCGCCGTCAGTCTGCGCATCATTCGCGACGGCTGGCAGAAGCCGCGTGACATCCGCGTCATCCGGGCGCGCATCGTGATCCCCTCCGTTTACATGCGCATGCTGCCGGGCAAGATCGGCTACATCGTCATCGCGCAGTACGCCTCGGAAACCGACGAAGAACTGCGCGCCGCGCTGCTCGATCTCGAGAAGCAGGATCTGCGCGGGCTCATCATCGACGTGCGCGACAACCCGGGCGGCCTGCTCGGCACCGTGGTCGGCTGCGTTTCCAACTTCCTCAAGGAGGGAGAGAACGTCGCGACCGTGAAAGGCCGCGTGATTCGTCCGGAGACCCACAAGTCGGGCAAGCCCGACAAAGTGCGCCGCTACCCGATCACCGTGCTCGTGAATCGGCGCAGCGCGTCGGGTGCCGAGTTGATGTCGGGCGTCCTCCAGCACTACTCCAAGACATCCACGACGAGCAGTGCCGAGAACGGTTACCTCGATGTCGTCGTTATGGGCGAGAACAGTTTTGGCAAGGGCACCGTGCAACACACGTTGCCGCTGAAAACCTGGCCCGGCGAGAAGTTCGAGGACGTCGGCCGCACGAACGGAACCTGGAATCCCGGCGAGCCGTACACCGACGCCAACAAGAACGGCCAATGGGATCCGGGTGAGCCGTACACCGACGTCGCACGCAAGAACGGACGCTGGGACAAGGCCGAGGACTGGGTCGACAAGAACGGCAACGGCAAGTGGGACGAAGGCGAGGACTTCACCGACGACAACAACGACGGCAAGTGGAACCCGCGTGAAGAGTTCAAGGACACGAACGGCAACGACACCTACGACAACGGCGCGGCCATCAAGCTGACCGTCGCCCGCTACTACCTCCCCGACGGAACGAACTTCACGCGCAAGCGGGTGGAGGACGCCGAAGGCAACATCACATTCGAGGGTGGCGTCGAGCCGGACGTCAAGAGCGCGAACCCCGACCTGAAGCTCTGGGAGCTGGTCGAAGTCCGCGAGCTCCAGAACAAGGGCTCACTCGGCGAGTACGTCAAAAAGCAATGGCCGGAGAACAAGGACACGCTACGCAAGCTCGCGTACTACGACGCGCGCGATTCGTCGGCCTACCCGGGTTTCGCCGAGTTCTACAAGAGCCTCGACACGCAGCTGTCCGAGCAGATCGTGCGCCGCGTGCTCCGGATCGAGGTCCGACGCGAGGTGGCCAAGGAACTCGGGCGCGAAATCGTCGGCGACCTATCCGATGATCATGTCCTGCGTCACGCCGCTCGGAGCGTACTCAAGCGTCTCGGGGAGGATCCCGAGTCGATGGACGAGTATCGCAACCTGAACGGCACCGAACAGGCCGACCCGGCCAAGTAGTCTGCTCCCATCATCAGCCCACATAGTTTGCCCACATGATCGGCGAGACGATCGGGGATATCCGTGTCCTTCGGTTTCCGACCCTGCGTCGGACGGGGATTACGTGCGCCCTTTCGACGGTCCCACTCGATGTGCGCGAACCCGAGGGGCGGGACCGATTCGCGCGCGGATTGAATCTGGATCCGGACCGCGTCGCGACCCCGCGTCAGGAGCACAAGACCACCATCGTGCGCGCGGACGGCGGCCCTCTGGCCGAGAACACGCGCGCGGACGGCGTCATCACCGATGTCCCGGGACAGCCGATCATGCTGCGCGCAGCCGACTGCTCCCTGGTAATCGTGGTCGACCCCGCCATCCGCGCGTTCGGCATCGCGCACGCAGGCTGGAAGGGCTCCGCGCGCGGAGTCGTCGTCCAACTCGTGCGCGCGCTGGAACGTCACTACGGCGCGATTCCGGGAGAGTGTCGGGCCGCCATTGCCCCCACCATCACGTGGGAGCGCTACCCGGTTGGCTCCGAAGTCCCGGCGGCGTTCATCAAGCACCGCAGCTGGGCGAAGGAGTTCGTCCACCACGTCGACGGACAACTCCACTTCGATGTGCGCGGAGCGAACCGCCGCTTCCTGATCGAAGCCGGCATTCCGGAAGCCAACATCGAGATGTGCCTGATGTGCACGCACAACAACCCGGACCTGCTGCACTCGTTCCGGCGCAACAGCAACGGATCAGGCCATCACGGCCTCATGGCTGCGTTCCCGGAGTAACCCGGACGCGAGCTCAACGGGCTTCCCGATAACGCAGCACCCTCACTGACAAAGCGAGCGCAATCCGACACCGTGCAAAGCGGCTTGACGCGAGCGGACCAGATAACACTGGCGGCTCGGCGCGAGCGGACCAAACAACTCAGACGCCGAGCGTGACTTCCTGGAGCGACTTGCGGAAGTCGCGGTCGAACGCCTCGTCGAAGTCGTAGACGTCCGTGAAGTCATGGCGGGTGTCGTGCTCGGATCGGGACAGCAGGCCCGCCTCCACCAGGTTGAAGACGATGTCTCCGAAATCCTGGGTGTGGTGGACGCCCCACTCCGCCAGCACGGTCCGGGCGAGGAACCCGAACTGCTCGATGGCGTGGCCGCGAATGCCGCGCAGAAGCTCGACTCCGGTCACGTGCCGCGTATTCCCGAGGCGCGTCAACGTGAAGTCCAACGCGTCGAAAATGAAGTAGTACGCTTGCGGTCCGAAGCGCGGGTCACTGCGGACGATCCCAAGGATCGATTCGGTTTTTTCTGACGCCATAGGCGGTACTGGTCCTCCCATGACTATAGCGGCCCGTTCGCGTGGGGACTTTAGGGCGGAGACGCCCGGAATCCGCCAGAATGGCGGGGGAATTCCTCTCCCCCCGCGCCCCCCTCGCCTTAGCCGTTGCGCGGTAACGACTTACGACTTGCGCCGGGAATCCGAATCGGGATTTTTGGATCCCCCGTCGGAATTCTGCGGGACGCTGAGGAGCTCAAGATCGTCGCCATGGACGGTCGCCGTTCCGCCCCGGTCGAGCAGAATCAGGCAGGTGCTGGCCAGCACTTCCTGGTTCAGGACCATGCCGACCTGGCCGTTCGACTTGATCGCAACGCGCTTGCCCCGCTTCGGCAGCGACTTCCGCAGCTCGGTGTAGACGTCGTCTTCGTAGCGCAGGCAGCAGAGCAGGCGGCCGCAGATCCCGGAAATCTTGCTGGGGTCGAGCGTCGACTTCTGATTCTTGGCCATTTTCATCGTGACCGGCTTCATCTCCCGGATCCACGAGGAGCAGCAGAGCTCACGGCCGCAGTACGAGACGTCGCCAAGCACCTTGGCTTCGTCGCGCGCGCCGATCTGCTTGAGCTCGATGCGCATGCGGAACTCGCTCGCCATGTCGCGCACGAGATCACGGAAATCAACGCGCCCTTCCGCCATGAAATAGAACGTGAGCCGCCCGCCGCCGAGGATCTTCTCGACGCGCACGAGCTTCATCGGCAGGCGCAAGGCATCGATGCGTTCCCGACAGAACTTGTACTCCTCGGACTGTCCCTCGCGATCGATCTCTCGCTGGGCCGCTTCGTCCTCGGGAGTGGCACGCCGCAGAACCTCGCCGCCGGAGCGCATGGAACCGGGCTGTGCATCCTCGGGGTGAGTGAGGACGATGGCGTATTCGACGCCGCGCTCGGTGCGGGCGACGACCGCGTCCCCGGGTTTGACGTCCGGTTCGCTGGAGGTATCGCAGGTCGTGCGACAGCTGGTGCAGCCGTGGCTGAGGATCGCTTTGACCGCGCGGTTGGCTTCTTCCATGGATGTTCGTTGCTGTTCAGGGCGTCACGCGGAGGTGCGCCGCCAAAACGAGAGCGCCAGATCACTGAATGTGACGGACGGATTCGCGTTGGCTGTGATGGATCCTAGGGCAGCGACGACAGAGCGCAAGGGGGGCTCCGATTCCGGCAACTGCGCTCGCAGACGCACAGCGGCGACCCGCAGCGTCTCGCCGAGCCGTCGGCGCTGGTCAGCCGCCTTCTCATCCGAGCGCCGGCGCAGCATGCCCTCGACCTCGCCGAGCGGATCCGACACCGGCCGCTGGGTCATGGCCACCAGCAGCTGAGCCGCTTCGGGCACTTCGTTCTCGTGCAGGTAGACGGCGCGCCCCGGGGAACCCTCGGCGTCGGCGACCAGCTCCGCAGGCAGTCCGAGATCAGCCAGGACGATAGCCGTGTCGGCGCTGCTCAGCGCATGCGCGCGCACGATGCGGCAACGGGAGACGACGGTCTCCGGAAGGTGATGCGCGGCCTCCGCAATGGCGATCAGCGCAGCACCAGCGGGAGGCTCCTCAAGGGTCTTCAACAAGGCGTTGTGCGCGGCCTCGGACATGCGGTCGAGATCGCGCAGGATCAGAACCTGTCGGGTCCCTTCCGCGGGACGGCGCGAAAGGCGTTCCGCCGCCGCGCGAACGCCGTCGATGCCTTCCGAGGGATCGAGCACACCGAGATCGACGTGTTGCAGCGTTTCCACACGGGATGCGGATGCGGAATCGGTTCCGAGAATGCGTTGCGCGGCCTCAAGCGCCAGACGAAAGCGCCCCACGCCGTCCGGCCCAAGAATCAGCACACTGCCCGCGCCGTCCGACTGGCGATGGTGTGCCTCGAGAGCCGCGCGAGCAGCGTCCTGGCCGAGAACGTTCACAGCCAGCCCTCAGGCATCCGGATCCAGCCGTTCCACCGCTTGACGAATCGCAAGCGCTACCTCCTCGGGCGTCTGCGTCGCGTCGACAAGCGTGCAGTGATCGCCGAGACGCTTCGCCTCGGCCAAAAAGCCCTCGCGCACACGCAGGTGATACTCCAGCGGGCGGCGCTCGATTCGATCCTTCGGCCCGTCGAGGCGACCGAGTCCGACATCCGGCGGCAGATCGAGTACGAACACGTGGTCCGGCTCGAGGCCGCCCGTCGCAATGCTCGTCACGGTTCGAATGATCTCGGGATCGAGACCAAGGCCGTAACCCTGGTACGCGACGGTCGAAAACCCGAACCGGTCCAGCACGATCGTCCTGCCCTCTTCCAGGGCGGGTCGCACGACCGCTTCGATGATCTGTGCGCGCGCAGCCTGATAGAGCAGCATTTCCGCGAGGCAACCGATGTCGGTCTCCGGATCGAGCAGCAGGTCGCGAATGGCCTCCCCGGCCGGCGTGGCTCCGGGCTCGCGCAGCACCGACACGGTGGCGCCCCGTTCCTGCAGCACCGCGGCGAGCCGCGCCGCCTGCGTGGTCTTGCCGGCCCCATCGGGACCGTCGAGAACGAAAAACCTGCCCGGCACGGGCCCTAAGCTACCGACTACCGGCGACGCGCCCGAGTTCCTCGACCATCGCCGCGAAGTGCTGGTCGGCGGCCGACTTGCGCTCCGCCCAACGGCAAGCCTCCCGCACCGTGCGCGCCGCACTCACCTGGAACGTCCGTCGGATCGAGTCGATCGGCATGCCCTCGGCCACTGCTGCAGCCATAATGGCCCGCCTCGCCTCGACCACGGAGCGTCGTTTGATCGGTTCGTCGAGCAGCGACCGGTCCACGTGGAACAGGCGCGCGGCAACGTCTTTCATGCGATCCAAAGGGGGCATCGGGAGCTCGCCGTCGCGCAGCGATCCCTGCGCCGCCCGCAATCGCAGGAGTTCCAGCGCCTCACGCGACGGCAACGAGGCGAGCTCGTCTTCCACCGACGACGGAAGGCGGCGCCCCAGGCGGCGTGCCTCGTGGCGCAACTGAATCCGGCGAGTGGCGCGATCCGGCGCCGGCAGCGAGACGATCAGCCCGCCCTGCAGGCG
>Ga0070729_10002244_pt1 | contig 25639 bp, 20 predicted proteins | sample tdDd472_FD_66725 | JGI IMG/M metagenome (GOLD analysis project Ga0070729, IMG submission 66725) | Marine sediment microbial communities from the Atlantic coast under amendment with organic carbon and nitrate - tdDd47.2 | ecosystem: Environmental > Aquatic > Marine > Coastal > Sediment | place... | reverse complement strand
ACCACGAATGTTCCTTATCGCCCGGATCACTTCCATAACCAGTTCCATCCGCTCGGCACCAGCGACATCTGTCGGCAATCCGGAGCCATCAGGAAATTCAGCCTGCATGATCGTAACGCAGGGGCGCTCACCGGGCAGGACCTGCCATATTTCTTCGGTAATAAAAGGCATGAAAGGGTGCAGCAAACGCAAAAGCTGTTCGAGCACAGTGAACAGGACACTCTGTACCCTCTCCCTGGCTCTCGGGTCATCCCCGTAGAGGTCGTCCTTGGCCATCTCGATGTACCAGTCACAGAAGTTGTGCCAGGTAAAGGCATAGAGAGTACTGGCGGCCTCATTGAATTTGTAATCATCGAGAGCCTGACCGGTCTGACGGATGGTTTCTTCGAGGCGGGTCAGAATCCAACGATCGGCATCGGACAGCTCAAGCTTTTTCAGGTTGATCCCGGACGGATCGAAATCTTCGAGATTCATCAGGGCAAAACGGCTGGCATTCCAGAGTTTGTTGCAGAAGTTACGGTAGCCGGCGATTCTCTCGGTGGAGAGTTTGATGTCACGCCCCATGGCTGCGAACGAGGTCAGGGTGAAGCGGAAGGCGTCGGCGCCGTACTCGTCTATGACGTGCAGCGGGTCGATCACGTTGCCTTTGCTCTTGCTCATCTTCTGTCCCTGGGCATCGCGCACCAGGGCATGGATATAGACGTCCTTGAAGGGCACATTCTGCATAAACTTGAGTCCCATCATCATCATGCGTGCCACCCAGAAGAACAGGATGTCAAAGCCGGTGACCAGGCAGGACGTCGGGTAAAACTTCGTCAGAGTATCGGTCTGGTCAGGCCAGCCCATAGTCGAGAAAGGCCAGAGTGCCGAGGAGAACCAGGTATCGAGGACATCCGTATCCTGGCGGAGGTCTGCACTGCCACAGTGAGCACAAACCGTGGCATCTTCACGGCTGACGGTCAGTTCCTCGCAGTCCTCACAATACCAGACCGGGATCCGGTGCCCCCACCAGATCTGGCGGCTGATGCACCAGTCCTGAAGATTGAACATCCACTCGAAATAGGTCTTCTCCCACTGCTGTGGGACAATCCGGGTGTCACCCTGCTGAACAGCCTTGATCGCCTCTTCAGCGAGGGGGCCGACCTTGACATACCACTGCAGTGAGAGATATGGCTCGATCACGGTCTTGCAGCGGTAGCACTCGCCGACAGCGTTTTCGTAGTTGTCGATTTTCTCCAGCAAGCCCTGGTTCTCCAGGTCAGCAACAACGTTGGCACGGGCCTCGTAGCGCTCTTGGCCCTGGTAAGGGCCACCATTTTCGTTGACGATCCCAGACTCGTCGAAGATATTGATCTCCTCGAGATTGTGTCGTCTGCCCAGCTCGAAGTCGTTGAAATCATGGGCCGGAGTAATTTTCACTGCACCGCTGCCGAAATCCTTGTCCACGTATTCATCGGCAACGATCGGAATTTCTCGATTGACCAGCGGCAGGAGGACTTTCTTGCCGATCAGATCCCGGTAACGCTCATCCTCGGGATGTACGGCGACGGCCGTATCGCCGAGCATCGTTTCCGGGCGCGTGGTTGCGACGACCATAAAACGACCGGTGCCGATCACCGGGTAACGCAGGTGCCACAAGTGGCCCTTCTTGTCCTCGTGTTCAACCTCCAGGTCTGACAAGGCAGTATGGCAGCGCGGGCACCAGTTGATCAGACGGTTGGCCCGGTAGATCAGTCCGTCTTCGTATAGACGGACAAAAACCTCCCTGACCGCCGTGGAGAGACCTTCATCCATGGTGAAACGTTCACGCTCCCAGTCACAGGACGCACCGAGACGTTTGAGCTGTTCGATGATCTGTCCACCGGATTCTTCACGCCATTGCCAAACCCTTTCAATAAAAGGCTCGCGACCGATAGCATGCCGGTCAGTGCCCTCAGCGTCGAGCTGTTTTTCCACTACGTTCTGGGTCGCAATGCCGGCATGATCGGTGCCCGGCATCCAGAGCACTTCACAGCCGCACATGCGCTTCCAGCGACAGAGGATATCCTGCAGGGTATTGTTCAGGGCATGCCCCATGTGCAGCACGCCGGTAACATTAGGCGGCGGGATTACGATCGAGTATTGCTGCTTTGCCGAATTTTCATTGGCGCGAAAATATCCGCAGCTTTCCCACTCCTGGTACCATTTCCGCTCGACGTCATGTGGTTCATAACCCTTGTTCAACTTCTGTTCCATCTGTGTTGCATCCTTCCGGTATGGCGTACGTGAATATTAATTCGACAAAAGGAAATGGGGATTTTAGCAATCCCCATTTCACACGTCAATCTATTGAACCAGGCCTGTTATCAGGCGGCAGCCTCCTTGATTTTGCGAATCTCTTCACGAATCAGGTGTTCTGCCAGGTCGGGGACCACCTCCCAGGCGACTCGCTCGAGGATCGTTTCGGCCAGCTTTTCAACGACCTTGGTTACGACCTTTTCGATAATCTTCTCGATCTCGTCCTCGCTCAAAGCCGAAGCCTTTTCTTCCACATCGACCATGGCTGTCGCCACCGCAACGTGCTCAGGCTCTTCCTCAGCAGATGGGGCTTCTGTTATCGGAGTGGGCTCTACTGCAGGCTCTGCAACAGCTGGGGCGGTGTCTGCGACTGGCTCCTCAAATACCGGTGCATCCTGAATCTCTGGCTCAACTACAGCGTCGGCCGGTTCCTCAACGAAAACTGTTTCTTCGGCAGCAAAGATCTCTTCATCGGGGGCGGAGTCACGGGACCATGCTGCAAGCGTCGGCTCCTGGGGGACAGGTTCGAGGTCTTCCGCACCAAGGATATCACCTTCATCGAGCGGCATGATTTCTTCCTCGGCCGTGTCGAAGGCGTCCAGGTCGGCGCCTTCAGCCAGCGAGGCCGGCTCTTCGACTGCAACGGGCTCCTGCTCCGCAAAACTGAAATCTTCCGCGACGTCTTTGGCAGCTTCATCGTCCAAAGTATAGGCCTCTTCGACGGCAGGCGTGACAACCTCCGGCTCTGTAGCAACATCACTCCAGTCATCGACTGCCGCGCCCGGCTCAGGGGCAGAAACCGGAGTCTCTTCCGCAAAAGAGATATCACCGAACGCATCCCCGGACACTTCTGCTGCTTCCGGCTCAGCCGTGAGAGGCTGGTCAAAGTCTGTCTGGGGGGATTCTTGCGGAGCAGAATCCGGAACGACGGCCGTTTGCGGACCAGAAGCTGAGGGCGGAGAAGAATTGAGTAGTTCTGCAACTTTATCGATCAGATTCTGTGATTCAAAGGGCTTCTCGATCCAGGCGTTCGCCCGGCAATTCCTGGCCTTCTCTTCATCAAAAGGTTCAAACGAGCCGGCCAGAAGCAGTACCGGAGTATTCTGCAGAGCAGGGTCCTGTTTAATGGCCGCGGTCAACTCATAACCATTCTTACCAGGCATATACACATCTGCCATAACCAGGTCGGGCTTGAGCTCCTGGGCCTTGGCTAGAGCGGCATCACCATTGTCAGTGATGGTCAGATCATAATCCTCATGCGCAAAGGTGATCTGGATGACTTTCTGAATCGTTATACTGTCGTCAGCCAACAGCAGTTTCTTGCTCATGCCAATCTCCTTATTCCTTCAGCCCGTATTGCGTAAAGTTCTGATGCAACATCTGGCAAATAGCCGTAAAGGCGCTAAAAAACTATCATATGGCCTTCTCGGGTGTCAAGCTTACATGAAGGGACAAGCCATAAAATTGCCAGGCTGTAAAGCTGTAAAGGGAGAATGGTTACTGCCTTCTGTTCTGATGACCCTGAACCGATACAGCTATCATCAAAGCGCTTTCCACGGTTGCGGGAAAAAGAGCTTTTGATAGAGGTTCATGGCGTAGCGGTCTGTCATGCCCGCAAGGAAGTCTGCGACGGCAACTTCTGCGACCTCTCCATTGGTATTATCGCCCCCATGCAGCGACAGGCTTTCGGGGTTGGTGACAAAATATGCAAACAACTCCCTGAGCACCCGGCTGGCCTTGCGGAACTCATCTTCGACGGCATGGGCTCGATAGACATTGGCATGCAGCCAGTCCCTAAGTTCAGTCACTTTTTCAGCAACGGGAGCGGAAAGCTGTACGGCTTCACAGCCGGAGGCGAGGGTCGTTTCGATCAGATCGGTGACCATGGTGTTCAACCGCTGGGAATTTTTTACCCCGAGGGCCGCCCGCAAATGCTGTGGCACATCATCAGCACTGACCAATCCACCACGGATTGCATCATCGAGGTCATGATTGACATAGGCGATAACGTCGGATAGGCGAACCAACTGCCCCTCAAGCGTTGCCGGGAGATCGGACCGGGTCCGACCCAGCAGTGCCCCCTGTCCTTTGGAATGACGCATAATCCCGTCCCGGACTTCCCAGGAAAGGTTCAACCCTGCACCGTTTTTCTCCAGGAGATCGACCACTCTCAAGCTCTGGTTCACGTGGTGGAAGCCATCCGGTAGAAGTTCATCCAGGACGCGCTCTCCCGCATGGCCAAACGGGGTATGTCCGAGGTCATGGCCCAGAGCAATCGCCTCCGTGAGATCCTCATTCAGACGTAGCGCCCTGGCCATGGTCCTGGCGACCTGGCTTACTTCGAGAGTGTGGGTCAAACGGGTACGATAGTGGTCGCCCTCGGGAGAAAGGAAAACCTGGGTCTTGTATTTCAGTCGACGGAAAGCCTTGCTGTGGAGAATCCGGTCCCGGTCAACCTGGAAAATTGTCCTCACCGGACAGGCTTCCTCAGCAATCAACCGTCCTCTAGATGCCAGGCTGTGGCAGGCATGGTCACAGAGCATGTTTTTTTCTGCGGACTCAATAACCTCTCTTATAATCATCTATCATCTCCAAAAGAAACCGATAATATTTATTGTAAGGGCAATTTCTTAATCAGTTGAAGTTCAATGATTGTCATGACAACAAAAGACTGTCAAAGAATAGTGAGATATCACCTTTAATATAATCTTTAGGCTTGATTATACATAAAACTTTAGTATTACTATAGTTGGCTTTATCAAATGACCACAAAACATCACATTTGCTAACAACTGGAGGAAAATATGGCAACAATTCTTGAAATGGCTGCGGATATCGTTGCAGCACATGCATCAACAACGAATATGTCTAAGGAGGAACTCGTTGCTGAGTTGAATGATGTCTATAACGCTCTCATCAACCTTGAAAAAGGGAATATCGGTACTGACCACGTAGCAGAAGAGAGCGGGCCCGCTGTCTCGCGCAAAAAAGCTTTCGGTAAAGACAGTATATACTGCATGATTTGCGGCAAGGGATTCAAAACCCTGTCGCGCCATCTGAAAACATCGCACCAGATGTCCGCATCTGAGTACCGCAAGCAATTCGACATTCCACGTTCACAGTCCCTCGCCGCGAAAAATTATTCTGACAAACGCCGCCAGATGGCGATCGATCGCGGGCTCGGTGAGAAACTCGCCAAGGCCCGGGCGGCCCGTGGCAAAGGCAAAAAGAAATAAACCAACGTATATAGCAAAGGGCGCGAAGAGCTGCCAGAGCTGTTCCGTGCAGCTCTTCGCGCTTTCTGTACATCCAACGAGTCCGCACTAGTCAGAAAGCTCTGTAGCGCAGATCGAAGTTTAACTCCTCAAGCTGATTGCCGTCGGCGGCGTGGATTTCAACTCGCCAGGCCCCCGGCGAGTCATCGAGCAACTCCTTAACCGACCAGATTCTGCAGTTCGACGACTTCACCGATAGCACCACCCGCGACGTCAACTCCTCATCGTAATACCATAGATGATAGACAACAGTTGCACCGGATAAAATTTTGTCCTTTGCTGAAATCGTCGAATACGTTAAATTGCAGAACATTTGCATCGGGGGGGGCAAATAAAACATCTTCATTAACACAGCCACCCGGTAAAGAAAAAACTGCTCATGAAAAGTATCCTAGTCGCAGACAATCGCGCCGAACTGCTCGCGACCATCGAACCGATCCTGAAACACTGGGGCTACCGTGTCCTGTCGACACGCAGCGCAGAACAGGTCGCCACCTTCCTCGAAGAAAGCAAACCCTGCATGCTGGTCATTGGCGAGGAGCTACTGGCCGATCCGCACCTTGCCCTCAGCAAAGAGGTTCTGGAAAGCGTTGAGAATGGCGACCTGTTCTGCGTCGCACTCAGGCAGGAGGGTGTTGAAGGAGCCGCCGTTACTCCGGATGAAACCATAGATGTCCCGCTGGAACTGTTCGGGCTTTTCTCGTTCATACAGCGCAAGGTGGAAAAACACCCGCGCCAGAATCTCCGGCTCCAGGTGAGGCTGCCCGGCATGTACAGGATTGAAGAAGAGGACTTTATCCTGGCAGACGTATTAAGCCTCAGCATGAACGGGCTCTTTTTTAAAACCGCCACCAGGCTCAAAAAGTGCGACCGGTTAACCGTTGTCTTTCCCCTGTTTGGACAAGGCACGGAAATCGAAGTCAAATCAACCGTTCTGTACTCGATCGAACCCGAAGCGGGCAACAACTACTTCCAGGGGTTTGGCGTCGGCTTCGACGAGATTCCAACAGAACACCGCGAACAATTGCAGCAATTCATCAGGGACCGCTTCCTCAAAGAGGTGTCCTCACGCCAGGACGGAGTTGGTGATTTTGCCAAAGAGCACCTCAAGGATTGACGGCACACGCCAAACCGAGCGATCGCACAAAGCTCTCTCCGGCGACTTCTCCGGGAATTCGGAAATAATCAGCCAAAGTCGCAGCGATATCGGCAAATGACTGTCGGTCTCCCAAAGAGTTCCCTCTCTCCATAGCTTTTGACCAAAACAATGCAGGAACGTACTCGCGCGTGTGGTCACTACCCGGTGTGGTCGGGTCGCAGCCATGATCGGCGCAGATCACCAGCAAGTCTTCGGATCGCATTGCCTTGAAAAGCTGCGGCAACCATGCATCAAACTCCTCCAGTGCACGGCCGAAGCCGAGAGCGTCTTGACGATGCCCGTAAATCATATCGAAATCGATCAGGTTCGCCATCAGCAACCCTCGGTCCAAGTCCGCCAGAGCGGCGACAATCTTTGCCATGCCATCATCATTACCGATTGTTGCGACGCTTCGGTCAATTCCACGCCCAGCGAACAGGTCGCTTATCTTGCCCACGCCCGAGACCATATAACCACTGGCAGTCAGGCATTCCAGGAGAGTCGCTTGCGGGGGCGGGACGGGAAAATCCTTGCGGCCTGAGGTACGTCGGAACCCCTCCCGAAGGTCCCCAATGAACGGTCGGGCAATCACCCGGGCAATATCGTATTCGTCGGTCAAAACCTTGGCGGCCCGACATAAATCGTATAACTTTTCGAGCGGCAGAATATCTTCATGTGCCGCGACCTGGAAAACGGAGTCAACACTCGTGTAGAGGATCGGTCGTCCGGTCCTGAGATGTTCCGCACCATACTCCTTGAGAATCGCAATGCCTCCGGCCGGGACATTGCCCAGGGGTTGCAGACCGGAAATTTCGGCAAACTTTCTCACCAGTTCGAAAGGAAAACCCTGCGGGTAGGTTGCAAATGGCTTGTCCACCACGACACCGGCCAGCTCCCAGTGACCGATAATACTGTCCTTGCCGGAGGATCTTTCGGCAAGGCGGCCGTAGGCACCGGAAGGGGCACGCACAGCTGGAACTCCCTCAATCTCGGCAAGGCAGCCAAGACCGAGCTGCTGCAGGTTGGGCAAATTCAGGCCGCCACAGGCAGCCGCGACGTGAGGCAGGGTGGCCGCATCCTCATCGCCATAGGCCCCTGCATCGGGGAGAGCTCCCAGGCCAACACCGTCGAGAACGATCCAGATGACACGCCCACTTTGCAGCGTCATATCAGGTCCGCACTGTTCCGCCACTGCTGCATGATCTTCACACCGGCACTGGTGCCGATACGAGTCGCACCGGCAGCCAGCATCGCCTCACAGGTCAGCCAGTTGCGGATGCCACCTGCCGCCTTGACGCCGATCCTGCCGGCAACCGCCCGGGAAAGCAGACTGACATCTTCCAGAGTCGCACCCACAGCGGCGAACCCGGTCGAGGTCTTGACATAATCAGCGCCGCTTTCAGAGACTATTTCAGCCAGGTTGAATTTAACCGCGTCATCAAACAGGCAGCATTCGACAATCACCTTGACCAGACCGCTATCAGTGGCCGCAACGATCTTGCGGATCTCGTCACGTACAGCCGCATAATCAGAGATACGCGCGGCGCCGAGATTGATAACCATATCTACTTCACCGGCACCGGAGGCGACAGCCTGATGTGCTTCGAACACCTTGGTTTCCGTGGTTTGATAGCCCAGCGGGAAGCCAACCACGGTGCAGACCGCGACCTCGGACCCATACAGAAGCTGGCTGGCTTGGGTCACGAAAATCGGCGGCACACAGACCGAGGCGAAGCCGTGTTCAACCGCTTCCTCACAGAGCGCGGCAATCTCAGCCTTGCTGGCGTCCGGTTTGAGCAGGGTATGATCGATTAATTTTGCCGGAGAATCCATAACACGAACGTCCGTTCAACTGCCCCCGGGCCGGCCTGTTTTATCAGGTGCGGTAATCTGCATTGATCTTTACATAGTCATAGGAAAGGTCAGAGGTATAATAATAAGCGCTGCCGTCACCGGAGCCCAGGTTGACCGTTACGGTGAACTCCGGCTTCTTCAACACTTCGCTGGCAATTGCTTCCTGTTCAGGACCCAGACCGAGTCCTTTCTCGACCATCGCAACATTATCAAAGTCGATGCTGATCTGATCGGGGTCCATATCGATCCCCGCATAACCAACCGCGGCAATGATTCGCCCCCAGTTGGCGTCTTCACCGAAGAAAGCCGTCTTAACCAGTTGCGATGTGGCAACGCTGCGAGCGGCAACGAGGGCATCGGCATCACTGCCCGCGCCTTCTACCTGAATCCGCACCAGTTTGGTGGCGCCTTCGCCATCGCGGGCAATCATCTTTGCCAGGTCAAGCATGACCTCGTCGAGAGCACGGTCAAACTGCTCCAGTTCAGCCGAGCCTTCCGTGATCACGTCATTGCCCGAAGCACCACTGGCCAGAAGCAGGGCCATGTCATTGGTCGAGGTGTCACGATCAACCGTGATGCGATTGAAAGACGCATTGACAGATTTCTTCAACGACTCACCCAGCAGGCCATCTGCCAGGGCGGCATCGGTCATGATAAATGCCAGCATGGTCGCCATATCAGGATGAATCATGCCGGCTCCCTTGACCAGGCCAAGGAGAGTGATCTCTGTCCCTCCGAGGTTAATGCTCCGGCCGCACATCTTCGGAAATGCGTCGGTTGTCATCATTGCCCGGGCGACACCGTCAAACTGGTCGTTGCCCAACATTCTGCACAGGGTTGAAACATTCCCGTCAAAGCAGTGCATTGGCAGAGGCACGCCGATCACCCCCGTTGAGGCAACGGCAACAAATTCAGGAGCGATATCAAGGGCTTCGGCGACCAGATCGCCGCAATATTTCGCATCCTGCAGGCCCTTTTCACCGGTGCATGCATTGGCATTACCGCTGTTGATGAGGATCGCTTGACAGAGGCCATGACTTACTCTGGATTCGGTCAGTTTGACCGGGGCAGCGACAACCTTGTTGGTAGTAAAAACGCCGGCGCACTCGACAGGCTGGTCGGCACAGATCAATGCCATGTCCAGCTTGCCGGACTTCTTGATCCCTGAGCTGCATGCCGCGGCCCGGAATCCTTTGGGAACAGCTAACGTTGATTCAGCCATGATTCAACTCCATTTCGATTTCCCCGGTTGGCATGAGAAGAGCAAACGAAGTCCCCTCCCCATCCTCAATCGGCTCAAGATAAATCTCTCCATGCATCTGGCGCAGGATCGCCCTGCAGGTTGCCAGACCGATGCCAACCCCACTCGGCTTGTCTGCATCCAGATCACCCAGCTGTGAATAGCCCTGGAAGATATCCTCAGCATGCTCGTGTTGCACAGATTGTCCCTGGTTGAATACCTGCAGATAAACCATCGCGTTGCCACGCAATGTTGTGTTCTCGGCTTTGATCGACAGCAGTCCGCCTGTTCGGTTAAATTTGACCGCATTATCGACCAGTGCCGCGAGTAGCAACTCCAGCTTGTCCTGGTCCCCCCTAATCGGCCTCAGGTCCCCTTGCAGTTGCACACGGATATCCAGTTGTCTGGCATCTATTTCATCTTCGTATTTCTGCAAGACCTGTGCAAGGGAGTCTCTGAGGGAGAGCTCCTGCCATTGCCAGTCCTCGTTGCCGGAGTCGAGGGAAAAAAGTCGGAGCATCCCTGTCAGCAGACGTTCCAGATGTTTTCCCTTGTCGTAAATCCTGCCAACATATTCCTGCAGACGAGCAGGGTCCACCTGATCATAAAAGTTGTGCAAAAGATCGGCAAAGCCGAGCACCGAAGTTAAAGGGGTTTTCAGCTCATGCGACAGGTTGCAGACAAAACGTGTCCGATCCTCATGAAGTTTGACGAGCGCTGCGTGAGCAAGTTCGGCCTCCCTGTTCTTCTCCTGAAGACGCTCCACGAGCTGCATGTTTTCGATAGCCAGTACTGACTGGGGAGCAATCGTCTTCTGCGTACCCTGTTGCAGTCGGGCAGATATCCGACTCCAGGAATCCAACAGAGCTGCTTTGTCAAGCGGGTGGATCAGGACGTCGGTAGCTCCACTGCGGAATGCCGTGAGAGCCAGGGCCAGAGAGGGCTCAGGCAGGACGGCAACCAGGAGCAGGTCGGGATGAACCCGCCGGAGGGCCTGGATGGTCAGGGCGCCGGGAGAATCGGTGACCATCATGTCACAGATGACCATCTGTAGCTCTTCCTGCAATATCAGATCAACAACGCCATGAGCCTGACAATGAACCTCGACAGAGATCTGCGCCTCCGGCCAGATATCACGGACCTTTGCCAGGCTGCCGGGCGCTCTCTCGAGAAGCAGTAATTTCAAGTCGCGTGCATCAGGGTCCATGGCCATGCCATCACTCCGTTTGCCCGATGCGCTGTTACTGTCCGCAACATTTTTTATATTTTTTACCACTCCCACAGGGGCAGGGTTCATTCCGTCCAACCTTGTCTTCTTCGCGCTTGGCAGGACTTTGCGCAGCGTTCTGCGGACCACTTTGACGGGTCAGCGCAAGTCGCTGACGACGTTGTTCGGCTTCCATCTCTACGACCTCCTCTTCACGCGCCAGTTGAACGAGGAAAAGTTTCTGTGAAACTTCCTGCCGGATGCGCCCCATCATCGTCATGAACAAATCGTAGGCTTCGCGTTTATACTCTTCCTTCGGGTTGCGCTGCGCGTAGGCACGCATGCCAATCCCCTCTTTGAGATGGTCGATGGAGAGCAGGTGGTCTTTCCACTGGGCATCGATCGTCTGCAGCAGCAGGACCTTCATCAGGTGTTCCAGGACCGGTGTCGTAAAGGATTCCTCCCGTTCAGCCAGGCGTGCTGTCACCTGCGCCTTGAGATTGGCTTCCAGATCTTCCGGCTTGAGGCCTTTGTCCTGCTCCGGCAACTCCGGCAAGAAATTGAACTGGTTGGCAAAATCAATTGACAGGGCTTTCCAGTCCCACTCGCTGGCAGGGGTCTTTTCCGGGCAAAATGTCGTCACAATATCTTCGGTCATTTCATCAAGGATTCCCTCGATGATTTCGCGGATATTCTCCCCGGCCAGGACTTCCTTGCGTTGCGTATAGATCACCTCACGCTGACGATTCATGACATCGTCATAGTCAATCAGGTGTTTACGAATTTCGAAGTTGTGAGCCTCGACTTTTTTCTGGGCACCCTCTATGGCTTTGGAAATCATGCCATGCTCTATAGCCTCTCCCTCGGGAACCTTGAGCTTCTCCATGACAAAGGAAACCCGGTGGGAACCGAAAATCCTCAACAGGTCGTCTTCCAGACTCATGTAGAAACGGCTTTCGCCCGGATCGCCCTGGCGTCCAGATCGACCGCGCAACTGGTTGTCAATACGCCTTGATTCATGACGCTCGGTTCCCAGGATATACAGACCACCAGCATCGAGGACTTCCTGTTTTTCAGCAGCGCAGATACCCCTGTGCTTTTCCAGAGCCCGTGCGAAAACATCTTCCGGGTTATCGGCAGTGTCAGCTTCTCTCCTGGCAAGCAGCTCGGGATTACCCCCGAGGACAATATCAGTGCCGCGGCCGGCCATGTTGGTTGCGATCGTGACAGCGCCCTTGCGACCGGCCTGGGCGACAATCTCTGCTTCCCGCTCATGGTGCTTGGCATTCAATACGTGATGTGGAACCCCACGCTTTTTCAACAGCTCGGAGAGCCTTTCCGAATTCTCGATGGTAATCGTCCCGACCAGAACCGGCTGCCCGGTCTCATGGCGCCCGTAAATGTCTTCGATCACCGCAGCGAATTTTTCCTTTTCCGTCTTGTAAATGACATCGGCCTGGTCAATGCGGATCATCGGCTGATTGGTTGGGATAACAACCACATCGAGCTTGTAAATCTGACCGAACTCGGCTGCTTCGGTATCTGCCGTACCGGTCATCCCGGCGAGCTTCTCGTACATGCGGAAATAATTCTGGAAGGTAATCGTCGCCAGGGTCTGGTTCTCGCGTTCGATTTTCAGACCTTCCTTGGCCTCGATGGCCTGGTGTTGTCCGTCTCCCCAGCGCCGCCCAGGCATGAGCCGACCGGTAAATTCGTCGACAATGATCACCTCGCCATCCTTGACGACATAATCAACATCACGCTTGAAGATCGCATGAGCCCTGAGCGCCTGGTTGACGTGGTGAAGCATGGCCATATTGCCGGGTTCGTAAAGATTCTCGACACCCAGGAGCTTTTCAACCTTCAGGACGCCCTCTTCGGTCAGGGTCGCCGACTTGGACTTCTCGTCCACGGTGTAATCCCCGGTGTAGGAACGAAATGTCCGCCCGATCTGGCCTTCGCGATCTTCAATCATCTCACCTTTCTGCAGACGCGGAATGATTTTCTCGGCAGCGTAATAGAGTTCGCTGGTCGCATCGGTCGGCCCGGAGATAATCAATGGAGTACGGGCTTCATCGATCAGGATCGAGTCAACTTCATCGACAATGGCATAGGAGAGATCACGCTGGACATAATCTTCAAGGGCGAATTTCATGTTGTCTCGAAGATAATCGAAACCGAATTCATTGTTGGTGCCATAGGTGATATCGGCTTTATAAGCTGCTTTGCGCTGCTCATCTGTCCGGCCGTGGATAATGCAGTCAACTTCCATTCCCAGGAAGTTATAGACCTTGCCCATCCATTCAGCATCACGCTTGGCCAGGTAGTCGTTGACCGTAATGACATGCACACCTTTGCCAGCCAGGGCATTGAGATATACCGGCAGTGTCGACATGAGGGTTTTACCTTCACCGGTTTTCATCTCGGCGATTTTGCCGGAGTGCAGGACCATGCCACCAATTAGCTGTACATCGAAGTGGCGCATCCCCAGGGTACGCACCGCCGCTTCACGAACAACAGCGAAGACTTCGGGGAGAAGATCGTCGAGCGTTTCGCCGTTTGCCAGACGGCCACGGAAATCGTCTGTTTTCGCGGTCAGGGCAACATCAGTCAAGCCGCTGATTTCCGGTTCCAGGGCATTGATCTGACCAACGACCAGATGCAGTCGTTTCAAATCGCGATCATTTTTGCTGCCAACGATCTTTTTCAGCACACTTCCTATCATCTGGTACTCCATGACCGGTAAGCTACCGGTGAGATTATCAATAAAATTTCAGCTGGATCATGCCAGTCAGAATTGCGAATTTTAACACAGCTGAGATCGGGCTCACAAGGTTAAACAGGCCTGCCGGTGGACGCCAAATAATCACATTTTTTACTTCGACCTTTTATCAAACAGCAATCCCCGGGAGTGAGCCCGGGGATTGCTGTGTGATCTCTTCGGTTGTACGGGATGTTGAACTGGCAGGTTAATTCCAGCTCCCCTTGTTGTAGCTGAAGATATGCCGGTTGGGGATAATTTTGACGACCGCGAACTGACTGTCGTTGAATGCTTTGGGAGTTGTTGCGGAAGACTCCAGAATCTGTTCCTTGTACGAGATAATACCGACAAACGGGATGGTATTCGACTTCGAACGCATTACCTTGACTTTCAGGGACGAGTCATCGATCTGGTGGTAGCGTGCCAGGTATGTGCCGTCTGCTTGCTTTGTGACAAGCATGCGGGAGCGGGAGAATTTGTGGTTGCGGTTCAACTGCTTCACCTTGGAGTGGGCGAAGTTCTTAAAGTCCACATGTTTTTCTGCAAGTTTTTTGTCCGGGGTCGCAGAATTTTGGGTACTCGCCGAGACAGAATCCATGCAAGCCATTGGCAAGCAGAAAAATAGCACGGCCGTAACCATTGTGATTTTGGATATGATTTGCATCTTGCACCTCCTGTAGGGTCATCGTTTCAAACTAGAAGAACAGCAATGACCGTACCAGAAAGGGGCACCAACCGATAAACTACTGAATTTACGCGAGCAAGGGCATCATTCCACCTTCTCACCACGTTCGCAATCAGGCCGTCAAATGACATTCTTTGTCAGACGGCTCAGTGAAATGGACATTAATGTCACATTTTTTGTCACACAATCCACACTCTGAAAAACCGGCCAGGCGCATACAGGCGCCTGGCCGGGCATCACACTCAAGACACGGGTCTGGTTACTTGGACATCATCTCCACTCTTCGATTAAGCTTCCGACCCTCATTGGTTGAGTTATCATACTTGGGCTGGGTTTCCCCGTACCCCTTGGCCTGCAGTTTGGATGCGGCGACTCCGTTGCTGACCAGCCAGTTTTTGACCGAGGCTGCACGACGCTCGGAGAGCCCCTGATTGTAAGCCTCAGGACCAGTCGAATCAGAATGGCCGGAGAGGACAAAGTTGGTATCAGGCTCTTCATCCAGGATCATCTTGACCTGCTCTAGGACAGGAATCATCTCGTCGGTGATTGCCGACTTGTCAAAACCGAACAACAGGTTGAAAGTGACCACTTCCTTGGCAACCGGTGCCGGTGCCGGTGCCGGTGCAGGAGCAGGTTTCGGAGCAGGTTTCGGCGCCGGCATCCGCTCTTCGTAAAGGACATCCTTGGCAAACTGTGCCATGGCAGCGTCGGAAGCCAGGGACTTGCCGTCCGCGGCAACACTGCAGCCCGAAAGCTCGCGGATTGCCGAGATGGTCTGCGTGCCCGCCGGGGTGTCGGCATAGCTGACTACGTGGATGCAAAGGTTGGAGCCGTTTTTAGCGTAAAGGTCTTTGGCCTGGGCGACCGGGTCTGTACCTTTATTCGACACGCCGTCGGTAAAGACGATCAGGGCCGTTTTGCCGGACAAGCCTCCAACCAGAGGAGCAATATCACTCAGCCCATCCCCCATCGGAGTCATATAGTTGAAGGGCGGGGAAACCCCGGCAGCCGCGGGCGCGAGAGTCCCCTTTTTAAAGGTGGCCGGCTGCGTCACTGTCTTGTAGGGGGCAAACGTAGCAACGGCGCTGTTGTAGCCAAGCTCAGGTGTCGCTTGCTCCAGACGCTTGACTGCGTCAACGGACTGCTCGAATTTCTGATTCCCGGGTGTCGCCTTTGCCCACGCCATAGATCCCGACTGGTCAATGAAAATGACAAAGTTATCTACTTTCTTGACCATCTCCGCTGCAACGTCAGCCGGGGCGACCCAACCGCTGACCAGCAGCAAAGACAAAGCGACCATCAACAACCTGCAAACCTGTTTCATCGCACTACTCCTTTTGTAATTTGAGTTTAACAAAACCCGCCTTGTTTAAAAAACGCCTTGGTAGTTTCAAAGCTTAGGTTCAAATCATATCTGAAGGTTTGCAATAGTCAATTAGCTTAATACGATATTTTTTAGTTACTATGGTAACTTGCATTATTTTATATCCAATCTTCTGGGCGAAACTTTTACCATCACAATTTTTATAGTTCTGTCTATCAAGTACTCTTTCGACAAAAAAGACACAAAAAAGCCCGACATAGCCGGGCTTCGATTTAAGGTATGGACAATCTGGATTATAAATATTTGCGAGGATTTACGGGAACACCGTTGAGGCGGATTTCGTAATGCACGTGAGAACCGGTAGACCGGCCGGTATTGCCAACGGCTGCAATGCGCTCACCACGCCTGACCCGCTGGCCGACCTTTACATAGTACCTGGAGTTGTGGCTGTAGATGGTGCGATAACCGTATCCATGGTCGACAATAACAAGTTTACCGTAACCCGGATCGGTCTTGACGCTGCTGACTATCCCGTCTGCCGTGGCAACCACAGCTGTCCCGGTCCGTGCCGCAATGTCGAGGCCTTCATGCATCTTGCGTCTGCCGTTGAACGGATCGCGCCGCATACCGAAACTGGAGGTCAACCAACCCTTGACTGGCCAGCCGACAGGCTTGGCTGCAAGTAACGAGCGCTGGTCATTGAGAATCCCCTGGATTTCTTCCTGACTTTCACGGCGCAAATCAATCTGGCGACGAACTTCGTCAATCCGCTGCTGGATAACACTGAATTCGCGGTTGACATCTTCCTGTGTGGCGGGGCCACCGACACCGACCATGCTGTCACTTTTCGGCGCCGACAGTTTGGCCATGACACGTACTTTGGCATCATTCTGTGCCAGCACGACAATTTCCTGGCGCAGGTTTTCCAGTTTAACAACCAGTCGGTGCAAATCTTCGCGCTGTGAGAGGTTTTCAACCTGCAAACGCTCCAGTTCGTTCTGGTCGAAGTTGGTCAGGACATAGTCAGTAATCAATCCCGTGAGCCCCAGGGCCAGAACCACTGCAGCAGCGGCAATCCGCTTAAGTACCGAAAGTCGCACACCAAAACGGCGTACCTGGTGCGACCCTTCCGGAATAACAAGTATGGTAAAACGTTTATCAGACAATACCTCAAACCTCCAAAGAAACCCTACATTTACATGATTCTGACGCTCATTAATAAAGGATTGATGAGCTAACTGTCAAGATTAAAGGGCAAATCACCAGGAAACGTGCCGGTGCTGAACGCCGGATCAGCCATTCTGAAGAGACCGGCTGAGGGCAATTTCATCGCACTCGGGAAATTTCGCACACTTGATGCAATCACCCCAGATCTTCTGGGGGAGCTCCGATTTCTCAATCACTGAAAATCCGAGCTTTTCGAAGAATACCTGCTGGTATGTTAATGCAAAAACCCTGCCGATTCCCAGAATTCGCGCTTCGGAGAGACATGCCTCGACAAGATGCTTACCGATGCCGCGCCCGGCAAAACGTTCATCGACAACCAGCGAACGGACCTCGGCAAGGTCTTCCCAGCAGATGTTCAGCGCCGCGGCCCCGACGACCCGGTCTTCTTCAACAAAGACGTAAAAATCCCGGATTGCCTCAAAAATCTCCATAAGTGATCGAGAAAGGACCAGGCCATCTTTTGCATAGGTCAGCAACAGTCGATGGATCTGACGCGCGTCCTGTAAAATAGCCTTACGAATCATTAGTTCCTCCAGTGCGGCCGGTGGTTTCATCAGCTTTTCGCCGACACGTCAATCAGCTCCTTCGCGTGCAGGATGGTCTGTCCGGTCACCTGTGCCCCTCCGAGCATGCGCGCCATTTCCTTGACTCTGTCATCACCGGACAGCTGTTCCATCACGGCTATGGTTCGTCCCTCCACTTCATGCTTGATGACACGATGGTGGTGGTCGGCAAAGGCTGCGACCTGTGGCAGGTGTGTCACACAAAGAACTTGTGCGGTACGGCTTACCGACTGGAGCTTTCTGCCAACGGCCGTGGCGGCGGCGCCACCGATACCGGCATCCACTTCATCGAAGATAACAGTCGGCACCAGGCCGGCATCCGGAGCGATCCGCCTGAGGGCGAGCATCAAGCGCGACAATTCACCACCGGATGCGACTCTGGCCAGAGGCATGAGCGGCTCTCCCGGGTTGAGGCTGACCATGAACTCAAGCCGTTCGAGACCATCCGGACCTGGTTGTTCAAGATCTGTCAAGGCAACTTCAAATGAAGCCCCGGACATGGCCAGGTCGTCAAGCTCGGCGATCAGCGCCCTGGCCAGTGTGGCAGCGGCCTTGCTCCGCAAACCGGTAAGGGTCTGCCCCAGCGAACCGGTCTGCTCCTTCAGGGCCGCAAGTTCCTCAAGCAAGCAGACACGGTTTTCGCCAGCATTTTCGAGCTGCACGATCTCCCGGTCGTAGGCTGCCTTGAGCTCCAGGATCTCGCCGATTGTCGGTGCATACTTGCGCTTCAATCGATTCAACAGGCCGAGACGCTCTTCGACCGCATCAATCCGGTCAGGTTCAAATGAAGCGTTGGTCAAATAGGAACGCATTTGCTCGGCAACGTCTTCAAGCTCAAAAAGGTTGCGCTGTACAGTCTCGGCAAGGGTCGCCAGCTTTTTGTCAACCTCTGCTATCGCCTGCAAATCGGCCGACAAGGCGCCCAGGACTTCGCATACCGAGCCGTCGCTGTCGTAAAGGACGTCATAGCCCCCCCGGGCCACTGCAAGCAGACGCTCGGCGTTCTGCAGCAGCAGGCGTTCTGCGAGGAGCGCCTGCTGCTCTTCAGCGGACAACTCTGCAACGGCAATTTCCGCAGACTGATGCTGCAGGAAATCGAGCCTCTGCTCACGGTCCCTTTCTGCATTTTCAAGCTTTTCCAGCTGCCGCGTCACGGCTTGCATCTTCTGGAATGACTCGCGATAAGTTTTCACATGCCCGTCGAGTGAGCCGAATCGGTCAAGGATAGCCAGATGGACATTACGCTGCAAAAGGTGCTGGTGCTCATGCTGGCCGCAGACCGCCACCAGTTGCTCGGTCAGAGGCTGCAACTGTGCCAGAGTAGCCAGATTGCCGTTGATGTAGGCCCTGCTGCGACCACCACTCTGTACTATCCGCCGCAACACGAGTTCCTCGTCGACCGGGAAGCCGGCCTCGATAAAAGCCTGACGGACGTCATCCTGTCCTGACAGATCAAACAGGGCCTGGACCGTCGCCTCATCGGCACCTGCCCTGACCAGGTCAGGTCGGGAACGGTCGCCCAGGAGCAGGCCGACCGCATCGAGAATAATCGACTTGCCCGCACCGGTTTCACCGGTCAGAACATTGAAACCCGTGTCGAACTGGACTTCAAGGTGATCGATAATGGCAAAATTGGTGATGGTCAGGTTGAGGAGCATAAGATCAGTGACGCGTGACGCGTGACGCGTGACGAGATAGAATCAAAAACCACAGCAACGGTTGAACCACAGAATTTAATTTCATCGTCAACATGAGTCAGTATCAAAAAAGGAATGGTAATCAAATCTTCAGAACACAATGAAATAACGAGCCTCAAGGTTTTCGCGTCCCTCGTTCCGCGTTCCTCGCCCCGACTCTATCTTTCCCCCCACCGCAGCTTGGTCCGAAGCACCTGAAAGTAATCCTTGCTCGGACTCTTGATCAGCAGTGTGCAATGGTTCGACTTGCGCAGTTCCACGATGTCGCCGCACTGCAGGGGCATCCCCTCCTGGCCGTCGGCAGTGAAGACCACATCCTGGTCCTGTGACTTGACTGCAATGCGGATCGTCGCTTCGTCCGAGACGACAAGCGGACGGTTGGTCAAAGTATGCGGGCAGATTGGCGAAATCACATGGCAATGGTTGCCGGGATAGATAATCGGCCCGCCTGCGGCCAGGTTGTAACCGGTCGAGCCTGTGGGCGTCGAAACAATCAGACCATCCGCCTTGAATGTGGTCAGGTAATCGTCATCAACCCAGGTTTCCATGTCGATGATACGGGCCAGTGCGCCCTTGTTGATCACTACATCATTGAGCACCCGATAGCGTGCCACGTCCTTGCCCTGGCGTCGGATCACGGCAAGCAGGCGCATTCGCTCGGAAACCATGAAATCGCCCTTGACCACCTGCTCCAGGATCGGAAAAAGCTCCGGGCGGGTGATTTCGGTGAGAAAACCAAGACTGCCCAGGTTGACACCCAGAATTGGCGTTCGCAAGTCACCAACCAGGCGAGCGACGGAAAGCAGGGTGCCGTCACCGCCCAGCACGATAACCATGTCGACCAGCGGCGGGATCTCCTGCCCCGTATAACCTGAAACGCCGGCCATGGCATCAGCCAGGGGCTGATCAACAAAAACCTCTATTTTCCGCTCGACCAGCCAGGCAACGACTTCTTCTGCGAGCCGTACTGCATCCTTGTGATGTCGTTTTGCAAAAATACCGATTCGCTTCATAGAAAGCCCTTCCTCCGAAACGCAGCGACTGTACCACAACGCATCGTCAAAGTCTATGACAATCAAGCACTTACACCATCATTCGCTTGTGAGAAGAAGAGTGGTATGTTAGCCTGTCAAGAAACCTCCGCAGAGGCTGAAAATGACATGGAAAAACTGACCCCTGACGCATACCGTTTCTGCCTGAAGAGGCCCTCAGCCGTGCCACGCGCCACGCATCACGCGCCGCTTGCCTGAACATGGATCTTTTTGCATCATCGACATCCGCCAAAGCTCCGCCGCCTCTCGCTGAACGGGTGCGTCCGCAGCAACTCGACGAAATGGTCGGCCAGCAGCACCTGCTCGGACCGGACAATATCCTGCGCCGGCTGATCGAGAGTGACCATCTCTCATCAGCAATCTTCTGGGGGCCGCCGGGCACGGGAAAAACTACCATTGCCCGGGTAATCGCCAATACCACCAAATGTGAATTTGCCGCTTTCAGTGCGGTCCTCCAGGGCGTCAAAGAGGTTCGAGAGATCACCGCAAAAGCGAAACAGGAACGCGACTACTACGGTCGACGCACCCTGCTTTTCATCGACGAGATCCATCGTTTCAACAAGGCCCAGCAGGATGCGCTGCTACCCTGGGTCGAAAACGGTGACATCATCCTGATCGGCGCCACCACAGAGAACCCGTCTTTCGAAGTCAACTCCGCCCTGCTCTCCCGCTCCCGGGTTTTTGTTCTGGAACCGCTGGAGCCCACAGACATCAGACAGCTTATGGAGCGGGCCCTGGAGACTGACCAGGAACTGCTTCGTCACAAAACCACCGCTGAGGAGAAAGCGCTTGATCTGCTCGCAGAACAGGCTCACGGCGATGCCCGTATTGCCCTCAACACCCTGGAAGTTGCCGCCAACCTGTGCAAGGAAGCCCTGATCACCCCAGACAATGTCATGGAGGCGCTGCAACGAGCCCCCCTGGCCTACGACAAAGGCGCCGAGGAACATTACAACGTTATTTCGGCATTCATCAAAAGTATGCGCGGCTCCGACCCGGATGCCGCCATCTACTGGCTGGCTCGCATGCTTGAAGCCGGCGAAGATCCTTTATTCATCGTCAGGCGCATGGTGGTTTTTGCCGCAGAAGACATTGGCAACGCCGACCCGCGAGCCCTGCAGATCGCCGTGGCGACACAGCAGGCCGTCCACTTTGTCGGCATGCCTGAGGGTCGCATTCCCCTCGCACAAGCCGTCACCTACCTGGCCTCTGCGCCGAAAAGCAATGCATCATATGTCGCCATTGGCGAGGCGCAGAAAGAGGTGCGAGCAAGCGGAGCCTTGCCGGTACCGCTGCATATCCGCAACGCACCGACCGGGTTGATGAAAGAACTGGGCTATGGCAAGGGGTATCAATACGCTCACAACCACGATGACACCGTGGTCACCCAGTCTCATCTACCCGAGAAGATTGCAGATGCTACTTACTATCGCCCCAAAGACAGCGGTTATGAAAAGAACATTAAAGAAAGACAGGAATGGCTCAAAACTCAAAAAGCGGGAAAGGACAAAAGTAAAAAGTAAAAGGACAGGATATTGAATCTGCAACCTTCACCATTCTGAATCCTGAATACTGGATGCTTTTAATTTTACAAGATCATGCATGATCTGAGCGCACTACAAGATGTCTTGCTATTACTCTGCCTGGCGCTGGCTAACGCCTGGTTTTTCAGCCTGCTGCGTCAATCGCCAATTGTCGGGTACCTGTCGACCGGCCTGCTGGTCGGACCCTATGGGTTGCACCTGATCAAAGGCGTTCATGAGGTTGAGATGGTCGCCGAGGTCGGTGTCGTGCTGCTGCTCTTCACCATCGGTCTCGAGTTCTCCTACAAACGGATAGTCCGGCTTAAAAACCTGCTCTTGTCAGCTGGCACCACACAGGTTGTCACAACCACTATTGCTGTAGCCTGTGGCACCTACCTGCTCGGAGAACCACCCGTGGCAGCCGTAGTGCTCGGCATGGCAATGGCTCTCTCGTCAACAGCGATCGTCCTGAAACTTCTTCTCGAACGCGGTGAAATCGATACCGCCCATGGTCGCATCGCCCTCAGCATCCTGCTCTTCCAGGACATCTGTGTGATCCTTTTCATCGTCGCTCTGCCACTGCTGGGCTCCCAATCCGGCGGCTTTTCGCTGTGGGCGATTGGCAAGTCGGCCCTGATTCTCGGTGGCCTGTACCTGTTCGTCAGACATTTGCTGAAACCGTTGCTCCGCGGCATTCTCAAGACTCGTGCGCCGGAGCTTTTCCGGCTGACCATTCTGGCCCTGGTCCTGGGCACGGCATGGATTACCGCTCACGCCGGTCTGTCACTGGCCCTCGGGGCGTTTCTTGCTGGCCTGGCCCTGGCTGAATCCGACTCATCACACCAGGTTATGGCCGACATCATTCCGTTTCGAGATGTTTTTCTGGCGGTATTCTTCATCTCGGTCGGCATGCTCGTAGATATCAGCTTGTGGATCAGCAACTGGTGGGCAGTACTGATCGGCATCATCCTTTTGAGTCTGGCCAAAACAATTGCCGGAACCCTCGCCGGGATCGCTTCCAGATACCCCCTGCGAACCGCTCTGGTCGCCGGACTGATGACTTTTCAGGTCGGTGAATTTTCATTCATTCTGATGGCCCAGGCCCGCACCCTCGATCTGATTCCAATCCAGACCTACCAGCTGACCCTGTCGATCATAGCCCTGTCGATGATGTTGACGCCGTTGATGTTCCGCCTGGCTCAACCTTTATCGCTGCGCCTGGCGGGATTGTTCGGCTGGCGCGACCCGGACCCCGTAAGCGATGAACACGAGCGGACTGCCAACCTTGACGGGCATGTGATAATCGCCGGCTACGGTCACGCCGGCCGAAACGTTGCCCGTGCGCTGCGCGACATGTGCCTGCCCTATATCCACATCGAAATGAATGGCGAGATGGTGCGCACAGCCCGCAAATCCGGTGAGATCATCATCCACGGCGATGCAACGGCACCGGCTGTGCTCGAGGGAGCAGGGATACACAGGGCTAAGGCCATGGTACTGGCGATCAACGACCCGTCCGCCCTTGCCCGGGCCATTCCCACGGCCAGGGAACTGAATCCGGGCCTTTACATCGTGGCGCGCACACATTACGTGACCAACATACAGCCGCTGATGAAAGCCGGCGCCAACGACATCATCACAGATGAATTCGGTGCCAGCCTTGAAATGACCGCTTTCCTTTTGAAAGAATTCAACGTCCCGGAGGGCCGGGTCCTGAAAATTCTCTCTTCATTACGCGACAAACACCAGCGCCGCTACGAGAAGCAGGACAGCCAGGCCTCCAACCTGACCGGTTATCTCTCAGTGCTCGAAGGGGGTGAAATGGAAATCCAGGCCGTACCCGATGACTCACCGTACATAGGCAAGAGCCTCTCTGAACTCAACTTCCGCGCTGTAACCGGTACAACTGTGATGGGGGTGATACGCAACGAGCGGGTCATCTACAGCCCCTCTGCCGAGTTGCGCCTGGAGACCGGGGACACCTTGATGCTGATTGGTGAAGAGCAAAGCTTTCACATCACCAGGGCGTTCCTGCATGGGCAATCGATACAGGAGACGAGCAGCTAGTTTTGTCTCGCGACTAGAGTGATAATCCTGAAGCCCCTGCGCATAAAAGGCTTTTTTTGCGTAATTAATATTAATTATGCATAAGTATATATCACTATCTGAACCTCTTCGGCGACCACCGTCGATCATCAAGCACCCTCACCGATCTGCTACGAAGGTAAAAAACCTCCATTTCCCCTCTGTATTGTTATTTGTGACAATTGTACACATTTTTCAAATCTGTATAATCCTTCTCATGCGTCGGTGCTGACAGGCCGATTGGATGACCTTTTATCTTCGCATCATTTTTTGGATATGGAGGGTGTATGGCCGACATGAAGAACGGCAACCTGAAAGTGTTAGTCATAGAAACCATGCAAACGGTCCGTCAACTTATGGCGACCGTCCTGGCAGGGGAATACAAGGAATTACTCTTTGCAGAGGACGCAGATGAAGGCTACCGAATAGCCGTGGCCGAACGACCTGATGTGATCATAACCGACGACTTTTTAGCTCGATCAGGAGGGCGTAACGTTTGTGAAAGGGTTCGGGGAAACCCGGATTTAGGGGCCACTCCGGTAATCATCACGACCGCTCGGGGGTCATCTGTCAGTGAACTGATATACTTCGAAACCGGCTGCGACCAGTTGCTCAGGAAACCATTCCGCTGCGAAGACATTCACTACGCGATCAGGAAAGCTATGAAAACGCGGCAACAGGAAAGAACCATGATACAGGTATTGTTCAAGTCGGGAGACATCGACGTGGTTGATGCAAAAAGTCTTGACCGATTGGTCAGAGAGCAGGAGCTGCTCTGCTTCAGGCGTCAGGATGGGGTTGCCGTGATTGGCCGAGACCCCGTCAGATCGAACCGGTCCAATCAATATTGCGGACCTGAACGACGTAATTACCTCAGGAAACAGGCCTGTCCTAACCATTTATGGGCATGTGAATGAGTTCGTAACCAAACACCTTATGCTTCCTCCAACCTGGAGAGCATTACACAACAACGCCTGCAAATGTAATGTTATGGAGTACATTAAAGCCCGCAGTTATACAACTGCGGGCGATTTTTTATCCGATTCAAAAGAAATAATCAACTCAGCGTTTATCAATTTAAGGAAATGGACGGATGACAAAAAAAGCAGACCCGTACTCAGAAAGACCCTTCCCGGGCAACTTCTTCAGGGGCTTTGCGATCACCCGGTTTTTCTGCAGCGGCAACCGGTTCGGGCAGGATGTCCGACTCAGCACGATAGCCGACCGCGATAGCGGCCATGATGTCGTACTCGTCAACAGGAGCATTGAGAATTTCATAAGCCTTCTCGCGGCTGAAGCCAGCCATGGCATGAGCATGCAGGCCAAGCTTGCGGGCCTGTAGGGCCAGCGACATCCATGCCGCACCGGCGTCGAAGGGAGCGTGCCGGTTGTCTTGATTGTTATGGCTGAAATTTCGTCGGCACAGCAGGTAGATAATCAGGGGAGCGGTTTTGACCCAGACCTGGTTTCCTTCCACCAGCGCCAGCATGAATCGCTCACGGTCCGCTTCACTTGCAGCGTAGACAAACAACCAGGGCTGCGCATTGAAACACGAAGGGGCCCAGCGCGCTGCTTCGAACAGGCCGTCGATCTGGGTCTGTGTTAAAGGGGTCGACTCAAATGCTCGTGGCGACCAGCGATCGATGAACATGCTGTCGATATCTGCGGCGGGGTTGCGCGGGTTACTGCGATCAATGGACATGACTGCTCCTTTCAAAGTCCGAGGCCGAC
>Ga0070729_10002243_pt1 | contig 25640 bp, 24 predicted proteins | sample tdDd472_FD_66725 | JGI IMG/M metagenome (GOLD analysis project Ga0070729, IMG submission 66725) | Marine sediment microbial communities from the Atlantic coast under amendment with organic carbon and nitrate - tdDd47.2 | ecosystem: Environmental > Aquatic > Marine > Coastal > Sediment | place... | reverse complement strand
AAGGTTCTTGAATTTTATTTGTCAAATCATGAACGTGGAAAGCCAAGAACTAATAGTGTTTTTAAGATTTTTCATTCAATAGCGATAAATGACCAAAGTTTTACCGACAGATTTTTACTCTTGTATAGAAACGCTATAACAACAGGCAAAGTCAATTTGTCAAAGGATTGAGTGTTATCAGAAGACACACTGCTTCACCTCCTTTTGAATGATTAGAAGGTCTGAATCAATTGAGTAAAGGGTAGACAGTATTTTCTTTTGGGCTTGAAGCATCAGTAAAGCATTTGATGGAAGTGAGTCTTGTTCATCAATGAGCTGTTGAATGCCAAGTTCCATTATTTTTTATGTTAAACATAAACTGGTCAGGATCATTATTGAAGAGTCAATTTCCCAAAGCTAAAAAATAGACACATGCCATATCCGGTGAATTAATCGGTATTGTTGCTTTTGGTTAAATTAATATCGAGCTCATGTGCATGTGAAAATGTAAAACGTTGCAGAAGGTAATAGTATGTACCAGTAGACAAATTTTCACTATGTTTTCCTATGAATAAGATCATATGATGAGTCAAATTTTATACAAGGAATACTCACAACTGGCAGTAGGGTTGATTAACTTACCAACCCAATGGATGTGGTAGATGGGGTTTTCAACGGTATAAGGTGGGGTTATTCAACAAGTAATAGTTCAAATTCTAACTTTGAATAATGAGAAGAATTTTCAGCCATATCCAACGTGTATTCTTAAAGCTTAAATGTGTCAGCCCTGATATAGAAGACTTTAGAATCAGACATCATGTGCTAGGAATTCACAAGTTTCGAATAGATTTCCTCAACTTGCGGGATTAACAATTCTGAGTTGTTGTTGATTACGAAATTAGCCAATTCATTTTTCCTGATATCAGTCCACTGATTCTGCATTCGCTCTTGCACCAGTTTCCTCGATATTTTATCTCGATTAATTACCCTTTGAATTCTGAGTTGAGGACTACTAAAAACAGTGATCATTAAATCCAGGTTTTTATAATACCCTGACTCAAAAAGAATAGCCGCTTCATAAATAATAAATGCTTTGTCTAGGTGATTTTTATACCATTCCTCAAATTTACTCCTCACGGCTGGATGAATAATGTCATTCAGTTGTTTTAGCAAGTAAGGATTGTTAAAAACCAGGGATGCCAGTTTTTCCCTATCAATGGAATCGTTGGTAAAGATAGAATTGCCAAAAACATTTAAAACCTTTTTTAATATAAGAGGTTCATTTAAAACGGTCTTTGCTTGTTGGTCCGCATCAAAGATTGGTATCCCTATGGTACTAAATATTTGGGCTACCAATGATTTCCCGCTACCTATATTTCCGGTCAGACCAATTTTGAGCATTATTTTAAAATTAAAAATTCAATTAATGGTGGATCAATTTTTTTAATCCTAACAAACGATGGGTAGGCATCAATTTGAATTGGAATCTTCTTATCGTTCATTTCATTAACCTTGGATAGGTCGACCGAAGCAGAAAACATTTCTGTGTTGACGCGTCTGAAATCTTTCAATGCTACCAAATAAACTACCTTAACCTTATCTGGAAAAATTTTAACCCTTTGACTTCTGATTTCGTTTTGAAATGATATTGGTATAATTGTTTCTGACTCTGTATATTTTTCAACCGACAAGCTAGCTTTTATAATTGGTGGATTAACATCCAAATCATGAGGTAATGGATTAGAAACATTGACCATTGCCTCTATTGATTCAGACAAATTTTGAAATTGAGTGGATTCAGTTCTTAAATATTCTATAGTATCAATAATTGAAGAAAGTCCGCTGATATTTACCTGTGTAGGCTCAAGAAGTAGTGAGTCATAAGGGTAATATTGTTTTTGAAAAGTGTAGCTAATATCGGGGATTACATCAACCTTTTTTGATACTACATCCTCGAACTGAAATATAATAGTGTCGGGTTTGACAAAGGAAATTTCTCCGTTAATATCAAACTCATTGGCAATGTCCAAAACCCATTCCTGGGTACTTACCCTGCAAATATATCCTCTGCCAAGTTTTCTAATCTTTGCTTTTTCAAGATCGATTTTTAAGGCTGAGCGACCTTGAAAATATTTTAACCTGGCCAGAACAAACCCCTGTTCCTCCAGCCCAATTCTAATCAAGCTGTCAACATCGTTAACAAGAATCAGGTTTTTTGGAGGGTTTGAGTATGTGACGGGAAAAGTTAATTCGGTTGAATAGCTAGACGAAAGTTTAATTAAAGTCCATGTAAATGCTGCAATTCCAATGCACACTACAAACACTGTCATGTTATAATTTAACAGCCTTGTATTCCTTAGTTTCGGCATGTTGTCAGAGTTTCGTTTATATAGTTATGCCCCGAAGATAGTAAATTGTAGGAAATAAAAATAGCATCATTTTTGTCAAACGATGCTATAAATATTCATAAGTCTAACTGTTTTACTTTTGTTGTTCAGCCATTTGTGAAGAGTTATCCATGGCAGCTGCACTTTTTTCTACTTTCAGTTTACCCTGACCTTCAGTTTCAATAATAAGGGCAGTTTCCCTGACTTCCAGAATTTTTCCGTGAATTCCTCCAATGGTGATTACCTTATCACCTTTTTTTAAGCCTTCCCTGAATTTTTTCTGATCTTTTGATTTTTTCATTTGTGGACGGATCATAAAAAAGTAGAATACTACGATCATGAGTAAGATCATGATAATAAATTGTGTTCCACCACCTTCAGAACCTTCCTGTGGAAGCATCAATAAAACGAAGTTTAGAATGTTCATAGTTAAATATAATTGTGATTAATAAATTTGTTTCGATTAATAGTTTTGCTCAGGAACGATTATTTGTGCTTTGATCTTCAGTTTCTTGGTGTTAGGCTGGGTATTACTCAAAACAGTAACCGTTTTGTTTTGAAAACCTTTGCGGTTGTCACTTTCGAACGTTACCTGAAGTACACCACTTTCTCCTGGGTTTACAGGGTCTTTGGTGAATTTAGGGATTGTACATCCACAGCTGCTGTTAACATCTGAAATGATGAGGTTTGCATCACCAGTGTTTTTAAATTTAAAAGCATAAGTCACTTTTTCGCCCTGAATAATTTTACCAAAATCGTGTGAATCATGTTCAAATTCAATCTTTGCAAATCCCTTCTTCGCATCGCCAGATGCCGAATTTGGATTGTTTACAATATCAGATGGTAACTTATTATTGTTACTTGTTGTGTTCCCGCAACCAAGGGCCAGAAGTACAAATAATAGCGGTAGAAATGTATTTCGTAAATTCCTCATGTATACTAAAAAAATGATCTGCAAAATTAGGAAAATATGTTGAAGTATAACATTTCAGCCTTCATTTGTGAATCTGATGCATTAAAATCAAAAAGGCAAAGCAATTAAATCTTGCTTTTTAGCAATTTCTTACTTTTGCCAATGCTGAAAAATTAATATACTTTGAAAATCTATCTGGTAGGATATATGGGGAGTGGCAAGTCGACAGTTGGAAAACAGTTGGCCAAATTGCTTGATTTGGCCCATGTCGATCTCGACTGGTTTTTCGAGGAAACCTATAAAATCAGCATAAATGATTTTTTTAACAAATATGATGAAAATGCTTTTCGAAATATTGAACATCAACTTGTTAAGAAAACCGAAAATCTTACAAATTGTATCATTTCAACCGGTGGTGGTACGCCTTGCTTCCACGGGAATATGGATTTAATCAATTCTTTTGGCATAACTGTTTACATCAAAATGCAAGCAGATTCATTATTTGTCAGACTTAAAAATTCTAAACGTTCCAGGCCACGTATTTCGCAATTGACTGATGAGGATTTGATGAATCGCATCAATAACGACCTAAAGGTAAGAGAGGCCTATTATCTAAAGGCGAACCTTGAGTTTCGTGGTGAAGACATTGATGTCAGCGACCTGGCCAAAAAAGTAAAGTCCCTTATGGTTTCCTGACCAATAAACAAACATTTTCAACATGATGAGTTTGAGGGAACATATCTACCGGCTGGATTTTTAATAATTCATATTTTTCGCGCATCATGTCAATGTCCCGTGCTTGTGTAGCGGGATTGCAACTTACGTAAACAATTTTTTTTGGTAGTGCTTTAAGTAATTGATCAATTACTTTTGAATGCATTCCGGCCCGGGGTGGATCTGTAATTACAACATCCGGGGTGCCTTCTCTTACAATAAATTCTTCGTTAAGCAATTTGGCAAGGTCGCCTGCAAAAAATGAGGTATTGTAAATTCCATTGAGTTCAGAGTTGTGCTTTGCATCTTCAATGGAATCGGGCACAATTTCAACACCCACTACTTTTTTAACTGAACGCGCCACAAAGTTGGTAATAGTACCCGTTCCGCAATATAAGTCATAAACGGTTTCATTGCCATTAAAATCTGCAAATTCGCGGGCAATTCTATAAAGGTTATAAGCTTGAGACGAATTGGTTTGGTAAAATGATTTTGGGCCAACTTTAAACTTCAAATCCTCCATCTCTTCGATAATAAATGGATTTCCATTAAATAGATGGACATCCTGATCGAAAATTGTATCGTTTAATTTCTTGTTAACCACCCACATCAAACTTGTTATTTCCGGGAATGAATCCCTCAGGTTTTCCAGCAACAGGCGGATGCTATCCTCCTGATCTTCTGCAAAAATCACAATCACCATAACCTCACCTGTTGATGATGTACGAATGATCACATTTCGAAGGAATCCATGATGTGCCCTGTTGTTATAAAAGGTAAATTGATTTTCGGTAGCAAACTTTTTTAATGCCAGGCGGATACTGTTGGATGGTTCGGGCTGCAGGTAGCAGTTATTAAGATCGATGATCCGGTCGAACATTCCCGGGAGATGAAATCCGAGGCCGTTCATATCTTCTGTCTTATCATCTAACTGTTCCTTTGAGATCAGCCATTTTTTATTCGAAAAGGTAAACTCCAGCTTATTTCTATAAAAATATTCTTCCTCTGAGCGAAGTATCGGTCTGATGTTAGAAGCGTCCAATTTTCCAATTCGCTCAAAATTATCAACTACATGTTTTTGTTTGTGTTTTAGCTGGTCACTGTAGGGCATTATCTGCCATTTGCATCCGCCACACAATCCAAAATGTTCACATTTAGGCTCAATTCGCTTGTCAGAATAATGATGAAATTTGATTGCTTTACCTTCATAAAAGTTCTTTTTCTTACGGGTAACCTGGATGTCAACAATATCACCGGGCACAACAAATGGGACGAACACAACAATATTGTCAACCCGTGCCAGCGCCTTGCCTTCTGAGCCGGCATCAATGATCTCTACGTTTTCTAATATTGGAATTGGTTTTCTTCTTCTTCTTGACATTGGGGAAATGATTAAATACGTAAACGATTGAATGCTTAAATGAACAATTATTTGCTCGCAAAAGTATAATAAACGGGGAACGGTATTGAGGATTCTTTTATTATTGCACGACCAACTTCTCCCTTATCTTCATCTCACCCAAAACCACCTCAATTATATACATACCAGGCTGAAGTGTAGAAATATCAATTGACCCTGAGAATTCATTAAAGTACAAAACCTGTTGACCAATTTGGTTGTAGATGGATATTTCATCTGTTTCAACCCCGGACATGGTGGAGACGGAAATGACATTTTCAGCCGGATTTGGAAAGATTGATATAAGTGATGTTGAATGTTGATCTTCAATACCCGCATTACAAGCTTCTTCTACTTCGGCTTCGCTGTTGCAGCCTTCGGCGTTGCCATAAATTTGATGGTCGCCAACAGGATTGGCCAGGTACTCACAAATACTTTTTGCTTCACACGTGGTTAAAGACAGGTTGTAAAAAACGTATAGGTGTTCGATTGAGCTGGCTTCAATATTTTCAAACCCTGCGAGGCTTTCCAGGACGTCATTTTCTTTAATTAATATTTCTCCGCCGACAGAGCTTACATTTTCCAGTCCGGCAGTGCTTTTCAACAAATCATTATCACCTATAAACAGCCTGCCGCCAATTGAAGTAAGGTTTTCGAGGCCAGCGAAATCTTCCAACAATTGATTATTATACAGCTGGACCTGCCCGCCAATTGAATTCAGATTACTAAGATTTGATAGATCTGTCAGACCGAAGTTATACATGAGGGTAAACTCTCCGCCAATGGTATATAGGTTTTCAAGGCCTGTAAAATCCTCAAGTGTTTCTGTACTTTGTATTATAAAATTTCCTCCGACAGATGTCAGGTTTTCAAGCCCTGAACAATTTATTAAGGTATCTCCGGCAATTAAAAATATCTGAAAGTTACCACCAATTGTTTCCAGATGTTCAAGGCCCTCAAAACTGGTAAGAAGTGTATTATTGGAGACAGAAAGCCCGCCGCCAATTGACGTTATATTATTTAAACCGTTGAGATTGATAAGGCTGTTATTACCGGGCACACCAGTGGTACCAATGTATAAATTACCCGGAATTTCAACCAGGTTTTCAAGACCCTGGAGGTTCTCAAGCAAAGTATTTCCATAAATTGAAAGGTCTCCGCCGATAGACGTTACATTTGAAAGGCCAGCCAGGTTTATCAGTTTCTCGTTGCATCTCAGTTGCAAGTTACCACCAATGGTAGTCAAATTAATCAGTCCATCTAAGTTGGCCAGATTGGTTGTATGTGCAAAATACCTTCCGATTTCCAGGTTGCCCCAAATGGCTGTAAGTACATGAAGGCTATCAAGATTGGTAATATTACCGCCTTCAATTTTCACTTTTCCAAATACTTCGTTGCAGTCAGGATGGTTCAATTTAAAAAGATCAATTTCTTCCTGGGTTGTAAAAGTTATTCCATCTTCCAGGCAGAAGTTAGTGAAGCCGCACAACTCCATAACCTCGTATTGGCTATTACAACCAACAGCATTGTTTTCAAGATTAATTATCCCGTATAGCTCTTTTAAATATTCGCATATGCATATCACGCTACAATTTGACAGATTCTCATTGTTTCGAATTACCACCTCGGCAATAGTACCGGGATCAATGTTTTCTAAACCTGATAAGTTTATAAGTTGACTATTTCCTTCGATTGAAATGTTGCCCCGAACTGAGGTTAAGTTTGAGAGTTCTGATAAATCAGTAATGGAATTATTTGACAAAATTTTAAGATCACCACTAATTGAAGAAATATTATCTAATCCGGCAAGATTTGCCAGGGAGGTGTTACTGGAAACCCTTAAATCGCCAGTTACATAATTAATATCATCAAGACCCAGCAGACTCGTTAGCAAACCATTGGAATGGATATAGATTGCTGAACCGATGGTATCCAAATTCTCAAGATCAGAAAAACACGTTAATGATGCATTACTGCCAATTGAAAATTCTTCCCCGATAAAAGCAAGGTTATTTAATCCTGATAAATCACTAAGCTGTGGATTTCCATACATTTCAAGTGAACCACCAATATGCACCAGACTTTCGAGGCCACTCAGGCTGGTGAGGGAATCGTTGGCATGATTTATTCCAATACCAATTCGCAGCGAGCCATCTATTGATGTTAAATTGTCTAATCCCGAGAGATCTTTTATCCTTTTAGTTTCCCATAAAGTTAGTTTTCCTGCGATATATTCTATAACAATCAAGCTATCCAGGTTAGTAATTTCTTGTCCCCAAACTGTAACATCACCTCCAATTTCTGTACAGTTTGGGTGATTAACTTTGAAATTGTCAACTTCAGATTGATGCGTAAACGAAATTCCATCCGGTAAGCAAGGCTGGGATAAGCCATAAAAATTGACGATTATGAGTAATACGATTGATAGGGGTAATTTTTTCATTTTAACTTTTGATTTTTGAAGACAATTTGGTCCTGCAAAAATAAATATCTCTACTAATCCACGGCAATGCAAAGTTAAGAGAAACAAAGGGATGATTAATCGTGACGCGCTAACAACAAGCTACAAGTATCAAGCAACAATATCATTTCTTAATGAAAGATATTTTCGTAAATTTTTTCTGCAGATTTTACAGGTTAGCGAATAACTCCTACTCAATCAACCCTCTTCCGGACTTTACTAATTTCTTCTGCTTCTTTAAGTCTTCAATCATCTTATCTAAGATGCCATTGATGAAAACACGGCTTTTGGGGGTGCTGTAAAACTTCGACAGTTCGATGTATTCGTTGAGCGTAACTTTTACAGGGATAGATGAAAATTCAAGGAATTCAGTAAGTGCCATTTTTATAAGGATTATATCCATGGCAGCAATACGATCAATTTCCCAGTTGCTTGTTTTTTCTGAAATAAATTCTTCATATTCCTTGCCTTTTAAAATGGTTTTATGAAACAATTGGACCAGGAATTTCTTGTCTTCGTTGGGGTCCAGTTTACCATCTATATTGTATAGTGTTGGCAGGGCCTGAAATTCATCGTCTGATTCCTTAATTCCTTTGAGAATTTTCAGGCAAAGTGCATTGGCAATGTCAATATCGTCAGCCCAGTAAATATTTTTCTCTTCATAAAATGAAATAACGGAGGGGTAATAAGCAATTTGATCTCTGAAAACCTTGATGCAAAACGATTTGTCATTATCAAAAGAATCCTTATCCGAATTCATGTAGTTGCCATAAAGCTCGGTCGATCGGATATCACCATAAACTTTCCTCACCATTTCTACCTCGTCGTGCCAATTAATTTTATAAGCATTCTTCTTCCTGATGTAGTCTCTGTTTTCAGCCAGTTGCTTCAATAAGAGGTTGTCGATAAATTTTGTATTTGGGTTCAGGTCGGCATCGGTTGGGTAAAACTTCTTTTTGTTTTCTTCCATCCTTAAATTAGCAAATCTTACTAATTCCTGGAGAAATGATAATTGGTAGGTAATCAGCTCATAGATTTTTTCGATGCTAATCAGCATATTCTTTTCACCTACAGCTAAATCACTGCTATTGGAAATGAAATACGCGTAAAGCGCCTGTAGAGCTTTAATTCTTAAATGCCTTCTGCTAAGCATAATGTATATGAACGTTGGTTTAAATCAATACTTCCCATCTGGTGGCAAAAATAGGACTTTTTTGTTACCGGCTCCAAAACAATGTTTGGGAAGTAAAAAAAAGAAATGTTTACAGTAATACATGGTTATCTTAATGGATTTTTTTAATTACATCTGTTTTGTAAGTTCAAGGCTGAATTGTGGTTAAAAATTTAATTATTTAATTAAGTTTACAATATGGATTGAAAGGAATTTTAAAAAAACTTTTCAGATTTTAGATTTTAAAATATAAATTAATACTTTTGCGTTACAAACCCTATTAATTCAGTATAAAAATGGAAGAGTCAGAAAAGAAAGAAAGAAGAGAAGAAATTTTTTCACAGGTTGTAAGGGCTGGCAAGAGGACTTACTTCTTTGATGTGAAGGAAACCCGCAGTGAGGAACAATATTTGACCATTACAGAAAGCAAAAGAAGGTTTAATAATGAGTCGGGTAAGTTTTTCTACGAAAAACACAAATTGTTTCTTTATAAAGAGGATTTTGAGAAATTTTCGAACGGGCTCAAAACTGTGATCGAATTTATTGAAACAGGAAATGTACCTCAGGTTGTTGAGGAGGCGCCAGTGGTTGAAACTCCGAAACCTGAAATTCCTGATGTAAAGTTCGAAGACCTTGAGGCTGAAGAACCAAAAACTGAGGATTAGTCATCCTTATTCAGAAAAGAATTTAGCTGGCCGCTGGTCAGCTTTTTTTTTGTATTTTTCTTAGGGTTGTTGATTAAATTTTAAAAGTAAATAAGACCAGCCGATATCATAAAGTGTAAATTTGTCCATAATATGAAACGAAGTTTTTATGGGTAAAGTAATAGCCATTGCAAATCAAAAAGGCGGAGTTGGAAAAACTACAACTGCGATAAATCTGGCGGCATGTTTTGCTGTTCTCGAATTCAAAACATTGATTATCGATGCTGATCCCCAGGCTAATGCCACATCTGGTTTGGGGCACGATCCGAGAAATATAAAGAACAGTATTTACGAATGTATTATCGATGATGACAATCCCAAAAATGTGATTGTTCCTACTACTACGCCAAATCTGGAACTGATTCCGGCACACATCGATCTTGTAGGTGCAGAAATAGAAATGATCAACCTGCCGAACCGGGAAAAAATGATGAAGCGGGTGATTGACAAGGTTAGGGACGAATATCAGTTTATAATTATCGATTGTTCACCATCTTTGGGCCTGGTAACCGTTAATGCTCTAACTGCGGCAGATTCGGTAATTGTTCCTGTGCAATGCGAATATTTTGCTCTGGAGGGCCTGGGAAAACTTCTCAACACTATTAAAATTGTTCAATCAAGGTTGAATCCAAATCTTGACATAGAGGGTATATTACTAACAATGTACGATACACGTTTAAGGTTGGCAAAACAGGTAGTTGAGGAAGTTAGGACTCACTTTCAGCAAATGGTATTCGATACCATTATCAACCGGAATACTAAGCTAGGAGAGGCACCCAGTTTCGGCGAGACCATTATTTTACATGATGCCAATTCTACAGGGGCAATAAATTACCTCAACCTTGCCAGGGAGATATTACAAAAAAACGGATTGACAAAAATGGATCCTTCCGACATAGAAATTGATTTTTTAAATGAAAAATAAAGCAAAAAAAAGCGCTCTTGGACGGGGTCTTGAAGCAATTTTGCAAAGCCCTGATACTGATATTACCTCAAAGGATATTTCGGGAAATTATGTGGTAGGAGCCATTGCCAACCTAAAGGTCAATAATATCGAGGCGAACCCTTTTCAGCCAAGAAATACTTTTGATACCGAAGCACTGGATGATCTTACTAATTCGATTTTGATACAGGGTATTATTCAACCTCTTACTGTTCGTAAATTGGGGTACGATAAGTATCAAATGATTTCAGGCGAGCGTCGTTTGAGGGCTGCCAGGCAGGCCGGATTAAAAGAAGTGCCTTGCTATATCCGTGTCGCCAACGATGAGCAAATGCTCGAAATGGCCCTCATCGAGAATACACATCGTGAGGATTTAAATGCTATTGAAATTGCCATAAGTTACCAACGCTTAATCGAGGAGTGCCAAACCACCCAGGAAGACCTGAGTAAAAAAGTAGGAAAACAGCGCTCAACAATCGCTAATTACATCAGGTTATTAAAACTTCCTGCCGAAGTACAGGTTGCAGTCCGTGATGGCCTGATCACCATGGGTCATGCCCGCACTTTTATTAATCTTGAAGACCGGGCCCTGCAGCTTGATCTTTTAAAAGAGATCCTTAAAGGAGAACTGTCTGTAAGGCAGGTCGAGGAAAAGGTAAGGAAAATAAATAACCCTTCTGGCCGGAAAAACAAAAAAAGAATAACCCGGCTACCTGAAAAATATTTCAGGCTTTCTGAAAACTTAAGTATAGAGTTACAAACTAAAGTGGAATTGAAACGCAATACTAAAGGCAAAGGAAGTATCGTTATCAACTTCAATTCAGACGAGGAAATGGATAAGTTTATCACTCTTCTGAAAAGCTGAAACTTAATGTTTTCTTTAAACAGTTGAATGTATACGATCTTCAAATCGAAAAAAGAATTTGCCTGGCATAGCAAGATAGCTGCTGCACTTTTAAGAATAATCACCTTAAATATTTCGGTTACTCTTTTTGTATTGGCTTCGTTGGTATTCTCCAACCCGTTAGTTGCGCAGGAAAACCCTCCAGAAGTGAAGCAGGATTCTATAAAGGTGCATTCAGCAAAAAAGGCTACCATCATGTCATTGGTTTTGCCGGGCCTGGGCCAGGGTTACAATAAAAAATATTGGAAGATCCCGATAATATATGCAGGTTTTGGTACACTTTTTTATTTCATCAAAAAAAACGGGACGGAATACCAAAACTACCGGACAGCCTATAATATTGTTGCTACAGGCGATAGTACAAATTTCGACAATGAATATGTTGTTCGCTACGATGGAAATTTGAGTCAGCTTGAAGAGGGTAGGAATTATTACCGGCGTAACCTTGAGTTGAGTTATGTCCTCACCGGGCTTTTGTATATTTTACAAGTTATCGATGCCAGCGTTGATGCCAACCTGTATGATTTCGAAGTAAGTGAGGACCTTAGCCTGAGATTTGATCCTATATCAGATGATTACCTATTTGCCCGAAGGCCTGCACCAGCCCTATCCCTAAGGTATAAATTTTAAAAGTTTACTGATGAAAATTGCATTGCTTGGATATGGAAAAATGGGAAAAGCCATTGAAGTGGAGGCACTGAAGAATGGACATACCATAATTTTTCAAATTGACTCGGAAGAAGACTGGGTAGAAGGAGTGAAACTACTGCCCCGGGTTGATGTGGCTATTGAATTCAGCATGCCTGCTACTGCTGTGGGTAATATCCGCAAGTGCTTTAAGGCTGGAACACCTGTGGTTGTGGGTACCACCGGATGGGAAAAAGAATTCGAGTTGGTTAAGCAGGAATGTGTTACTGGTGATAAAGCAATTTTTGTGGCCTCCAATTATAGTATTGGGATGAACATTTTTTTTGAAGCAAATAAGCAGTTGGCCCGGGTAATGAACCGTTTTGACAGATATGATGTAAAGATTGAAGAACTACATCATAAACAAAAGCTGGATGCTCCAAGTGGAACGGCAAAGGAACTGGCCAGGCAAATTATCGGAAATATCGATAGAAAAAGTAAATGGGTGAATGGCCCTGTGGAATCATCAGACGAATTGTTGGTGGATTCATTAAGGGAAGGCGATGCGCCTGGTACACATACAATAAAATATACTTCCGAAATGGATGAAATTGAAATTAAACATACTGCCTTTGACCGAAGAGTTTTTGCTGTGGGAACTGTAATGGCAGCCGAATGGCTTTTTGGTAAAAAGGGCTTTTTTGGGATGAGTGATATGCTGTTCAGTTCGAAGTAAACTCTTTTAAAAAAATCATTAACAATAATTAACAGCTAATTGGCAAGCGAATTATATTTTTGCCGTTTAAACTTTAAAAAATCTAACTAATGGTTACACTGCTTATTCTGATTCTTATCTTTTTATTTTTCCCGGTATTCATGTTTAAAATTTTCGAAAAGGCCCATGTGCCTGCATGGAAAGCATTCGTACCCATGTTAAATTACTGGGAGTGGAACAAGATCAATGCAAAGCCACTTTGGTGGTTCCTTATACTGTTTATCCCTTTCATCAATATTTTTATGGTTTTTTTGATGATTATTGAAACCGCCAAAGCTTTCGCGAAATTCGATTTGCTTTCCCAGGCTGCATCGGTACTTGTGCCATTTATCTACCTGCCTTATCTTGGGATTTCAGAAAATGAAAAATATTATGATCCCGGAAATCGGCCAACAATCAAGAAAGGTGTTGTTCGGGAATGGGTTGATGCCATCATTTTTGCAGTTGTTGCTGCAACCATCATTCGTACTTTTATACTGGAGGCTTATACCATACCTACTTCCTCTATGGAGAAATCCCTGCTTGTAGGCGACTTCCTTTTTGTTAGTAAGGTGGCTTATGGTCCAAAAATTCCCAATACTCCAATTGCTTTTCCTTTTGTACATCATACCTTGCCGTTAACCTCAACAACCAGGTCATACCTCGAATGGATTAAACTACCCTATTATCGTTTTCCTGGTTTGAGTGATGTAACTCGTTACGACGCAGTAGTATTTAATTATCCCAGCGGTGATACTGTTGTATTGCAGCGACAAAATGAAGATTATTACCAGATTGCCAGGCAGGAGGGACGGGCAAAAGTTTGGAGGGATTATGATGTTGCTGCACGGCCAGTTGATAAACGTGAAAATTACATCAAGCGGTGTATGGCGCTTCCCGGTGATAAAATAGAAATTATCGACAAGCAGGTTTATATTGATGGTGAAAAGGCCTTCAATCCACCAAATATGCAATTTCAACATACGATTACTACAAAGGGTAACACTTTCAATCAACGAGAGTTAACGAATTTGCTGAACCAAATGAATATTTCTGAAGGTTATGCATATGTTCCGAGTAAAGGAATTTGCCAGATTGAAATAGATGCTAAGGGCCTTGCAACTATGCTTTACCCGGTTCGCAATCCAACCGGTGGAGCATATTTGGCTTCTGGTTGGCTTCCAACAAACAAGTTTATGCTTCCACTCAGTATGGAGAATGCCGAAAAACTAAGTAAAAACCCACGCATACTAAGTGTTGTAATTGATACCAGGGCTAAAGGTGAAGTTTATCCACCAATATTCCCTCACGATCCGGATAATTTCCAATGGAACCAGGATAACTTTGGTCCATTACTTATTCCACAGGCTGGAGAAAAAGTACAAATTGGTACTGGGAACATTGCCCTTTATCGGAAAATAATTGGTACCTACGAAGGTAACGACCTGATTGAAAAGGACGGGAAAATTTTTATTAATGGTGAAGTTGCAGACAGCTATACCTTTAAACAGGATTATTATTGGTTGATGGGAGATAACAGGGATAATTCAGCCGATTCCCGGTTCTGGGGTTTTGTACCCAACGATCATATTGTTGGAAAAGCAGTATTTGTTTGGTTGTCATTGGATAAAGACAAAGGCTGGTTTAGCGGAAAAATCAGATGGAACAAATGCCTCAGGACAGTGAAATAACGTTTTCCTGCATACATTAATTAATCTAATACATAAATCACATGAAAAAACTAAGCTGGCTTATTATAGCCTTAATCTTTTTTGGATTTTCAAACCATATGCTGGCGGGAAAAGGTAAGCCCTTTACCGGCAAGATAGCGTATTCAATTTCTTATGAAGGCAAACAGGTTGCAGATGTTCCTGAAGGTATGTTGCCTACTTCAATGGCCATGTACATTGGTGATGGATTTACAAAGAGTGTGTTATTTACTGGTATGGGTAAGCAAATTGTAATCAGTAATATTGGAAAAAAAACCAAGACAACCCTTATTGATATGATGGGTCAGCAATTTGCCATCGAAAGTAACTTCGAGGAAATCCAAAAAGAAATGGATCGTGAAAAGGATGCCGAAGTAAAAGTTACCGATGAAACAAAGGAAATTGCAGGATATACCTGCAAAAAGATGATACTCACTTTTAAGAATGATAAAGGAGAAACAAAATCTGAAAACTTTGCCTGGTTTACTGAAGAACTGGAAGTTAACCCGGAGATGAACTTCGACCAGAAGTATTTTAAAGATGTAAAGGGTGTAATGATGGAATATGAGATGGATATGGAAAATGATATGATAATGAAATTTACAGCCACTGAAGTTGAAAAGAAGAAAGTTCCTTCCAAGGATTTTGACATTCCCGAAGAATATAAGAAAGTTACCCGCGAAGAGTTGATGAACTCTTTGGGTGGCTAAGCACATAAAAGGCCTCGGGGATTTTCAAAATCCCGGGGGCCTATTAATTTCAGGCCAGGATGACTGGCTAGCTACCTCCCATCAAAAAACCATTACAGCTTTTCTACTCCACGGATTTGAAGCATAAGTGTTACATTTGCAAATCAAAATTCAATCCATACATCCATGCCCGCAAAAACAAATCGGTTAAAGGCAGACAAAACAAGTAATAGTAAAGCGAAATCATCGAAAAGCCCGAAAGGGCCTGGTCGATCTTTGGGCTCATATTTTGCGTTTTTTAAAAACAGGCAATTTCAACAAATCCTGGGATTGTTTATGGTGCTATTTTCTATTTTTCTTGCTTTTTCTTTTACCTCTTATTTATCAACATGGAAAGCTGACGATACCATTCTTTCAAAGCCCCTGTTCGATATATTGGGCAACCGCGAAATCAGCGTCGAAAACATGATGGGAAAATTTGGTGCTGTATTATCAAATATTTTTATAAAGCAAGGCTTTGGAGTGGCCTCCTATTTTTTCATTATATGGTTTTTACTCAGTGGAATCAAACTGATTTGGGCTTCGCTTGCTTACTCTGCCTGGAAGGTGTTCAGAATTTGTTTGCTGGGATTGGTGTGGCTTTCGACTGCATTTGCTTATTTGTTTCCTGAATATTTAAACGGGCTTTTGCCAGGTGGATTTGGAATTTATGTAAATGGTTGGCTGGTTTCAGTATTGGGAAAGGTCGGCGCCGGATTGATTCTACTCTTTATAGCCCTCAGCTTTTTGATATTATCAGGCTTTTTTAAACTGTTTAATATCAAAATATTTTCAACTGACTTTTTAAAAAAGAGATCTGGATCGGATAAAAAGAAGCCCGGGGATAAACAAGATAATGGTGATAAATATAACGTCCAGGATTATTTTGTTGATGATGATAAAGAAGAAGAAAAAGCCAATAAGTTAAAACCTGCTACCATCGATGAAAATGGATTTGATGAGGTGAAAGTGGTTTCTGAAAATACAGGTATTACCAAAAAACCGGTAAAGAATGAAAACCCGGATATTGATTTTACCATCGAAAACATTGATGAGAAGGACGGTGTTGCTACAACTGCTGAAAAGAAAAAACCAGCAGAAGTTTCACAGAAAGATACAAAGCGGCAAAGCATTGAAACTGTTTATGATCCCACGCTCGACCTGCCACATTATAAATTACCCACTCTTGATTTATTGAATGATTACGGGAGTGATAAAATAAATGTCCAGAAAGAGGAACTTGAAAACAACAAGAACAGGATTGTAGAAACGCTGAATCATTACCAGATCAGCATCCAAAAAATTAAGGCCACCATTGGCCCAACAGTTACACTTTACGAAATTGTACCTGCTCCAGGTGTGAGAATTTCCAAGATCAAGAATTTGGAAGATGATATTGCTCTAAGCCTTTCAGCTTTAGGGATACGAATAATTGCACCTATTCCCGGAAAGGGCACCATTGGTATTGAAGTGCCAAACCAGAACCCCGATATTGTTTCAATGAAATCGGTGCTGGCTTCCGAGGCTTTTAAAAATCCAAAATATGAACTTCCTTTTGGCATGGGCAAAACCATTTCCAATGAAGTATTTGTTGCTGACCTTACAAAGATGCCACACATACTGATGGCTGGTGCAACAGGACAGGGCAAATCAGTTGGTTTAAATGCCATCATTGCATCTTTTCTGTACAGGAAACATCCGTCAGAATTAAAGTTTGTAATGGTTGACCCTAAAAAGGTTGAACTTTCGTTATTCTCAAAAATTGAGCGACACTACCTGGCCAAATTGCCCGATTCTGAGGAGGCCATTATAACCGACACAAGGAAGGTTGTGCGAACCCTGAATTCGCTGAGTATCGAAATGGATACCCGCTACGAATTGCTAAAAGATGCACAGGTAAGGAATATTAAAGAGTACAATGTAAAATTCCGTGGCCGGCAGCTTAACCCCAACGACGGGCATCATTTTATGCCATACATTGTGTTGGTAATTGATGAGTTTGCCGACCTGATTATGACAGCGGGCAAGGAAATTGAGGTTCCACTTACGCGGCTTGCGCAATTGTCGCGGGCAGTGGGCATACATCTCATCATTGCAACACAAAGGCCATCTGTTAATATTATCACTGGTTCAATAAAGGCAAACTTTCCGGCCAGGGTTGCTTTCAGGGTAACAGCAAAAGTGGATTCACGTACAATTCTGGACTCTCAGGGAGCTGATCAGTTGATTGGCCGTGGCGATATGTTGCTATCAACAGGTAGCGACCTGATCAGGTTACAGTGTGCATTTATCGATACACCAGAGATTGACAAGCTAACTGATTATATTGGTTCACAGCGTGCCTATCCCGATGCTTATCATTTACCTGAATTTGCAGATGAACAGGATGAGCCCATTGCTGAATTCGATCCTGATGAAAAAGATGATCTGTTTGAGGAGGCCGCCAGAATAATTGTTCAAAACCAGCAGGGTTCCACTTCACTTTTGCAACGAAAAATGAAAATTGGTTACAACCGGGCTGGCAGAATCATCGATCAATTGGAAGCTGCCGGAGTGGTTGGGCATTTCGAAGGCTCCAAAGCGCGCGAAGTATTAATTGGTAATGAAGTTGAACTGGAACAGTTTTTGAATGAGATGTAGCCAACGAGAATGAATTATAAAATATGAACATCATAAAAAAGCATATGAAGAAGTTACTGATGATTTTTTTAGCAATCCCTGTAATGTTGTTTGCCCAATCAAAAGATAAGCAGGCGTCGGAAATATTGCAGGAAGTTACTGATAAAACCAAAGCATACAGTTCAATAAAATTAGAATTTACTTACCAGATGGAAAACCCTGACGCCAACATCAACGAACTCACGGAGGGAAAAGCAATAGTGAGTGGTGATATGTATCACCTGGATGTTGCCGGGCAAACTGTAATTTGCAATGGCCAGACAATTTGGACGGTTATTACGGATGCTGAAGAGGTTCAGGTGAATGATGCTGAAGAGGGTGATGGTGGTTTTTCGTTAACCAGGATGCTCAGCACTTACAACGAAGATTATAAATCGAAGTTATTAACTAAAGTCACATCTTTAGATGGCAGAAATATATATGCCCTGGATCTTACACCCAACGAAAAGAAAAACTTTGAAAGGGTTGAGCTTTTCATTGATAAAGATAAAATGGATGTTTACTCAATTGCCTTGTACGACCAAAATGGTAGTGTTTATACCTATAAAATTACCTCCTTTGTTGCTGACTCACCTGTTAGTGAAAAAGACTTTACTTACGACGAAGCCAGGTTTCCCGATTTTGATGTGATCGATATGAGATAGGGTTTTGGTGAATAGTGATCTGTTAATGGTGACTGGTTTTGCGTTATCCAGGATATGAAGATAGCCGGCTGCAAAATCATGCTTGGGGAGGCAAAATACGAATTACTGTTGAGCTATGAATCCAGAACCTGATCTTTTAAAAACCCTAAGATCTGCCTTCTTCGTTTAGCACTTTTGTATAATGCTTCAGGCTTCTCAGGATCAAAACCACGACAAGGGTAATTGCCAGCACAATGTTCGAGATTCTGTAAATATCAAATGTTCCTGTTTCGAAATAATACCTGAGGTTATCAATAAAGCTAAATCCAAACACGGTAGCCAATACTCCTGAATATTCACGGCGAAGAATACTTTTAACCGATAAAACCATATTGCTTTTCCGGTACCGGGTAAAAGCCGGAAAAAATGCCGGGGCTTGCATAGACCAATCAAGATAGGCCTGGCCAAATTTCTTTTCCAGGAAACGTTCTTCAGCGAACATAATCCTCTCGTAATACAGCCAGTAAGCAAGCGAAATAATAATAACAAAATATATATTGTAGGTGAAAATCACGATCCCGATCCACATAAGGTAATTGCCCAGGTAAAGCGGATGCCTGATGATAGAATAAATTCCGCTTGTGTTGAGTTGTTCCGCAACCTGCCCTGATTTGGTATTTCGGCCCGATGTGCCGGCAGGAGTCGATCCGATGGTAAGTGCCCTGATAATAAAACCCACAAGGCTTAATGAAATAGCAAATACCTGAAAGATCAACGTAGTTAACTGCGAAAACTGCGAAATATCAGTTATGTAAATTACTGGAACAGCCAATATGAAAAGCACAATAGGAATATGACTGCGGTTCCTGAAAAGGTAGTTGCCGCTTTTTTCGAATGAGTGAATCAATGCCATTTGGAGTCGGATTATTATTTTGTGCTGCAAAAGTATGGTTTTTATTGTTTGCAGTAAATTTTTGGATATTGCAGTCACGACTGGTTTATAGCGATTAATTTGTCAAATAGGTTGTTATCACCCATTAATGTTAAAACCTCGGCTTTTGCATCTAATTTAAAATCCTTATAATTTGTGAATTAGGTAGACATTACCAGATAAATAATTTTTTCTTTTTACAAGATTATCTACATTTGCAGCGCTCTAAAAAGTGTGATTGTTATCAGATTTTCTCTCCCATAAAATTCTTTCAATTGTTGAATTAAAAATTATTCGCTGATGATGCAAAAATTCGAAAATTCCCTTAAAACATGGATGGATGATGAAAAGGCTGCCATTGAGTTCATCAATGTGATAGGAAAACTATGGTTTGATAAATCTATTGAATTGATCCTGCTTCATAGCCAGCTGATCGATCGTGGTGCAAGCAAAATATTAAATAAGCATGTACGTGCAGAAACAATACTTGAAAAACCTGTTCGCGTACAGGATTCATTGATTCTTGCAAAGGCTATTCTGGCCGAGAACATTGCACCAGTGCGGATTGACATTGGGAGACTGAATTCAGAATGGACCGATGAAAAAGAGAAATACAACAGTGCTAACGAATTTGTCCTTGATAAGCTGAAGGAGTTTGTTAATGCTCCCCCACGGAGTACCCGTCATCAGGATGTTGTATTGTATGGCTTTGGTAGAATCGGAAGATTGTTAGCCAGGGAGTTGATTGCTATCGCTGGAAACGGAACTCAACTTAGGGTACGCGCTATCGTTACCCGAACCAATTCAGCCGAAGATATCAGGAAGAGAATTTCGTTGTTTCGCAAAGATAGCGTGCATGGAAACTTTAATGGTGTTGCCAATGAGGATATCGACAACAAGTGTTTTGTTGTTAATGGTCATATTATTCATATGATTGCTGCCAACAATCCTGCAGATGTTGACTATACAAAATATGGAATTAAAAATGCATTACTTATTGATAATACGGGTGTTTGGCGTAACCGGGAAGGCCTTGGGCAGCATTTGAAAGCAAAGGGCATAAGTAAAGTATTGCTTACTGCCCCCGGAAAGGATGATATTCCCAATGTTGTTTATGGTGTAAACCAGGATACTTTGAATCTTAAGGAAGAAACCATTTACTCTGCTGCATCCTGTACAACAAATGCAATTGTTCCGGGTTTAAAAATCATAGAGGAGCATTTGGGTGTGATCAAGGGGCATATCGAAACCATACACTCCTACACAAACGACCAGAACTTACTGGACAACTATCATAAAAAATCCAGGCGTGGCCGTTCTGCACCATTGAATATGGTAATTACCGAAACCGGTGCCGGATCAGCTGCTGCAAAGGCAGTTTCAAGTCTCAAAGGAAAACTTACTTCAAATGCAGTGCGTGTTCCAACACCCAATGTTTCATTAGCTATTCTTACACTTGAAGTAGAAAAAGAAACAAGTGCCGATGATGTGAATAATTTGTTTCTCCAGGCATCACTAAAGGGCAGGTTGATTGAGCAAATCCGGTTCAGCAATTCAACCGAGTTTGTTTCTTCTGACGGAATTGGCGATTCATGTGCTTGTATTTACGATTCTCCGGCCACAAAGGTATCACCAGATGGAAAAACTGTAATTGTATACCTCTGGTACGATAATGAATTCGGATATACAGCTCAGTGTGTCAGGTTGGCCAAGCATATTGGTAAGGTAAAAAGCTATCGTTATTATTAAATTATAGAATTTGAAAAAGATTGGGGACAAACTTCCGGGGACGTCCCTTTTTTATTCGTGAAACTCAATTTTCAAAAATGAAGTGCATTGAACATTGTAAGTTGAACGAATCCCGATAGCTTAGCGTATCGGGATAAATGAGTTAAATACTCCGATGCTCTGCATCCTATTGAATAAAAATTCTTTTTGATACCTCGTTAGCTTTGCTGCGAGGTAGTTCATTTTATTGTATAATTTTGGGATCAAATTATTCTGTCGCATCTCAAGTAATTATTTACAAACATGCCAAAAACTAAATACATTTTTGTTACCGGTGGTGTAACTTCAAGTTTGGGAAAAGGAATTATTTCCGCCTCTCTGGGGAAATTATTGCAGGCCCGTGGTTATTCAGTAACCATTCAAAAATTGGATCCTTACATTAATGTCGATCCGGGAACACTGAATCCTTACGAGCATGGCGAGTGTTATGTAACCGAAGATGGAGCCGAAACTGATCTTGACCTTGGGCATTATGAGCGTTTTTCAAATGTTTCCACTTCACAGGATAATAATATTACCACAGGAAGAATATATCAATCTGTAATCAACAAGGAGCGCCGTGGCGATTACCTGGGATCAACTGTCCAGGTCATCCCTCATATTACTGACGAAATCAAATATCGTGTAAAACTTTTGGGCAACAGGGGCAATTACGATGTGGTAATCACCGAAATAGGAGGGACCGTAGGTGATATTGAATCCCTGCCATACATTGAAGCTGTGAGGCAGATGCGTTGGGAGATGGGCAACAGTTGCATGGTAATCCACCTGACCCTGGTTCCTTATTTATCGGCTGCGCAGGAACTCAAAACCAAGCCAACACAACATTCGGTAAAAACATTGTTGGAGCAAGGGGTTCAACCAGACATTATTGTTTGCCGGACCGAGAAGCCGCTGAACGATGGTTTGAAAAGTAAAATCGCCTTGTTTTGTAACGTTGCAAAGTCTTCGGTTATCGAATCCATTGATGCAGAAACGATTTATGATGTTCCTCTTTTGATGAAGGACGAAGGACTGGATGTGGAAGTGTTGAATAAGCTTCAACTGCCAGCCGATACTGAGCCCATTTTGGACAATTGGAAGAAATTCCTTCATGGTTTTAAAAATCCATCAACTGAGATCAGCATTGCCCTCGTTGGAAAATATGTTGAACTGAAGGATGCGTACAAATCAATCAGCGAGGCTTTTATACATGCTGGCACGGCCAACGATTGCCGTGTTAATGTGAAGATGATCCATTCGGAAGATGTGGGTGAACACGGTGCGGAAAAATACCTTGATGGAATGGATGGCATACTTGTGGCACCCGGCTTTGGCTCACGTGGAATCGAAGGAAAAGTTGAAGCAATAAGGTTTGCAAGAGAGAGTAAAATTCCATTTCTGGGGATTTGCCTTGGTATGCAATGTGCAGTCATTGAATTTGCCAGGAATGTGCTGGGCTATAAAAAAGCCCATTCTACCGAATTCAATAATAAAACTACCTATCCTGTTATTGACATGATGGAGGATCAGAAAAAGATTTCGGGGCTGGGTGGTACGATGCGACTTGGAGCTTATCCATGTACCCTGAATGAGGGAACCAAGGCCTATGAAACCTATCACAAAACTGATATTTCTGAGCGTCATCGCCACAGGTATGAATTTAACAACAAGTACATCAGCGAATTTACCGGTGCTGGTATGATCCTTTCAGGTATCAATACAAAAGATGATCTTGTTGAAATAGTAGAATTAAGTGACCACCCATGGTTTTTAGGTGTACAGTTTCATCCTGAGTATAAAAGCAGGGTAGCAGAACCTCACCCGGTTTTTGTAAGTTTTGTAAATGCTGCTAAAGTATTTGCAGGTAAAAAAAAAGTAGAGGGTGAAAAACTTTCATCTAAAAAATAGTTTCTCTTTCAAATACCTCCTTTAGTTTTTAGAAAGTTCAGTTTTGGTACTTACCTGGCTTGTGTTTTGCCAGGAAAAGTATGTCATTCTTTTGGTCAGGTATGCCAAAGAATTAATTAAACACGACATAATTTCCGCTTTTTCAGTATTTCTTTATGGAAAGACCCATTTTTCGGAGGTGGCAAAATTGTTGCTTGGCACTTGCATACAAAACTTCGGTGCAAATGCTTGTATTGTCTCTGCTAACTGGTACAGCTTTCTTAAAAAATAAAGTACCTTTGCGCCCTGATTTTTTTAACCTTAAAAAGCATTGTTGATGGATAGGAATACGATTATAGGATTACTCCTGATATTTGTAATTTTCATTGGATTTACAATTTACAACCAGCCTTCAAAGGAAGAGAAGGAAAGGATGCAGCACCAACAGGATTCGTTGGCCTTCGTTCAACAGCAAAGAGCCGATTCGGTTGCTGTTTTGAGAGACCAGCGTGCCCAGCGTGCCCAGCAACAGGAGCAACCTGTTGAAATTGAAACTACAAGCGGACAACCGGTAGTGGCGTCTGAATTACATGATAGGCTGGGACTGTTCGCCAATGCAGGCATTGGTGATGACCAGCAATACATTATTGAAAATGATGTGATCAAAATTATCCTGTCAAACAAAGGGGGAAAGATTGTAAATGTAGAGTTGAAAGATTACCAGACCTATGATTCACTTCCCCTGTTTCTATTTAACGATAATGACATAAAATTTGGTTATACTTTCTTTTCGAATAACCGTACTATCAATACAAACAACCTTTATTTCAGGCCCTTTGTTAATGGCAATGAGTTAACAGGAAACAGAACATTGAATGTTTCCGGTGAAAATGCGCTTTCATTTTCGATGCGTCTTTACACCAATCTTGATGAGGAAAACATCAACCCCAACAGTTATATCGAGTATGCTTACACCCTTTATGGCGACAAATACATGATGGATTATAAGCTTAACCTGGTTGGTATGAACACGGTGATCGATCAGGGGACCAATTTCCTTGACCTTACCTGGGAGGCAGATGTACGCCGCCAGGAGAAAAGCCTGGATAACGAAAGAGCCGAATCGACGATTTACTATAAATACTACCAGGAAGATGTGGATTATTTATCGGAGCGTAAAGATGATAACGAGTCACTTAAAACGGATGTCAGATGGCTGTCGTTTAAATCACGTTTTTTTGCAGCTACCCTGATTGGTGATGAGCCCTTCATGAATGCCGAAATCAAAGCTTTTACGGATGAGCAAAGTACCGACGAACATTACCTCCGTTCGATGTCAGCCTTAATTGGTGTGCCATATGCAAGTGCGCAGAATCAGACCTTCCCGATGCGGATGTATTTTGGCCCTACTAAATACCGGACATTGAAAAAGTTTGATCTCAGCCTGGAGCGCCAGATTCCGCTGGGATGGAGTTTCTTCCTTATGGCATGGATTAATATTTATGCTGTGATTCCTGTTTTCGATTGGTTGGGTGGATACGGCATGAACTATGGTATTGTGATTTTGCTTCTTACCATTATGCTCAAACTGGTTCTTTTCCCCATTGCTTACAAAACGTATAAATCATCGGCAAAGATGCGGGTGCTCAAGCCGGAAATAGATGAGATTTCAAAGAAGTTCCCAAAGTCTGAAGATGCCATGAAAAAGCAACAGGCTACCATGGGGCTCTATAAAAAAGCAGGTGTAAACCCGATGGCGGGCTGTGTACCTATGCTTTTGCAGTTTCCTATCCTTATAGCCATGTTCCGGTTTTTCCCTTCATCCATCGAATTAAGGCAGCAATCTTTTTTGTGGGCACACGACCTATCGAGCTACGACTCCATTTTGAGCCTGCCTTTTGATATCCCGTTTTATGGCGACCATGTGAGTTTATTTACCCTGTTGATGACAATTTCAACCATTATGTACACCAAGATCAATAACGACATGATGGGCTCAACCAGCAACCAGATGCCGGGTATGAAAACCATGATGTACATTATGCCTGTAATGTTCCTGGGGATTTTTAATAATTATGCTTCAGGGCTCAGTTATTATTACCTGCTCGCCAACCTGATCACTTTTGGCCAGATGTATGTAATCAGGCAAACCATTAATGAGGAGAAGATATTAAAGCAAATCCAGCTCAACAAAAAGAAACCTACCAAGAAAAAATCAGGTTTCCAGAAACGTCTGGAAGACATGGCCAAGCAGCGTGGCTATGATGCGCAAAAAGGGAAAAAGAAGTAAGCCTTATCTGATTGTTTAATGCGGTTTTTTTAGGTTCCCTGTAAATCCTTTTATAGTATTTATTCTC
>Ga0070729_10002242_pt1 | contig 25649 bp, 19 predicted proteins | sample tdDd472_FD_66725 | JGI IMG/M metagenome (GOLD analysis project Ga0070729, IMG submission 66725) | Marine sediment microbial communities from the Atlantic coast under amendment with organic carbon and nitrate - tdDd47.2 | ecosystem: Environmental > Aquatic > Marine > Coastal > Sediment | place... | reverse complement strand
GCCAAAGACTATTATCACTTATGGTTCATTCATAACAATCTTAGTTTTCTATATCAAAAACAAAAAGATTATCCTAAAGCAATTGAACAAGCAGAAAAATCTATTGAAATAGCAAAAATCAGTAATAACAATTTAAACTTAGTTTTTTCATTATTATCAAAACTACAATATCTAATCGAATATGATAAATTCTCAAATGTAGATAGTTTATTTATGTCTATCAATCAACTATTAGTAAATGTTAATTCGAAAGATGCAGAATCATATGTGTACGATTTAAAATGTGATTATGAAATTAAAATGGGTAATTATAACAAGGCTCTAACTTATCATAACAAAATGATGAAAATTAATGAAACTATAAATTACGCACCAGATTCAAAAATAAATCATGCAATTAGATTAGGAAATATATATACCAAATTGGATAAAAAAAATGAAGGCATTGCACTCATTCAAAATGCAATTTTAGAAGCTGATAATTTAGAATTAATTGATCTTAAAAAAAATGCGTATGAAAACTTATACAAAATTTATAAAGATGAACTGAATTATAAAAATGCATTGGAATATTTAAAACTATATACAGATTTTTCAGATTCATTATATCATCTTCAAAAGAAATCAAACATTGAAGAATTAGAAATAATTCACAAAATAGAGCAAAAAAATAAAGAAACAGAAATATTAAAAAAAGAAAATGAAATTGCTGAAGACCAATTAAGCAATCAAAAATACATAATTACATCTGGAATATTTATTATCATATTGTCATTGGGAATATTATTAATTTTCATGAAATTTTATCTTAGCAAGCGTAAAATAAATAAACAACTTCAAAAACAATATTCTATCATTGAAGAACAAAAAAATGAACTTGAAAAAAGTGTTGCCTCGAAGGATAAACTTTATTCAATAATTGGACATGACTTATTCAATGCTCATTCTAATATTTCCAGTTTCATCAATATTCTAAAAAGAACAATAAATAATCTTGATCCAAAATTTATAGAAAAATTAACTACAGAGTTAGAAACAATTAATAATAATTCATTACAATTGCTGGATACATTAGTTGAATGGGGCGAGATTCAGACAAAAAAGAAAACTTTTTCACCCAGTAGTTTCAATCTAAAAGCAATGGCCTACAATAATTTGTTATTATTCAAAAAGAATATCGAAGAGAAGTCAATACAAATTGATAACAAAATTGCCAATGATACAGAAATTTTCGCTGATAAGGGATTATTGGGAACTGTTTTGAGAAATATTATATCCAATTCTATAAAATTTGTAAACTACGGTGGCACACTTGAAGTCAACGATTCAAAGGAAAATGGTCGGATCAATATAAATATTATTGATAATGGAATTGGAATTCATGAGCATAACTTAAACTTGTTATTTAAAATAGAAGAGACTATTACAACAAAAGGTACATCTGGTGAAAAGGGACATGGACTTGGGCTGATTATTTGTAAAGAAATGATGGACTTACACAATGGAAATATCAATATCCAGAGCACTGTTGATGTAGGGACAACTATAACCCTAACACTACCAAATGACAAACCATTGGATTAAAAAAAATCTTCTTTTGTCATCACTTTCACCAAATCATAGGCTGGTTCTTCGTAAGGATGAACTTCAATTAATTTATCTACTACTTTATTGACAATATTATCATCACATACCATCTCGACTTTGAATTCTGAAACCTTTTCAACCATTCCGATTTTTCCGATAGCAGGATTGCTATTTTCCAAAGGTAAAAATTGTCCGATTCCTTTTACTTGCCAGCAACATTTTTTATAATTGCCAATCTTACCTGCTCCAACATCAAAAAGAGCATCTTTTACTTCCTCTAAATCTGATTCAGGAACATAGAAATTTAGTCTATACATAATCTTCCTTTTGTATTTTTTCAAATTTTTAACTATATAAGATAGTAAAATTTTCTACATATTTTTCAAATTAAGTTGTATTTTTCGAGTTAAAAAAATAATAAATATGATAAAGGAGAAATAATGCTACCGAGACAAAATCCAACAGTGACGAAAGCATGGAAAGACCTAGAAAGTCATTTCTGTGAAATACAAAATATTCACATGAAACAATTATTTGAATCAGAACCTGAAAGAAGTAAACAATTCTCAATCAAATTCAATGATATACATTTAGACTATTCAAAAAATATTATTAATGAAAATACAATGGAATTATTGGTAGATCTGGCAAAAGACTGTGGTTTGAAACAAGCCATCAGTGAAATGTTTGCCGGAAACAAAATCAATGAAACCGAAAGTAGAGCAGTATTCCATATCGCACTTCGCAATCTTAATGAAAAACAAATGTTTGTCGACCATCATGATGTAATGCCTGAAGTAAAAAAAGTTCTCAATCAAATGAAAACCTTTTCCGAAGCAGTGATTTCAGGAGATTGGAAAGGCTACACAGGAAAAACAATTACCGATATCGTGAATATTGGAATCGGGGGTTCAGATCTTGGTCCAGTTATGGTGACAGAAGCATTGAAACCTTACAAAATCCCACATATCACAACTCACTTTGTATCCAATGTAGACGGAACTCACATAACTGAAACTTTGAAAAAAGTGAAGTCTGAAACGACTCTGTTTATCATTGCATCAAAAACTTTTACAACCCAGGAAACAATGACCAATGCACATACAGCACGCTCCTGGTTTCTAGACTCAGCCAAAGATGAAAAATTTGTAGCAGAGCACTTTGTTGCACTTTCAACCAACGAAGAAAAGGTCAAAGAATTCGGTATTGCTTCGAAAAATATCTTCAGTTTTTGGGATTGGGTTGGTGGACGATATTCTCTTTGGTCAGCTATCGGACTTCCTATTGCCTGTACAATTGGTTATGACAATTTTGAGAAATTACTCAATGGTGCCCACGAAATGGATGAGCATTTCCGCACAATGGATTTCAAACAAAATCTACCTGTAATCCTGGCACTTCTGGGAATCTGGTATAACAATTTCTTCGGAGCAGAATCTCATTGTATTTTACCCTATGACCAATATATGCATAGATTTCCTGCCTATTTTCAACAGGGTGATATGGAGTCTAATGGAAAATATATTGATAGAAATGGTAAGGAAGTTACCTATCAAACCGGACCAATCATCTGGGGAGAACCTGGAACAAATGGACAACATGCATTTTATCAGTTAATCCACCAGGGAACCAAAATAATCCCATGTGACTTTATGACGCCAGCAATTTCACATAACAATGTAGGTGATCATCATGAAAAACTACTTTCGAATTTCTTTGCCCAAACAGAAGCCCTGATGAATGGAAAATCTGAGGAACAGGTTGTCGCAGAATTAAAAGCCGAAGGAAAATCAGATCAGGAAATTGAGAAACTTAAAGCTTTCAAAATTTTCACTGGAAATAAACCAACGAATTCTTTTCTCTTCAAAAAATTAACACCTGAAGTACTGGGAAGTTTGATAGCCATGTACGAACACAAAATCTTTGTCCAGGGAATAATCTGGAACATTTTCAGTTTCGATCAATGGGGTGTGGAACTAGGAAAACAACTGGCAAAGAAAATCCTACCTGAATTACAAAACAATGAAGAAGTCAATTCTCATGATTCTTCTACCAATAGTTTGATCAATCTTTTCAAGGAAATGAGAAAAGGATAAAATCATGACAAAAATATTAGTGCCTTTAGCACAAGGTTTGGAAGAAATAGAAGCAATAACTATCATTGATATTTTACGTCGTGGCGGTGCAGAAGTCGTCACTGTTGGACTTGATTCCAAAACAATTACTGGCTCACATAACATTACAATCCTTGCTGATGAATTACTTGCAGAAGTAACAGAAATTGATTTTGATGGCATCGTACTTCCAGGTGGAATGCCAGGCACTTTACATCTAAAAAATGATGTAAGAATTATTGAAATTATAAAAAAACTCCACATTGATGGAAAACTTATCGCTGCGATTTGTGCAGCACCAATGGTTCTATTTGAAGCAGGGATTTTATTTGGTAAGAAATTTACAATCCACCCTGGAACAAGAAATGAAGTTCCACTGAAATCTGAAATTACTCAAGTTGTTGAAGATGGCAATATTGTAACTGGACAAGCGAGTGGCGCTGCGACTATTTTCGCATTAACTGTGGTAAAGAAACTATTTGGACAAAAGAAGATGGATGAAGTTAATACAGGTGTTTGTTATAAATTATAATTTTTGAACCACCTTCCAAATGGTCGAGAGGCCTTTGGAATGGTGGTTTTAATTATGTCGCATACTCAGTTCTTTTTATCTTTTTATTCATCAATTTAAATTTAATCTTATAGCCATACTCATGTGCTATTCGTTCACATTGATGCAATGTCTCTTTTGAGCGAACCACAAGGTTAACCTCAATTTTGTCATTAACTAACTTTAAATTTGATAACTCTTCCATCCTTTTCAAAAAAGACTCTTCCAAAATACTTTGAGCAGATTCAAATTGAAAAGCACGCAACTTATCTTTTTTTCGAATTATCAAATCAGGAACAAAGCCTTTCCAATTTGTAGGAAAATTTTCAAATCTTTCAATCATTTTAGAATACACTTGATAATTTCTTTTGGAATAAATTTGAAGTAATTGGTTTATTAAATTTATTTGGTCAAACTTGGTTCGTGTTCTAACTAAAGTACGTTCAAACAGGTTTAATACTCGTGCATAAAGTACATTTAAATCAAAAGGTTTTAATACATAATCATCAGCACCAGAAGTTAATCCTTCGATCTGGGAATTAGGATCTTCTTCTCCTGTTACCATTATAATTGGAATCTTATTTATGAGTGCGTTTTTCCTAATTTGACGCAAAATGTCAAATCCATTATTAGTCGGCATACTGACATCAAGCAACACTACATCAGGTTCATACTTTAACAATTCCTGAACTACATTTTCACCAGTATTGTTTGTAAATACTTGTAGTTCTTGAGATTCGAAAAAATCTCTTAATATTTCCAGAAAGGATTTATCATCATCAACCAAATATATTCTTCTCATATTTTTCCTATTGATTTTTCTCTATTATCGGATTATTTGACATGTTTTTTATACTTTATTTTCAAAGACTTTATAAATATCTCAAAAAAGCGAAATATTTTCCACATATTGCCAAATTTTCCTAGAATATATATATGAATATTGGGAATATTTTTATTTATAGAGGAGAGACTTCTAAAACTCAAAATTTAATACTATTGGCATTTATGTTGCAAAAGAAATACTGCCTTTTGATAATAAGAAAAAAATCCCCTCCCCTTCCCCGGATGTGCCGTAATATCCCTCACTATCCCCTCTTTAGTTCGGGGAAGGCTATTTCATTAACAGTTGCGTTAAAAAAGATCACTTCCCCAGTGATCTTTTTTATGTTTACAACGATTTGAAAAAATTCGATACTTCAATAATACCTAATATTAGTATAATAAAACCACAGAATGTATAATTATTGAACAAATCACATGCTTAATATTTCATATTTTGGACGAATATCAATTGGTAATTCTTTTAAATCTTCTATATAATTTTCCATCAAAGGTGTCATTACTGAATATTTCACAATTAATTCTTTAGCAGCTTTGTAATCACCTTCTGCTTCGATAATCAATACCTTATTTGCTAAGTCTTCAATTACTGACTCAATTTTGTTGACATCAACATCCAACTTATTATTTTCATCAGTATAAAAAGCCCCTTTTTCTAATAAATAATTGAATTGAATGGCTACACCGCCACCATGGGCTTCATTAATTCCAAAGCGAATAGATCTAAACATTCCACCCAAATAACTCGCACAGGCAGCATATTTATCATTTTTAAAAACATCTTTATCCATCATAAATAATAGATTGTAAATACCCAAAATATCTGCTTTGCATTCTTCAATTACTGAATAAACATCTTTTAATTCTCTTGCTACCGAAGATTTAGTCCCATCAGCCAATACTAAAGAACCAGGTCCAAGACCATGACTGATTTCATGCATAAGTATATGATTAAAATAACAATCAAATTTAACACTTTCCAAAGGCTCAGGTGCTAGAATCTTCTTTGCAATTGGCATTAAAACTTTATTGAATTTTGCTTCAGTAATATTTTTTAGCATTACTTTTTTGGAGCCTTTTGCTTCACGGACTTTTTCATCATTTGGCAAATTAAAGGCTGCTGTCTGTACTCCGGCTTTTGTATCGCCGGCTGTATAGATTTCCTGTACGATTTTAATTGGTGATGATGAGCCACGTTCAAAATTCTTATATTCATCAGGAATAGGCAGATTTTCTTCCATTTCATTTAAATATTTTGAAGCAGCTGAGAATTGTTCACTACTTTCCAAATCTACAATACAGAGGAATAACTCATAAGCAGCTTTATAGTTGAACATATTGTCTTCGTAAACTTCATAAGGTCCAACAACGACTTCAATTCTTCCATCAAGATCCATCCAGGCCATATCACTTTCGTAATAGTTATCTGTCAACAAATCTTCTGCTCTTTGGTTGAGAAAAATTTCCAAATTTTCATTTTCTGTTAAAGCAGATGCCTCTTTTAACTTCACAGATAATTCCTGCACTAAATCCTTGTAGGCTTCGTGATATTTAATTGCTTCTAGTTTTTCACCATTTCTCTTAATAATGGTGAAAGTGTCTTCAAACATTTTTCTATCATTGGGATTGTTTTTCAAATGAGTTTCAAATTCATCCTTTGTCATGTCTTTTGGATAAAAGCCAGCAGAAGATGGTTTTTTCGATGAATTGAGAAAGGGTGTATCATGTTCTAATCTGTTCCAACTTCCGAACATAATATCAAACATTTCAAGATATACATCTCTGTTGGAATCTTTCATTGCTAATATTTCATTACGTAATTTAGGATTGTCTGGATCAACCTGGATTAGGAATAATTCATCAATAATTTTTCCAGCTTCAACCAGCTTCATTACGACTTGTTTTTCACCATCAGCAAGTGATGATAAATCTGCTTTGATATCGACTGGTGCGAGTTTTTCCAATTCCGCTTTTATGTAACTTGCTGGGGCTAGTGATTTTATCATAGGTTCTCCACAATCAAATAACAACATTGACATTACGATTAAAATAAAATAAACAATGATATTTCTTGAATTCTGCATATTTCCTCCTCTATTTTCAGATGCACTTGAGTTTAATCTAAATACAAGTAAATATCAACTAAAAGAAACAATCAATTACGTCGAGGAAAAGCTTATATAGAATTCTTTAGAAATGAACATTGAACCTCATACAATCTCAATAATGTCAATACTTTCTAGATTTCTATACTAAAAAAATTCCAAAATCCGTCATATATTCACATAAAATTTAGCAGATTGTTTATATTGTTTCTTGTCTTAAAATATAGTATATTGCTGACTAAATGTCAGATTTTAAACTAAATACTAATTACCAGCCAACCGGAGATCAGCCAAAGGCAATTGAGGAGATTTACAATAACCTCAAATCCGGAGAAAAATTCCAAACTTTGATGGGAATTACTGGGAGTGGTAAAACTTTTACTATGGCAAATGTGATTCAGAAGTTGAACAAGCCAACTTTGGTAATTTCACACAACAAAACACTTGCGGCCCAGTTATACGGAGAATTCAAGAAATTATTTCCGGAAAATGCCGTAGAATATTTCATTAGTTTTTATGATTATTACCAACCGGAAGCCTACTTGCCGGTAACAGATACTTATATCGAAAAAGATTCATCAATCAACGATGAAATCGATCGTCTCAGATTGAAAGCCACATCTTCACTCATCAGTCGAAACGATGTAATTATTGTGGCTTCAGTTTCCTGTATTTATGGTATTGGTTCTCCTGAAGAATATGGAAAAGCTGTTATACCTATTGAAAAAGGCCAACAGGTAGATATCCGCCAATTATTTTCCCAAATGATAGACATTTATTATTCAAGAACAAATCAAACTTTGGAACGAGGCCAATTCAGAACACGTGGTGATGTGCTTGATATTTTTCCGGCCTATGAGGATTTTGCCTACAGATTTGAATTTTTTGGGGATGAAATTGACAAGATTTACTCTTTCGATACTTTGACAAATAAAAAAATCATGGAAGTCGACAAAATCGTACTTTTTCCTGCGAAACATTTTGTCAGTTCTGAGAAATCAATGACAATTGCCAGGAAGACAATTGGCGAAGAATTGAACATACATCTGAAAGAATTGGAAAAACAAGGAAAAATTTTAGAAAGAGCACGACTTGAACAACGAACAAACTTCGACCTGGAAATGATGGAAGAGATTGGGCATTGTTCTGGAATTGAAAATTATGAACGCCATTTTACACAACGTGAAATTGGTGAAAAGCCTTATACCTTGATGGATTTTTTTCCAAAAGATTTTCTCTGTATCATTGATGAATCCCATGTAACACTTCCACAGGTTCGTGCAATGTACAATGGTGATCGTGCCAGAAAAAAGACCTTAGTGGAACATGGTTTCCGTTTACCTTCTGCTTTGGATCACAGACCATTGAAGTTTGTAGAATTTGAGGAAGTGGAAAAACATACTGTATTCGTCACCGCAACACCCGGTGATTATGAAATGGACAAAACCGAAGGTGTGGTTGTGGAGCAAATCATTCGTCCAACTGGATTACTTGATCCTCCTATCAGTGTTCGTCCCAGTGAAAATCAAATCGATGACCTTATCAATGAAATACAAAACGTAATAGATAGAAATGAACGTGTTCTAGTAACAACATTGACAAAAAAAATGTCTGAAGATCTTACTGATTACTTAAAAAATATTGGTTTGAGAGTAAGATATCTGCATTCTGAGATCAAAGCATTGGAGAGAGTCGAAATTATCCGTGACTTAAGAATTGGTGAATTCGATGTATTAGTAGGAATTAATCTACTAAGAGAAGGATTGGATTTACCGGAAGTTTCCATGGTTGCAATTCTCGACGCTGATAAAGAAGGCTTTTTACGATCCTATCGCTCGTTGATGCAGGTTTCCGGTAGAGCAGCGAGAAATGTCAATGGCAAGGTGATATTCTATGGCGATAGGATTACAGATTCCATGAAACGAGTGATTGAAGAAGTGAAACGTCGACGGGAAATTCAGACGCAATACAATATTGAAAATGACATTACACCTCGTACAATTTACAAATCACGTGAAGAAGTATTGGAAGGAACTGCGGTTGCCGATTATCAGGGGACAAAATATGGCACACCAAAGAAAAAGAAATTGTCCTACGATGAAAAAATGGGTCAAGCGGAACTTTTGGACTTGTTGAATCGTGAGATGATGAGAGCTGCTGAACGATTGGAATTTGAAAAAGCAGCCCAATTACGAGATGAAATAGAAAAAATCAAAAAGAATAAATAATCGGAGGGATTATGAAAATTTTAGTAGTTGGAAGTGGTGGAAGAGAACACGCCCTCGTGGAAGTGATTTCCAAATCTCCTCGTGTCCACAAAATTTATTGTGCTCCGGGAAATGCCGGAACCAGTCAAAAAGCAGAAAATATCAATATACAAGTTTACAATATAAATGGTTTGTTGAATTTTGCACGTGAAGAAGAAATCGACCTCACAGTTGTTGGTCCTGAAGTACCATTAATGCTGGGAATAGTAGATGAATTCCGTAAAAACGGCATGCCAATTTTTGGCCCTACAGCAAGAGCGGCAAAATTGGAAACCAGCAAAATATTTGCAAAACAGATCATGCAGAAATATGGAATTCCTACAGCAGAATTTGTGATTTGTGAAAGCAAAGAAGAATTGATAAATGCAACAAATGACAAGCAATTACCCTATGTCATCAAAGTTGACGGATTGGCAGCAGGTAAAGGTGCATTAGTCATTTTATCCAAGGAAGACTTAGACGAAGCCATCAAAGAGATATATGATGATGATAAATTCGGTGAAGCAGCACAGCAAGTGATTATTGAAGATTTTCTGGAAGGTGAAGAGATTTCAGTATTCGCAATCACTGATGGGACAAACTTCCGATTACTCCACACTGCTCAGGATCATAAACGTGCATTTGACGGTGACAAAGGTCCAAACACTGGTGGCATGGGAGCTTATGCTCCTGCTCCACTCGGAAATCAGGAAGTAATGGAAAATGCTCAAGAGATGGTAATTAAACCGATGCTCAAAGCTATGCAAAGCGAAGAAATTCCTTATACGGGTGTTTTATACTGCGGATTGATGATCAAGGATAATATTCCTTCAGTTGTAGAATTCAATGTTCGCTTTGGTGACCCTGAAGCACAGGTGATTCTACCATTGGTTGAATCAGATGTAATTGAAATTCTGGAAGGTGCTGCCAAAGAAAACCTTTCATCAAAAGCTTTCAAATTAAAACAAAAATCTGCTTGTACAGTAGTTTTGGCTTCTGGTGGTTATCCCGGTTCTTACGAAAAGGGCAAAGAGATTAAAAATTTAGATAAAGTGTCTGAAAAAGTCTGTGTATTTCACGCTGGTACAAAAGAAGAAAATGGAAAAATACTCACTTCCGGAGGACGAGTTCTGGCAGTGACTGCACAGTATGAAGATCTTGAAACTGCTATCAATAAAGTTTATGAACAAGTAGAAAAAATATACTTTGAAAAGAAACAATATAGAACAGATATTGGAAAAAAAGCATTAGATCGCATTAAATAAGGTGAAAACATGAGCGATTATAGATTACGCGAAATTCAGAGACGATTTGGTATCATTGGTGAATCAGACAAGATACAAGAAATCATCGAAACCATCGTCCAGGTAGCTCCAACAGACATCACTGTTTTGATAAATGGCGAAAGTGGAACTGGTAAAGAACTGGTTGCTGATGCGGTTTACAATTACAGTCTTCGGAAACACAACAAATTCATCAAAGTAAATTGTGGAGCCATTCCTGCCGGAATTCTCGAGAGTGAATTGTTCGGACACGTCAAAGGTTCTTTTACAGGTGCAATGGAGGATCGAAAAGGCTATTTTGAAACAGCTGATGGCGGAACAATTTTTCTTGATGAAATTGGTGAAATGCCTATGGAAACACAGGTGAAATTTCTGCGTGTACTGGAATCAGGAGAATTCATTCCCGTTGGAGGATCAAAAGGCCGCAAGGTTGATGTCCGCATCGTTGCTGCCACCAATAAAAATCTTGAGAAAGAAATTGAGAGAGATAAATTTCGGAAAGATCTATATTATCGTCTAAAAACTATTACGTTGACATCACCGGCATTACGAGAGCATCCTGAAGATTTGCCACCACTTGTGAAGAAATTCGCACTGGATTTTGCTAATCGCAATCAGATTCCATTCAAAGGATTTTCACCAGAAGCCATGGAAATTATGAAAAATTATCAATGGCCTGGCAATATCCGCGAATTGAAAAACTTTGTAGAAAGTGTAATCGTATTGCAAAAAGGGGAGGTGATCACATCACAACATGTTCAAAAACAACTTGGTTTGGATGTACAGCCTGTGAGTAATTTCTCACCAAATCTTCCTGTAAAAGTAGCAAAAACTGTTGATCAAAGCGAAAGAGAGTTGATTATTCGGCAGCTTTTCATGCTTCGTAAAGATGTCAATGATATCAAAGAGTTCATGTTTCAGGGACGAAGTTTTGATATGTTGCAATTACCACAAAGCAGTGAAGCAGAATTTCCTGCAACATTTCAGCAGCCTGTCAAACCTGCACCTGTATTTCACAATGAAATTCACAAAGATGAAGAATTTCACGACCATGAAGAGGAAAGTCTGATCAATACCTCAAAAATCGGTGAAGTATCTATGGCTGACATGGAGAGAACCTTGATTGAAGAAACACTGAAAAAATTTGGTTTCAAAAAAAGAAAAACTGCTCAGGCTTTGGAAATTTCTGAAAGAACATTGTATCGTAAAATCAAAGAATACGGACTGAAAGAATGAAGCGACTAATTTTAATAATTTCAGTAATGCTAATTGTTTGTTCCTGTGGGATCTATTCCTTCAAAGGTAGTTTACCACCACATATCAAGAATATTGCAATACCGGAATTTGAAGACAGGACAGCAGAATTTGATCTTGGTGCCACAGTTACAGAACAGATTCGTAATGGTTTCATCAATGAGAAAATTTTAGATTTAGTGGAAATCGATAATGCTCATTCTGTACTTTATTGTACAATTATGAGTATCGATGACAAACCAGCAGTGTTTTCAGAAACAGATGAAGGTGAAAGTGTGGATGAATATCGTGTCACTATCAAGATTGATACTGAGTGGAAAGATATGATAAATGACAAAAAAATATTCCAGAAAACCATAACCGGTTATAGTGAATATGATCCCAATGATCCTGATGATAGAACAGCTGCAATTGAGGAAACAATCGAAAAAATAACTGAAGATATGATTGAACAAATCCTTTCAGATTGGTAGAATATTAAAACTAGTACAATTAGTTAAACTGGTTGAATTGGTTATCAAATAATTGAATAAAAATATAAAAATTTGGAGTAAAAATGGAAACAGTTAGCGTAAAAGATGTCGGCAAATATGCCGGACAAGAAGTGACATTAAAAGGTTGGGTGTATAACCTACGAAAAAGTGGGAAAATTTGGTTTTTGATTTTTCGCGATGGAACAGGAATGATCCAATGTGTTACAGTAAAAAATGAAGTAACACCTGAAGTATTTGACAAAAAAACAATCCTAACACAGGAAAGTTCTGTAATAGTTACCGGAATTGTTCGTGAAGAACCTAGATCTAAGAGTGGTTACGAAATTACTGTTAAGACTGTTGAAGAAGTTCAAATTGCAGATGAATATCCAATTGGAAAAAAGGAGCACGGTGCAGACTTTTTGCTATCAAATCGTCACTTATGGCTACGTTCAGCTAAACAATCTGCATTAATGAAAGTTCGTCACACAGTTTACTATGCAATTACAGAATACTTAAACAACAATGATTTTTATCGTTTTGATTCACCAATTCTGACACCAAGTGCATGTGAAGGTACAACCACACTTTTTGAAGTTCCCTACTTTGAGGAAGGGTCTGCATATCTATCACAATCGGGACAACTTTATCTGGAAGCAGGTATCATGAGTCTTGGAAAATGTTATGATTTCGGGCCAGTATTCAGAGCTGAAAAATCCAAAACCAGAAAACACCTTACAGAATTTTGGATGATGGATGCAGAAGCAGCCTATGTAAAACACGATGAAAATATGCAAATCCAGGAAGAATTGATTCGCTATGTTATCAGAACTACGATTGAAAGAAACAAACCAGAACTTGAAACTTTGGAACGTGATATTGAGCAATTACAAAAAGCAGATGCACCATTCAAAAAAATGACTCATAGAGAAGCTGTTGAATTTGTAAACAGTAAAGGTGCAACCATGAAATATACAGATGACCTTGGAACACAAGAAGAAGATATGCTTGTTAAAGGATCTGATGTACCAGTTTTTATCGAAAAATGGCCTGCAGAAGCAAAAGCATTTTATATGAAACGTGATGAAAACGATCCAAGCATTGTTCTGGGTGATGATCTTATTGCACCTGAAGGTTTTGGTGAAATTATTGGTGGTTCCGAAAGGGAAGACAATCATGACATGCTTCTAGAAAGAATGAATCATGAAGATATGGATATTGAAGAATATCAATGGTATCTTGACTTGAGAAAATATGGTTCAGTTCCTCACTCAGGATTCGGAATCGGATTGGAAAGATTGGTTGGTTGGATTTCAGGAGTTAAGCACATCCGTGAAGCAATACCATTCCCAAGAACAATTTATAGAATCAAACCTTAATGTAATTTTAAATAAAAGTCACTCCGAGTTCGTCGAAGAGTGACTTTTATCATTTTATCCAAATCTTATGAAAAAATCACAATTAAAAATAGCAATTATTGGTGGACGTGAAGCAACACAAGAAATTCTCGATCTTGCTTATAATGCTGGTAAAACTATCGCTGAACATGGACACATTCTTATCTGTGGTGGTCGCATGGGCGTTATGGAATTTTCTGCCAAAGGTGCTTTTGATGCCGATGGATTGACAATCGGTATTCTTCCCGGAACTGATGAGAATGATGTGAATCCTTACATCAAAGTTGCTCTACCAACTGGAATGGGACTTTCCAGAAATTCCATCATCGCATGTTCCTGTGATGGAGCAATCGCTATTGGTGGTGAATTTGGCACATTATCAGAAATTGCCTATTGTAAACAATTTAATCGTCCGGTTTGCTCACTAAATTCATGGGACGTAAAAGATATTCATCAGGTCAATTCTGTAGTAGATGCATTAAAATATATTGAAGAGGAATGTAACAAATGATTCATGGTGAGATTACAGTTTCAGGCGTTGTCCAAGGAGTCGGTTTCCGCTATTTTACAGTACAAATAGCAAGAACATTTGGAATTAAAGGATTTGTAAAAAATCTTCCTAATGGCAATGTATATTGTGAAGCTGAGGCAGACCAAAAAGTTATCCGATTATTCATCAAAGAACTGAATGTTGGTCCATCAATGTCACGGGTAACAAATGTCATGGTGAATGAATTCAAAGAATTACAAAATTTTCAAACTTTTGAGGTGAGATATTGAAAGATCTAAAAATTGGAATGGCACAAATCAATTCAATCATTGGTGATTTTGAAGGTAATTTCAAAATTATCCAGGATTATGTAGAAAAAGCAAAATCTGAAAATATTGATTTGCTGATTTTCCCGGAACTTGCTGTTTCAGGTTATCCGCCTCAGGATTTGATATATCGTGAAGAATTCATAACAAGAAATAAAATATATCTACAAAAAATTACTCAAATTATTCCAATTGAAATGCTAGCAGTAATTGGTTTTGTTAACGAAAAGGATGGCAAAATCTTCAATGGAGCAGCATTAATCCAAAATCAAAAAGTAATTTTTATCCAGCATAAAACACTTCTCCCAAACTACGATGTTTTTGATGAAAAACGCTACTTCACTCCAGCTGATTCACAAGAACCAGTTGAAGTGGAATTCAATGGAGAAAAAATTAAACTGGGAATCGAAATCTGCGAAGATCTCTGGGATGAAGAATCTGATATCAAAGTAACAAAAAACCTGGTAGACAATGGGGCAGACATCATAATCAATATATCTGCCTCACCTTTTGAACAGGGAAAACGTGAAACCCGCAACCAACTGGTTTATGATAAAGTGAAAGAATTTGGAGTTCCCTTTGTTCTTGTGAATTATTGTGCTGCCCAGGATGAAATCATCTTCGCTGGGAACTCAATTGCCTGCAATAAAAATGGAGATATCATTGCTTTGGGAGATGAATTTCAGGAAGGATTTTATACTGGGATTATTTCTGAGAACAATAATATTAGCCTGACTATAAAAGAACGATGCGTTGAAGAATCAATATACAACGCTTTAGTGCTGGGAGTTCGTGATTATTTCCACAAAACAGAACACAAAAAAGCAGTCCTTGGTCTTAGTGGTGGAATTGATTCAGCACTAGTGGCAGTGATTGCAGCAGAGGCAATAGGTGCTGAAAATCTTACATGTATTGCCATGCCGTCATTTTACACATCAGATATGAGTAACAGTGATGCAAAGAAATTAGCAGAAAATCTTGGTGCAAATTTCACAACCATTCCAATTGAAAAAATATATAATGCATTTACTGATGAATTAGCACCTTTGTTTGCAGGAATGGCAGAGGGACTTGCAGAAGAAAATATCCAGGCTAGAACAAGAGGTAATATTATTATGTCAGTGGCAAATAAATTTGGTGCACTAATGTTAAACACCGGCAACAAAACCGAACTTGCTCTTGGCTACTGTACAATGTATGGTGATATGGCTGGAGCAGTAGGAGTTATTGGAGACCTCAACAAAACTGAAGTTTACAATGTCTCAAAATATATCAACAAAAAAGCAGGCAAAGAAATAATTCCCAAACGTATTATCACTCGCCCACCAACTGCAGAATTAAAAGATGCACAGGTCGATCCATTCGATTATGATATTGTATCACCTCTGGTTGATGACATTATCAATAATGGAACTGATCGTGAATCTCTACTGGCAAAAGGTTACGAAGAAGCAGTGGTTGATGATTGTCTCCGAAGAATCAGATTCAGTGAATATAAACGTAAGCAGGCAGCTCCGGCTCTGAAAGTCAGCAAAAAGGCTTTTGGAATTGGAAGACGATATCCGATTGTGAATAAGTATTGAGTAAAAGAATTATTAAAAAATCTAACGAAACACTTGCATTTGTAATCAATATTAATTAAAGTCTAATCGTTAGTATAAAAATGAGGTAGTGAAACAACAAAAACTGATATTCAACTTTCAATCATAATTAAAATATAATCTTAATCTTTTTTCTTTCCAATGCTGTCTTTCACAGCATTTTTTATATTCTATACCAATTTTTAATTATCATTTTATCACAGGCAAAGGGGTTTGTTTATGAAGAAGCTATTTGTGTCAATTGTAATCGTAGTAATGATGTATGTATCATTCTTAATGTGTGCTAAAAGTACAAAACAGGATCTGCAAAGAGCAGAAACCAACTACACTGAAGAAGTCAGTTGGGTCCAAAAATAATTATAAATCAGATACAGTCTGGTTAAAATAAAAAAACTTATATAATCCTCCCTGCCCTGGGAGGATTTCCTACCAAAACAACTTCCACCTCCTTTCATAGTTTGAAATCATTGTAACGAATTTGTAACAATTTGTAAAAGATATTGCACAGCATGAATATTTGTAGTATTATACATACGTTCATGTATGTATGTTTAATTCATTAAGGACAATATGAGAAGAACAGCAAAAGATTCTGCAAAAACAAGAGAGAAAATTTTAGATGTAAGCCTAAAAGTATTTGGTCAAAAAGGCTTTGGTCAAACCAAACTCAGTGACATTGCAAAAGAAGCAGAAATAACCAGAGGTGCGATATATCACCACTTTAATAGTAAATCAGAATTATTTTCTGCATTATTTGAAAAATATCATGAAAAAAGGATGCAAGTTATAAGACCCTTAGCGCTTTCAGAAGATGCAACATTGAATAAGATAAAACGAGGTATAAAAGAATTCTTCTATCTATTGGAAAATGATCAAAGTATGGTAGAGTTTCAAAAAATTCAATTCCTGAAACAGGAGATACATTGCTCCAACAATGAGGAATCAATAGTAAAGGATCATGTGGATGTATATTTAGATATATTAATTTCTAATATTAAAGAAGGAAAAAAATGTGGTGAAATCAGACCAGATGTTGATGCTGAAGAATTTGTTTTTTTCTTAAGTAGTTTTATATATGGTATCATAAATCATTGGTTATTTTTCAACCAATCTTTTGTGTTATCAGAATTGGGTTATAACTACATTGAATCCTTTGTAGACCTGCATCTAAAAAATAAATAACAACAAAGGAGTAAAAGTATTAAAAATTTGGTATTCCATGATTTTTTAAACAGTTACAAGTTGAAAATAATAATAATTTTTTCTATATAGAAATGCCTATGATGTTTATAACATTGATTAGACAATTCATAAAAAATTCAACAAACAATGACAATAAAAAGAAAAGTAATACGACATAACTTAAAGTAAGTCTAAAATCAAAATTTAAATAATAAGGAAAAACAAAATGAAAAAAATTATGTTAGTAATTTTTAGCACACTGCTGCTTTTTATAGTTGGATGCAGTAAGGATGAAGTAGAGAGCAAAAGCATGGAGCAAATTTACAAAGAAGAAGGTGTTCCAGTAAAATTAGAAACAGTTGCTGCAACAACCTTTGAAAAAAACATCAATTATAGTGGGATTTTAACAGGTATAACCCAATCTTCTGCTCATGCAGCATTTGGCGATGAAGTTGAAAAAGTGCATGTAAAAGTTGGTGATTACGTCAAAAAAGACCAGGTGCTGGTAACTTTTCCAACCGATGCTCCATCAGCACAATACAAGCAGGCTAAAGTGGGTTTTGAAAGCATTGAGAAAACATACAAACGTATGAAAATATTGCTGGAAAAAGGTGCTATATCAAAACAGGATTTTGATAATGTAGAAACCCAATACGAAGTAACAAAAGCCAATTGGGAAACTGTCAGTAAAATGGTACAGGTAAAAGCCCCAATTTCCGGTTATGTAACAAAAGTAAGCGTCAATGAAACCGACAATGTTCGTAGTGAAGCAGAATTAGTTATGATAGCTAATACTGATAAATTGAAAACCCGAATTTATGTAACAGAAAAAGATTTTCCGAAATTGGAAAAAGGTCAAATTGTGAAAGCAGTTTGGAATGATATAATAATCATTGGTAACATAGTTCAGATTGATTTGACCAAAGATATGATGCATCAGGGTTTTGGTGTCATGATAGAATTTGACAATCCTGAGAACAAACTACCTTCCGGAATTACAGCAGAGATGCAAATCGTAATTGAGAGCAAAGAAAATGCTATCGTCATCGATAAAAAATATATTACTACTGAAGGAACCACCTCTTCTGTTTTTACAGAATCTAATGGTAAAGCGGTAGAAAAATCGGTTATCATTGGTGGCAGACAAGAAATGTGTTTTGAAATCCAAAAGGGTCTCAATGTAGGTGAACAGCTTATCGTTCAAGGTCACAAAATGATCAAAGATGGTCAAAAAGTAAACGTGCTAAAATAGGGGAAATTTTATGTTTTTATCAAAAATGTCAATAAAACGCCCCATTATGACGAGCATGTTTTTACTTGTGTTCGTAATCTTTGGTGGGCTTGCATATTTTGGGATTCCCTTAAATTTGATGCCGGAATTGGATATCCCTTATGTAACAATTACTACAGTTTATCCCGGAGCTGGCCCAAAAGAAGTAGAAACCCAGGTCACTGATAGAATTGAAGATGCAGTTTCTTCTGTTTCAGAATTAAAAAATATTACTTCCTATTCGCTGGACAATGTCTCTCTAGTAATCCTGGAATTTGATCTAGGCAAGGATGTAAACATTGCAAATACAGAAGTAAAAGATAAAATAAGTACAATTATCAATGAATTCCCAGACGCTTCAGAAGATCCAATTGTTGAAAAAATGGATATTACTGCTCAGCCGGTAATCGATGTCGTCGTTTCCGGGAAAGTCTCTCCAACAGAATTGTATAGAATCTCAAATGATATTATTAAAGAGAAATTTATGCAAGTGGATGGAGCCGGAAAAGTGACAATTACTGGTGGTCAGGAACGTGAAATTCATGTAGAATTTGATAACAAGATTGTGACAGAAAATATTTTATCATTACCTCAAATATCAGGTATAATTGCAGGTGAGAATATGGATATGCCTGGTGGAAATTTCAAAAATTCAGGCCAGGAATATTCTGTGCGTCTGGAAGGTGAAGTTGATAATTTAGCAACATTAAAAAACCTCGAAATTCCAACACCTTTTGGTTTAAAAAAACTAAAGCATCTTGCTGAAGTATATGATTCCGGTGAAGAAATCCGGAAAAAATCAACTTTTTTTGACAATATAGACAAAACCAAAGATGATAATATAGTTGTAATGAGTATTATCCAACGGTCGGGAGGAAATACAGTTGATCTTGCCAAAGGATTGAAAAAAACAATCAAAGATCTAAATGAAGAACTTCCTACAAATATTGATATTACAGTTGTAAAAGATAGATCAATTTTTATTGAAAGTTCTGTGGCAGATACACTCAATAATATTTTACTAGGTATTATTTTTACTGGTATTGTTCTACTATTTTTTCTCCACGATTTGAGATCAACTTTAATTGTAGCTATTTCGATGCCATTTGCAATTGTATCTACATTTATGTTGATGAGCATTAGTGGCTTTACAATGAATATGATGACATTGATGGGACTTTCCACTGCTGTGGGAATTTTGGTAACCAACTCTGTTGTTGTACTGGAAAACATCTTCCGTCACAAAGAAATGGGAAATAACCGTCGTGAAGCAGCAGACAAAGGAACTGCAGAAATTACAGTTGCTGTACTTGCCTCTACGATGACAAATATTGTTGTATTCTTACCAATCGCAAGTATGACTAGTATGGTTGGTCAATTTTTTCAGGAATTTGCTCTTACAGTAACTTACGCAACAATCTTTTCATTGATTGCCTCTTTCACAATAACACCAATGCTTGCTTCACTGATTTTACCTGAAAAAGATACCAAGAGTCATCCTATAGGGAAAAAGTTGGAAGCAATGTTCCACAGTTGGGAAAATGGCTACAAATTTCTCATCAAAAAAATTCTGGGGAGCAAACTTCGATCAGCAAGCGTTCTTATCGTTGCGATATTACTATTTTTGGGTACAATGTTCTTCATTGCACCACAAGTTGGTTTTGAATTCATGTCAACAATGGATGAAGGTGACATCGATGTAAAAGTTGAATTACCAGAAGGCTACAATATCAATGAAACATCTGATATTGTTACAACTATCGAAAATAAAATTAAACAGCATGAACTTGTGAAACATATTTTGACATCAGTTGGCTATATCGATGATATCAATTCAGGAACCAACATGGCAAAAGTTTCTATAAAACTTATTGATGTAAAAAATCGAGAAAAATCCAGTACAGAAGTAGCTGATGAAATGATCAAAATTCTATCAGATGTTCCTAATGTAAAAATCCGTGTTGCAGCAATTAATCCTGGAGCCGGAAGTGGACAGGAACCAGTTACGTTTCAATTGAAAGGATCGGATCTTTCTAAGCTGGAATCTTATGAATCACAAATTGTGGAAACAATTGAATCTGTACCAGGATTGGTAAATTTGACTACAAGTTCACGATCCGGAAAACCTGAAATAACATTGACTCCAAACAGAAGAGCTATTGCAGATGCTGGAATTAATATTCAAGTATTGGCTTTTACAGTTCGTTCTGCTATTGAAGGTCTTGTTTCTACTCAATACAAAGTAGATGGCGATGAATATGATGTAAAAATTTCACTATCTGATGAATCTGTAAATTCACCGGAAAAAATTGAAACCATTCCTGTCATTACACCAAAAGGAGTTTTTCGACTGAGTCAATTGGCCGAAGTAAATTTCTCGTCAGGTTATTCAAAAATTTTACATAACAATAAATCTAAAGCGGTTGAATTCACCGGGTCTATTGCTCCAGGTTATGTGCTTGGAAATATTACCAATGAAATTTCCAAACGGTTAGATACAATTAATTTCGATATAGGATATAGTTATAATTGGTCCGGCGATGCAGAAATGATGCAGGATACTGTTGCCGATATGGGGCGAGCATTCATTATTGCTTTGATTTTGACCTATATGCTTTTGGCCGCAACCCTCGAAAATTTCACACAACCATTGATCATTCTTGGAACTGTACCAATGGCTTTGATAGGAGTTTTCGGAGCCTTGTTTATCACCGGAACAACCATGAATATCGTTTCCATGATGTCTATTATTATGCTTCTTGGTATTGTGGTAAATAATGCGATTTTGATGCTTGACTATACAAATCAATTAGTCAAACAGGGAATGTCAGTACGTGATGCACTTATTGAAGCCTGTCCAACTAAATTGAAACCGATTCTGATGTCCTCTATTGCTATTATCTTTGGTATGGCTCCATTGGCATTAGGTATTGGAGCTGCTGGTGTTGAAATGCGTCAACCGATGGGTATTGTAAGTATTGGTGGGCTAGTTGTATCAACACTACTCAGTTTGCTATTGATTCCATCAGTTTATTATGCGACTTCCAGACGTAAAAAAGTAGCTGAAATTACAGAATAACGGAGTATTGAAAATGAAATATATAACTAAAATAATGATATTAATGCTACTTACAGTTTCAGTGATCTTTGCACAATCTACCTTGGTATTGAATCTGAATGATTTTCTAGAAAAAGTTGAGGACAATAGCCAGGATCTGAAACTTGTAGCCAAAGAACTGGAAACTGCAAAAGCGAATAAAAAAGAAGCCTATTCAACTGCATTACCAAAAATTTTCAGTCAAGGTGGATATACTCGAAACCTCACTGATTATTATTCCTTTATGGATTTTGATATGCCGCCAATTCAATTGGGAGAAGATGGCCCGACTTTAAGTTTTCCTGATAAATTCAAAGTGAATTACAGTAATCAATTTGAATTCAATACTCGCCTTGAGCAAACACTTTTTAGTTCACAGGTAGGTAATGCTATCACAGCATCAAAACAATATGCTGCAATGACTGAGAAATATTACAAAAGTGGTTTTTTGCAAATCATGATTGGATCAAAAAAACTCTTCTATCAAACACTGCTTCTGCAAAAAGTCTATCTAGTGAATGAAAAGTCCGAAGCGAATGCTAAAGAAAATTACGATATGACAAAAAATAGGTTTGAAGCCGGCACAGTATCAGAATTGGCTCTCTACCAGGCTGAAGTGAATTGGCGAAATACAATTCCCAATGTAACCCAGGCTAAAAAGAACTACGAACTTGCTCTCAATAATATCAAAGAAATGGCTGGAATCGAACTGACGAATAAGGTGGAATTATCTGGAAAATTTGAAAACCCACCACAGATGCCGGTATTTTCAGATTTGAAAAGCATACTGGAATTACGTCCTGATTACAATGCACTGAAATGGCAATCCAAACTACTAAAAACCAATATCAGTGCTCAGAAATCCGGTTTTTTCCCTTCGCTATCTGGAAATATTACCTATGCTTACTCTTCCATGTCTGATGACTTCAAACTGGAAAGAGAAAACAATCTCTGGATGGCTGGATTGACGTTGACTATCCCAATCTGGACTGGCGGATATACTGGGGCACAAGTACAGAAAGCACGCATCAATTACGACAAATCTCAGATTGAACTGACAAAAAAAGAAGATGCTATTGCCAAAGAATTGGAAAATATCAAACTCAAACTCAGTGAGTCAGAAAAACGAATCCTCTCTGCAAAAACCACATTGAAAACTGCAGAAAAAGGATATGGCATAGCCAAAACCTCAGCAGAAAACGGACTTGCTACACAGTTGGAACTGAAAGATGCTCGTCTTCTTTTCAACCAGGCTGAACTTGGTTACTATGCTGCTGTTTGTGATTATTTGATTGCTTATTTTGATTATGAATTAGCGATCGGGCGTATTATTGAGTAGATGGTAATTTGTAATTAATAATTTTCGTTAACCTCGTAGGTTTTTAAAACCTGCGAGGTTTTTTCTATTTAATAGGAAATCTAATCAAATATGATTCTCCATCGATACAAATACCAGCATATTCAATATCATGTTTAGAGATTTTATCTATATATTTAATCAATTTGGGTTTTGAGTACATCAAATCATATAATTCAATTGAATCATAAAAATATTCAGTATTATTTTCGCTATCAAATTCAAGATCAAAAACTTGTGTAATATTTTCATCTATTACCATATAGACATCTTTTTGGAGTTTTAGAAAATTTTTCTCTAGTAAATTGACTTGTTCTGTTTTTATACTATCCAATTTAAAGTCAACAAATATTGATATTTTACAACCTGCAGGTTTATTATATTTTCCCAATGTAGCAGGTTTAAACTCAGTCATTTTAACTGCTCTTAGTGCTGATTCATTAAAAATATCATTAGTTGAATGCATAATATCAGCATGTGTGATTTCCCCATATTCATTAATCCACATGATAACACCAACTTTTCCTTCAATTTTTTTTTCAATTGCTTCGTTTGGATAAACCGCTCGACTTTGGATGGATTCATAACCACCAATTGGTTTAGGAGAAGAATTATAAAATGGATGGCCTCCTCCTGCTGCAAGTACATTGTATTCTATATTTAATTTTTTCAGAAGAACTTGTTCATTTTTAGTATCTTTTATAGATATTCTTTTAATGGTTGTCGATGATAAAATTCCTTCTTTTGTTTTAGTCTTGATAGGTTGATGATAATTTTGAAAATAATGAACGAACTCATTAACAAAATCACAATGAAGAACTTCCATTTCATTTGAATTAATATTCTTATTATAGCTAAGGATATAGTTTTCGTCTAAAAGAATATCATTCATTGAATGATCAAACCAATTCTTGCCAAAACAAATATCATATCCTCTGTGTTTTCTAAGATAATCAACAAATTTCCTGAGAAAAGTATTATTTTGGAGTTCAGGATAATCAATTATTATATATTTGTCAAATTCACTGAACACGTTTTTTATTAATGTGTTTAATAATTCATCTTTAAGAATACATATTTCTTTTCTTTGATATCTATCAATCTCCCGGGAAAAATTGAAGTCATTAATTTGGTAATTCTGAATGTCATTTTTATACTGATAAACTATTTCAATATTATCTCGAAAAGTACCAGCATATAAATACTCCTTATTAAAAATTTTGAAAATATTTTCATTATTTATTGAATAATTAAATAGTTTTGTATTTTGAATTCTTATATTAACAAAATAAATATTATCAGAGTCCACATATGGCATCCAATCTTCTTTTTCCAATATGTCAAATAACCATACGAAATCACCTGATTCATTTGATTCCAGCAACGAATAAACTTCCAAACGAATTTTTTCAAATTGTCCTTGTTTTACAGGAAATACACTCAAGTAGAACTCATTATCATCAAATCGTTTTAGAATTTCATTGGGATTATATAACGAAGCTCTGTGATGAACAGGATTATTGGTTCTTTGGTTTGAAAATATATTATAAGATTGTTGGCCATTTTCAAATAAAACAGTAGCATCAGGAATCCAGCAATTGTCTGTTAATAATTCGACTTTTTTTATAAATGAATTCTTGTTTATTTTGAAATGAATTCTACCTTCACAAGTATCAGCATCTACTCGATTATTCTGAAAATCTATTTCAATCAACGATTTGCAAAATGGTCCAACTACCTCATGATCAATATCTATTTTTACAATATCTGCAGAATAGAAGTGATTTCTTTTTTTATCCATTTTCTCATAGATTTCACGTCTTGTTCGCTTTCTATCCTGACTATAGCATATACTTAAATAGATAAAAGAAAAAATTATAACAATTAACAATTTACGCGTTAAGTTCATTTATTTATTCTCCAAAAATTCAAAAATCCTTCTGATCTCCTCCCCTTTCAGTTCCGGTAAATCATGCCCAACTCCATCATAAACCACATAATTGGATTTAACATTGCTTTGTTTTAACATTTCGTTGATTTGCGAGTATGGTTCATGAAGTGATTCTTCCAATTCACCATGAGCCAGATAAAATTTTTGATGATAGTTTGTTGGTGATAATTTTTCAGAATCTATTGTTGAGCAGAGTGGTACAATTCCGGCAAAATTATGAGGATATTTTAAACCAATCTTCCAGGCAAGTGAACCACCAGATGAGAATCCTAAAATGTAGATTCTAGAAATATCAATATTGACAGTTTGCCGAACATAATCAATGGAATTCAAAATCGATTGTTCAGCATTCTCTCCCCATGTCCAGCAAAAATTTTCATCTGTCATTTTGCTACCTTGTGGTGTAAGAAGTAGAAATCCCATTTCATCAGAAACCGGTTTGAATAGATCATGGAATGCTGCGGAATTACTTCCTGTTCCATGAAGACAAACAATAAGTGGAAATTTTTCTTTGGGATTATAG
>Ga0070729_10002239_pt1 | contig 25666 bp, 18 predicted proteins | sample tdDd472_FD_66725 | JGI IMG/M metagenome (GOLD analysis project Ga0070729, IMG submission 66725) | Marine sediment microbial communities from the Atlantic coast under amendment with organic carbon and nitrate - tdDd47.2 | ecosystem: Environmental > Aquatic > Marine > Coastal > Sediment | place... | reverse complement strand
CTCGCGTTCGCGCTGCTCGCGCTTGCGCTGGCCTTGTCGGCGTATCTGCTGCAACGCAGTTTCGCGCTGGCGGCTGGCGCCGAAGGAGCGGACGTGTGCTCGGCAGCGCTGGGCAAGAGCTGCGACGACACGCTCAACCATCCGCAATCGAAGCAGTTCGGCACGCCGCTGGCCGGTTGGGGCGTGGTGTACTTCCTCGCGATGCTGCTGCTGCTCGGCCGCGGCGCGGGGAAGATCATCGGGGTCGTGGGCGGTCTCGGAAGTCTCGGCCTGTTGGGGCTGCTGTTGTTCGGGGACGTGCCGTTCTGTCCGCTCTGCCTCGTCGTGAACAGTCTGAATCTCGTGGCGCTGGTCCCGGTGCTGCGGTGGGAGGGCGGAGGTCTGCTGCGGCCGCGGGCCGCGGCGTACGGGATCACCCTGGCGCTTTGCGGGGGCCTGCACGCGTGGATCGCTTTTACATACAGCCCGCCCGCGCCCAAGCGGAGTGAGACGGTCGCGCGCTACGAAGCTGCAGCGAGCGTCGAGATCGCCGTGTCGCCCGATGACCCGGTGCTGGGGCCCGCGTCGGCCAAGGCTCAACTGATCGTGTTTTCGGATGCCCTCTGCCCGCACTGCAAGCGGTTCTGGAGCATGCTCAAAAACGTGGCCGGGGACTACGGCGACGAAGTCCGGATCACGTTCAAGCACTTCCCGCTCGACTCCGCCTGCAATGCCAGCATCAAGGAGACGAAGCATCCGCACGCCTGCACCGCGGCGCGTGCGCTCGAAGCGGCGCGCGCGCAAGGCGCGTTCTGGAAGTACGACGAGGCGCTCAAGGGGCCGGCGAAGCCCGGACGGAAGAAGACGTTCGGCAACGTGGCCGAGGACGTCGGTCTCGATGGCGAGCGTTTCGGGAAGGATCTGAACGGGTCGGCGGGGATGGAACGCATCCAAGCCGACATTGCGATCGGCATCCGACTCGGCCTTGCGGAAACGCCGGCCGTGTTCGTGAATGGACGGCGCGTGCGACCGCCGAGCCCCGAAGTGCTCCGGCAGGTGCTCGACCACGTCACGGGTCGTTAGCGCGACGGGTCAGGGAATCTGGACTTCGGGAGAGCCCGGCACGCGCACGTTCTTGCGCTTGCGGTTGCACTCGATCTGGTACTCGCCCGCGGCCAGCAACTCGAAGGTGGCGACCTTGCCGCGCATGCGCTCATCGCGCCGCATCCAGCCGAGGTTCTCATCTTTGCTGCGCAGCACGGCGCGGCTCGGACTGCCCTTGCCCGCCCAGCGCACCTTGACGGTGTGCAGTACCGGAACCGTGACCGTCATTTTGTCGTCGCCCGGTCGCAGATCGAGGGGCCGCTTGTAGATCGGGTAGTTGCGCCCGCTCTTCCGCACGTAGAGGAACAGGTCGTAACGCCCGGGCTGCACGCCATTGAGCTTGCACGTTCCGTCCGCGCTGACTTGTCTCCAGCCGTCGGCGCCCAGCTTGCCGCGCAGGGCCACGTACAGCGCCCCCTCGACGCCGCTGCCGCTGTAGCGATCGAGCTTGAGTTCCAGCTTGGCCGGCTTGCCGAACCGGAAGGTGATGGCCTTGCCGCCGCGCAGGCTGAAGTCCTCGGTCGCACCGCCGAAGTTGCGGGTGCCGACCCGCATCGTCGCCATCGGCTGGACGTCGTCTCCAAACCCGTCCACGTAGACCATCCACATGTCGCCCTGTTGCAGGGCGTCCACGGTGCGCGTGTTCTGTCGCCCCTTGCTGTTCGTGGTCACGACGCGAAACGAGATGTTGCCCGGGACCGGTCCGCCATCGGGACCGTTGACCTTGACGCGCACGTAGCTGCCGGCTTCCGGCTCGAGGACGGGGAGTTCGACCTCGGACTCGCCCTCCGGCTCGATCACCGCGATCTCGTGGGCGAGCAGGCGTTTGCGATTCAGGAACGCGGCGACCAGATAGCGGCCCGCTTCCAGATCGAACCACTGCGCCTTACCGGCCGATCGGGAGTACGCCTGTCGATTCGACTGGTCCTTGAGCAAGTCCTCGGGCTCGACCTCGACGTTGCCTTCGATGCGCCGCAACCGGTACTCGACGTTGCGCGGGAAGGAGAACCCCTCCGGCAGCTTCAGCCTCGCGGTCAACACGCGGCGCGACACCAGCGTGAGCACGAGCGGGTCGCGGTTGGCGCCCTCGCGCACTTCGTACTCGACGTCTTCCGACTCCATGGGCTCGGGCAGCGTAAGCTGCGCCTTGACCTTGCAGCGGCCCTCCGGCAGGCGAACCTTACCGACGTCCTTTAGCCAAGAGTCGCCGCCATTCCCCTGCGGGCCTTCCCACCGCAGCCACGCATGGTCGGCGAGCGTACCGTCGGGCATCCGCACTTCGACCTTCGTTTCGACGACCGGCGTCGCGGTGAAATCGACGACCGCATCGGGCTGAACGCGGTTGCGCTGCGTGAGCGGGCGAACGTCGTAGCGGTCGTGGTACGCGGTGAGGACATGCTGGGAGTCCATCAGTCCGCGGATCGTGAATTTGCCGTTGGCATCCGACTCGGCGGTGCGGCGGGCCATCTGCCGCCAGAGTTCACTCTGGATGGCCTCCTGGGCGACGGTGCGGAGTTCGCGGTTCTCGTGGGGGCGGGCGCGCGCGCGGCGGGCATTGGCGGCGAGATCGAACGGCCGCACCTCCGGGGTCGCGGTCACCATGACGCCGGAGACTGCCATGCCGGATGCATCGACGATGGTTCCCGACACCGCGCCGTCCGCTTCGTCGAGGACGGCGGCCATGTCGCCCTCTTGCAGGCGCTCGAGCGAGCGGTTGGCGCCAGCCTTGAGGGCGCGGACGTTGGCGCGTGCGCCGCCGGCGTTGGAGGCTGAATCGGACGCGGAGGAGCCATCCTCCTCGAACTCTTCACCCGTCCATGTCTCCACGGCTCGACTGCGGTAGCCGCGTTCACCGTCGGCGCCGGCGCGGTCTCGGCCCCGCTGGATCGGCTCGTCGGGACCCAGCATGAAACCGGCGAGGATGCCCGCGGCGAAGGTGGCAACGCACAGAATGAGGATTCGCATCGACGCCGCGATTCTAACGGGCGCAGGCGTCGGCTCCGACGGAATCCCGGCGAACCGTGAGGGGTTCGATGGGTTATACCGGCCCAACATGTCGATCGAAGTCGAGAATCTCCGCAAGGTTTTTCAGGTGCGTGAAGGCAGTCGCGGGCTGGGTGGTTCGCTGCGCGGCCTGATTCGTCCGCAGCGGCGCGAGGTGGTCGCCGTGGACGGCCTGAGCTTCTCGATCGCTGCGGGGGAGCGCGTCGCGTTCGTCGGCCCCAACGGCGCGGGCAAGTCGACGACCATCAAGATGCTGACCGGCATCCTGCACCCGACATCGGGTTCGATTCGGGTGCTCGGACTCGAGCCGAGCCGCGAGCGCAAACAGCTCGCCTACAAGGTCGGCACGGTCTTCGGCCAGCGCACGCAGCTCTGGTATCACCTGCCCGCCCGCGACACGTTCGACCTGTTGCGCTACGTCTACGACCTGGACGGCGACACCTACGCGCGTCGGCGGGATGAACTCGTGGAGATGTTCGCGATCGGCGATTTGATCTCCAAGCCCGTGCGGCAGCTCTCGCTGGGCGAGCGGATGCGCTGTGAAATTGTCGCGAGCCTGCTCCCGGCCCCGTCGGTTCTGTTCCTGGACGAACCGACGATTGGCCTCGACGTCACGGCCAAGGCGACGCTGCGCGACTTGATCCATCAACTCTCCGTGCGGGACGGCAGCACCGTTTTGCTCACGTCGCACGACACGGGCGACATGGAGCGCGTGTGTGACCGCGTGATCGTCATCAATCACGGCGCTCCGCTGCTCGACGAACCGGTTGCGGAGCTGCGCACGCACTACATCCGTCGCAAGGTGGTGACACTCATGACCGCGGATGCGACGGTGGAGGTGGATCTGCCCGGGGTTACCACGACGTCGCATGTGCCGCATCGCACGGTGCTCGAGGTCGACGTCGAGCAGACGCCCGTCGAAGCGGTGGTGCAGGCGGCGATGCGTGCGACGCGATTGCGCGACCTCACGGTTGAGGATCCGCCCATGGAGGAGATCGTCCAGGCGATCTATGCGCAGGCCGGGAGCAAGCCGTGAAATATTGGGCGATCCTCGGCATCGCCGCGCGGCAGGCACTGGCGGCACGCGGTGGGCTGCTCGGACGGCTGCTCTTCTTCTGGGCGCTCATGACTATCTTCTCGCAGCTGTGGATTGCGGTGGGGCCGGAATACGCCGTCAACTACACCTGGTATCTCGGGATCACGGAGCTGGTCGCGCTCGGCGTGCCGCAGATCTACATCGGCATCGAACAGGACGTTCGTCGCGGCGACATCGCGTACCGCATCGGGCGACCGATCTCCTATGTCGGGTCGAAGATCGTGGAAGGCGCCGGCGAATTCGCCGTGCGCTTCGCTGTGCTGGCGACCTTCGGCATGGCGGGCACGTGGCTGCTCTGCGGGCAATTGCCGGCAGAGCCATGGTCGCTGGCGTTCGCGATCCCGTTGGCGTTCATGGCCGGGCTGCTGATGCTGATCCTCCAGGCGCTCATCGGACTCAGTGCCTTCTGGTTGCAGGACGCTGCGCCGGTCTACTGGATCGTGCAGAAGCTCCTGTTCATATTCGGCGGTCTCATGATCCCGCTTTCCGTGTACCCGGGCTGGTTGCATGACATCGCCGACGCGACGCCGTTCTCCGCCATGCTCTACGGCTGCGGCCGGCTGGTGTTGGACTTCGATCCCGCGCTGGCGGTCGATACCGCGTGGCGACTGGCGGCGTGGGCTGTCCTTCTCCTCGGGCTTCTCATCCTTGTCTATCGAAGAAGCCTCACCGCTCTCACCGTCAACGGAGGCTGACATGAGAAATACGCTGCGTTTCCTGAAGGCGCTGTTGACCACGAACCTGAAGGCATCGATCGCATTGCGCGGTGCGTTCCTGATGCAGGCCACCTTCATGCTGCTGAACAACCTGATCTTCTTCGTGATGTGGTGGGTGTTCTTCGATCGTTTCGAGGAGGTGCGGGGCTGGCGCGTCGAGGACATGCTCGCGATGTACGGCATGGTGGCGGCGTCTTTCGGGATGTTCGTCGTGTTCGGCGCCGGCGCGCGCGATCTCACACGGGTGATCATCGAGGGCGATCTCGACAGTTTCCTGGGTCAGCCGAAGAGTCCGCTGCTGCAGGTGGTGTGTGCGCGCAGTCAGGCCTCGGGCTGGGGCGACATCGTGTCCGGCCTGCTGATGATTGCGTGGTCGGGCTACATGGGCGTGGGGGCCGTCGTGCCCGCGTTGATCGGGATGACGTGTGGCGCGGTGGTGCTGCTGGCGAGCACCGTGCTGATCCACTGCAGCGCGTTCTGGCTCGGCAACAACGATGACCTGAACCGCGCGGCCTCGGAATTCCTCGTGCTGTTTTCCGTGTATCCGAAGACGGTGTTCAGCGGTGCGTTGAAGTTCGCACTGTTCACGATTCTGCCTGCGGGGTTCATCTCGTTCCTGCCGGTCGAGACGCTGCGTGCGCCCAGTTTCATGGGCGTGGCGGCGGTCGTCGGTGGGGCCGTGCTGTACGCGGGGCTGGCGGTCGGCGTGTTCCGGGCGGGCTTGCGGCGCTACGAGAGCGGGAACCGGTTTGGGGTGCGGGCGTAAGAGCCTCGTTGCGCACTATATGATTTGTCCTATAGTGGGGGTGTGCTTGAGTTCATCTTGTTGGGATTGCTCCATACGCCGCGCAGCGGCTACGAACTGAAGGCGCGCTTCCGCGAGGGGGCGGCGTACTTCTGGAATGCGGATCTCAGCCAGATCTATCGCACCCTGCAGCGGCTGGAGGCCAAGGGCTGGACGAGGAGCGGGATGGAGCCTTCGGAGGCCGGGCCGGACCGTCGCGCGTACACGCGGACCGCCGAGGGGGCCGCCGCGTTGCACGAGTGGCTGTCTCGCGATCCGATCGAGCCGACGGTGCGCCTGCCGTACGTGGCGCAGCTTTTCTTCCTCTCCGAACTCGGGGATCTGGATCGCACGCGGACCTTTCTGGAGGACCTGCGCGCCGCTTTCGAGCAGCGCCTTGCCGCCCTCGAATCGATCGACTTCGATATGCGCGGCACCGACGATCGCGATTTTCACGTCTTGTTGACGTTGCGGCTCGGAATCGCAACCGCGCGTGCCCGCCTTGAGTGGTGCAGGGAAGCCTTGCGCCAAGTAGGTCGGCGGCGTCGAAAGGAATCGGTGGCATGAAGATCTTCCTGATCGTCTTTCTGTTGGTGGGCGGCGATGCCGCGGAGTGGCAGAAGACCCTGACCGAGATCGTCCAAACCAAGGACAAGGCAAAGGCGCTGGAGCGCATCGCCGTCCTCGAGAAAGAGCTGCAGCAGGCGGGAACGCCGGAGGAGCAGGCGCGCCTCGGCGAGTTGATCGTTCGGGCCAAGCTGCCGCGGCTCGGCATGATGCAGCAGGGCATGGAAGCGGTGCGCGCGATCGGGATCTTCGAGCGGGTCCTGAAGACGCAACCCAAGAACGCGGAGGTGCTCTATCTGCATGCGCGCACCAGCCTCTCGATGCCAGAGATGTTTGGCAAGCGCGACGCGGGCGTCCGGTCGCTCGAAACGCTCGTCGGTCTCGCGGACGCGAAACCGGGTGCTGTGGCACAGCCGGACGCGTTCCTGGTGCTCGCGAGGCTGAAGCCGGACACCGCTGCGAAAACGCTGCGGATCGGGCTCCGCTCGTTTCCCGAGGACAAGCGTCTGCTGGCTGCGGCGGCCAAGGCGGGCTTGCCGGCGGTCGCGATCGAGGGAGTGGCGGCGGGCTCGAAGCCGCGATTCCTCGCTGCGCTTCTGGCGAACAAGCTCGAGTACGCGAAGCTCGATCGCGACCTGGCCGCGGGCCAAGCGGCGCAACCGAGCGATTACGAGTACCCGCTCTACCGCGGTCTCCTGCGTCTGTGGCAACTCGAGTCGGTACCCGGAGCGCGGGGCGCCTCCGAGGGCATCACGCTGTTCCGTAAGGCGCTGGAAATCAATCCGAAGGACACGCGCATCTACGGGTGGCTGGGTTCGCTGTTGTATGCGGCGGGACACGCCACCGGCCAGAAGCAGATCGTGGCGGAAGGCGAGCGCGTGCTGGCGGAGGGCGTCGAGAAGAACCCGGAGCAGAACCTGTTCGGTCGGGCGATCGCCTACCGCATCACGGGAACGCACCCGGAACGGATCGAGGACGACCTGTACCGCACCATGGAGCTCGCCTCCGGGAAGAAAATGGACCGCGCGCGGTTTTTGCCCGGGGCGGTGACCCGCGATCACCCGTCGCTCAAGGACTCGAAGTACGCGCCGTTCAATCTCTCCGGAACGCTCTACTGGGCCGGAGAGTACTTCCGCTCGATGGGGGACAAGCAGCGGGCGCGCGATGCGTTCGAGGCGGCGCTCGAGGCGGACGCCACGAAACAGTGGCCCTATCGAAAGCTCGCGATCGAACGCCTGGCGCTTCTGGCCGGGAAGCAGCTACCGGTCACGAAGAACCCGACGAGCTGCATGCTCTGCCATCAGAAGTGATCTACCGCGTGCCGAAGATGCGGTCGCCCGCGTCCCCCAGGCCGGGTTGGATGTAGCCCTTCTCGTCCAGGCGCTCGTCGAGGGACGCCGCGTAGATGTCGACGTCCGGGTGCGTGTCCCGCAGGTGCTGGACGCCTTCGGGGGAAGCCACGAGGCAGAGCGAGCGCACCTGGCGGCAGCCCGCCTCCTTGAGCAACTCGATCGTGGCGACCAGTGAGTTCCCGGTCGCCAGCATCGGGTCGAGAATGCACGCGTGGCGCAGCGCGATGTCGCCGGAGAGTTTCTGGTAGTAGTGAACCGGCTCCAGCGTCTCCTCGTCTCGATACAGACCGACGACGTTGACGCGCGCCGACGGGATCAGGTCGAGGACGCCGGGCAGCATGCCGAAACCGGCTCGCAGGATCGGGACCACCGCGATCTTCTTGCCCGCAAGCTTCTCCACCATCACCGGGCCCGCCCAGCCGGTGATGGTCTCGCGGTCGAGTTCGAGGTCGTCGAACGCCTCGTACGCGAGGAGATAGGTGATCTCGCGAGTGAGGTCGCGAAAATTGGCCGTGGAGATGTCGTGGCGACGAAGCAGCCCGAGTTTGTGACGGATGAGGGGGTGCGAGACGATCTTGAAAGCCACGCCGCCAGACTACCGGATAGGGGGGAGAGCCTATTCGAGACGCCAGTGGACGCCGTCGTCGCCGGCCACTTCGGCCAGGCCGCGGTCCTTCGGCATATGGCGTTTGCGGAGGAGGGCGACCAGATCATCGAGGACGCGCCCGACGCTGCCGTAGTACGAGTGGCCGAGCACGCTGGAGTCCAGACTGGCGGAAACGTCGATGGTCTGGATGCCGTCCACGACGACGATGCGCTCGCCGGAGTCGCCGGCGCGAGGATAGCCGTGGACCTGCTTGGAGACGACCAGAGCCTCATCGGAGGAGGACGCGTAGAGCGTGACCCGCTCCGCGGTCGAACGGATGGCCGGAACGATGTCGTTGCGGAAGGTGGCTGCGTCGATGTCGGGCGCGGCGAGGACGACTTCCTGGAACGGCTTGAGCTCGTTGTGCTCGATCTCGCTGGCCAGTCGCCGGAGCGCCTCGGTCATTGCTCGGTTCCCCATGCTGTGAGCGACGAGGTGAATGGTGGCGTCCGGAAGTTCCTTGCGTACGTCGCGCAGGAAGCGCTTGAGGTGTCGCGTCGCCCACGCCACGGTGCTCTCGTCGTAGGTGTAGCGCAGGAGTGAACCGCGGGATGGCCAGCTGAAAAAGATCGGGGCTCCCTGGAAGTTCAGGTCGTGCGTCATCTGCGCGGTGCGCAGGGCGGCGTCCTCGAACGTGACGTTGAAGCCGTGAACGAACACAAACGCGGAGTTGTCGCCCTCTTGCGCGCGCTCGCGAACGTCGCCGAAAAAGCGTGCCTTGTCGGTCTCCGGTTCGATCGACAGGATCAGGACGTGCTTGTCGGGGTCTTCCCAGAGATCGCCGGTGAGCGGCTGGGGACGCTCGACTTCGCCGGACAGGTGCTGCGGGGGAATCCCGATGATGCAACGGCCGAAGTGGCAATACGGGCCCTTGTCGTCATCGAACGGACCGCGCTTGCCGCCATATTCGAACCCGAGTCGCTCATGTTTGAGGTGGACGCGCGCGCACGTGTAGGTGGCGGATACCGCCAACACGACGGTCGCCGTCCAGCTCAACCATCGCGAGAGCGGTACGAGAACCTGCAGATGTTCCTGGAACATCCAGCGGAACGCGCGCGGCAGGATCAATGCGGCCAGGAGCGCGATCAGCGCACCGATGAACTCCGAAGCGTAGTACGCCGTGCTCGGTGAGAACTCGGCGCGGTCGGTGCCGTAGAACACGACAACTTCGGTCGGCTCGGGATCGCCACCGGTCTCGACGAATTCGGGGGCAGGATCGATCGTGCCGGGGCCGAGCGGGACCGCGGTCTCCATGCCGCCGAGCGCGCGCTCAAGAGCGCGGAATACGATGCGCGCGTCTTCCTCATCGAGATCGGCAGCGAGCAGGAGCTTGCGCGCGGCCTCGAGAACGGGCCCCTCGGCGTGCGGCAGCTCGAACGGCAGGGTCGTGGCGTTCCCGCCGAGTCGGTCGGTCGCCTCAGTGACCGCTCGGAGCGCACGGTTGCGCACGAGGGGAATCGGACTCCAGAGGCCCGCCGTAATGACGGAGACGATCGACAGGTCATCGTCGCAGCCCGAAAAAAGCTCGAGGAGGCGAGCCTGAATCGCCGGCGTAGCCCCGGACCCCACGTCAGGATCGATTGCCCGCCGGCTCCAGCCGACGCAGTCCAACCGAAGGGTCAGCAGTGTTGCCTGGTCCGCCCAGCCCCCGGGGCGCGTACCAAACCCTTCGATGAGGATGCTGGCGAGGCAAGTGGAGCGAGCCAGAATGCCCGCCGTCCACGGATCCGGGCGGAGCAGGCGCGATCGCGCGGCCGCGGCTTCCGCCCGCAACGCCGCGTCGAGAATCGGATCCGACGGGCGCGCGACCAGTTCTCCCTTCCAGCTCCAATTGAAGCACTCGAGGTCCAGCTCGCGCGTTGCGAGGTAGCGCTGGGCGAGACGCTCGTAGCGCTGGGCGGTGGTGAGCTCGCGCTCGCCGCGGAACTCGCCCGCCATCAATCGCTGAAGGATGAGGCTGAAGTGCGCGGACGAGGCTACATCGCCGCTGATCGTGTCCTCCGCGGCGCTAAGTGGTGCGATGGCGCGCGCGTCGCGGAGACCGCCGAGAATCGATGCCGCTTCGTTCCTGATGCGCGGATCAGGAACCTCGAGCATCGCACTGAACGCGTGGACCGCGCAGGGGCCGAGTCTCCTTGCGGCGTCGATGTGCTTTCTCCGCGACTCCTGAGTCTGTTCGGTTTCCGCGACGTTGCGGGCGATGGCCTGCAGCTTGCGCACGGTGGGCGAGTCCGGATTGGACTCGGGGACCAACCGACGCAGGGGCTTCAGCGACTCGCGCCCCAGGAAACTCAGTGCCGCGTACTCCGGCAGTGTCAGGATCTCCGGTTCGTCGGGCAACAGGCCGCGCGCCTTGTCGAACTCGTCGTTAAGCACCGCGTCGATAGCGGCGGCGTACGACTTCTCCTGTGCGGTGGCGGCGCACGCCAGGCAGAGCAGGAGACAGAGAACCCTCATCACGATCGGATTGTAATGATCCGTGGCCCCGCGGACAGCCCGGTCAAAGTTCGGTCACTTGCGCGTGCGAAAGGTGACCTCGACCGGCGCCAACGGAACTCCTCCCTTGCTCTTGAAGCCGGTTGCGGTCGCGCTATTCAGGAAGAAGCGGTAGCGGGTGTCCGGCTGCAGCCGGATGGGGATGGTGAGGACCTCGAGTTTTCGGTCGTAGTGAACCTGGCCGGTGACGTCGGGAAACGCGTCGGCGGATTGGATGACTGACCACGAACCGTCCAGCATCGGCTGGTCGAAGCGAATGGTGAGCGCCTTCGTCCCGGGATCGACATCGGTCGCGCCGTTGGTGGGGGAGATCGAAATCACGAGCGGAGCGGCCGCGATCTTCTTCGATCGATACTCGAAGAACTCGGTGAGCTGGGGCGTGAAGTCGTCGAGCGTCTTGTACGCCTGCCGCCCCGCCTCGTAGCGCTCCAGCAGGGCAGCGAGTTTCGCCGTCCATGTGAAGCCGCGTTGCGCGTCGTGCTTCGCCAGCGCGCCGCCGCGTGCGACCCCCTGGTTCTGGGTGATGTAGCGCACGGTGCAGGCGCGGACGATGGACTCGTAGACCATGACGATCGGAGTCGCGTACGCCTGCTGCCGCATCACCTTCGCCCGGTGTGGATAGATGCGTCTCGCCGCCGGGAGGAGTAAGTCGGCGTGGCGATCGACGAAGGGGTTCACGAACGCGTGGCCGATCTCGTGAACGAGCATCGGGATGACGTCGTCGCCGATGACCGCGTTCCCCTCGGTGTCGAACTGGTAGACGCCGATCACCGGCGTGGCTTCCATCGGGCTCGTGGCATCGGAGCGAAAGCTGACCCCGTAATTGCCGGGGCCGTTGAGCAGGCCGAGGAGCACGCGCGCCGTTCCGTCAGCCTTGATGCCGAAGTACGCCTCGTACCACCCGAGGACGTCGTGCGCGGCGATCTTCTTCTCCATGCTGGCGACCGCGGCGGCGTAGAAAGGACCGTTCGCTTTCCAGAAGGCGTCAAACTCCGCCACCTTCGCGAAGTCGTTGACCAGCTTGACGAAAGTCTCTGCGTCCTCGATCGTCCAGCGCTTCTCCAGGAGCGGCGGGCGCGGGTCGAAGGGCACGCGCGGAACGAACCGCCCGCCCTCGTACTTGAGATGCACCGCCAGGCTCATCACCGCGTCATAGGAGACGCCGCGGGCCTGGCGGAGCGCCTTGGCCTTGGCGATGACGGCGTGGTCCCGATGCGGGCCGAAGTGCTCCGCGACGCGCTTGGAGTACGCGGAGCGGGACGCGAACTTGTTGTACTCCGGGTTTCCGGCCAGCCGGAAGATGGTGCTCATCAGCTCGACAGACGGGTCCACCTCGATCGCCACGCCGTCGACCGCGTGTGCGGTTGCGGTGAGCAAGATCAAACCGAGACCGATACGTTTCATGAGCCCAGCCCCCTCCCCGGGGACCCCTCCCCATCTTATCGATCGGGCACCCTACGCAATTCCGAGTGCACGCCTCGACGGCACCGCCGGTCGCGTACCGCCGCATCGGGAACGCCCGAAATGGCTGGATTTCCCGCGCTTCGAGACCGCCAGCGCGGATGGACAAAAGAACTCGGCTGGACTGCTAGGGTTTAGGGAATGAGCACTGTGAAGTCCGGAGACGCCATCCGCGTCCACTACGAAGGTCGATTCGAGAATGGCGAGGTCTTCGATTCCTCGCGTGAGCGCGGCGAGCCGTTGGCGTTTGAAGCCGGCAGCAACCAGCTGATTCCCGGCTTTTCCGAGGGGGTCATCGGGATGGCGGTCGGCGACACCCAGACGCTGACGCTCCCGCCCGAGCAGGCGTATGGGCCGCACGACCCCAGCCACGTGCAGCGCGCGGATCTGGAGGTCCTGCCTGAGGGCGTCAAGGTGGGCGACCAGCTCCAGGCGCAGCATGGGGAGCAGGTCTTCCAGGTCGTGGTCACCGAGATGGACGACAAGGGTGCGACCCTCGACGCGAATCACCCGCTCGCTGGCAAGACGCTGGTGTTCGACATCGAAGTCGTCGGCATCGACTGAGTCGTGTTGTTGGTGGATGGGTGCCCTAGCCCGCGCACGGGCTAGCCGTGCACGGGTAGGGAGCTCCGGAGCTACTCGGGTTCCGGCGGATCGGGCGGCTTGAGCGCGTCGGGTACCTGACCCTGCGCGACGCCGTCCGCATCGATCCAGGTTTCGAGGACCACGCCGTTGACGGGGTCGGTCAGCAGCTCGATGAGCCGTCTGCCCAAGGGCCCGGCGAGGTTCGGATTCTCCGCTCCGTCGCGCAGGTTGGGACCGATCACCGGTTGAATCAGGGCGTGATTGCTGGCACCGATCGCGACGCCGTCGGGACGCACGATGCGGTCGAGGTTGAATCGCACCTTCGTGATGTCGAACTGGTCCTTCGGCGAGACGTCGTTGCTGCCGTAGCGGTTGGCATCGGTGTCCAGGTCGTTGACCGCGCCCCCGTCCTTGTCGAACAAGAACAAGCCGCTCCCGAGTCCGGCCACCATGTGGACGAACAGCGGTGAGTTCAGGCGGTTGCCGGGGTTGCGGCCAAAGTGTTGCTGGAGCGTGGGGAAGTCGAGGTTCTCGAACTGCCCCGTGTTCATCGCGGTGCGGAAGGTGTCGTACACCTCGCCGTACTGGTCGATGCCGGTTCGCGTGTTGTGGCAGGCGACACAGTAGCGCGGCCCCTCGTCCGTCTCGGTCACCTTGCCGCGAATCGAGTGCGCCATCATGGCGTTGTGGCCCAGTGCGCCGAACGGATGGGCGGAGCTGCTGCCCTTGCCGTGACGGTCGGAGAACGTGAAGACCTCCGAGCGGTTGCCGGTGCGGTCCTTCCAGCGGAAGAACATTTTCGTGTTCGAGCTGGTCTGCTCGATCTTGTTGCGCGAATTCACGCCGAGCTGGAAGAAGAGCGGGGACTGGTAGACGAACTCGGCGAAGCGCTCGCGGAACACGATCCGATCGCCGGTGATGTTGCTGAAGTTGTTGCCGTTGTTGTACTCGCCCTCGAGGTGGCAACCCATGCAGGTGTTGGTCCAGGAGGCGTGGCACGACGCACAGCTCATGGTGTCGCTGTGGCAGGTGTCGCGCGGCTCGCCCGGCTGCTGCGGGCCCATCCCGGTGGCGGCATTGCCGTCGTCGCGACCCATCGCGTACGACGCCTTCACGCTGAACAGCGGCGCGCCCGAGAACGGGTTCGACTTCCCGCTGTCGACAATTGTATCGAGCGTCTGTGGGACGAAGTGCTTCTTGCCGGTCAAACGGCTGTACATGTAGTAGTGGCCGTCGTCCTCGAGCACGACGTGCTTGATGGGGTTGCCCTTCGAGTCGACGCCCACGGGGGCCGTCGTCCCGTCGTGGGAGACAGCCGGCTTGGTCGGAGCGTAGTCGTCCACGCCGCCGTGGCAGCTTTCGCACTGGATGGTGACCGCGTGTTCCATGCGGCTGCTGATGCGCTTGTTGTTGGGAGCGTTGACGTCGCCGCCGTGCAGGTCGATGCTGCCGTGGCAGTCGATGCAGCCCATGCCCGCCTCGTAGTGGACATCGGCCGGCGTGTCGTCACGATTGTCGTCGTCGTAATCCTCCATGAGGATGTACTGGTTCGCGTTACGCCCATTGAACTCGCGGTTGTTGCCGCGATCGGGACGCCCCTCGAAACCGAACAGGCGCGCGTCCTGTGACGTGTTCTTGAACGACGCCGGGTTTGCGGGGTACTGCACCCGGCGGCGGAGATCCTGGTTCTGGTCGAGGCGAATGCCCCAGTACTGCATCACGGTGCGGTTGGAGCCCTGGTGGCAGCCGGCGCACGTGTAGTCGTCGATGCCCTGGACCTCTTCGCCGCTGGGCAGCGTTTGGGCGTGGCTGACGATGAGATGGCGACGCACGTGGGGGAGTTCCGGCTCGTCGATGTCATCGGGATCGTACGGTTCGTCGCGTGGGATGTTCGGATCGCCGCTCGTGCTGCGACCGTTCACGCTGTACGGCATGTGGCACGCCGCGCAGCCCGACGAACGGTAGTCGCCGGTACGGTTGTTGGCGCCGGCACTGCCCAGATGGCAGTCGCCGCACGTGAACGCGATCTGCTCGTGCAGCAGGTTGGCGAGTGCGGAACCCGCCGCCGCACGATTGTCGTTGTCGAGGCCGGAAGCGAGGAACTCGACGTCGTACGCCGGGTTGCTCTGGATCGCGTCCGGGCTGCTCTGGTTCCGCTTGCTGAACACGGGGAACTCGAGCAGCTGGTCGACCGTTCCGAAGTCGGTCCAATCGACGTTGGCGTCGACGACGGGTCGGAACCCGCGGTCGGCGGCGGTCTTCTCGTACAGCTCGGCGTTGGCCGGCACGGCATTGTCGATGCCGGCGGCGTGCAAGGCGCCCGAGAGAACGCCCGCTTCGGTCGCGAGCGGACTCGCGGCGACGACGTCCGCGTGCGCCTGGTGACACTGGCCGCAGGCGCGGCCCAGCGTGACGACGCGCAGATCGCCCGGGTTGATGAATTGCAGGTAGTCGAGAGCGGTGTAGGTGCGGCCGCCTTCGGTGTAGTTGGGGAGCTTGTCGAGGCCGGTCAGCGTGAGGCGGTTGAAGTAGGCGTAGTTGTCGCGCTCCCACTGCTCGCGATCGCCGATTTCCGGCGGCGCCGGAACGTGGCTGCTGTCCTTGTCCTCGCCGCTCGGATTGCCGCCGTGGCACGCGGTGCACGTCAGCGTGTCCGCGCCGGGGAACGGATGCGGGTTCTCCATGCCCGGGCCAGCGTAGTCGTCGTTCTTCGAGCCGTTGTGGCACTGCATGCACGACTCGACGCTGGCGGCTTCGGCACGTTGCCTACCGCTTGTATCCCCGCATGCCGCAAAGCACGCGAGGGTGAGAATTGCGAGTCCGCGAACGGCCCGCTTGCTTGTCCAATTCAACCGACTGACCTCGGCTGGCCTTACCCGTGCTTTCCTGATCGGTCGCTGGGTGGGCCGCTTGAGCGTTGTTCCTGGTTTCGTCTCAATCCGGAAGCGTTCCCTGCTCCCAGCGTGTCGGTGTGTGGCACCGATCGCATCGATCCACCCAGCCCAGCGGAATGTGGGGCGGGTTGTCCGTCCGCGCCAGGTCCGCCCGGTGGCAGGTGAGGCACTGCGTGTCCGTGGGGACGAACTTGCCCACTCGCGCACCGGGGTGACAGCGCCAGCACGCGGTATTGGCGTGCGCTCCCGTCAGCGGGAACCGGGTTCGATTGTGCTTCTCGACCTGACCGTACGGACGCCAGGTCTCCTGCGTGTGGCAGGTCGTGCAGCCCGCGCCGAGCTGTCCGCTGTGGAAGTCCTCGTGGCAACCGACGCATCCCTTGCGGGCGAAGACTGCCACGCGGCCACGGTCGTTGTGACAGCGCAGACACTGCGCCGTCTCGTGCGCGCCCTCGAGGGCGACGCCGGTGCGCGCCTTGTGGTCGAATTCGAAGTCATCCCGCAGCTTGTTCCACTTGGTGCCCACATGGCACAGCGAGCAGTCCGCCGGGAACGTGTCGTGCGGCAGCACGGGGCCGAGCCCCGACCACCAGCGGTGGGCCTCAGCCTTCATCGGCTTTTTGGTCACGCACGAAACGCCCAGGGCGAGGCAGATGGCGATCACCACGCCGAAGAGGATCCGGTGCGTCCGCGGCGAGAGCGCGGTGGGGGTGTTGCTGGGGTTCGTCATCAGAATCGCTTCTGCAGGGTGAAGCCGATCGACCACGAGATCTCTTCGTCGTAAATCGTGGTTTCGGCGTAGGCGGAGATGTCCCAAGTCGAGGCAACGAAGTAGGTGCCGCTGATGCGGAGCCGGTGCTGGATCAGATCGTCCTGATCGTCATTGATGCCGGTGAGGCGGTGCTCGGAGATGTCGTAGAGGAAATCCCAGCTACCGGAGCGGGTGTGCTTGCTGTAGGCGAGGCGCCCGCCGTACACGTCCTCGAAGGATCCGACGGTGATGAAGAGCGTGATATCCAGTCGGCTCCGGTCGAGGATCAGGTCGTTCCACTCGAAGCCCAGATCGCCCGCGCCGCCCGTATCGTCCTGGTCGTTGTAGATGGCGGCGAAGCCGTGCAGGCGCCGTGTGGGCGAGAACACGTGCCAGAAGGTCAGGGCGAGGCGATCGAGCTGATTGTCCGTGATCTGCTCCGGCTCCGGCGGCAGGAACTCGTTGCGATCGATGTCCGGGAACTGCTGGTGTTGGTAGGTGAGATCGAAGCCACTGCCGCTTGTCCATCGGCGGCGGAGGGTGACGAGGGCGTAGGTGACCTCCAGGGAGTCGTCCTTGAGATCGTCGCTCGATGTGTAGAAGTCAACCCATGCGGTCGCGTCGAATTCCCAGCCGCCTTCCGGCAGGAAGCGCAGCGCGACGATCAGCAGGTCCCGATCGGCCGATGTGCCATGCCACGTCTTCTGGTATCCGGCGCGCATCATCAGGCGCTCGTTCGGTCCGGAGACCCAGCGATAAAACCCGGAGAACTGGAAGTCCTCGAAGGTCTCGAAGTCCTCATCGGTTTCCGGCAGGAACCCGGCCGTCAGACCGAACGAGTGGCCGTTCGAGCGGCGCTGGCCCCATTCGACGCCGTCCAGAACGCCGAATTCCGGCATGCCGAATTGCAGGAAGCGGCCGGCCTCCCAGCGGTTCCGGTGAAAGCGCGTACCTCCCCAGACGTAGGCGAGGCGACGCAGCAGGATGTCGCCCTCAAGATCCGCCTCGTCGCTTTCGGTGAGGTAGGCGGCTTCGAAGTTGATGCGCAATGCCCCGCCTTTGCGGAACGGGTTGGAGATGCCGAGGTCGGTCCCGGCGCGGACAAACGAGTTGGTGTAGTCGTTCTCCAGGATCGACGTGATGTCAGCGAGGAGATAGGCGCGGCCGGAGACCCTCGGTGCGCGACTCTTCGGTTTGACCGAGCCGACCTGGGTCAGGAGCGGCTTGGTCGGCTCCCAGTCTTCATCCTCGTTCTGCCACGGTGGATGCTCGGGTGGTGCGTCGCCGTCGACTTCGGCAGTGCCGTCCCCGGTTGGCGCGAGGCGCGCACCCGGGATCCGGACTTCGCCGGGGAGTCCCGGCAGGACGGCGACGGCCGGATCGTCGAACTTGACGATCGCGACCCGATCGCGCACCTCGATCACGGTGCCGAGAAAGCTGCCGCCGGCACGCGGCGTGAATCGAATGCGGTCGCCGGTCGCGAGCCCGTCGCGGGTTCCGCGATCGACTTCGGCGGCTCCGCCCGGCGCGACGGAAACGACGCGCAGCTCCAGCACCACGTCTTCCAGCGCCCAGACGGGCAAGGCAAGGGTCAGAACAAGTAGAAACCGGAGCATCAGCGCTTCTCCCGGCGGAATAGATTTTTTTGGGATTGGTGGCAGTCGCCGCAGCGACGCCCGAGCGGTCGGTAGCGCACGATGGCGCGGTCGTTCCACCGCACCTTCTTGTGGCACGCGTCGCAGGCGAGCGACTCGTGCTGCTTGCCGAGGCGGAAGCGCGAGTCGCGATCGTGGTGGAAACGCGACTCCTGGAACGACTTCGTGTCGTGGCATCGCGCGCAGTCCGTCACGCCCTTTACGGCGAACTGCGCGGCATGCGGATCGACATGGCAGTCCGCGCAGCGGCTACCTTTCGCCCGTTTCCAGGTACGGCCGGTCGCATCGGGCTTCCGGAGCGGCGCGTGGCAGGCAGCGCAGCTCTGCTCGGCGTGCGCCGCGTCGAGCGAGAAGCCTGTCCAGCGTCCGTGGTCGAACTTTTCGGGGAACGCGCGGAATGAGGTCTGGCTATGGCAGTCGGCGCAGCCCGGTTGCCCCACGAAGTCACGGCCGTGCGGTTTCTGGTGACAGGTCACGCAACCGGTGAACTTGCCGAAGCGTTCGTCCACACGACCGAAGGTGCGCCCGTGTTCGTCGGGAAGTTCGCTCCTGGGATGGCAGCTCTCGCAGCCGTCCTGCGCATGAGCGCCGACGATCGCGAATCCGGTACGCGCGCCGTGGTCGAAGCTGTTCTCGATCGTCGCACGAAAGCTCTGCGTACCGTGACACTTCGCACAGGCGTTGTCCGGATCGAAGTGTCCCCGATGAGCATCGCCATGGCAGTTCGCACAGGTGTTGGGCGTGTCGCGGAAGCGCCGCGCCTGCCCCTCGGCCGGGACGGTGTGGCAGTCATTGCACTGCGTCTCGACGTGGCGTCCGGTCAGCGGGAGCGAAGACTCCTCGTGACGCGCAACCGTGTAGTTGTGCGGCTCGAAGTGAGTGTTCGCATGGCACTCGACGCAAGTCTGTCGGAACTGCCCGCGATGCGGATCGGTGTGACAGTCGTTGCAGCGATCCTGCGCACGGCCCGGGTAGCGCGCCGCGAACTTCTCGCCCGCGTGGCACTTCTCGCAGGCCAGTTCCTCGTGCGGCTTCGCGAGGACGAACCCGGACAGCGCGTGCTGCTCCGGAGTCAGTTCCAAACGCTCGTCCCGGAAGGACGTGTGGTCCTCCTGATGGCAGTCCGCGCAACTCCCGGTGACGAAACCGTCACGATGCGGCGACGTGTGGCAGTCCGCGCAGTCCCGGACGAGCGGGCGTCGCCGCTCGCCGACCGACTCCAGCGAATGCAGTCCATCCTTGGCGTGGCAGTCGCGGCAGCCCACCTGGGCGTGGCCACCGACCAGGGCGAGATCCGGGTGCTCAAGTGCCTCGAACTGGTCGAACGCGAGTTGCCCGTGGCAGTTGGCGCACGCAACCTGCATCCTGCCTTCGTGCGAGTCCTTGTGGCACTGCGTGCAGTCCTGCGAGAGTCCGATGAAGCGTGTGGCGCCTTCGGGCAGGACGGCAAGATCCGCGTTCTCATGGCACTTCGAGCACTCCTGCTCGAGGTGCTTGCCGTCCATCCGGAATCCGATCTGGGCGTGATCGAACTGGGCCACAGCGGGGACGTCGGCCAGCGCGAAGCTGCGCTCGTTCACGAGCTGGAAGTTCGCGCCGTGGTGGTCGGTGTGGCACGAGCCGCATGCCTCGGCGCGCTCGCGGCCCAGCACGCCGTGCAGGCCGGAGGCGCTGTCGACCTGTTCGCTGATCGGCTCGTGGCAGCTCAGGCACGCCTGCGTCATCGTTCCGAACCATCCGCCGTGGCAGTCGGCGCAGTTCGTGATTCCGGCATGCACGGCGGCCATGGGGCCGGGCGAGGTGCGCGTCGTGTCATGAATCACGAAGGCGAGCACGGCTCCAACTGCCAACATCACGAGCCAGAACCGCGGGTTCCTCACGCGACTCCTCCGTAGAAGAGCGCGTGCGCGATGTGCACGGCCAGCAGCAACACCATCAGGATCGCGATCCAGCGATGGAGGAAACGCCACGTGCTGAGGACCGCGCGCAGATCCTCGAAGTGTGCGGTGGTCAACGCGGCGCGGTAGGCCCGATGCGCGAGCCGCTTCATTGCGGGGTCACCATCGAACTCGGCCGAAAATCGCCGCCAATCCCGATGGACCCCGAACAGCGCGATCAACCGCCCGAAGAACGAACTCTTCCACTGGCGCGCGTCGATCAGCGCCTGAATACGATCGAACTGTTCGCGATCGACCGCGGTGTGGCGCAGTCGCTCTTTCACCTCGGCGAGCTCGAGTTCGCGACCGTTCGCGGCGCGCGGGACGTACGCGTAGAAGTAGCGTCCGATGCCGCCGGTCACGAGCAGTACCGCAAGCGCCCACAACGCGTGTCCGCCGGGAGTCTCGCGTGGCGCCATGGCACCGTGCAACAGCGCGCACAGCAGTGCCAGGATGCCGGTGGCGATGTGACTGGTCATCCACGTTTGCAGTGAGCCCCACTGGAACTGCAGACGCGGCGAGCGGCGGATGAGGTACGCGAGGTTGATGAGGATCATCAGCGTGGCCGCGATGCCGAGCGCGAGGCCGAGGCTGCGGCCGGAGCGGAGCCAGTCGTGCTTGCCGTGGGTGGGGCGCTCGAACTTGTCGAGGCCGTAGTAGTCGCTGTTCATCCAGGCCCACAGCAGCGCGGCGACGGCCAGCAGGAATCCGATCAGGAGCGCCGGGATGAGGCCGGTACCCTGTTCGGCGATCGATGAGGAGGACGCGCGATGTTCGTTGTCGAACGAAACGCCGGCGTTGCTCAGCAACTGGGTGGGCGCGGTGCCGCCGGCCATGACGAACACCTCGTCGTTGGGCAGCGTTTGGCGATCGTCCCCGACGTCGATCTCGACGACCTCGTCGGCGATGGCGCGCACCTCGCTCTGCAGCAGGACGGCGATGCGTTCCTTCTCGATCGCGGCATCAAGGCGCTCTTCGTTGCGCGGACCGACCCGGAAGAACGCTTCCTTGCGGTAGGAGAGCGTGACTTCATTGCCGGGCTGCTCGGCGAGGGCCAGCGCTGTCTCGACGGCCGCGTCGCCGCCGCCGACCACGAGGAGCTTGCGGTCGCGGTAGGAGTGGGCGTCCAGCAGGCTGAAGGCGACCTTGGACGCGTCCTCGCCGGGGACACCGAGGCGGCGGGGGACGCCTCGGCGGCCGAGAGCAAGACAGACCTGGCGCGCGCGGTAGCTGCCGGTCCGCGTGCGCACCGTGAACGTGCCGTCCTCGTCGCGCGAGAGATCCTCGAAGACTTCGTTGCCGCGAATCGGCAACTCGTGGCGATCGGCGATCCGCTGCCACAGGCCGATCAGCTGTTCCTTGGTGTACGCCGCGTTCTTGAGCGTGCCGTGCAGTGGAAGTTCGACCGGCTGCAGCAGCACGAGCTTGCGGCGCGGGTACTTGGCGACGGTGCCGCCGACGTCCGACTCCTGGTCGAGGGTGACGAAGTCGAGGCCGAGGCGTTTCGCCTCGAGGGAACAGGCGAGCCCGGCCGGGCCGGCGCCGACGATGCACAGGTCATGGATGTCGCGGGGGGCGCGCGGACGTCGGGCGACCTCGGCGGCGACGGCGGTGCCGTGCTCGATGGCTGTCTTGATCAGCGCGTGGGCGGTCACCTCGCCCGCGAGGAACAACCCCGGCGTGCCGTCCGCTTCGTGCGTCGGCGTAGTCACGGGGATGTCCTTGCGATGCTCGAGGTTGCTGAACGTGACCGTGATCGCACCGACGGGGCACTCGCGTTCGCAGGCCGCGATGCCCATGCAGCGCGCGCCGTTCACGACGACGGCCTGGCCGTGAACGATCTCGAGGATGCCGCCCTCGGGGCAGACCGCCTCGCAGGTGGCGCAACCGAGGCAGCGCGACAGATCCACTTCGGGATGCTGCAGGCGTGCCTGGTCGCCACCTTGCCGCCGAACTTCCGAGCGACGCTCCACCGCTTTGCGGTAGCGCGCCAACTCGGAGCGGCGAAGAAGCTGGACCAGGAGAGCGACGCCGAGCGTGGCGACGACGGCGAGAAGGATCGTCCAACTCATGTCGTTGCCCCGACGGATCGCGCCCCCGGCCGGGTCCGGAAGCCCATCACGGTCGATCGACGCTGGTCGATCAGCGGACGTACTGGGTGCTGCTGACCTTCTCGACCTTCGGCTGTTCGGCGTCCGCCGACTTTTCCTCGCTCTTCGCGACCGTGGCGGCGGCGTCCTGCGGCTGGTTCACCTTGAGAGCCGATGCCGCGACGTACTCGCGGGCCGACTCCATGCAGCGCTCAAGCGAGCTGTCGAGCTTGCCGGCCTCGCCGGACATCTCGCGCAGGTCGGCCTTGACCGCCTCGATCGAACTGGCGTTCAGGTCGTGGCCGAGGAACAGCGCGTGGTCGCGCATCGCCTCGTTCACCTCGACGAGCTGCTCGTGCGCGCGCTCGGCGGCCTCGCGGACCTTCTCGTAGCGCGTACGGGTCGCCTCGAGCCGCTGCTCGCTGCGCTTGAGCATCGTCGGGCTGGTGAACTCGCGGAGATTCTGTTCCCACTGCTTGAACACGCGCTCGGCGTTCTTGTTCATCGGGTCGATCGAGTCGCGCAGCTGCTCGGCCTGCTTCTCCGAGCTGTCGACCCGCTCGACGAAGGCCGTGTAGGTCGCCGCCGGATCCTCGCCGAGGTCGCCGTCGACCATGCCCTCGAGGGACGCGACCGCATCGCGCACCGTCGCCTGGGCCAGCTCGGCATCGACGTAAACGCGCTCGATCGAGCCGTTCAGATCGTTGACCTCGCCGGGACCGTTCGCCTCGTCGGAGAAAAAGTCGGAAACATAGGCGCAGCCAGGAAGGAACAACGCCAGCAATAGCGCGGAAGCGCGTGTCTTTTTCGGAAGCCTCATCTTTACCTCTTTGACCGGTCCCTGGGTGGAATTTCGATTGCGTGATGGCGCACGGGCGCCGGGATCCGGGCAGAGGTCTTTTCGGTGACGGCAGGCCGAGGATTGAGCGTCCTGATCCGGTCCGCCGCGAATCGGCACGTCTCAGGATGGGAGGAGTCGCGAGTGGACGCCGTGTCCCGGGTGCGTTGCGGGTTCGGGCCGGGATTCGCGTAAGGGAAAGAGGCGGTCGCAGTTCGTGCGATCCGCATTTATGCTCGTCCCAAGAGGAGACACACATGACGATTCGACTTGGCGACACCGCCCCGGACTTCACAGCAACCACCACGCAAGGGGAAATCCGCTTCCACGACTGGAAGAAGGACAAGTGGGCTGTGCTGTTCAGCCATCCGAAGGACTTCACGCCGGTCTGCACGACCGAACTCGGCTACGTTGCGAAGATCAAGCCGGAGTTCGAGAAGCGCGACACGAAGGTGATCGGCCTCTCCGTCGATCCGCTCGACGCACACGAGAAGTGGTCGCACGACATCGAGGAGACGCAGGGTGTGGCGCCCAACTTCCCGATGATCGCGGACGCGGACAAGACCGTGGCCGGTCTCTACGACATGATCCACCCGAACAGCGATGAGGACACCGGCACCGTCCGGACCGTGTTCGTCGTGGGGCCGGACAACAAGATCAAGCTGACGCTGACCTACCCGGCGAGCACGGGCCGGAACTTCGATGAGCTGTTGCGCGTGATCGACTCGTTGCAGCTGACGGCGAACCACAAGGTCGCTACGCCTGCGAACTGGAAGGACGGCGAGGACGTGATCGTGATTCCTGCGGTGTCCGACGAAGAGGCGGCCGAGCGCTTCCCGAAGGGCGTGACGAAGATCAAGCCGTACCTGCGGACGACGCCGCAGCCGAACAAGTAGGGTTTTGGAGGTAGCGGCCGCTCCACCAGACGAGCGGCTGGTACGGCCGCTCCGAGGCGACTGACTCCGGGGGGCGCTCGCTGGTGAGCGGCGACCCTCCGGATGGGTGACCGGTGCCGCGGGCGCCCGGACGGAGGGACGACATGTCGCTCAGTCCGGAGTCATGCCGGTCCGTTCGAGGATTCGTTCTTCGAGGAACGAATAGAACGGGTTGAAGCGGATGCGCAGCATGTCTCCGGGCGAGATCGAGAGGACGCCACGCTCTCCGCGGAGCGCGGCGCACCCGATCTGGATATGCTTCGCCGTGGGGTTGTGGACGATCCCGTAGAGCGGGTCGTTCCGCTCGAACGGAATGGCCAGATGCCCAAGCGAGAACAGATCCTCCGGCCACTCCAGGTCGAGCGCCGTCTTCGTAGGCTGCGAGGAGCCGGGGGCGCGCTGCCGCACCAGCACCTGGCGCGAGTCTTCGGAAACGTTGGTGATGACGGTCAGCGCGAAATCCTGGCCTGCGTCGCCCAGATGCCGGGTGAGCTCCTCCTTCGGGTCGTGCTTGAGCAGTTCCTCGAGTTCGGCGTTTCGATTGACATCGATCAGGACGAGCTCGTGACCACCTTCCGGCAGGCGTGCCATCAGCACATCGATGAGCCGGGTGACGGTGACGGTGGCGTCCACGGCGGAGGAGATCGCAAGGACCGGCGGAAACTTCCCGAGCTTGTCCGCTTCGCGAAGCGCCGCCATGGTCTGGTCGATGTCCTGTGTGAGGCGGTACGTTTGCACGCCCGCGTTGACCGCGAACGACTGGTACTTGAACGGATCGATTTCCGGGCCGATGCTGTTCCAGTCGAGCTTGCCGAGGCCGAACCAACGGCCGAGCCGCGCCTGCCAGATCGCCAGGGCAGCCGCGGGCGTGACGCCGATCATGGGGGACATCAGGATCAGGCCCTCGACTCGCGGCAAGGCGTCCTCCTCGATCATGGACGTGGCGTACTCGGTCGCCAGCGCCGCACCGTTGGAGTACCCGACCAGAAACAGCGGCTTGTCGCCGATCCGGGAGCGGACGTGTCGGACGCCGATGCGGACTGCCGCGGCCATGTCCTCCCAGGTTGCATGCACGAGGCCCGACGGTGCGGTTCCGTGGCCCGGCATCCGCATGCCCACGACGTGCGCGCCCGCCTCGTGGAGCCGCTCGCCGATCCCGCGCAGGCTGTAGGGGGAATCGGACATGCCATGAAGCAGGAGGAATCCCGCACGCGGATTCTCTGCCGCGAGCTCGAAGGTGCGATTCCAGTTGCGGTCCCAGCGCTCGGGGGCCGCGCGACTCTCCGCGAAGTAGCGATTGAGTGGCTTGCGGTCCTTCGCATCGATCCGGCTCGTGACCAACTCCTCGAGCTGCACGAACAGGCGATCCTCCAGGGCGAGATACTTCTCGAAACTGTCGACGTCCGACTTGACGGTGAACTCCTCGTCGAGATGCACGAGATGCCAGACCTCGAGGTCGGACTTCGAATTCAGGACGTAGACCGCTGCACTGACGACTGCGATGACGACTCCGATCGACCCGTAGATCAGCAGGCGAACGAGGCGCTTCGTGGTTCCGGCGGCGAGTCGCTTCATGCCCCGGTGATACAGGAACGGCGTTCGTCGGGAAAGGAACCTGCGCTACTCGCCCAGCGTCGGATGATCAAACGGCGGAGCGGCGCCCGCCGCGCGTGGATCGGTCAGGGCATTGGCGAGAAGGTCGAGCACGGCACGCCGATCCCCGCCCATGCTGATGCCGCGCGCCAGGAGCGGATCGATGTCGGTCATGAACCTCGA
>Ga0070729_10002238_pt1 | contig 25672 bp, 25 predicted proteins | sample tdDd472_FD_66725 | JGI IMG/M metagenome (GOLD analysis project Ga0070729, IMG submission 66725) | Marine sediment microbial communities from the Atlantic coast under amendment with organic carbon and nitrate - tdDd47.2 | ecosystem: Environmental > Aquatic > Marine > Coastal > Sediment | place... | reverse complement strand
TTTCAAGATTAGAGGTAAACTAAATGATAAAAGAAATAGTGCCCCTGCTGAACAGGTTTCACATTCCAAGAAAAAGTTGCCTGATATACTGAAGGACCATGAAATAAACCAGATACAAACAGAATATATTTACGTTGAACCGGAAACCGAACCTGAATACCGGGGGAGAAATTATCCCGAGTAAGAATATTCTTAAACTGTTTTATTTGTATTGTTGATTTTGTAGTTTATCAAAAGTTATAACGAATTTCCGATATTGTTTTATTGGGGATAAAGATTTTCATCCTTATCCCCAATTAAATTTATTTTTTCTTTAGAACCACACCCGAAATATTCGGCAGGTTTATTTTTCCTGTAACTTCCGAGATAGCTTCCACACCTGCTTTATTAGCGTTTACAACAACTTCCCATGCTCCCTCAGGTAACGAAACAGTCAGTTCTTTATCCTGATTTGGATTAAATATCACGTAAAATATTTCATCATTGTAATCAAGAAAATATCCAAGCGCAAATTTTTCACCCGGGTATTCAACAAATTTTATATCCGAATAATCAGCGTACCTGAATGCATCGTACTTTTCTCTAAGTTTAATCAATCCCGAATAATAATTAAACAAGTCGATATTTTTCGCTGCATGATCAAAATTAAGGTAATTTACTTCATTATCCTTGTTGTACGAGTTATGATCAATCTGCCCCTTGTGCTCATCAGGAATATCGTTATCAACCGGGATAACTTTAGAACGCGCATATTCCTGTCCCGAGTGAATCATTGTCATCCCCTGTGATGTGAGGAGAAACAACGCACCTAATTTATTCAGTTTTAATTCTTTTTCATCAAGCAATGAATTTTTATCAACATCTTCTATTACCTCATCACCGGCAACCCTCCCTGTTCCAATCCTGATAAAGTCACCGAGAGTATATCCGTCGTGAGATTCCAAATAATTGACCGAGTGTTCCTTTTTCTGGAATAAGCCCAATGAATCACGAACCAGCGTTCCATTCACGTAACTTTTAATCCGGTTCAGGCTATTATTACCGTAATACTCACCAAAAATCCATCCGCGACCATTGAACGGATTCTCCCCTTTTACTCCATTTCTAATTTGATCATTCCAGGCGCCCCAGCCACGCAATGAAAAACCTTGAGGGTCATAACCCCCACCCCAGGGCTCACAAACAAAAACCACGTTCGGGTTTATCTTTTTTGCCTCGTGAATAATAGTTTCAATTGTCTGCCAATCCAGCAACTTACCAAGATCAAACCTGAAACCATCAACATGATACTCTTTCATCCAGTAAATTATACTTTCCACGATCAAACGGCGCATCATCGGAGCTTCAGTTCGTAAATCATTTCCACAACCGCTCACGGCGATACAATTGCCATTACTATCCAACCTGAAATAATATTCCAGATCAATCTCCTTGAGGTTTCCGGTTTCATATTCCGAAAGATGGTTGTAAACAACATCCATCATTACCCCAATTCCCTCGGAATGAAAAGCCTTGACCATATTCTTAAACTCGTTTACAGCATTTCCGTCTTGCCCCATCCACACGTCACGCTTGAATTCTTTCCAATTTTCGGCATAATAGGCCGCAGGTGCAAAAAAGTTGGAAGTCATGTACCCCCAGTGGTTCCGTTCATAAGGGTTCCAGGTATTTTTTCTTCCTTTCATCTCCTTGTTATAAGGGGATTCCATATTGCCATACTCGTGAGCCGGGAGTAGTTCAACCGTATTTACACCAAGTTTTTTGATATAATCAATTCCACCCTCAACCCCTTTTTCAACCAACCCGGAATATGTACCGGGTTTTTTAGCCCCGGAAGAAGGGTGAGCTGTCATATCGCGGACGTGCATTTCATACACGACCAAATCACGCCAGTCACGCTGAAGCCACTTATCTTCATCCCACTCGTAATCATGCTCATGAACAATAGAAAGGCGTTTATTAAAAAAAGTGTTGTATGTTGCCACTGCCTTAGCATAGGGGTCAACGCATAAAGGTTTATCATTAATATTTTTTTCACCTTCATGCAAAACTTTGTACCCGTAATACAATCCGTTCTGTTCACCATCAAGAATAACTTCCCAGACAGCATCTTCATCCCGTTTCATATTGTGTGTATTAAATTTATCGGAATCAGGTTTATCCATCGTAATAAGAATCACGTTAATCGCATTTGGCGTGAAGAGACGAAATACGGTTTTGCCATTCTCGAAAAACGAGCCCAAACGTTTTTCACTATAATACTCATCCTGATTTTTCTCTTTTACACTTTTTTGCCCCAACACCATGGTGCTATTATGATAATCTGTAACGTACACACACTCTCCCAAAAAGTTGCCGGCTGTTAATAATAGAAATAGAATTATAATTTTTTTCATTTTTTGCTCGAATCTCTGTTAGTTGGAACAAAAAATTAACAAATTTTAATCCTGTTTCCAAAATAAGTCTGATTATCCCCTGATAAAATGTTTCGAATCATATACAAGTTTAAATTGTTGAATATCACAAAATTCTTAAAATTGATTGTTTTATAAGTTTTTTTCAATTCTTTGCTGGTAGAATAAATATTTCAATTGGCGATTTGAAAATTAAACCGCTATCTTTTGATAATATTCAAATTCAACTACATCGGAGATTTTTTCAATGAAAAAACTTTTTTTAATTCTACTCCTCATCTCGGGAATTGGCTTCTCCCAGAACTATAAGCAGGTTAAAATTCAATTAAAAGATAAGAACAGTATACGCGAGCTTATTAAATCAGGGATGCAGTTTGACCACCCCTATATTGACAAGGATAAAACTGCAACCGTGTTTATCGATGATAATGATTTTGAAATCCTTAAAAATTCAGGATATTCTTACGAAGTTATTATCGATGATTGGAAGTCATTTTTTGAGCAAAGGGAAAAACTTTCCCCTTCTCAGGAAGAACAATTTAAGGCTGAAAGTAAAAATAATTACGGCGTTGAAGGTTTTGGATATGGGTCTATGGGCGGTTACTACACTGCCACGGAGGTCTATCAGGAACTGGACAACATGTACAATGATTATCCCAACCTGATCACACAAAAGTTTTCTATCGGAACCACATTGGAAAACCGTGACATGTGGGTAGTAAAAATTTCTGACAACCCGAATGTTGATGAAGACGAACCCGAAATATTTTTTAATTCTCTCATTCACGCGCGTGAACCCGCAGGAATGATGACCATAATGTACTACATGTTTTATCTTCTCGAAAATTATGGCACCGATCCCGAAGTTACTTACCTTGTTGATAATCGCGAGATTTACTTTATGCCGGTATTTAATGTGGATGGTTATGAGTATAACCGCACAACTGACCCCAACGGCGGCGGTATGTGGCGTAAAAACAGGAAAAATAACGGCGGTTCTTACGGAGTTGATCTCAATCGTAATTTTGGCTATGAGTGGGGTTACGATAATAATGGTTCATCTCAGTACCCTTCTGATGAAACTTATCGAGGAACCGCACCTTTCTCAGAACCTGCAACCCAGAATGTTAAACTATTTTGCGAGAGCAGAGAATTTAAGACAGGATTAAACTACCATACCTACAGTAATTTACTCATCATTCCGTGGGGTTATATAACTCAGGAAACAGAAGATTCACTCGCTTATCGTGAATTTGCTTCAGATATGACCTCCTGGAACAATTACGAGTGGGGAACCTCCGGTGGTATATTGTACGAAGTAAATGGCTCGGCTGACGACTGGATGTATGGCGAGCAGACCACGAAAGAAAAAATACTTAGTATGACCCCGGAAGTTGGCGGCGGTTCAGACGGATTCTGGCCATCTCAAAGCAGGATATATCCCCTCGCGCAAGAAAACCTCCAGCCTAATTTATATCTTACCTGGGCAGCCGGTGATTTTGTAGGAGCTATTGCTACAACATATACTCCCGAGTATGCCAATCCCGGTGAAACAGTTGAACTTTCACCTATTTTCAGGAATAAAGGTCTTGCGGATGCTTCAGGCATTACAGCAGAGCTTGTTTCTTTAAGTGGTTTAATAAATGTAATTGAATCTCAGGTGACTCTTAATACTATTGCATCGCGGGAAACAGCAATCCCGGATAACAAATTTAAATTTACCATTTCTGAAGCTGCGGCTGTTGGTGAACCTTTTCAAATGGTAATTTACACTAAAAGCAACGGTACGGTAATGTCAGCAGATACTGTTGAATTTATCCCTGGCGTTCCCACGATCTTGTTTGCTGACCAAAATGATTATCCCTCGATCCTTTGGAACCTCACCAGCACTACACCCGACGATTGGGAGAGTACAACTTCATCCTATTATTCCGCACCAACTTCATACACCGAAAGTAAAAATGGAAGTTATTCTTCCTATGCAGAAACCAAGATGGTGAGTAAAAACCAGATTTCTCTAAATGGTGTTACCAGCGCAATTCTTTCCTTCCGAACCAAATGGGCGATTGAAAGCAGTTGGGATTGCGGTCAGGTTTTTATTTCCACTAATAACGGCTCATCCTGGAACGTGCTGGAAGGTAATTATTCTAAACCAGGTAGCGGTAACGGTGAGCAGCCTTCCGGTCAACCCGTTTATGACGGCACACAAAGTACCTGGGTACTTGAAGAAATAAATATATCCGATTACGTTGGCGAGAATGTTTTATTAAAATTTGAATTCCGCGCCGATAGTTATATTGAAAAAGACGGCTGGTACCTCGATGATATCAAGGTATATTATTATGGACAAGGTTCAGGTAATCAGGCTTGCGTTGACGTAGACTTTTCGCAGGGGTGGAATTTGATTTCTGTACCTGTCAACCCGAGCGCGTCGGCTCTTGCCTCTATCTTCCCCACTTCAGAATCTAATGCGTTTTATTTCGATGAAACTTATGTATTTACCGAAAACCTTGCCCCTGATTTAGGCTACTGGATAAAATTCCCTGCAGCAGGAAGTGCTACTGTTTGCGGTATAAAAACCGATAACTCTGTACCTCTTAAGGCAGGTTGGAACATTATTGGCGGTAACGATTCGCTACATTCTGTTTCTGCCCTTACAACAGAACCTGCAGGAATTATTGAAACATCATTTTTCGGATTTGATAATGGTTATGTCACCTCAGAGGTGATAGAGGCAGGTAAAGGTTACTGGGTTAGGGCCAGTGCTGCCGGCACCCTTAATCTCAATGGAGTCTCCACTAATAAACTTGATGAAAAGAATAGTCCTTCAACCGGAATAAAAATCGTTGATGCAGCAGGATATATCAGCAACTTGTATTTTGAAAACAAAAGTCCATTAAATGCTGATTTACCCCCGCTTCCCCCTGCTGGTGTTTTCGATGCCAGATTTAATTCAGGTAAATTTATCGAGGCAGTAAATACAGAAAATGTTATTAACCTTCAGGGTTTTTCACTACCGGTTGAAATACAATCTAAAGGTGTAACATTATCAGTAACACTCATGAACGGAAAAACATACGCCTTACAAAATGGCGAATCTGTTATTTTGACAGAGGTCCCGGGTGGTTCACTTACTGTATCGGGTATATCCCCGGATTATGATTATTCACTCGCCCAGAACTATCCTAACCCGTTTAATCCGGAAACGACCATCAGTTTTGCTCTTAAACAGCGTGAAAATGTAACTCTCGAGATTTACAATACTCTTGGCGCTAAAGTAGCAACATTAGTAAATGGTGTTCTTGAAAAAGGCAATCATAACATAAAATTTAATACTTCAGATTTCAGCCTCTCATCCGGCATTTACATGTATAAACTAACTGCCGGTGAATTTACCTCTGTGAAAAAAATGGTATTACTGAAGTAATTTTTCGAAGTTCAAAGTACGAAGTTCTTAGTTGGGCGGGTCTCACCCGCCCTTTTTTATTTTAAACCTGCCAACAAGTCTTACACATCGAATATTATGACGACACAACTTAACTTGTCATTCCTGCGCATGCAGGAATCTCCGACAAAACCTGGAACAACAAAAAACGAGATGCCCGCTTTCGCGAGCATGATAAAATTATTCTTACAGTAATGGTTACAAGTTATGTGACATGCTTCTTAAATCATGAGCACTAGTTCTGTTTTTGTCCTCCTTACGAAGGGGGTGGCGCTTTCGCGCTTTTTGCGAAAATGACGGAGGATGACCCAAACACACACAAATCTCGTGACTTTTGGTCATCTCCCGACCCGATAAATCGGGCCACCCTCTTCAAAGAGGGAAGATTGTGTTGGGTGAGCCTGTCGAACCCCAATGCGAGGAAGACCCCGAATACAGCATGCACTGAAATGAATAGCGACAAACCGTGCATGTCATTCCTGCGCACGCAGGAATCTCCGACAAAACTTGTGGAGACAGGTTCCGCACCTACAGTGCAGAGGACTGTTGTATTGCCTGTTGTTACCGATATTTCGCCCCGATGGGGCGTTGCATTGTAGTGCACGGGGGATAGTACTTTTTTCATCCTCCTTGGATAGGAGGTGGCGTTTTCGCGTTTTTTGCGAAAATGACGGAGGATGACCCAACCACACGCATCCCGACATATTCTTACATATTTACCAAAAATTCATTGGCGGGTGAGGAGTCTGAGCACTTCGACAAGCTCAGCACATTGCCTGTAATCCCCCATTCCGGCAAGCTGGAATTTCCCCCTATCGAAGAGGGAGCAGTGTGGTGGGTGAGCCTGTCGAACCCCAATGCGAGGAAGACCCCGAATACCCCATGCATTGAAATGAATAGCGACAAACCGTGCTTGTCATTCCCGCGCACGCAGGAATCTCCGACACAACCCGATGTTACAACTTAATGCCCGGTTACGCCGCGGCGCACAAGTTCGCTAGCATGACAATGTGGAAATGTATGTCATTCCCGCGAAAGTGGGAATCTCCGACAAAACTTGTGGAGACAGGTTTCGCCCCTACAGGGCGTTACTTCATATTGGTTCATGGTATTACCGATATTTCGCCCCGATGGGGCGTTGCATTGTAGTGCACGGGGGATAGTACTTTTTTCATCCTCCTTTGATAGGAGGTGGCGTTTTCGCGCTTTTTGCGAAAATGACGGAGGATGACCCAAACACACGCATCCCGACAGATGGTTACATATTTACTAAAAATTCATTGGCGGGTGAGGAGTCTGAGCACTTCGGCAAGCTCAGTACATTGCCTGTAATCCCCCATTCCGGCAAGCCGGAATTTCCCCCTATCAAAGAGGGAGCAGTGTGGTGGGTGAGCCTGTCGAACCCCAATGCGAGGAAGACCCCGAATACCCCATGCACTGAAATGAATAGCGACAAACCGTGCTTGTCATTCCTGCGCACGCAGGAATCTCCGACACAACCCGGCATACCAAAAAACGAGATGCCCGCTTACGCGAGCACGACAAAATTATTCAATAAACACCTCTTCCCTCAAAACTTGCCCTTGCATGATATGCTTACTATATTAACGACTAACAAATTGGTGATAAAATGAAAAAACTTTTCGGATTGCTCCTCCTTCTAGCCACTATAAGTTACTCACAACACGATACCTCAATCGTATTTTTAGGTGATATTGATTCCACTATTCTTACAGATGTTAAATATGCCACATCTAATAACTTTACAGGCAAAATACTTTACCCCACCAGTAAAGTTTATACTCGAAAAATTGTTGGTGAACAACTAAAAAAGGTTAATTCTTATCTCAAAGAAAACTACGGCTATACTCTGAAGGTGTTCGATGCATTCCGACCCATATCCGTACAGCGTCAAATGTGGGAAATAATGCCCGATTCCCGATACGTTGCCAACCCCAAAAACGGCTCACGGCACAACAGGGGTGCAGCGGTTGACCTAACATTAGTTAATATTGAGGGTAAAGAACTTGATATGGGTACTCCCTTCGATGATTTCACCGAGAAAGCTCATTTTGCTTATGACGGGTTAACAGCCGAACAGAGAAAAAATAGGGATATATTAAAAGAAGCGATGGAAAAATTTGGGTTTAACGTTCTTGAAACCGAATGGTGGCATTTCGATTATAAAGATTGGAAAAATTATTCAATCATCGATTTTAAGCTAACTGAGGATTGACGCCTTTAACGATTGGTCAAGCGCAACTTTGAAAATCTTCAGATTAACGGGTTTTGAAAAAATATACTCAACACCCTGTGCTTTATACTCCTCTATAATTTCCGGGGTAAGGTGACTGCTTAAAACCAGAACCGGTGGTTTATACTTGAGGGGCGAATCCTTCAACTGTTTAACCATCTCGATCCCCGATTTTTGAGGCATTAAATGGTCTGTTATTACCAGTGCGGGTGCAGAATTAACAATGTATGTATAAGCCTGCTCACCGTTGGAGGCTTCAATTATTTTATGATTTGGAAGCAGATTACCCAGCAGTTTACTATATAAAATCCTGTCTGTATTTGAATCGTCAACAAGTAGTATTTTTGCTGAAGAAATAGGTATTGTGAAGATAAATTGCGAGCCTTTACCATATTCACTATCAACACGAATTTCACCTCCGTGTTTCTCAACAATTTCCTGCACGAGTGATAATCCAAGACCACTCCCCTTTTCACCCCCGGTACCCTTTAATGTAAACTTGGTATCTATTTTAAATAGTTTATTAAGGTCATCATCCTTAATACCAGTGCCGTTATCCTCAACAATAAATTCAAACTCTTTTCTCATTGGCAATGGACGCGCGGAAACTGTAATTTTCCCGCCCTGATTTGTAAACTTAACCGAGTTGGAAATTAAATTCATTAAAGCCTGCAGCAGAAGGTTCTCATCGGCATGAATATATACATCCCGTTCAATTGTACTATAAAGTTCAATTTCTTTCTTAAGCGCATTCCCCGATAACATTTGTATTGCTTTATCAACAACTTCTTTGGCGTTTATTCGGGTTGGCTCAAACTTGATCCTTCCGGTTTGTAACCTTGTCCAATCAAGAAGTGAATTCACAAGCGCGAGCATATTATTGGATGATTCGCGTATAAAACGAGTGTATTCAGTTCTTTTTTCCTCTGTTAATTGTCTTCCCTCGAGGAGTAAATCCGCGTACCCCAGTATCGAACTGAAAGGAGTTCGCAAATCATGCGAGATGATAGAAATGAAGCGGTCCTTGGTTTCATTAAGTTTTTTCAAGTCATCAGCAGAACGCTTCAATTCTTCTTCAGCACGTTTGTTTCCTGTTATATCTGCGATTATACCGTATAACTTAATTATTACACCTTCGCTGCCCCTTATCGAGTTTATTTTATTCTCGATCCAGGCAATGTTTCCGGATTTAGTTAATATCCGGTATTCAAATTTTTCAAAGTCTTTTGAAGGACTTTTGAGAAATTTCCTGAATTTATCAATAATTACATCCAAATCATCCGGATGCATAATTTTGAACCACAGGCGGGAATCGTCAAGAAATTCTTCAGCAGTATATCCGGTAATTTGAAGTACAGCCGGTGTGTAAAATTGAACCTTTAGTCTGCTTCTTATCATCTCGGCAGACCACATCGAAACATTAATTTTATCTGTAATCGTTCTGTATTTTTCTTCCGAAGCCCTGAGAGCCTTTTCAGCTTTTTTCTGTGCAGTTATATCGCGAATGATGGAAACAATGTATAAAGTTTTTCCTGCCTGATATGCTTCCCCTGTCAGTTCAAGATAAAAAACGCTGCCATCCTTTTTCTTCCCCTGAAACTCAATCCTTCCGTGTGATGATTTTGTCTTTCGCAGATTTTCAAAATAACGCTCAACAAGAAATCGATCATCATCCGAAACAAAATCCAAAGGGTTTTTCCCGGTCACCTCACTTTTAAAATCGTACCCGAATAATTTGGCAAAAGTATCATTTACCATGATAAATTCAGATTTCGATTGCACTGCAATTCCGTCTTGTGAAGCTTCCAGTAATGCTTTAAGAGTAAGTATCTCCTTTTCATCTTCTTTTTGTCTTGTAACATCGGTTAAAACCGCGATATAATATTTGGGATCTCCCTTAAAATCATTAACAATAGAAAATTCAGCGGAAGTAATTATAAATTCATCTTCCCCTTCTTTTATTGTTAGTTCTATTCCCTGTGGCGGATTTCTGTCCCAGCTTTCAATGCCTAATAATTCAAGCTCTTTTTCATCAAATATTAATTCCCTGAAATCACGCCCGATAAGCTCCAGATCATTTAACCCGAGCATTTTTGCGAAAAGTGGATTCACGAATGATATCTTGCCATCTATCCCAAAAGTACAAATGTATTCGTGAGTATTGGTTACAATTTCACGGAATTTCTGCTCTGATTCTTTCAGTCTTCTTTCCGATTTCGCCCGCTCTGTAACATTGCTGAGTAATATTGCGATATGAGGTTCATTCTCATCGTGAAATATACTCATCCTAACCGATACGTATACCAGATCTGTTCTATCACTTAACAGGGTTAGCTCACTTTCCCACTTCCCTGTTCGATTTATTTCAGCGACAATTTTTTTGAAATATTTTTTTGTAATTGTCGGCATATAATCGCCGATAAACTGCTTGTAGCTTATATCATTTTCAAATTCAAAAAGAGAAGCAGCAGATTCATTCCAAATTTTAACTTTACCCTCAACATCTGTAATTACAAGCGCATCCAATATTTTCGAGGCAATAATTCGATATCTTTCAAGTGTATGCTTTTCCTCTTCCTGTTTTTTTTCCTGTGCACGCTCTTTAGTAACATCTTTTACGAGCACCATCACAAAAACTATATCCCCGTTATTATCAAGAAAGGGGGTGAAAACGGCGTTGAATATTACATCTCCTTCAAATCTGGGGAAAAGCAAATCTTCGTTTTTTCTTTCTTTAGTTAAGTTGAGTTCGGAATATACACGCTTCATCCGCAAAGATGAATTGCCGGGGAAAATATCAAAAATTCGTTTTGGTGTAACTGCTGCCGGAAAATTAAACTCGGCTTGCTTGTTCCATTTTGGAATGTATTTTATTGAACCGGTTGAGTCAGTGATGAAATAAGCATCATACAAATTCTGAAGTAAACCGTTAAGATTTTCAGACCTGAAATACTCTTCTTTTATTAGTTTATCTTCAACCGAATATTGCTCAAGAATTATAAGTCCACCTGAATAAACGCCATCAGTATAAAGTGGGCGCCCCTTGATCCGTGTAAAAAGGGTATCAGGTTCTTCGGCATCGTGCGGGATTTTTTTCTCGAAGTTTTCACCGCTTTTAAGCTTAACAATTTCTTTCAGAACCGCAGCATTCTTAAAAAACTTCATCTGCATTATGTTCTGGTTAAGCACCTCTTCGGGCGACAAGTGATTGATTATTGCAAACCGGAAAATATTTCCGTTTACCCACTGAATATTATAATCTGCATCAATTATAACCATCCCGAAAGGAAGATTCTGGAGAAGGTATTCAACGGGAACTGAACCGGATTTCGTATTTTCTTTTTTTAAATTAGCGGTTGTCATCAATCTGGTATACTATTATTCAAATTTAAAATACGAAAAAAAAGCTTAATTAAAAATTAACACATCGTCACACCCCCTCGTTGACGGGCTGATGTGAACCAGCGCACTTTAATAAAAAAAAGCCGCCCCTGATAAAACATTATCGGTGGGGCGGCTTGTAAATTTAGGGACTTATCAGAATTTATTTGGCCCGGCGTTACGAATTACATCTGTAACGTCTGCTTCATATTCCTTAAAGTTCTCATGGAACATATTTGCCAGTTTTTTAGCCGTGATATCATACGCGGCTTTATCTGCCCAGGTGTTCTTTGGATTTAATACTTCGGTTGGAACATCGGGTACCGAAACCGGAATATGTAAACCGAAAAACTCATCAACGATAGTTTCCACGTTATCAAGTTTTCCTTCAAGTGCTGCGTTCAGCATGGCTCTGGTATACTTGATTTTCATACGATTACCAACTCCATAAGGACCACCTGTCCATCCGGTATTTACCAGCCAGCACTGTGAACCATGCTTCTTGATTTTTTCACCAAGAAGATTTGCATAAACGGATGGATGCAAAGACATGAACGGAGCTCCAAAACATGTGCTAAATGTAGCCTTTGGTTCGGTTACACCTTTTTCGGTACCAGCTACCTTGGCTGTATAACCTGAGATAAAATGATACATGGCTTGTTCCGGAGTTAATTTAGCCACTGGTGGAAGAACACCGAATGCATCAGCGGTTAACATCACAATGTTTTTTGGATGCCCTGCTTTCCCGCCAATTTTAATATTAGGTATTTGTGTCAAAGGATATGCAGCACGGGTATTTTCTGTTAATGTACCATCATCAAGATCAAGAATACGTGTATCGGCATCCATTCCCACATTTTCAAGAATAGTACCGAAAGTTTTTGTTGTCCTGTAAATATCAGGTTCAGCTTCTTCAGAAAGTTTAATCATTTTCGCGTAACACCCACCTTCAAAATTGAAGACACCGTCATCCGTCCAACCATGTTCATCATCACCAATAAGTTGTCTTTTAGGATCGGCAGAAAGGGTGGTTTTCCCTGTTCCTGAAAGCCCAAACAATACTGCAACATCATCATTTTCCCCAACGTTGGCAGAACAATGCATGGACATTACGCCCTTTAAAGGAAGTACATAATTCATTATCGAAAAGATTGATTTTTTAATTTCACCCGCGTAACTGGTTCCACCAATAAGAACAAGTCTTCTGCCAAAGTTAATAATTACAAAAACCGGTGAATTTGTTCCATCCATTTCAGGGTCGGCCTGAAGATTAGGCATCTGGATAACCGTGTATTCCGGGTGAAAATCTGTTAATTCTTCCGGTTTTGCTTCAACAAACAAGTTTTTTGCAAAAAGATTGTGCCAGGCAGTTTCATTGATAATTCTTATCGGGAGCCTGTAGTTCTCATCCCAACCGGCATAACAATCCTGAACATATAAATCCTTATTCTGAATATATGCCATCATCTTGGCGTAAATACTATAAAAGTGTTTGCCATCCATCGGGCGGTTAACTTTACCCCACCAAACATCATTTTCACAGGAAGGTTCTTTAACAATAAATTTGTCATTCGGGCTGCGGCCTGTATGTAAACCGGTTCTCACTACTAACGGACCGTTATAGGAAACTGTGCCTTCGCGTCTTCGTATCGCTCTTTCATATAAAGCAGGAGTGCTGAGATTGTAAAATAGGTCATTGATATTTTTAATACCAATTTCTTCCAACTGTCTTAAGATCTCGTCTTTTGGTCTCATTAAGACTCCATATTATTTATTCTGTCTGTTCACTGAAAATATTCAAATAAGATTAGATAACTTAATATATTTTATACCCACATTAAAACAATTCACTGTGTTGTTTAAGCATTCTTAACAAAAAATATAAAAAAAAGGGATATTTTTACAAAATATCCCCTTCAATTTAATTTAGCTCGTTATATATAATTTTTAGTTTTTCAAGCGACTGCGACCAGTCAGTCATTTTCATTTTCTCTTTTTCAACAACGTCGGGTGGAGCGTTATTTACAAACTTTTCATTTTGTAGTTTTTTAGAAACTCCGGTCAATGCCCCCTCGAGTCTTTTAATTTCTTTCTCGACCCTTTGCTTTTCAACCTCAAGGTCAATCAGCCCCTCGAGAGGAATATAAATATCGCATCCTTTCACAACCGCAGATGCAGATGCACCCGGCTTTTCAGCATTTTTATCTACAACAACTTCGGATGCTTTTACAAGATTTTTGATATACTTTTCCTGCTCACTCGTGACTGAATCTGTCTTGAGTACTAGCTTAATAGGCTTCGACGGGGCAATATTCATTTCTCCCCTGATATTCCTGATAGCTGTAACAACACTCTGAACAAAATCAACTTGTTCTTCAGCAGTTTTGTTGATTCTTGCTTCATCCGGCTGAGACATTCTTTCCACGGAAATAGATTTTCCTTCTTTATCACCTGGTAGTAAATGCCAGATTTCTTCCGTTATAAATGGCATGAACGGATGTAAAATTCTCAACATCTCATCAAACAAGTTTAGAGCTCTTGTTAGCACGGCCGATTTAACTTCTTCATCATCCGAGTATAATCTGCCCTTTGCCAACTCTACATACCAATCACAGAAATCATTCCAGATGTATGAGTATATAATTTTACTCGCGAGGTTAATTTCCAGCTTATCCATAGCGTTATTAAGTTTCAACAGGGTGTCGTTAAATCTTGATATTATCCACTCATCCGCAAAATCGATATGTTTTTCCGCCAGCTCCGGATTATATGGAATCTTCTCGGCATTCATCATCAGGAATCTTCCTGCGTTCCATATTTTATTGGCAAAATTTCGTCCTATCTCGCATTTATCAATTTCAAACAGCACATCCTGCCCAAGGGGAGCAATATAATTTATGGTGAATCTTAATGCATCTGCTCCATATTCATTTATTACATCAATGGGGTCGGGTGAATTACCAAGCGACTTGCTCATTTTTCTTCCCTGCCCGTCACGGATAATACTGGTAAAGTAAACATCCTTGAAAGGTATTTCTCCCTTGAACTTCATTCCGGCGATAATCATTCTCGCAACCCAGAAAAAGATAATATCAGGACCCGTTACCAGTAAATCGGTCGGATAATAATACTTCACATCCTCTTCATTCGTGAACACACCATGCGCCCACAGCCACGAAGATGCCCACGTATCGAGTACATCATTATCCTGAGTCCAGTTTTCTATATCTTTAGGAGGTTCTGCCTCGCAATAAAGTTCATTTGTTTCTTTATGGTACCATACCGGTATCCTGTGTCCCCACCAGAGCTGACGAGAGATACACCAGTCACGAATATTCGTCATCCAATGCTGATAAGTTTTTATCCAGTGCTCGGGGTGGAGTTTCACCTCACCGGAATTCACTACGTCAAGTGCCGGTTTTGAAAGATCGTCCATTTTCATGAACCATTGTTCTGATAAGTACGGCTCGATTGGAACGCCGCCGCGCTGCGAATAACCAACCTTGTTGGTGTAATCTTCAATTTTATCTATCAGACCGAGGTCTTCAAAATCTTTAAGGACACCTTTCCGGATTTCATACCTGTCTTTACCCTGGTATTTCTCAGGAACGTTTTCATTTCCCGTTGCATCAGGGTGAAAAATATTTATCATCGGAAGTCCGTGTCGCTTTCCAAGTTCGTAATCATTCACATCATGTGCAGGAGTGATTTTTACAACACCGGTTCCAAACTCCATCTCAACATAATCATCTGCCACGATTGGTATTTCCCTGTTCATGATAGGCAGAATTAAACTTTTCCCGATAAGATGTTTATATCTCTCATCGTTGGGATTGACAGCCACGGCAGTATCACCTAACATGGTTTCAGGACGTGTTGTAGCAACTACAAGGTAGCCGTCGGAATCTTTCAACGGGTACCTGAAATGCCATAATTTCCCATTTACAGTTTTAAATTCAACTTCCTCATCGGAAATTGCGGATTTCGATGCCGGGCACCAGTTGACCATCCTGTAACCACGGTAGATGTAGCCTTCCTTGTATAAATCTACAAAAGCTTCAACTACCTTCTTGTAATAGTGTTCATCCATGGTAAAACGCTGGCGTTCCCAGTCGCAGCTAACACCAAGCTTGCGAAGCTGTGATATGATAATCCCGCCATATTTATCTGTCCAGTTCCAGCAATGTTTCAGGAATTCATCCCTGCCAATCTGGTACTTGTCGATGCCTTCTTCTTTAAGTTTGCCAATCACTTTTGATTCTGTCGCGATCGAGGCATGATCCATCCCCGGAACCCAGCATGCGTTAAAACCCATCATCCTCTTGTAGCGAATAAACACATCCTGGATGGTGTTGTTCAACACGTGCCCGAGGTGTAACATACCGGTTACGTTAGGTGGAGGGATTACTATTGTATAAGAGGGTTTACTTTCGTCAACTTCAGAATGGAAAAGATTATTATCTTCCCAGAATTTGTACCATTTGTCTTCTACTTCTTTCGGACTGTAGGCTTTTGGAATTTCATTCATATTCGTGCCGGACATACTACCAACTGTTTGATTTCATTTTTGTATTAATCTGCAAAAATAATTAAAATTATTCTATCTTCATAACCGAAAATTCACACGCCTGCTTCAAATCCGGAACCTCAACCCAATGAAGAATAACTGAAGTAACGAAAAAAAAATATAATTTTTTTCATTTTTTCTTGCGTGACTAAATACATAGTATTATATTTGAATCTGTCATTTTGATGGCAAGTTCTTAAATATGGGGTCGTAGTTCAGTTGGTTAGAACGCCTGCCTGTCACGCAGGAGGTCGCGAGTTCGAGTCTCGTCGACCCCGCAAACAATAAAGCCTTGTAAATAAATAGCTTACAAGGCTTTTTCTTTTTTAAACAAATGAGGGGAAATTAAAAGTATAACACACTTTATAACACATTTTGTTGGAATTCATAAGTTTCCTATTAACACAAATACAGTTTCTTCAGACTACATAATAAAGTTTTACGTTTCTTTTTCGAATATTAATTGAAACTTTCAGATATTTGTTATTGTCATATATAAATATGATATAAAGTACTACTTTATTGCTTGACATTATTTAGAATTAAGCATATTATTACATCTAAGCATGGGAACAAGGAGCAAACATGTTAAAAAACATTTCCAAAGAAAGAGTTGGAAATATTCTTTTATATTTAGCTTCTAAAATAAAAGACCTTTCACTTACAAAAACATTAAAATTACTATACCTCATCGATGAAACTGCGGTTAGGGAAACAGGAGTTCCAGTAACTTGGTTGGAGTATAAAGTTTGGAAACTTGGTCCAGTACCCGAACCCATCTATGATGAATTAAGTAATACAAGTGAATCAAAAATTATTTTAGATTTAACATCTTTTATAAATATAGAAAGAAGGAATTTAACAATTGATGGTGTATTAAAAGAATGTACCTTTATTAGTCCATCATCCGACTTTAGTGAAGACATATTTTCTGAGTACGAGCTAGAATTATTTGATAAAGTTATTGAGACTTTTGGAAGCTTAACATCAGAGCAAATTATTGATATTCTGCATAGTGAAGGATCGCTTTGGGATAAAAAGGTAAAAGAGGAGAATCTAATCAAACTCTTTGAGATTCAGAACGGTAAGTCAGATATATCAATTTTATTTACAGACCTATTAAATGATGCATTAAAAAAAGTTACTTATCAATCTGCTTTTGAGATGCAATCTTTCTGAATTAGTTTATTTTTTAGATGCCAAAATACTTCGAAAATGGGGCTATATTATTAATCCGTGGATTTAAATTTGAAGATAATCCAGATGAACAAAGGGACAAAATATTAATAGTTCTTCATTGTGATGCTAATAATGTATTTTTAATTTTTTCGAAAACAACTTCCCAACCGATTGTACCCGATGAAGACCTAAATCATGGTTGCACAAATTCGTCTGAAAGAGGTTTATCGTTTTTCATGTTCAAAAAGGATAGAACGGTTGGGGAGAATGATTTCAGTTTTGACAAGGATACTATCGTAACATTTATTCAAAACACTAGGAAAGTTCCAATAAATTATTTTAGCGAGTATATTTCCAATTCCAAATTAAGCATATTGGGACAGCTTACGAGTACTGAATATAAAAGAATATTAAAATGCGCATGTGGAAGTAAAGTGATCCCTAAAGGAGTTAAATCTATTCTCCTAAAAGCCAAAGCAGAAAATCAAGAATCTACTTGAATTGTTAATCAAGAAAATCCTTCAGACTAATCCTCTCTAACCCTTCTCGTGCACTTCTTAAATCGAATTCAACATAATGTTTATCCGTGATTTTCACATTTGCGTGGTCAAGTAACTTTTGAACTGTAAAAATGTCGAACTTCATAATGTTAACCATAAAACTTGCGGTTGTTGACCTGATTTGTTTCAGCGTGTATTTATTAGAGATTATTTTTGCCTCAAACAAAAACTTAATATCACGATCCCAAAATGAAAGTGGCCAGGTGTAATTCTCTGGCACAACCGCATACATATCAAACAATCTACCCTTATCCCCCTGTTTAATTCCCATTTCCTGAAGTAGTACTTCAAGCTCAGCGTAGAGCGGAAACTTGTATTTCAATTTTCCTTTTCGATTACCCGTTTTAATATTGGGTATCGTAATAACTTTTCTCTTAAAATTTATATCCTCTTTCATTTGCATAATGGCTGAAGATGGCCGGCAACCGGTCAAGAGCATGAAGTAAACTATCCAGCGGTGATGAGGATATTCTGATTTACCCCGGAGCTGACCAATTATTTTATGCATGTCAACCAAATCAATCGGTTCCGGGTCTTTATCCTCTCCCTCGACAACTTCAATAATATTTTGATTAGTATAATGGTGTTTAACAAAATATTTCCATAAAGCACTGAGTGAACGCGTGTAAATCGACCGTGAATTTGTTGAGAGTCCTTTTTCTTCGAATAAGTAAAGGAGTTTTACATAATGTGGTTCTTTATACTTTTGAATTTGGAGATCCCCGTTTGCATTGATGAAGTGGTCAACGGCTATTCGATAACTGGAAAGCGTTTTTGGTTTCAGGAAATTTTTACTCCCTGGAACAGAGTGGTCTTCAATAAATGATTTGAATCCTTCCGACAGTTTTTTCTTTTGGGTTATCTTTACCCCAGTTTTACCGTAAATAACCCTGTCCGCCAGTCCCCTCCTGAACTCTCGATTTAATTCACGAAGTTCCGGAGTTCCTTTTAATTCTGGTTTCTCTCCTTTTTGTTTTGCCACTTCAATTCTTTCCAAATCTGCTTTACTTATCGGTATTTTTGTATTTATAGCCTTCCGTCTTTTACTCGGATTTTGTTCTAATTGATCATAATAGCGTATCCAGTAGTACGGGCTTTTAGATTGAACATAGACTCCAGTTAAATTATCTGCCATAATAAATAACCAAGTTAATCGGTTAATGTCTAATTGACGATTTCGACCTTAGAATAATCAATAACTTCCCATCCCCTAACAACCCTCTTAACTTTACATTGAATTCTGATATCCTTTTTTTGTATATGAGCATGAGCTGCTTTTTGATAGTCAGAATATCGAAGTGGAACTTTTAGTGAGACGATGCTTTTCATAATTCTACTGCTTCCCCGAATAACGACATTTTTACTTCCAGAAAACTCCTGATCAAGTAATTGTTCTTTTGTTGAAGATAGTTTCTCGGGAAATCCAATGAATGATATCTGGTATACCTCTTCCTCATCCGGCTTTAACTCATTCACTGCTTTTTCTAAATACGAAAAGGTTAAACTGCTCAATTCTACTCTATTCAGTTTTTGATATTCTGCTTCTACAGGAATCGCTGGAGCCCAATTTGTTGTATATTCAATATTTTCAGAATATCTGGAATGCTCTCCTATTTCCAACAATTCCTTTAACATCGAGCCACTGAAACCAACATCCACATTATCAACGATAACTGAATGGGATTTTACCTCCTGTGCTTGTTTGATAATCTCCATGCCCTTGTAAATTTTCTGGGTGACTTTTCTCTCAAAATTGGGCATCGGTTCAGCATATAAGCCAATGGATTTCGGATTTACTGGCGACTCAATTGTAATACCAAAACTACCTTTCCATGTGTGCGCAAAATTACAATGTTTAACATAAGAAGTTGTAATATCAGTTTTATTTACTTTTTCCTTCTGGAAAAATTCGCGCATTGTATTGTAAGTGTCTTGAGCAGATAATAGTATAAGTTTTCTTGTTGAGGTTAATATTTCTTCGATTATATCTAAAGGAACAGATTCAATTCTTTCACCAGGAAACCGAAAATTGTGAAGGTCAAATTCAAATCTATGAATTAATAATTTTAATTGATCAACCTCAATCTCCGAAATTATTGACAATGTATTCAACGTTGCCTCAATATCAAAAGCTGATTGACTGTTGAATGTTTTAGGTAATACTAACTCCACACCCTCAAAAGCTGGATTTTCGAAAATTGATAACCCATGATATTGTGTATTAAATTCCTTCCAAGAATTATTACGAAGGTAGAGTTTCATATTTTCTAGAAATTTTGACATTTCCATTTAATCTACCTTCCTTATACTTAATTTTTTCGATAACATTGTTATTGCACTTTTATTAAAAACTTGATGAAATGGAATCTTTATTCTCTGCCTATGATCATTTTTAGAAAAAGTTGTAGAGTCTGATTGATACCAAAACATTGAATTAAAAAAAATAATTCTACTATTATCTATCGAGAGCCACTGTTCATCAATTTTACCATCTAAAAGCATCACAACAATTACTAATTTTTCTATTCCATCGATATTTGATTGAATCATTTTATTGTAAGCGTCCACATCAAGATCATAAATAATATAGTCCTTATCAACTTCCCATTTCGTAGTAGTTTTCAATTGAATTCTAAACCTACATAAACCATCATCCAACTTCCCAAGAACCTTTCTTAATTCGACTAATCTAAAATCAGTTCCATAATCGGTTTTTTGATCGTCTTCCTTTAAAAGATAACCAGTCCTGCCCACGATAGCAGTAATTAATCCCTCGCCAATACGTGCAATCCTTTTTTCTCTTTCAACTTCCACCATTAATTATAGTGCCCTTTTCTATAGTTTAAAAATGATTAGGAATCTGATTTTATTACAATGATATTAGGCTTATCAACCAATCTTCTTCAAGACTCTTTTGAATATGAATCTAAGTATTGCCTAAAACTAACTTTTTCCAATCAATTAAGTATTTCAGATTATTATAGCATTCCAAATCAGGGACGATTCTACCCAAATTCTTCACAGTCCTCTTAATCTCTTTATCAATTCTTTCGATAATAATTTTATTCGAATAATCGGGAAAAATCCCAATTTCAAACGCTTCCCCTATTAGAAAAATTCTCTTATTTTTACTTTTTCGAGTAAAACGCTCATTGGAAGAAAACCATAATTCGGCTCTTATTTGCACTCCTAATACATATATTTTTAGTGCTCCATATACTTGGTTGTAATTCCAGGGACCACCGTAGTTATTATCAAAATTTTTCTCAAACAGGAATTTTATATCTGGACTTAGAGTGTCCGTCACATTCAGTCTCTCATATTCCCGCATCAAATCAATCTCAAACCTCTTATAGAATTCTTCCTCTGAGATTCGATAAAGAAGTATTTCAAGGATGTATTTCTCTTGCATAAAAATTCACGGTGTTAATCAAGGTCGAATAATATTTTTTGCAAATTCTATTTCTGAACAGATTAAGGGTAGAAAAAATCTACCCTATTTTCATTGCGTGTTACACTCAATTGAACAGTATTTACAGCCATTAGATTGCGAATAATGTGTCTTTGCTTCACGAACCGCAGCATGACAACTTGAAAAAGTACCAAGAAAAATCCGATTTTCTTCTTTCGGGAGGAATGTGCAATTCTCATGATGAACTTCATGATCACCATTTGACTGTCTGTTTTTGTTCACATAGTAACGTTTCATTGTACCTCCTATGTTAGATTAACTACCCTGTTAGACAGAGTTCTATCTAATAATACCTCCACCGGCTTTTGGATATTTGTTACCGGTTAATTCTTTATTACTCTCAATTCCCTTTCGCTTATCTTGACTGCGATATCAGCCTTGAGGCTTGCCCGGATATCTTTCAGTTCCTCGACGGAGTATGTTTTATCGCCCGCAGTTATTTTACCGCCGTACAGCCCCGCGTATTTTAGCAGTTCTTCAATACTTTTGAGGCTATCATAAAGATCATCTAATTCTTTTGTGTCCATTTACAAATCTTGTTGCTGTTTTTTCTCTTTTTCCAATGCTCTATTCTTTTTGATTTGCTCAACTCTCAAATCGGTATATTTCACATAAACTTCATCATAATAATTCATATAAATGTGGATTTCGAGATTTCCCCATAGGAAGTAGCTATCGTGCATATCATTTATATCGTTTTCAATAAAAAAACGTTTTACCTCATTTTTTTTTTCTGAATTGTAACCATAAATATTATCATATATATCACGAACATCTATTAAAGTTAATTCACTCAAGAAAGCATCTTTATCAATTTTCAAAGCTAATTCAGACAACTTTTTTTCAAAGTAATCAAAATAAATATACGCTCTTTTTATTTTATTGCGTAATGAGAGTTCGTAATATACCCCCCTATTATCCTTTTTTAACTTACCGGCACGAATAAGCTTGTTAGTGTGTCGATTTACTTTTGCATCGGTCATATTGAAAGTATAATCCAATAATATGGTGTCTTTCACAACCCCGTTACTAAAACTAATTGTTTTATATTGGAGATATTTTTGGTATTCAGATAAATCACTATTCGAACTTTTACTTTGATAATCTGATAATGAGCTTAAAAAGAGCGCAAAAAGTGACACAAATAGTACACCGAAAAAAAAAATCAATGGTTCTTTCTTCATTTTACCCTCAATTATCTTTCCAGATACCTATTACCTTATATTTGGCTAAAACTTGTTGATGACTAACCATTTTCGGAGGAACATTAATATTTGTTGAGGTTAATAATATTCCCCCCTCAATTTGATTGTAAATCTTCACAGCATATTGAATTTTGCCGTTATGATCTTTCCACTTTACAGCGGCAACATCATTATTTCTTGGATTCGAGTTTGATAAGTCAATTATAACAAAATCACCTGGTTGAACTATTGGTGCAAGTGAATCTCCGTTGTTTTCGTCGATTTTAAGATATATATGATTATTACTATCAAACCTATATTCTTTTGTGTGTTCATCGAACACTTCATTAATCTCCGATATGCCCGCGGGGATCGTATTAGCAACTTTTAATTCAGCAACATAAATCCCATTTCCAGACTCATCTTTATTCTTGGTAGTCTCAATTGCCTCAATATACTCAAATGTAATATTTTCAGAATCACGATCATCTATTTTAATCCCCAGACCACTCTCAAATTTTCTTTTAGTGGCTTGCTGCGGATTTTTAATGAGCCCACTTTTTAACTTATAGATTTGCTCTCTCGAGGTACCGATTTGGTTCGCTAACTCTAAATCAGAGCATCTCTCCCCGAATAATCCATTTTCTATTTCAGATATAAATTCTGACCAATTCATTCTATATGTTGCTTTTTGTGTAAAAATATTACATAGCCAAGTTATTGTAAATCAATCTTTTGTGATTTTATGTTACTTTTTGTTACATAATTACTTGACAAATCTATAGCATAGTATTATCTTAGTAACAGTTATTAACATTATGCAACATATCTATGGCAAAAATAATAAGTATTGAAACGAGAAACTTGATAAAGCAAACAGAACAGCCGGTAAACAAACCGGAAGAAAGTAGCTTAACAAAAATCAATGATATCATTATCGCCTATCAGGATTTGTTGGACCAACCAGATTTTAATCCTGCAGATAATTTTGAGCTCCTGGCGGAAATCGAATTCGAGATGAGGAAATAATATGAACAAAAAGAAGCTCAAAGAAAATTCACTCGATACACAGGAAGTAAAAAATTATCTCGCAAAAGTCGCAATTGCAGAGAAGATTCGAAAAAAAGAAGCTGAATTGAACGAGTTAATAGCTGAAGCAACAAAGTTGGGATTAGTTGTATTTCCTATTTCAGACCCTGATATCGAGCCTGAAAAGTTTGTTGCACTCACTATCCATGAGAAAATTCTCTACTAAGTAATTCAATGAACATAGGAATAAAACAATGACACAGACAACACAGAACATGATTAAAATCGATGAATATACCTCTCGTCAGTATGGTGAAAGAGGAATTCAGGTTTCAGTCCCCTCAATCTTCATTAAGGATAATGAAATCAAAGCCGGTGATACCTTGGCTTTTTACCGCACCTTTCTCGAATCCGGCGTTGATGCATTAGTCATTATCCCGAAGAAAGATGTTGAAAAGATAAACCCGGCAGCTTAGAAATGCTGTGTGGTTTTCATACAAAAATTATAACGGATAAATAAATGTGTTACTTAAGACCACAAGATGAAATTAAGTCAATAATGCTCCGAAATGGAATCGGTTATCAGTGGGTTGCAGATATGTTAGGAACGTACTATCAGAAGATTCAATATTATGTCGAATCTTCAAAAGGAGATGATAACAAGCTTTATACTGATATTATGATTCTTTTCGAGAAACATGGCTTTTCAGCTTCATCCCAGAATAAATGTCAAAGTTTGATAGCGCTATCATTTAAAAGCAATGCCGTGATGGCTAACGAGATCAGACGCTTTAATAATGAAGTTGCGAATAACATTCAAGATGGTTCCTGGACACCCGATGAAAGACTGAAAATGAGAGTTCGCCTTGAGGACACAAAAAGTCTATTTATCCAAACCTTTGATGAACTTATAAAACTTACAGAGGATATAGAGCCATGACTGATTTTGTCAGTTCCGGTGAGATATACAAACTTCTAATTTCAATCCAACAGGATTTGAAGGTACTTCAGAGTAAGACCGATTTGATTGCTATTGAGAACAGCATCGAGGAGGTCAGTTTATACAGAGCCACCAGAATACTAAAGCGTGGTCATGAATTTATTAAAGCAGAAGTTAAAGCCGGAAGATTGAAAGCAAAAATTGAACCCACAAAAAAGGGCGAACTACGATACAGATTTAGAATTGCAGATATCAAAGAATATCAATGCATGAGGGATGATCCGCAAATAATGGTAAATGACGATCTACCTCAATTTTCATCAGCTGAAGAATTAGCAAGAAGTATTTTCCATAAAAAGGATAGGTAAAAAATGAATGACTTGATATTACTGGTTTTATTCGCCACTTGCTTCCTTATCGGTTTTGGACTTGGATTCTTCTTAAAGTGGTTTTTCTATTCCGAAAAAGAAGTTCAGTTATTCAAAAAACTGTATGTGGAGAAGAAAGACAACATACGGTTAGAAACTGAAAAAAGATGGCTAAGTGAAGAGTTACAGAAAAGTTTTACAAAATAAAAAAGCCCGATAGCGCGGGCTTTCAATTATTCACTAATAAACTGAGAGGTTCTTAATGAACAAGGACAAAGATAATAAAAGAATTGATAAAAAGCTACGAAAGATGGGTTATCCGGTTGATCCGGATTCCAAATCTGAAAAGCGAAAACACAGGAAAAGTATTTCGAGACAGAATACTTATCGAAGATTCGGAGGAAATTCAAGATGAACGGCAATGCAGCATTATTGGACTTAACCAAAACTCAAATCAATAGTAATGAAGCTCTCCAGACATTTGTAAATAGGGCTCGGGAACTTACTATTCCATTATTCCCTGAGACAGTTCAGTTCACTGATAGTGCTCTTAAATATGGAGCTGCCATCGTTACCGTTGATACTAATCTCGATAAATATGGAAACAATCAGGATATTTATAAAAATGAAACCGGTGGCTATTGTCTTCACCTTACCAAAATTAACGAAATTGCTCAACAGGCTGGTGTAATAGTAACAGATAGCCGAATACTTGAACGAAAAGTTGATGAACTTGGGAAAGTAGTTTTTATCGAATATCAGGTAAGAGGAAAACTCCGCTCTGTAGATGGTTCAGTCAAAGAGGATGTTGCCACAGGTAAATATGACTATTACAGAGATAGTGATAAATACACCTCAGAAAAACAAGTTAAAAGTCGC
>Ga0070729_10002237_pt1 | contig 25675 bp, 50 predicted proteins | sample tdDd472_FD_66725 | JGI IMG/M metagenome (GOLD analysis project Ga0070729, IMG submission 66725) | Marine sediment microbial communities from the Atlantic coast under amendment with organic carbon and nitrate - tdDd47.2 | ecosystem: Environmental > Aquatic > Marine > Coastal > Sediment | place... | reverse complement strand
CTCCGCCTTCGGTCGTTTGACACCGGTGGTGGCGCCTTTCTTAACCATGGCGTTGCCGTTGGCTGTTCGGACGTAAAACCGGACCTCGGTCTTTTTTTCGACCAAATGCCCGAAGCCGATATCCCTCAGCTCCTTTGCCTTCTCTCTCGAGATTTCTTCTAATTGACCGCTCATAGCACCTCCTTAATGGCTCTTCAGGTCGTTGAGTAACTTCTTGAGGACCTTCCGGTATTCGCGCCCATGGGGGTCCTCACCTATGTGCCCGTATTTAGCGCATATCACGAGGTGTGCTACCTCGTGAGGGATGACCTCGCTGTGAAGGAACTCCTTGTCCGTGTCCGGATTTAGGTAGACCTTCATTTTGGGCAGGCACTCTGCCGCACCGTGGTACAGGCTCGCCGGCATACTGGGCGGCATCTCATAGCTGAGCGCTGCCTCATGCTTCGCCAGACCGGCTACGTTCATGGTGAGCCGCATCCGGTTGACGTCATCACCGAGGGCGAACTTGGTAAACAGGACCAAGACGACCATCACGATAAGTAAGAGTGCTTTGTTCATGGGCTGATTATAACATCCAATGGCTGGACTGTCAACGTGAGGAGATGTGTGGCTCGTTGTAAAACTCGATGCCGGCAACCTCCGCCTCTCCCTTCTGGCTCTTCGCCACCTTGTTCAGAGCCAGCTTGTTCACGCGCTCTTCGGGCGGGCGCAGGAACTCCTCCGGCACCGCGTTGATATCGACGATGCGGTACTTCCAGTTGTCGACCTTGGAGACTTTGGCGCCTTGCGTGCCGGTAACCTGACCAGTCTTCTCGGGAGCCTTCGGCACCACCTGCTGGCGGACCGAGTCGGTCCGCTCGATTGACTCTTCAACCGCAGCCTGAGCCTCGAGCACCTCGTCTTCAGTCTCCGCCAGCTGCGCCAGACGTTCAGCTTCGATACGGGCTTCTTCAGCCTCGCGCTCTTCCTGCTCTTTCTTCAGGCGAGCCTGCTCGGCTTCACGAGCGATGCGCTCCTGCTCGCGGGTCCATTCCAGAAGCAGCTTGTCGCATGAGCCCTTGATGCGGTCCAGCTCGGCTAGCGGCTCCTTGAACTTGTCGTTCAGGCTGCGCTGAATCTGAAGGGCGGGGGCAACCATCTCCTTGCGCTCGTTGTCCAGCTCGCGCTTCCGGACTGAAATCTGCTGGCGGAACTCTCCGACGGCAGCAGCCTGTTCTTCGGTCTCAATGGTGCCGAGCTTCTCGACCTGAGACAGCAGCTCCTTTACTTCGGCAAGAATGGCTACAGCGTTCTTGCTCTGGGTGATTTCGGTGTAGATTGTTGCGGGTGCACTCATAGTAAATTCCTTAGTTCTTTGGCGCTTTTGCGCACTGGCTTAAATTCTCCTCCGGCAAGGTGGACCTCCAGAAAGCGGTTCACCTTGTCCATCAGTTCGGCTTCGTAGGTCCGGTCACGCTCGACCAGAACATCGAAGTAATTCTTTCCCTCGGGCTGCCTCGGGTCCCAGCTGGCGAACCAGCAGTTCTCGAGGTCGGGGACTATCATTGACCACATCACCTGTGGCTTGTGCTCTTCGGGCAGCTCGCCCCGCTCTAGCCACCCAACAAACTTCTCTTCGACGTAGGGGCACTTGACCTCCAGCGCCGAGACCATCCTGCCGTTCTGCCCGAGGATGGCGTCGGGCGACACGCCGGTGTAGTGGTGAAACACCAGCGCCTTGGCGTCGTGCCACCGCAGCATCTCGCTGGGCAGTGTGACGTACTCGGAGTGGCGCTCCCAGAATTGCCCTACGCATTGGGGCTCGTACTTCGCCCCATGCGCCAGACTGGGTATCGGCGTATTGACCGCACGGTCGTATGGGATGGGCTTGGCTTCATGCAGCTCTCGGCTCAGAGTGTTCCATGCCTTGTAGCCGCCCTTTGCAATAACCCCTATACGAGAGCCGGTGATTCGCCCCTCACGAGGCTGCAGCATTTTTGCGCTCCTTTACCTCGCCTAGACGAGTCATCAGCGAGCCCTGAGCGCCCTCTACAGCGTCTGCCGGCAGCTGCTTAATGCTGGCGTACCCGCGAGCCTCGGCGTACTTCTGGAGCCATTCTGTGGCTTCTGAGCCGCTCAGCCCACCCTCCGTCAGGGAGGCGTGCAGCGCGAGCTCCTGCTCTTCACTGATAACCACGTACTCTGGCGGAGGTGAGTCCGCCGGCTCGTCATCAAAGCTGACGGGGTCGAAGCGGTTTGCCACTTCCATGGCGTGAGCCATCAGCCCCTCGGGGTCCATGGGGAACTTCTTCCATGCGCGGCGGATAACGGACTTCGCCACCATCTCTGAGCGCCACGGTCCATTCCAGACGTAGCCACCCCCCTTCCTCTTGGCAGCCTGCTCGCAGGCGTTGACCTGCTTGGCGGTCATTATCTCTGTGTAGGTCGAGCCGTTGGTGAACTTGGCAACGCAGTATGCGTGCGTCAGCTTTGTGACGTCCCTGTCGTCAGGGTTGCGGGCTTCTTCATGCAGGATATGCTTGCCCTCAATGTCGGTCCAGACCCGAAACGTGGGGTCCTTGGGGACGACGTAGCCGGTCTGGACCAGAGCCACGGTACCGGCTTTATAGACCATGTGAAGCAGACCTCGGTAGCCTGCCTGAAACTGAGCCTCGAAGGTGCTGCCGTTCTTGTATGGCACCAGATAGGCGTAGCCCAAGGACGGACGCAGCGAAAGCCCCGAAAACGCAACGTCCAGCATAGCGTTCTTCAAGGACTGCTCTGTGCAGTTGGCGAGTTTTTCGTTCTTCCCGAGCATCTGCCCGAGAAACTGAAGCTCCGCCTTGAACTTCATGTCAGGCAGGGTTCGGTTGGCGGTGAAGCTCGAACGTAGGGACGGCGTGTTGACCGCCGTGATAACAGGGTGTTCCATTGGTTCCTCCTTAAATTTCGACCAGTATAGTCGAAAGGCTGGATGTTTGCAAGTGAAAGGTCCAACAGCTAGAATGCGTGGGTCTAACAAGGAGAACCTAATGTATCAGTATTCACACCGTCAGGCTGACTCGTTCGTCGGTCTGTTTCGCACACCACAGGAGGCGCTGCTCGCTGGTCGGGAGCAGTTTGGAGACGACGTCACTGTCTTCGTAGCCGTCACCCGACCGATGTCGTACAAGGACCTGCTGCCCAGCGCCGAAATTCTGCTGGCGGATATGTCCGAGAAGGCAGCCAGCATGGGCAATGACAACGCAACCATTGCTATCGACAGCCTGAACGCGCATCAGCGCAGCTCCATGATTAAGGCGCTGGAGCAGTCGATGCTGGACTGGGAGGTCCACCTGAAAAAGGAAGCGCGGCTGGATGGGAGGATGCCGGCGGCGGTTGTTAAATATGTAGAGGGAACCAGCGTGGGGAAGGAATGGGATGGACTTAGCAAAAGAAATAAATGAGCAGGACGCGGAGTACGTCAACGACTTCACCGCCTACGAGAGCTATGTCGAGTATCGGGCATGGATAGAGACCAGCGCCCACGGCTTTAAGGTGCAGCTCACCCTGCCCAGCAGAGAGCACCTGAAGGCGTTTGACGGCGTTATGACGCGCCGGAAGGGTAAGGCAGGGCATCGGTACCAGATTGTCGTCTCCGGCGACAAGGTGGACACCAAGCGCTTTGAGACGCAGTTCTGGGGGCGTGGCTGGTCGGAGCAAAAAGGCACGCACATCGCGCTGCACTTTGCCGGCAGCGACGTTATGTGGTGGAAGCAGCAGCGCACCAAAGACCAAGGAGAGGCAGAGGAGCGGGGCGACCGCTTCTACGTCATCCTGCTCGAGGTGGGCGATGATGAGCGCATCATTAACCAGCGCCACCTGAGAGAGGCGGAAGCCAGAGCCTACGCCGGCATGGAGCGTGGCGTGGCGCAGGAGGTCGCAGAGGCGTCCGGCAAGCCCCTCAAGGGCGGACCGAAGAGTCAGAATGCGGCTCGAATGTTGCGCGAGGACGACTTCCTTATGTGGTTGAACCACGCCAGCAGGTACCGCGAGTACGGACCGTTCTCAACCTATGCGGACGCGCACGAGCTCGTAATAACGACACTGCAGATGGATTCGTTTAAGCAGTTCGATGTGAACGAGTTTTTCTGGGGTCAATTCCAGCAGCTGTTCAAAGTGCCCTACATGGGGTGGCTCGGCACCGATGCCTAGCGCCGAGACTAAGAAGCACTGGGACAGGGTGGCGGGGTTGCAGTGCCTGCTCACAGAGCAGCCTGCTACCATCGCCCACTGTCACGGCGGCTCCATTATCGACGAGCTGGGCTACGAGTGGCAGCCCGCGCTTGCGCGAAAGCAGAACGACTGGCTCGTGATTCCCCTGTCGAAAGAGCTGCATCAGGGCGACTGGGGTCTCGACACAATGAAGGCGGGTCCTCGTGGCTGGGAGGCAGAGTTTTACCGCCAGACTATTTTGCTCGAGTGGGTCAGTCACCTGCTCGGTTACGATGTATTTGAGAGAGCAGGCTATGACCGTAAGTTTGAAACTCGTCGTCCCTACCAAGCCCCCCAAGAGCCTTAACTCATATCTCCGGATGCACTGGCGGTCGCGCCGGCGCTACGACAAGATGTGGTTGCAGGAGGTGTGGGTGGCGAAGCAGCAGGCTGGAGTGAGGGGCACCCCAGCGCTGGCGTTCACCAAGGCGCAGCTGCGCTTCACATCGTACTTCTCTGGTGGACCCATCAAGGATGAGGACAACTGGCAGGGCGGCTACAAGCCCGTGGTGGATGCGCTGGTGAAGCTCGACATCCTGCCGGACGATACCACCGAGGTCATTACGCAGAAAAGCCTTGAGCAAAAGCGCTGCAAGGCTGGTGATGAGAGGTTGGTTATTGAGGTGATAAAGGACGCCTAGGGCGGGACCGACGAGGGCTGTCGGCACGGACTAATCGCCCGCCCTAGGAGAATCTGGATACTACCAGTTAATCGGTCCGCCGTCCCAGATGCCGTTCGGCATTCCTGCTGAGACCAGTACGGCGTACAGCACCTCTCGCACCGCGGTGTCGGTCGAGCCGTAGGCTTTGTATTCTTTGAAGCTGTGCATGATGGCTTTGATTTTATCCTTCCAATGGGAGCGCCGGACCAGCTCGTTCTCGACCGACTTATTCATTTCGGCAGCGACGCCTTCCGAGCCGTCCATGTCGTAGAGCCCCCAGTCGAGCCGGTACAGCTCGATGCTGGCGTGGACCGAGCTGAAGTGGTTGTAAACCTGCACGTACTCAGACATATCGGGCTTCAGGTTTTTTAGTTCAGGCATATATCCTCCTTCTAGGCTGCCATTCCCAGCGCCTTCTTGCCGTCAGCAAGGGTGCCGTCAAAGTAAAGGTCGACCTCAATCATTGGCAGGGCGCCAGCCATCATGGTCAGGCTCTCGAGCTCCGGTACGCTGATGTAGCCGTACTCAGGGCACCCCATGCCGAGGTCCGCGATTCCGAACGCCTCTCCGGTGTCAGGGTTGTACTCTGATACGAACCATGTGCCGGCTCCGTAGGCGTTGAATAACTTAACTGCCGGCGCCTTCGCCGGCTTGGCGTCCATCTCGTAGAGATTGGGTAGCTTCTTCAGTGCGTCTTTAATCTTGCTCATTACTCCTCCTTAGTTGTCCCAGTTGGCGGTATCGACCTTCTCAAGGAAACCGGTGTAGACCGCGTAGTAAAGTTTCATTTCACCTTTCTTAAAGGCTTCCAGCTCTTCCTCGCTGGCTAAAAGCCCGCTTTCGTCTTCCATTCGGGCGATGTCGATTCGGCTTGGGTCGTCGCCGCAAGAGTCGATATCAATGGCATCATTGTCGACCAAGAAGTGGTCCATGATGCTGCTCTTCACCTCCTCCGGAGAGTCGCCGGTAAACTCGATGTTGTAGTCTGCGACCCGCCCAGTTTCCGGAAGGCAACCCTCTAGGTAGGAGTCCTCTTCGGAGAAGTAGCGCAGCCCATTAACACGATATTTCATATCACCTCCTATCCGTTTTTCATAATGTAGTCGTAGTCTGCGGTGCCTCGGGCGATGCCCATTTCGGCGCAGTAGGTCCGGCGGGCTTCCATGATGTCGGCTGCCTCTTCCTCAGAGAGCTTCCGCATCTTGCCGGTGCCGCGGCATGGCTTGCAGCTGACCCGAACTTTGTCGCCGGCTTCGCCGCGCAGCTCGCTGCCGTCGCCCTTGCAGTATTTGCAGATTACCCACTTGTCCATCAGGACACCTCGACGTACTTCATGGTGGTCGACAACACGTTGTCGTAGTCGCCGCTCATCGCTTCGTCGCTGTATTTCTCAATCTCTGCGGGGTCGACGCCACCCCGCTTCATTGCCTTGCGAACCCGACCGATGATGGAGAAGGCGTTGCCGCTCTCTCCGACCAGCTTCACATTGATGTCTGGATACTTAGCCATAAAACCTCCTTCGTTGAGTCAGCCCCATCGCTGACATGGTTAGTATAGGGGTTCAGCCACTGGATGTCAAGGGGCGGAGAGGTATTGATACCGGCTTAATCCGGTCCTTGCTTGGGGCTCGGAAGGTCGGGGCGTATGCCCATGCAACCATGTGCTCCATCGGCAGTGGGTCCCAGTAGTCCTCGAACCCGCGTATCAGGAAGACGCCCTCTCGGCAGTTGTAGTAGCCCGTGGTGCAGTAGGTGTCCTTGCCGCCGCTGTTCGTCGTCAGCAGTATTTGCAGCAGCGGGCTTCGCAGGTTGAGCCGCTCTGGGTCAACCGGCAGGGTTAGCGTGGGTGGTGTGGACGGGCAGTACCAGTCCAGCACCACCGGCTTCGGAGGAGTCTCCATCATGCCGCCACCTCCTCTGCTGGTGGCTCCAGATAGAAGACGTCCATCACCCGAGCCCTTGGTGAGTGCACCTTATCGAGTGGGCTGGGCATCCGGAAGTAGGTGTCGACGAACTCGCCGTTGCTCATCGCCCAGAAGTGGGTGGTGGTCCGCACCACGCACAGGGCGGTGCCGTCGTAGTGGTCCGCCAGCCAGCGCTTCAGCGTCGGTCCTTTGCCTCGCCGGTAACTTTCGGTGCCCTTCGACGAGAACCCGTTGCGAAGCAGTACGTGCAAGAGGTCGAACGAGTACATCCCTCGGATGGACGGCTTCCCCGTCACTGCTCTGGCTTCGGCTGCCGCCTCGCCGGTCGTCATGCCGGTGATGGCGGCTATCGCAGCTGGACCGCAGTAGCGGTTGTGCTTGCCGCCCGCCGGCTCCAGTGCATTGTGTAGTTTGTGTCCCATGGTTCCTCCTTTTAGCAGGTGGGCATTCCGCCCTTACAGTAGATGTCGCGCTCGACTGCATCGAGGACGCCTTCGGTCAGTTTGACCGAGCTGCCGCCACTGCCTTTCCATGGCGTCATCCAGACCGTGTACCAGTCGACCTCCTTGCCTTCCCACTCTCGGACCGAGAGCTCGACCTTGATGGCGCCACCCCAGCCTGCAGCGACAGCCGTAGCTCCGCTCGACTTGCCGCCGAGCCGCGATACTTCGCCGCGGCTGCCTTTAATGCTTGCGTAAAATCGTGCCACTATTCACCTCCTTTCTTTAGTAGTGTTACTGCCTTCTTGGCGCCGCCTACGGCGATGCCGCCTCGCGTTTTCGATGTCGATATAGTTGTTGCTCACTAGCTTCTCCTTTTGGCTGGTCCCATTACCAGCACAGTCATCTTACCAGTCCAGAGGCTGGACGTCAACTACTTTGGGTTGGCGTTGATAAAGGCTTTGCGGTAGCGCTCGTTGCGAGCCTCCGAGATTCCTTCCTTGCGGCGCCTCTTGAGGTTCCGCAGGAGGATTGCCTTGACGTCTGGCTTAAGCGGCTTTGACATAGCTGGGGTTCTCCTTGATGGCTGCCTTGTAGTCGTTGTAGTCGACAGTGGACGGGTTGTAGATTCGCATGGTCCCGCTTGCCGCAATCATTAGGGCGCCAACTATCGGCGCTCGCTTCCTGCCGAGGTCGGACTCTTCGTAGTACATCGGTTCGCTGCGGTTCAGCTTGTAGACGAGTGCTCCGTCCTTCAGCTCCGTAGCAAAGAAGGCTCCGTTAGGGTTAATTCCGGCTCGGTCCCAAGCTCGTTTCGTTGGCAGGTACTTCCGAGCCATGATGCGCCGGTTGACCTTCTCGTTCTCCTCACCACGAAACCCGTAGGGCGACAGTGGCTTGAAGACGAACTCAGCGAGGTGGATGTCAACAGTGTCGGCGCTCAGCCCGACATTAACGGTCGTGGGCTTGGCTAGTAGCTTGTAAAGGTAGTCCACGCTACGCCTCCTTCGGTAATTCGTAGACGCCCAGTCGACCGTAGGGCAGGTTGTCTGCGACCTTCTTCTTGAAGGCTTCCTCCGCCTCTGCTCGCTCAGCCTCGCCGTTCGAGCCCTCGCTCACTGGGAAGTATTTGCCCCAGAACAGGCTGCCTTCGGCGTTAAAGCTCCAGACCACAAACTTGCCGTCCAGCTTCGCCAGCACAACACCGCCGGCATAGTCCGCCGGAATGTCGAAGATGGCGAGAACCAGTCCGTTCTCTTTCAGATAGTTAAGACGCAATTCCAACTCCTCCTTTCTTGTCGTTAATGATGCGAAGCCTCAGCTCTTCCTTCAGCTTCTCGATGGTTTCTGCAGCCCTCATGGCTCTCTTGCGGTTGTTCTCGAGCCTCCACTCATTCGAGTTAATCACGCCCAGAGGGTCTATTCCGATATCCTTCACGATTCCTCCTCTTCGCTATCGCCGGCGACATTGTCAGGGATGCCGGCATCTTCGGCGTCCGCGGGGCGAATCCCAACCCGCTCCCACATAAGATATTCGCTCATAGACATTGGGGTCATGGTGTCTCCTCCTAGTAAGGCGCTATCGAAGCGCCGTCGTGAATAACAGGCTCGCCGTCGACTTCAGCGAGCGCCACTGAGAGCAGTCCCATTTTTGTCAGTGGGACAGACAGCTCGTGCATGGCTTTCTTCTTGGCTTCGTAGAGTGAGGGGGCGTAAATCTCAGCCTTCTTCCCTCCGTAGTGCGCGATGTATCCGTTCATGCTAAGGACCCCGCGGCGTCGGCAAGCAGTGCCGAGTTGTATGAAAGCGACGATTCGTCCAGCTCAAGGTAGAGAGAAGCGAGAACCGACGCGATGATTAGAGCTGAAAGCAAACCAGCCATATCAACCTCCTTTTCCAGTGCGGGTCCCATTACCCACAACCCAGAGTATAAGGGTTCAGCCACTGGATGTCAAGTCTCTGAAAGTCAATAACCATCGGGCACACGCGACCAACCGCAGCATCAGCGGTGGTGCTCCCTAGTGTCGTATACAGTAGCGACTGCTGTCCCTCTTCGGCTAGAGACTCCCGAGGGGGGCATGGCGGATGTCGACTCCGGTCTCTGCGCCTGTTTATTACGCAGCCTCTGCCCCGAACTGGGACCGAGAAAAGTGTTTGAATCGAAGGCGGATTATGGGATAATGGAACCCTAAACCCGAGGTCGGTCTGCAAACTTTCGCTCGGTCGAAGCCCGCTTTCACAGCGGGCTTTGTCTTTTCAGGATAGCGGCTTCCTGCTGCGCTGTCACCTTCAACCCAACTTTAACCTTACACATTAAAGCCGGCTTCAAGGTTGCGGCTATTGACATCCAAGGGCTGGACTGGTATCATCGCTGTGCACTGGGAATGGGCTCAGTGACACAGGAGGGTTCCACGTGAAACCAATCGAACTGTACAGCCGGCTTGAGAAGCACGACTGGTGGTATCACATGAGTGACGACCACCGGCACTACAAAGCCGGCGAGGCGGACAGCGAGGAGCTGCGAGCCGCATCCGAAGAAAGCCCCGAGAACAAGGCAGTGTATGACGACTACATCGCCTACAAGAGCGGGAAGGGACCCAAACCAAAACCACCAGAAGGAGGATAAATGTCAGAAAACAAGGCAAAAATTATCGTGGTCGGACCCCACGTATACGGGTACGGAGATACCCTGAAGGAGGCGAAGGCTAACGCCAAGAAAGAGCTGGGCAAGGTGTCTGGCAAAAAGGCTGTGTTCAAGGGCTATGTGACTGACCCGAGCGGCTACGTTGACCACTTCGGTTACATCTTGGCTGACGAATTTCTTTACGAACTAGGAGAGGTGTAATGCCAGAAGCAAAGGCATGGGATGGCTATGACTCGATAGCCGAGTTTTTCAAGGTAGAGCTGGAGGACAGCCTGTCAGACATCGCCAGCCACGGCGCGGATGGAGGTTATCCGTACATCACCTACTACAGCGACACTGTCGCTCTGTACGACAAGTACGAGGTCGAGATAATGGGGGCGCTGTCGGAGGAGGCGGAGTCGCTGGGGTACGAGAACACCAGCGCCATGATAGCCGGATTCAACCGAGCCGATGACGCCGACACCCCAACCGGTCGCAAGAACCTGCTGGTCTGGTACATGGCGGAGAAGGTGGCGCTCGAGGTGGAGGATGCGTAACTGGCGCAGCTGCCATCACGTAGCCGAGAACGACGGGCATTGCCACTACTGCGGGATGCCTGTCGACCTCGACAACTGGGCTGCCGAGAACGGTCTCTGGGACGAGCCTCATAGGGCGGCTCGGGAGTTCGACAAGGCGGTGGACGAGTACAAAGAACGCCATTCTTGACATCCAGCAGTTGGACTGTTATACTGTGTTTGTCGGGAATGGGACCGACGAAACAAAGGAGGTGATGTGAGTATCTACGACGAGGACCTGATTGTTTCTGGCTACAAAAGCCTGAGAATCAACAAGGAGTCTCTCGATATGTTGTTGAATAGCAAGTCGATAGCGGAGCTTCCAGAGGGAGCATACGCGCCAGTCAGGATGGACTTGAGGCTGGCTCGGGACCGAGTCGACGTAGCGATGAAGACTGTTGAGCGATATTTCCCAAACATCAAAGAGAAGGCGTATGAACGGTCCTGATTTCATTATTAACCCCGCGGGCATGAGTCTTGTGATTCTGGTTCCGTGGAGTGACAAAGCGAAGGCGTGGGCGAAGGAGAACATTGATATCCCCGACTACGCCAGCGAGAGGTCCATCCCAGTAGAGCCGCGATACATCGGCGCCATTGTGGATGGTATTAAGAACGACGGGATGACCGTCAGCTAGAGGAGGTTGTTATGACTGAAGCAGCATACGAAGTTTTAGACATGGGTGGTGGCGAGCTTTACGAGGCGCTGTCGCCGGAGAAGAAAGCGGTAGCCGACAGTATGGGCTACTGTAAGATGTTCGCAGAGGCGCCAGCTGACGCGGACGAGGCATTCACGGTCTTCGAGAAGTACGCGAAGGCGGATGGGGAGGGCTCCGCAGCCTACTCATCGGTCGGACTGATGATGTACCTGAATCGAAGCATCGCAATCATCGCCGCCGAGGTGAGCATCGACGAAAAGGAGGAGAAGTAAAATCAAGCTAGCATCGGACCGCTGCCCGCACATAATCTGTGAGTGCGGAAACAAACTGTACCTCGGTCGGATAAATCCCGACGCGATGGTAGGCAGGGTCTTCGAGTGCTCACGATGCGGCGAAAGGATAGGCGTGAACGGCGGACCGCCGCCGCCAGAAGAGCTTCTTCTGGGACCGGTCCCCGACGAAAACATATTGCACTAACAAGCGCCCACACCGCGCTCCTTGCGGTGGTGAGCGGGGGCATCATCGCGGCGGAACTCCGCCCGAAATAGCCCAAGCAGTGTTGCTACTACCGGTGCGGTCGCAGGGGCTTTTAGGATTACTTCTACCCTGCGCGGGCGACGTCATACAACCGGTAAAGTGCTGCAACCCCCGCACTAATTCTACTAAGGAGGAACCATGAACCATGATTACAAGAGCTTGGTCACCCCAGCTGTGATGCTGGCGACCACGATGCACGAGGGCGATGAGGACAAGATGGGGCGACCCTACATCCTGCATCCGCTGAGCGTGATGAACCGCGTTAAGGCGCGGAACGAATACGACTACGTCGGCATGATTGTCGCGGTCCTTCACGACACGGTGGAGGACACTCCCTTGACGCTGGCGGAGGTTATGAACGCCTACGGGGTTGAGGTCGCGGAGGCAGTCGACGCCATCAGTAAGCGCAACCACGAGACCCACAGTGAGTACATCAGCCGAGTGCTCGAGAACCCGATTGCGGTGCGAGTGAAGCTGGCGGATGTGGAGGACAACATGGGTCGGGATGGCGCACCGCCGAGCCTGATGAAGCGCTACGAGAAGCTGCACCCAGTGCTGCTTGCTCGCTACTCAGCGAACGCTGGTTGACATCCAGCCACTGAACTGATACAATGTGTTTTGTCGGTAATGGGACCGACTAATTAAGGAGGCACTATGCCAGTAGTATTCAACAGCGGTAAGGGCGACAGCGCTCCGGCATACGTCGGTGCGGTCCTCGAGACCCGCGAACGCAACTACTACGATGACTCCGACTTTTACGCCATTGTGTGGGACGACGAGGAGGGGAAACTCACCAACGTCGAGTATGCCACCACACGCTTCTGGAGCGACGGCAGCGCAACGGTCGACGCGACCGATGAGGTCAAAGCCAAGGCAGAGAAGTGGGCGGCAGAAGCGATGTTCGAGCCAGTGAAGTCATACTTCCGGAACGAGGCGTCGCGGATTGTCAAAGGCAGTCGGGTCAAAGTAGTCAAGGGACGCAAGGCGCCGGTCGGCACCGAAGGCGTCGTGTTCTATATGTCCGAGAAGAAGTACGGCTACCATAAGACCGTAGTCAGCATCGGAATTTCACCCAGCGGCAAGGCGGTAGACGGCAAGTATCCGGATGCGGTCTGGACCTATCGCAGCAACGTCGAGCTTGTCGACGGCGAGGTCGAGTCGCGGATGAAGAGCGACGAAGAGATTCGAGAGCTGCTTTCTGACGGAAAGTCATACAACCGCTGGAAGAACTACCGAGCCAGCAGCTCTGGTTTGATTTATTTAGGGTAAGGAGGGCGATATGCCATACATAGGAAAGCACCCTGATGAGGGGAAGAACTGGATTGTAGCCTTTGTGTCTCCAGACCCGAACGGTCGGGTGGAGGCGCTGAAGCGCTACAAGCACAAAGGCACCGCAGAACGGCACTGCCCGCCGGTCCATGACCGGTACGGGTACAAGGTCTGCGACTATACGAAGAAGCATTGTCGCGTGATGTCGCTGGAAGAGTACGTGAAGCTCGCCAGCGAAGAGGTGGTGGTACGCAGCCTGATGAGCGGCGGTCCGGTGAAGATTAGCCGGTCCGAAGTCGGTGGTTGCTGCGACCCGAGCACCGAAACTTACTGGAGTATGTAGCGGTGAACGACGAGCAATTCGACTTCCTGTGGGCGCAGTACCCGAAGCGACAGGGAAACCTGAAGGGGAAGAGCCGCAAGCTGATTGAGCGGCACATCCAGAAGGGTCACGCGACCTACGAGGAAATCCTCGCCGGCACCATCGCCTACGCGAGGCACATTGAAAGAGAATCACAGCGCCCCAAATGGCGGCGCTGTTTTATTAAGCAGGCGCAGACCTTCTTTGGACCGTCCCAGCACTGGGAGGGGTACGAGGATGAGCCTGACCCAGAGCCACAGAGAGAGTCGGCTGCCGACCGAATCCGCCGAAAGGCGCAGGAGGGCGGCAGCGTGATTGATGTGAGCCCAGACAACCGGAGGCTGCTGTGAGTGCTGAAGACGTCATCGAGTTGATAGCGATTGTCGCACCCACCATGGGGTTTCTGGTGGGGCTGGCGGTCGGAGCAATGGTGGGCGGTTATCGTAACGCCAAGCTGCGCAGGGAGCTGCAGGAAGCGCGAACGTATGTCGACCATATCCATGGTATTGAGCATATGTATAACGAGCTGGAGTGGCACCTGAAGACGATATATGCCAGCTACCGGAAGACGGGGCAGCTGGAGAAGGTCGACCACTTGATTATGAAAATACCGGAGGTGCTGGATGACGCCGGTTGATGTGTGGGTCCGCATGGCGGAGATGTACGGAGAGCGGTGGACGTCTCTGATGGGCGATGTGCCCAACGAGATGTGGACCGCGGCTATCGTGTCGATGAAGCCGTATCAGGCGCAGCACGCCTTTAAGCTACTGATTGAGGAGGGCGGGGAGCACCCGCCGTCGCTGCCGAAGTTCGTGAGGTTCGCTAAGGCAGCGGACCCGAGCAGCTACGAGCCGGCGAAGCTGACCGACCCGACAGAGAATCAGTCGATTCACCAGCGGTACGCCAACCGGAGAATCTTTGACATCATCTGCAAGCAGAAAGGGCTCGAGCAGCAGCTGCTCGACAAAGTGGTGGCGGAGGCGACCGCGATTGCTCGGGAGGCAGAGCAGAAAGAGGCGGACGGTGTTGAATACAAGCAGGTTGTTCGGGAGTTTGCTACAGCTTTTGATGAGAGGGTGTATCCTCTGCTATAGTTAGATTATCCAGTCGGTGGACACACGACCCCACACCCATTTCAAGGTCGCTGTTCCCTCAACACCCCCATGCACCGACTGGTAGAAGGGGTGGACCTACCTCCTTGGTCCACCCCTTCGACCTATTAGGAGGACAGGATGTCGCAGCCAAGGCTCAGGGAGCTGATTGCACAACAGAAAGGGCAGCAGGTGGTGAAGAGTGCCCCGCAGCCCAAGGCGCTGGAGAAGGCGAAGACCGCCAAGGCGGTGGCGAAAGCCAAGAAGGATGACCAGCGCCGCCGCCGATTCGCTCTGCTCTGGTTGCGCAACGACTGCAACGCGGCGGCTGCGTACAGGGAGATGAGTCCCAAAGTCACCGCGAAGACAGCCGCAGTCGAGGGCTGCAAGATTCTAAACCACCCAGACACCCAGCGGTACGTGTCCGCGCTCACGAAGCAGCTGCACGACGACCAGAAGCTGGAAGCAGACTTCATCATTGGCAAGTGGATTCAACACGCCAACGCCAACGTCATGGACTACCTCGATTACGACGAGGAAACAAAGTCCCTCAAGCTCAAGAACCTCAGCCAGCTGCCAGTAGGGATGCAGCAGAATCTGCGCAAGCTGAAGATAAAGCGCACCGTGGTGGTTGGCGACGAGGGCGAGGAGGCAGCCATCAACGAGGACGTTCAGTTCGAGCTGGTCGACCCGCAGAAGGCGGTCGACAGTATGGCGCGGGCGGCTCATATGCTGACCGACAAGGTCGAGGTAACCCACAGGTTTGATGCTGCCGACATGGTTGAGAAGGGCGTGGCTCGCATGAGGGAGCTGGGCAGGCTGGAGGGCGGCAACCTGTACGACGAGGAAGGCAATCTCATAGAGGAGGGGGCGTAATGGTTTCGGCTTGCACTGATGCAGTAATTGGACTAAGGTCTGGTTCAATGAGTGGACAGACACACAAGCCGATGTACCGCAAATATGTCATAGCTGGCAACTACGACCAGTACCGCAGATGGATGCGTGAGCAGAATGCGCATCCAGATGCTGCTGTGTACGTGCGTAGTCCCGTTGACCTGTTCGGGCTGGACCCAGCCGGCGGTGAAATCGAGCTCGTAGGTGAGTATTGGAAGAGCGAGGCATACGACAGCGTGGCACTAGCCCGCTTTCAGTCGCACCCTCGCGCCATGACCGGATAGGGGGCTATCGTCCGAGCCGGCGAGTTCCCTGCGCGGGGCTCGCCGGAGCCCCCGCTTTAACCCCTTGAGTTGACCCAGAAATCGTGCCAGTCTCTGCGGATGGCTCACAGGGCGTTCGAGTACGTGCAGGTAATTTGCTTCTGGTACGCCCTGTGGGAGGTCACACAGATACTCTTCTAGGGAAAGACAGATGACCACACGAGCAGTACCAGCGAGAAACGCCACCATGGAGTGGACCAATCTCACCTCATCCTACGCGCAGACCAACACCCAGTCGGTGCGTGAGTTCAACAAAACCAGACGCCCCATCGCCCTGTACATCAGCGGGCTGGACGCGGGGCAGACCCTTCAGGCAGTTGGCAGAGTCGCCGGCTCCAGCGACGCACTGGAAGACATCAATGGCATGGCTTACACCGCCGATGGTGTTTATTCGGTTGACCTTGCGGACGGTCTGGAGATTGACTGGAGCGTAAGCGGCTCTGGCACCATCGAAACCGTTAAGCTGATTCGGTAATGTCCTTCGCGGTAAAGACCAGTCTGAGACCCTCTGGGAGTTTCTCTCAGGGGTTTGGTCATGTCCGTCGGACCAACCGCGGCGGGAATCAGAACCCCCTGACCAAGCTGCCCTATGAGCTGGTGGATGATGCGAACGTGGCGAACTGGACACGAGACAACGGGTTCTGGTTAGAGGATAGCTCCGCCCGCCTCTTCGGCAGCGGCGGCATGATTTATTACTACGACGGCGGTACGTCCACGATTACGCGGGACTTCGGCACGCCGTTCGCCATCCCCGACACCACAAAGCCCCTGACCTTCTGGATGCAGTTTGGCGCATGGGCGGGTCTGGGCAGTCGCTCGCTGACCATTACGGTCTATGGCAACAGTGGCGACTACAACGAAAGCAGCTCTTTTACCCTGACCATCAGCGAGTTCTCCAAGGAGGACGGCTGGTGCCCGATTCGACTGCTGCCGTCATGGCTTGAAGACGCCAGCTATGGTGCAGATGGGTTCTGTCCTGTTCGCGGTGAGGGCTGGGTCGCCGGCTCCAGCGGGCACTGGGACCCGTCAGACGGTATTGTGCGCATCACCCTGTCAGGCGATGTGTGGACCCTGAGTCGGTCGTGGAAGTTCGGTGGCATTACCTATGGTGGCGGTATTTCGCCGGTGCCGGTAGCCCTGATGTTCGATGACGGGTACGACGGCGTTTACGCATACAGCCACGACAACAGCGACGGGTTGGGCTCGCTCACTTCCTTTGAGCGCATGAAGCATCACGGCATTCCGGCGAGCGTGCCGGTGATTCGTGAGAAGATTGATACGCCCGCGTATCTGGACTCTGAGCATACCACCGAGATGTATGCCGCCGGCTGGGACCTCTGCGTGCATGGCAGCGCAACTCAGGAGGACGCGAACTTTGTTAATGCCAGCAATGGCATGAGCTGGGACCTAGATGAGGGCGATGCGGAGGACGGCATTCTCTACAACAGGCGATATATGTCGGAGACGCTGAACCTGAACAGGGCTATTGATTATTACGTGTTTCCAGCGAACAGAATCAAGCCCAACCAGACCTACCACGACGCGCTGAAACCGCTGATGCAGGCGGAGGGCTTTAAGCTGCGTCGAACCAGCTACCCGCAGTTTGGCGTGTTCGACCCCAGTGTGTACAGCACCTTCAACCCCGAGCACATCGAGGGGTATGGCATCGAGGGCTCTGCGTCGCCGGCGGACCGTCTTTCACAGCTGCTCGACAATGCGCTGGGGCACACCATTGTAAACAGCGGTGCACCGCAGCTGCTGTATATGCACCAGATTCTGGACGCGACCAATCCAGACACTACGAACAGGACCTTTCTTGGGACAACCTCGTTCCACAAGGACGACATGGCGGACTTCATCGAGAAGCTCGCGGAGCTTCAGAACAATGGAGACATCATCTGCCTCAACATCTCTGACTGGTATGCTTACGTGACAGAGCTGTACAACGGCGGGTAAAAGGAGAGCAAGATGCAAGGACAACCAACCTACACATTAAGCCGAAAGGGGCAGGTTCCTGACCCGAGCTACAACGTGATTCCGGAGCGAACGGTCTTCGTCCGCTCCGGCGGTGATGACAATGCCGACGGGCGTTCGCCGGAGACTGCGGTGAAGACGCTCGAGAAGGCAATCGAGCTTGTCGGGGTATATTTTGAGGCTGGCGATAGCCAGACCCTCAATCGCATTGTGGTGACCGATGCCGTCGACTTCGGTGGTGAGCAGGGGCTGCAGCTGCCGAATTACACATGGCTGTTTGCGCCCTACAGTCGGTTGCGCAACCTTACGCTGGGCGGTGGCTGCATCGTTGATGTTCACCTTGTTCTGAACGACTCGACAGGCAACGGCATCACCATCTCGGGGTCTGCACCAACTTCGTCAACGAACGTGATTCGCGCAAACCGTATTGAGGCAAGCTCCAGCGGTCCGGCTATTTATCACACGCAGGTTAATCACCTTATCGTGGAAACCCCGATGGCGATTAAATCCGGTGGTAGCGGCAGCCTGTTTGGCGGGTCAACCGCCACAGACGATGGCAACCTGACGCTGGATATCGGCGTGTTGATGGGCGCGGTAATTACCACAGCCCACGACCTGATTACCTTCGAGGGAAGCGCTGGCGACCTGTCGGTTCGGGTGGGTCGCGTGGTGCAGGTGAACTCTGGCGCCACTACGTTTATTAACAACGACAGCTCCGCCACCGTGAACGCGATGGTGGGCTTTATCGACGTCACAACCATTGACGACAACGCCGCTGGCGCGACGACCAACATCCTGAAGGTGGGCGAGGGCTCGGTGCGCAGTAACACCGCCGGCGCTGGCGCAGGAACATCAAACATCACGAGCGTGATGCCGTAACGGAGTAGCCAATGGCTCAGGCAGCCTCGGACCTCTCACCGGACGAGGAGGTTGAACGAGACCTTGGTAAGAAGATGCTGGACTTTTACGCGGACCCCTTGGGGTTCGTGTTGTTCGTGTTTCCGTGGGGAGAGAAGGGCACGCCCCTAGCCGCGTTCGACGGTCCAGACGACTGGCAGCGCGACTTCCTCCATAAGCTGGGGCAACTAATCAGGGCGGGGTTTCCCGCCGAGCAAGCCATCAGGATGGCGGTGACGTCGGGTCACGGTGTCGGCAAGACGGCGCTGGTGGCATGGCTCATCATCTGGTTCATGGCTACCCGACCGAATCCGCAGGTGGTAGTGACCGCCAATACCCAGAACCAGCTGACCACCAAAACGTGGCGAGAGCTGGCGAAGTGGAACGACGTCTGCCTTATCGGGCACTGGTTCCAGCACACAGCAACACAGCTGAAGCGCAAGGGCAGGGAGGCGACATGGTTCGCTACCGCGGTGCCATGGTCTGCCAGCAACTCATCAGCGTTCGCCGGTACTCACGAGGCGCACGTACTGGTCATCATGGATGAGGCGTCAGAGATTGACTCCATTATCTGGGAGGTGACCGAGGGCGCCATGACGACAGCCGGCGCGATGTGGTTCGCCTTTGGTAACCCGACCGATAACTCCACTCGCTTCCGCCAATGCTGGACGAAGTTCCGCCGGCGCTGGGTCACCTATCAGGTGGACAGCCGCAACGCCAAGATGGCGGACCAGAACCAGATTGCCGAGTGGATTGAGGATTACGGTATCGACTCGGACTTCGTGAAGGTTCGTGTTCGCGGCGAGTTCCCATCGACCGGCGCCAAGCAGCTCATCAGTATCTACGACGTCGAAAAGGCGGAGGACCGCGGCGACCCGAAGAGCGAGCGCTACGCCGACCCGCGGAAGCTGCCTGTGTCCTTGCCGAAGATTATGGGTATCGACATCGGCTCGTATGGCACCGCCGAGAACGTCATTGTGCGCCGGCAGGGTAACGTCATGTTCCCCGACATCATTCGGTTCCGAGAGGGCAATCACACCTCGATTGCTGGCAGGATTGCGGAAGCCATCAACAAATTTACCCCAGACATCGTGTTCGTTGACGCCAACGGTCACGGGCATGGCGTGTATCTGCTGCTGGTACAGCTGGGCTACGACAATGTGGTCCCTGTGTATGCCGGCGAGCGCCTGAGCAATAAGGGCTGGGATGGCAAGATTTTCTATAACCAGCGCATCCTGATGTGGTACAGGATGAAGCGCTGGATAGAGGGGCACGGCGCTATTCCGAGCGACAACCCGCTGAAGGAGGACCTTATTGCGCCACAGTACGAGTACGACATCGCCATGCGCATGAGGCTGGAGCGCAAGGAGGATATGGAGAAGCGTGGCGTGGCATCACCGGACACCGGCGACGCGCTGGCTATGACCTTCGCAGAGGAGGTTCCGTCCAAAACCAGCATGGGCTCTAGCTATTCAGACCCTGATGCGTTCGAGCCCGAGTACGAATAACCAAGTACAGCCCTTGTATTGTCCAGTGACTGCACTTATTCTAGGCGCCCATGAAAGTAAAAGACCAAAACAACAAGCAATTCCTGAAGCTGCTGAAGACCCGCCGCTTCAAGGAGCTGCTTGCCTCACAGGAGCGAAAGGCGGAGGTCCCATTCATTCAGGATATTACCGGCTATTCGCGTACATACATCTTTGCGTGGAAGGCGGACCCCGAGTCTGTCAGCTACCTGCCCATGCCTGATTCAGCTTTGCGGCTGTTCAAACTGGAGCTCGGCTTTGCTGAGCCCCGCTATCCGGCGGAGGGCTAGGCGTGTCGTGGTTAATCTTCTTCGCAGGCGCCACTACGGGCGTCCTGCTGGTCCTAGGGCTGGGTTTCGTGGCGACAGTGCTAGGCTGGTTCGGGCTGCAGCCAGACGGCTTTGTAGGCGCAACCAGAGAGCCTAGCACGCTGTTCACTTATGGTTCGGCGCAGGCGCTAGTGAACAAGCGAGGGCTTGACGGCGCGTACCACATCAGTGTGGCGCTGTGTACGGGCGGCTACGAGCCCGCCTTTGACCTTGATATGACGATGAGCGACGTTCCGGCTCTGTATCAGGTGGGGCGGAATCCGCTGGGCGTGTTTCAGTTTGTCGATGGAGTGCTTGCCGCAGGCTTGTCGGTGCAGATACCTGACATCCCGAGAGCCCGCGAGACGAAGCACGTTGTGCTGTTTGACGCCATGGACGGCGTCCTTTTAGCGGCGGCGGAGGTCGACCTTGAGGACAAGCCGTTGCCGGCAATCGTCCGGTGGAACGAGGGGCTGATGCGGGTCACGCTGAAAGCCAGACAGGTGGAGGAAGCGCATTGAGCAGGTCGTATGTAGGCGGGAAGGGTGACGAGCCCAGACAGGTGAACAGGGACCAGTACGAGCGTGGACACATCAATGCGTTCGCCAAGCCGGAAGAAGGCTACGTGATGCTGAAGCACACGAAGTGCGGCGGCAAGGCGTTTCAGTACAAGGAGAGCGAGTACGTGGCGGGTGCGGTGATTAAGTCAGAGCACGCGCTGACGGTCGAGGGCAGAGAGGTCTGCTTTGCGGCGCCAGCGGAATGCTGGTACTGCGGCGAGAACATTAACTTCGAGAAGGTGGGCGAGCAGCTCGACCCGCCACCGAGAGATAGCGATGAATAGACGAATGTTTTTGATGGGTGCCGGCGCGGCGCTTGTGACCCCGCTGATTCCGAAGTTAGCGTCCGACAGCGAGCTGACACTGGAACACATCCAGAGCATTAAGGCTGCGCTCGATGGCGCAGACGTCGGACTGGACTCCTACTACGGGTTTACGCAGTACATCCAGACGACCAGTGGCGCGAAGATAGTGCGCCAGACCGCCGTTCACACCGACGCCTCCGGCAAGGTGATTGAGAAGCGTCAGTGGGAGCGCGAAGATTATTTTGAATTATTAAGTCCAAAGGCTTGACTTCCAGCCACTGGACAGTATAATGCTCCTTAATCGCTGCTTCGGCAGCGACATTCGTCTCAGACGAAGCGGTGAACCCAACGGGCTTCGGCTCACGCGGGAACAGCAAAACTGATGAGACAGACGCGGCATGGCGTGGATAGCCGGTAGTGATATCGGTCAAAGGGATACGGGCATACACGTACCCGCCACCAAGGTGGTCAGACCATGCAAGCCTCGCTCAGCGTGCTTACAGGGCACGGGGTTCGTAAAAGGCGGACCGGACCGGCGAAGCTGCTGCATTGAAAAGGATGAAGGTGGGTAACTCTGGCTGGATTCCGATGGCGTGAGAAGCCATAGGTGCGCTCAAAAGCAGCGAACTGGCGATGAGTAAGGGGTAGGACTGGAGGTTCAAGGTTGATAGCCGAGGGCGCCAGACCAGTTGCAAATGCGGAATGCGGGTAACGCCGTGAGTCGCCAGAACCGTGAGTAGCCGTCAGGTGAAAACAGACGTCGGGTGTTATTTTGCTGGGGCAACCCAGTGAAGGCACAGGCAGGCGCTCGTCGTAGATATGCTTAGCTTAGTAGCTCAGTTGGTAGAGCTCTTGCCTTGAAAGCAAGCAGTCGGTGGTTCGAGTCCACCCTTAGCGACGAACTATTAATTCGTTAATGCGAAAATGGAAAGACGCCTGTCGGTGCCAGAGCAAAAGCGGCATAACGGTCAGCCTACGGGTAATGACCTACCAGACGACCTCCAAGGTCCGACGGGATTGAGGGGAGCCCAAATACTCGGCGTTAGCTGCGCAGGGTAAGAGGACGAACTTCGAGATGCTCGGTAGAACAGGGCTATCGCCAGCGCTGTAAAAGAAATTGGCTGTCGTGGAGTACGGACCCTGCCTTGGCGGGGTGGACACGAGATTAACCGAAAGGGTACGGTCTCAAAGGCGGCTCCAGTGTTGGGTGTAGTCTCAGCCCTTCCACACCTTTACGATTGTTTAGAAAGACCCCGCGAAGCAACTGCACCGTCGTAGGTGTAGGCAAAAGCGCCCAGACGCACCCAGAAGCCCTTCGGGGCGAAATGCTGGCTCTGTTATGGTCTAAGAGTTCTGGGGTACGACCGCGAGTAGCGTTAAGTAGCGGGTTCTCTCTAAGCGATTGCATCGGTTTGGGGTTACTGCCGGCGCCTTTTGAAGAGCTCACGAGCAGGCGTCAGTGACAAGAAGCAGGGCGCAGTCGGTTCGCTACCGGCATTTAAGCGAACAAAGCGGTCTCGGTGGTCTCCTGCTGCCACAAACCCTGATTCAGTTAATGGCACGCTGCGGTGTGGAACGCAGACACACAGCGGCACCTTGCGAGCATGGTGACCGTGGCGGAAAGGGCATAGGGGTGCTGACGAGCATCGGAGAGCTATAACCGCAGCAGAGGGTAGCGTCCTGCCGGCGTGCCGCCAAAAAATTCCAGTAACTTTCAAAAAGTGAAAGGTACGGGTACTTTTTGAGGGCGTTAAGCCCTTGAGTTAAGGGGTGTTTCGTGTAGTGTTTGGGAACTGCAAAGGAGAGCGAAATGAAGACCACTGATGTTATTAAAACCGCCGACCCTGTAGACCCGCTGGCAGTAATCGGTCACGAGTGGTGGGGCGACTCAGGGAGTTGCGGCATCACGATGTGGGTGTAGCCTGTGCGGCGTGAAGCAGCAACAGCCATCACCAAGACGGTCCCCGTCGCAACCGGCAGCGAGAATGTAGCCCGCGCCGGCTTTCCTTCGCCGGTCTTCGGCGTACACCTCGGGGCACGAGCCCAGAAGAACCAAGAGAGCGACCACGTAGGCGTTGGCATCGGTCTGTCGATAGGCGGAAACGGTCAGCGCCTTTTTACGTTGAGTGCTGAGGATGGTGCGGCTAACTCAGGCACAGCATCACGCAACGACGCGGTCATTGGTGCCGGCGACCAGAGCAACAGCGCGAACCTCCTGTACGAGTCAGCCCTCACCGGACTGACCGAGGGCGGTATCGCAACCGACTTCAGCAACGTGGGTACGCAGGGCGACTACGTCTCGACCCTGTTTCAGGAAGGTGTAGCCCAAGCCGAGCTGGTGGATGCCACCATCAACGGCACCGGTACCACCGACATCACCACCACATTCCAGCCAGACGCCATCGTGTGCTTTGGCAACCCTTCTGCCATGGGCGGGAGCAGCAACAACGCCAGCATGGCTGTCAGCTTCTACGGCAACAGCAGCTATGCGTCAGTAGCCGCAGCCGATGAGCACGGAGCAAGCCCAAGCAACAGTGATAGCTACAGCACCAGCACCGCGATGATTGCAGAGCTGGATTACGTGGCATCAACGCCGACACTGCAGACCTTCACGGTAGGCAGCATCACCGACACCGGATTCACTTGCACCAAGGTAGCCGGCACTGCCGATGCGTCAGTCACCTTCCTGTGCCTGAAGCTCATGGGCGGATACAGCCTGAGAGTAGGCTTCGCACCTACGCCAACCTACCTGAGCCCACACCAGAGGCTCGACACGCTGTTCCCTGATAACGAGTATCACGCATCCGTGTTGTTCGCAGGTGCAACCACTGCACTGGAGACCGTTGAAGATGATATGCGCTTCATGCTGGGGACCGTAGCACCGGACGGCACACAAAGCTGCCTGTCACTGTCCGCAGAGAGCGGAGTGGCAACACCGAACACGAAGAGCGGTGTGTACAACGACAGGGCGGTCCACCTAATGAATCCTAGCGACAGTGCAGCCACTGTATCTGCATCCTTCGAGAGCCACTCGGCGTTTAGCCGTGGGACGGTGCTGACGTTCAGCAGAGCCCGCGACCCGATGCAGCTGGGCTGCCTGTTCATTGGTCGTGATAAGACCGGACGGGTAGGCGGTGGGCACGCCGGCACCAAGGTGATGGATGCCCGCACGATAGCCGACAAGTATTCACAGGGAAGACCCAAGGTGGCGGAGTATGAGTTCCGTCATCGCAATTTCTATCAAGGTGGTGACGACGATGGTTAGGATTAAGGTTGAGTACAAACGGGCAGCGGTGGCTGCCATCATGTTCACGCTGTTCGGCGCGAGCTTTTATGAGCTGGCGATGTCCGGCAACTTTGCACTGGCTGCATTCCAGCTGGTGTTGACCGCGCTGTTGGTGTGGGTGTTCCTTGAGGAGCTCGGCATCATCCCGCGGTTGGTTACCGACAAATGACTGTGCCCACCAACTACATCTCTCGGCTGTATCGGAAGCTCGCAGAGCAGGAGCGCGAATATCGCCGGCGAGAGCTATGGTGGTTTGGTCGCTTTGACCGCTTTCGACCGGTTAGGCTCAGGGAGGACCTATGCTGACCGGCTACGAGGACTGGCTCCCCATGCCCAAGACGACGGACCCCACGCTCAACGAGCTGTACGAGCAGGTGCCGGAGGGCTGCATCCTGAAGGAGGTGGCTTCGTTCGGTCGTACTATGGACGGCGGTGTCATTGAGATGGTGTGGGAAGACCTGCTGCACAGAGTGGGCGGAGACCGTCACGAGCTGATGAAGCTGGCAGCGTATGCACGCTGGGGCGTAGACAACGCGAGAAACTGCTGGGTGCTTGCTGTGCTGGAGAGAATCCCGCAGCCACCCGAGGAGCGGGTAGAGGCGGACAACGTCGTTTACCTGAGTGATTACCGGTGAACTACAGTCGCAATCACGTACTGGCAAGGCTCGGGCGACTCCGCCTCAAGGATGCCTTTAGCCGCTACGACATCACCCATCGAATGATTGCGGCTGGCGGACTGAACAAGCCCATCTTCGCGCAGGCGCTCAAAGTCCCAGCCAACGAGAAGAGCATTGCGGCAGCCGAGGACGCCTTCGGAGAGCTCCTGCGTAAGGCTGACAGCCACGACAAGTGGGTGGAGTGGCAGATGAATGGGCTCATCACAGAGGCGCAGTACGACGCCCTGCTGGCGGCACAGGCGGAGGACCGCGCCTTCAATGAGCGAGTGAGCGAGAGCTGGCACCGCAGGTTCGATGTACCGAAACAGGAGCAGCTGGACGCCAAGACGCTGTCCGGCGCAGAGTTTGAGAAGAAGTACGGCAAGCAATGTCCGCTGTATTGAGGCTGGAGTTGACAGCTTACCCGAGGTAGAGTCCTGACTATGAAAAGCATCTGGTACTGCATCGACGACAACACCGTGTACGACAACGGACCTGCGCACATTCCGGCGCGGGTCCATTCGCATTACACGATGAACCGCGACAAGCCAGTGGCAGAGCGCACGGACATCGTT
>Ga0070729_10002235_pt1 | contig 25683 bp, 28 predicted proteins | sample tdDd472_FD_66725 | JGI IMG/M metagenome (GOLD analysis project Ga0070729, IMG submission 66725) | Marine sediment microbial communities from the Atlantic coast under amendment with organic carbon and nitrate - tdDd47.2 | ecosystem: Environmental > Aquatic > Marine > Coastal > Sediment | place... | reverse complement strand
TTAGTGGCGGAGAGAGAGGGATTCGAACCCTCGGTACGCTATAAACGTACACACGAATTCCAATCGTGCGCCTTCGACCACTCAGCCATCTCTCCGGAATCGAAACGAATTGTTTACTACTGCTGGCGGAAATACTCCGGTGGAAACTCCGGGCATTTTTCCTTACGCGGCACTGAACTCTGGTTCCTCTCACCTTCAGGAACAACGATCTTGTCAGTCTGCTCCAAAGGAGCCAAGCCTTCCGGCACAGTTATCTCTTTGCCCGGCTCTGCTTTTTGATACTCACGGACTTTATGGCAACGACCCTTAGCAGCACAGCCGCTCAGAAACGCTACACATACCGCAAGCAACAAAATCCGGCCCATCGACATCAAACGCCCGCCTGCTCTATCGCAGCCAAAACATCGGCCTGACAACCGTCACTCAATTCCGTCAACGGCAGCCGCAAAAAGCCATCCACCAAACCCTGCCGGGCAACCGCCCATTTCACTGGGATCGGATTTGCCTCAACAAACAATTTGTCATGCAAACCGGCCAATGGCGCGTCCAGCTCAGCTGCCTTATCAGCGTCGCCGCTAATCGCTGCTGCACACATCTGATGCATACGCCCGGGCGCCACATTTGATGTCACCGAAATGACCCCGTGACCACCCAGCAACATAAATTCACGGGCCGTAGCATCATCGCCACTGTACAGCTTAAAGTCGTCATCGCATGAAGACTTAATAGCAGTAACGCGGTCAAGATCACCGGTAGCTTCTTTAATACCAAAAATATTGTCGTGTACTGCCAACCGGGCAACGGTTTCAGGCAACAGGTCTACAGCCGTTCTGCCGGGCACGTTGTACAACATCACCGGTTTATCAACCGCATCAGCGATAGCCATAAAGTGGCGGTACAAGCCTTCCTGAGTCGGCTTGTTGTAGTACGGAGTCACAACCAGATAAGCATCTATCGCAAACTCACCAACAGCTTTGGAGAGCTCAATGGTCTGGGCTGTCGAGTTTGAGCCGGTTCCGGCAATCACCGGCAAACGCCCGTTGACGATTTCAACGGCGCGACGAATGACTTCAATATGTTCGGGAGTCGACAACGTGGCCGACTCACCGGTAGTACCGGCGATCACCAGACCGTCCGTACCGGATGCTATATGGTGCTCAATAAGACGCTCCAGACCGGCATAATCAACTGCCAGATCCGCGGTCATCGGTGTCACCAGTGCAACTAAACTACCTTGAAACATATGCGTGAAGCCCTTTATCAGAGCGGCGATAGTACTTAGCTGCCCGTTTCGGCGCAAGTTAATCTCCCCCACCGGTAATCCGGTCTGTGAACCGCCTGCTCCCGCACCGGATGGGCCGGGGTTTTGCAGCCCCACATCAGGTACACTTCTGAGTCATCCTAAACCTGCAATAACAAGATCCCGAAACATGGAAAAATTACTCGCAGTTACCGCTATCGGCACAGACCGCGCTGGTTTGGTACGTGATTTAAGCCACACCATCAGCACCGCAGGCGGCAATATTCTGGAAAGCCGCATGACCACCCTGGGTTCAGAATTTGCTGTACTCATGCTGGTTGCAGGCAACTGGCACGCCATTTCAAAAGTCGAAGAGTCGCTGACCAGCCTGGGAGAAAGCAGCGATCTGACCATTAATGTGCGGGCCACTGAAGCACACCCCGGTGAGGAAGCTGCTGCGCCCTACACCGTTGATGTCATAGCACTCGATCAGGAAGGCATCGTCGCAGGCCTGTCCAACTTCTTCTCGTCCCGCAGCCTGACCATTGCCGACCTGAATACGCGCTTATACAACGCACCTCATACCGGTTCGGCCATGTTTTCCGTGCAAATGACCATCAGCATTCCACGCTCAACCCATTTGGCGACACTCCGGGAAGAGTTTCATGAATATTGCGAATCGCAAAATCTTGATGCTGTTATAGAACCTGCTCAACGATAAGCGGTCATAAAACTAACGACTCTTAAAGGACTGAAAAATGCCAACTGCTACTCTCGGGCGTGTTGTACCCGCGCTAAAATTACCGGCTACCGGTGACCAGACGATTAGCCTTAAAGACTTGCGCGGTAAAAATGTCGTGCTGTACTTTTATCCCAAAGACAACACCCCGGGTTGTACCACCGAAAGTCAGGACTTTGCGGCTAGTAACGCAAAATTCAAACGGGCCAACACTGTCATTCTTGGCATCTCAAGAGACAGTATTGCCTCGCATGAAAAATTCAAAGCCAAACACAAGTTTCCATTCGAACTACTCTCGGATGCAGACGAGAAAGCCTGTGGCATATTTGACGTCATCAAAGAGAAAAACATGTATGGCCGAAAAGTCATGGGCATTGAACGCAGCACCTTTCTCATCGATACCAACGGCAAACTGAAACAGGAGTGGCGCAAGGTCAAAGTAAAGGGCCATGTCGATGAAGTTCTGGCGGCCGTCAAAGCGCTTTAGTATCTGACCATGCTCTTGTTCCGCCAGTTTCTGACAGCAATCATAAGCCTGACGCTCGCGGCAGGACCGGTTGTGGCCAACAATCAGGAACTGCCGGACATGGGCAGTCCCAGCGACTCTGTGCTCTCTAAAACGGCCGAGGAAAGCATCGGTCGTGCCATATACCGCAACATTCAAAATGCCGGAATCATCATTGATGACCCTGAAGTGCAGGAGTACATCCAGAGCATCGGCTTGAAACTCGCATCACATGCTCAGGACGAAGGCGAAAATTTTCAGTTTTTCGTAGTTAACGACAAAGCCATCAATGCGTTCGCCTTGCCCGGTGGCTACATCGGCATTCACTCCGGGCTCATACTGGCAACCATCAACGAAAGTGAACTTGCAGGCGTAATGGCCCATGAGATTGCTCATGTAACCCAGCGGCATATCTCACGGGCAGTCTTCGACAACAAAAACAGCAGCATCATTAATATGGCCGCCTTGCTGGGCGCAATTTTAGTCGGCGTTGCAGCTGGCGTCGGTGGCGATGCGATCACCGGAGCAGTAATGGCATCGCAAGGCCTCTCAGCTCAACAACAAATAAACTTCACGCGGGCCAATGAGTATGAGGCCGACCGCGTAGGCATCGGCATACTAAATGAGGCGGGATTCAACCCACAAGGCATGCCCGACTTTTTCGAGACCATGAGCCGGTTAACCGGGTTAAGTAACTCGCAGGTTCCTGAATTTCTGCTGACTCACCCGGTAACCACCAACCGAATCGCCGAAACGCGCGGCAGAGCGGCTCAATACCCGATTAAAGATGTACCCGATACTGTCAGTTATGGACTCATTCGGGCTCGCCTGCAGTTCCTTACTGCTAAACGTGCTGACAAAGCACTCGAATTCTTCGAAGGACAACTGAACAATCCGCGCGCCGTGGGAGACCTCGGTGTGCAATACGGTTTGGCATTGTCTTTGATGGAAACCGGAGAAACGCGCAAAGCCGAAAAAATCATGCGTGAACTGCTGCTCGCCAATGAGCAGGTCATTCTGTTTCATGCCGGGCTAGCCGAAGCCGAAATCAAATCCGGCAAGCCGGACGATGGTTTAAAAACCTACTCGGTGGCGATGAATCTTTTCCCCCGCAATGTTCCGCTCACCGTGCGCTATGCAGAGGCCTTACTGAATGACGGGCAACCGAAAAAAGCCCACGACATACTAAATGACCTGCTGAATCACGTGCCTGCCACATCTGAGCAAATCCGGTTTTTGGCCCTGGCAGCAAACGGTGCCGGCGAGATTGCCAATGCACATTATTATATGGCGGAGTATCATGCGTACACCGGCAACCTGAGCATGGCGATTATGCAGTTGCGTCTAGCTCTGGCAACACCGGAACTCGATCCCTTACAAGAGATACGATTCCGGGCGCGGCTTGATACCTTTGAAGGCTATCTGCCGGAAAACGCACGGCGACAGAAGAAAGCGGAGTAACGCACGTTGAAAATAATTGGGGGAAACAGGGCATACAGCGCTATCGCTATCTGCATCGCCTTAGTTCAATTATCTGCCTGCACGCGTCCGCCGAATAATAGCCCCAGCGCAGACCCTCTCGAAAAAATTAACCGCCCGATCAATTCTTTTAACAATGGATTAGATACGGTCATCATACGTCCGGTAGCCAAAGGCTATTCCGCTGTAACGCCGCAGGGCTTTCGCGGCAAGGTCAGCAACTTTTTTGGCAACCTTTCTTACCCCGTCGATATCATAAATGCCTTCCTGCAAGGCAAGTTCGAACAAGGCTTTCAGGATACCGGCAGATTCGCACTCAACAGTACGCTGGGCCTGGCCGGTTTTCTGGATCCGGCAACGCTAGTCGGATTACCGGAACATGAGGAAGACTTCGGTCAAACCTTCTCGGTATGGGGCATCCCTCAGGGCCCGTACGTTGTGCTGCCGATACTCGGTCCCTCTACAGTGACCAGCGCCGTTGGCATCTGGCCCAATGTGCAGGTCAACCCGATTACTGCCTGGCCGCAAAGTAGTGTAAGGGCCAAACTGGTCATTGGCTGGACTATTGAAACGCGTGAAAGACTGCTGGCTGTCGACGAGGCAGTACGAGAGTCCTTCGACCCTTATCTGTTTGTACGCGATGCTTACCTGCAAAACCGCCGCTATCTGATCTTTGACGGCAACCCGCCAAGCTCATCATTCGACGATGAATTTGATGCAGCATTCGATGATGCCTTCGAGGATGAATTCGATTCTGAATCAAATAGCGAGGCCGACACCGGCTTCGACGAAGAGATATAAACGACCGGCTTTTTCTAAGTCCGGTTTAGGTTTCTACTGCCTCACCAGCCTGTTCGGTTTCCAGACGCAAGATCACCGCATCCAGACCCTGAGCCGAAATTTCGGCATTAAACTGGCTACGATAATTCTGGATATAAGAGACGCCCTCAATACGCACATCGTAAACACGCCAACCGGCTCTCGACAAACGTAGCCGGTAATTCACAGGGACTTTAGTTCCGTTGGCCAGCTTCAACTCGGTCTTAACTTCAGCTTTCTTTTTGTCGCTCGAATAAATCTCAGGGTAAATCGCTAAATCCTCCTGATTAAAACCCAGCACGCCTTTTGCATACGAACGAATCAAAAACGTGTAGAAAGCCTCAATAAAGCGGGCACGCTGCTCCTTGCTGGCAACCTCCCAGTGTTTGCCCAACACCAGGTATCCTGCATAGCGGACATCAAATACCGGCAAAAACTCATCACTAATTAGCGTATACAGCTCGTCTTCATTGTCGCTGTAATAAGCCTGCCTGCCCTCCAGCCCCTGCTGCAATCGCGTGGCTGCGGTCTCAATAACCTCATAGGGTGAGCGGCTCTCAGCACCAACCGGAGCGGTGCCTGCAAGGCCTGCCAATATCAATAATGACAATAAGGGTGCGAATCGCATTAACTTTCCTTTGCTGTACTGCGAAACCGAACTGTATCAAATTCGCTTCCGGATTCTCTTTGTAACGCATCACAACTTGCTTTGCCGACATATTGGACTAAAATAGTCCTATACATACCGGACGAATTTGGTCCCATATCCACAAAACCCCCGAACCAGTGGTGACATATGCTGAAAATCAGCCGATTAACCGACTACGGCACAATGATTCTGGTCTATCTGGCCAGTCGTCGTGACCGACTGTGTCCGGCTAGTGATGTGGCACAGGATACCAAACTAGCTCTGCCTACTGTGCAAAAGCTACTTAAAGAATTGGCCAAATCGGATCTGGTGGAATCAGTGCGTGGTTCCGATGGTGGCTACCGATTAGCCAGAGCTGCAGAAGATATCTCAGCTGCGGACATTCTCGACGCCCTTGAAGGTCCGCTTGCGATTACTGAATGCAGCGCCGATACCAGTTCATGTGAATTAGAAAGTAGCTGCAATGTCGGCAGCGCCTGGCAACGCATCAACACAGCAATTCGAAATTCACTCGCTGACATCAGTCTGGCAGAAATGCGCACACCACCCGGCGAGTTTCCCCTCGTCTACAGCGTCCGCAATTCACTCAGCAGCAAGTCAGCTGACAACACACAACGTTAATAAAAAAGAATAACGAGTATGAGTAGCAATCAAGACAGCCTGGAAGAACTTGTTGGTAAAAAATACCAACATGGTTTTGTCACTGACATCGAAGCCGAAACTTTCCCGCCGGGGCTAGACGAAGACGTCATTCGTAAGCTTTCTGCAATTAAAGGCGAACCACAGTTCATGCTGGACTGGCGCCTTAAGGCCTTCGCGATCTGGAAAGAAATGACGCCTCCCGACTGGGCCAAGCTCAACCTGGACCCTATTGATTATCAGGCGATCTCGTACTATTCCGCTCCAAAATCGCCGGATGATGCCCCCAAGAGCTTAGACGAGGTCGACCCGAAGCTGCTCGAAACTTACGACAAGCTTGGTATTCCTTTGCACGAACGGGCCAAGCTGGCCGGGGTCGCCGTTGATGCGGTATTCGACAGCGTATCGGTAGCAACAACATTTAAAGACAAACTGCATGATGCGGGCGTTATTTTTTGTTCTTTCTCCGAGGCAGTACGTGAATATCCGGAACTCATAGAGAAATACATAGGCTCGGTCGTACCTGCACGTGACAACTACTTCGCAGCGCTTAACTCGGCTGTATTTAGTGACGGCTCTTTTGTCTACATTCCTAAAGGCGTACGTTGCCCGATGGAACTGTCGACATATTTCAGAATCAATGCAGCTAATACCGGTCAGTTCGAACGCACACTGATCGTTGCCGATGAAGGCAGTCACGTCAGCTATCTTGAAGGCTGCACTGCTCCGATGCGGGACGAGAACCAACTGCACGCAGCAGTTGTAGAACTCATCACCGAGCAAGATGCCGAAATCAAATACTCAACTGTGCAGAACTGGTACCCCGGCGACGAGAACGGCGTTGGCGGCATCTACAACTTCGTCACCAAGCGTGGTGATTGTCGCGGGGCACGCTCCAAAATCTCCTGGACTCAGGTTGAAGCAGGCTCTGCGATTACCTGGAAATACCCCAGCTGCATTCTGCGTGGCGATGATACTGTCGGCGAATTCTATTCTGTTGCGGTAACCAACAACCTGCAGCAAGCTGATACCGGCACCAAAATGATCCACATTGGCGCCAATACCAAAAGCACCATTATTTCCAAGGGCATTTCTGCCGGCAGAGCACAACAAGCCTACCGGGGATTGGTCAAGGTTTTCCCCACAGCAAAAAATGCCCGCAACTATTCACAGTGTGACTCGTTGCTAATGGGTGACCAGTGTGGCGCTCACACCTTCCCTTATATGGAAATCAAAGAACCTTCCGCCGTGGTCGAGCACGAAGCCACGACATCAAAAATTGCAGAAGACCAATTATTTTATTGCCGTCAGCGCGGACTGTCTGAAGAAGATGCAGTCAACATGATCGTCAACGGTTTCTGTAAAGAAGTATTTCGCGAACTACCGATGGAATTCGCCGTAGAAGCACAGGCATTAATGAACGTCAGTCTTGAAGGCGCAGTGGGCTAACACTGCGGTAAACAAAATCATGTTAATAGAAATCAAAAACCTCCACGCCTCTATTGATGGAAAAACCATCCTTAAGGGTCTGAACCTGTCTATCAAACCGGGTGAAGTTCACGCCATCATGGGCCCGAACGGCGCCGGCAAAAGCACACTGGCACAGGTGCTTGCCGGGCGCGACGGCTATGAGATCACCGAAGGCTCTGTTACCTATAACGGTATCGACCTGCTGGATCTCGAGCCCGAAGAACGCGCTCAGGCCGGTATTTTCTTAGGGTTCCAATACCCTGTAGAAATCCCCGGCGTCAACAATGTTTACTTGTTGAAAGCGGCGCTCAACGCGCGGCGCAAAGCAGCCGGCGAGCCGGAAGTGGATGCCGTTTCTTTCATGCGACTGGTTAAAGAAAAAGCGGCATTGATGGAAATGGATCAAAGCTTTCTGAACCGCAGTGTAAATGAAGGTTTCTCCGGCGGTGAAAAGAAGCGCAATGAAATTTTTCAGATGGCTATTCTTGAGCCCACCCTCGCTATCCTCGACGAGACCGACTCGGGCCTCGATATTGATGCGCTAAAAGTAGTGGCACATGGCGTAAATATACAACGCCGCGAGGACAGGGGTTTTCTACTGATCACTCACTACCAACGACTACTCGATTACATTGAACCCGACTTTGTTCATGTATTGGCAGACGGAAAGATTATTCACAGTGGCGACAAGTCATTAGCGCTGCAACTTGAAGAAGAAGGCTACGACAGCCTGCTGGCTCAGGCCGCGGCATCCTGAAGGCAACACCAATGAGCAAGCTCCAGACAGAAATCTACTCATCGGCACTGCCCGATACTCCGGCCGACTTCACTGCACTTCGGGAATCCGCATTGGCGGACTTTCTGAGCAATGGCTATCCGCACAAGAAACTTGAAAACTGGCGGTATACAGACCTTTCGGCCATGGCAGAACGGCACGCCGGTCATGTAAAAGACTCCGCTGCCGCAAGCGGTGCACCCGGCAAACGCTCTGAAACGTATACCAGTGAAGACAGCATCACGTTACTCTTTAGAGACGGCGTACCTGATACGGGCTTTGACACAACTGCCGACGGCTTAACGATTACGGCATTGCCGACCGCTGCGAAGCAGTTCGGCGATTACCTGTCCACCACCGATGACAGCAGCCTGAGCAAGCTCAACCTGGCCTTTCTGGATACCGGCGTTGTTATTGAGATTGCAGACAATACAGAAATCGAAAAGCCGTTACACATCGTGTTCGACAATACATCTGCACGCAGCAGTTACCCCAGAGTTCTGATACGGGCCGGCAAGCAATCGTCGGCTGTAATCATCGAACATCACACCGGAACAACTGCAAGCAATACTATTGCCGTCACCGACATCTATTGTGAGCCCGGCGCCCGGCTGACTTACCAGAAAGTTCAGGAAGAGTCCGCCGAGGCCTATCATGTTGCCAACCAAAATTTGTTTCTGAAACGCGACAGCTATTGCGACTTCTTGAATATCGACCTTGGCGCAAAAATGGCCCGTAATGACCTGCAGGTACATCTGCAGGATCAGGGTGCCACGTTTCACACTAACGCACTGTTCCTCGTCGATGACGCCAGGCATGTAGACAACCATCTTTACCTCGCTCATGAAGCACCTCATACGGAAAGCCGTGCCCATTACGCCGGCGTAATGGCGGAACGCGGGCGCGGTGTCTTTAACGGCATGATCCACGTCTTTAAGGATGCACAGAAAACCAACTCAGCCCTCTACAACAAAAACCTTTTGCTGAGCAAAGGTTCCGAAATCAATACCAAACCTGAGTTGGAGATTTATGCCGACGACGTCAAGTGCGCCCATGGCTCTACCACCGGCCAACTTGATCCGGCTTCACTTTTCTACCTGCAGGCTCGCGGCATTCCCAAGCAACAGGCCCGTAACATGCTGATCCAGTCATTTGCGGCTGAAGTACTACTGAAAATCGCAACCGATGGATTGCGTGAACACGTTCATCAGGCTGTAGAGCAACGCCTGAATGAACTCGGGGCAGATACGGGGCTGTCATGAACAAGACTCTCCCGACACTGGATGTCGAGAACATTCGTCAGGACTTCCCGACTCTGCATCAGGAGGTTAACGGCTGCAGGCTGGCGTTTCTCGACAACGCAGCCTCTTCACAAAGACCTGTGCAGGTTCTCGAAGCTGTCGATAACTACTACAACACCAGTCACGCCAACGTGCACCGTGGAGTCCACACCTTAAGCCAACGTGCGACAGACCTTTACGAAGGCGCCAGAGAGAAGCTGCGCGGGTTCATTAATGCAGCCTCTACGCGTGAAATCATTTATACCAGCGGTACAACCGAATCCATTAACCTGGTGGCACACAGCTTTGGTGCATTGCTGGATGCCGGTGATGAAGTCATCGTTTCCCGCATGGAACATCACTCCAATATTGTCCCGTGGAAACTGCTCGCCGAGCGCAGCGGCATCATCCTCAAAGTTGCGCCTATTGATCAGGCCGGCAACCTGCTGCTGGATGAATTGGCCAAGCTCATTACACCCAAAACCAAGTTGATCAGCGTTGCACACGTATCCAACGCTCTGGGCACCATTAACCCCGTTAAAGACGTCGTAGCGCTGGCACAGAAGCACGGTGTACCGGTATTACTGGACGGTGCTCAGGCAGCACCTCATGCCACTGTTGATGTGCAGGATATAGGCTGCGACTTCTACGCGTTCTCCGGGCACAAAATGTGCGGTCCGACCGGTGTCGGCGTCCTGTACGCAAAAGAAGAGTGGCTAAATAAAATGCCGCCGTTTATGGGCGGTGGTGAAATGGTTCTGGCCGTCAGTTTCGACAAGACCGAATACAATGACCTGCCCTGGCGTTTTGAAGCCGGCACACCACCTATCGCTCAGGCCATCGGATTGGGTGCAGCAGTCGATTACCTTGATGCACTCGGTCTGGACAACATCGCGGCGTATGAACACTCACTACTGGAATCCGCTACTGCAGCACTCAGCGAGCTTGAAGGCTTGCGGATTATCGGTACAGCCGAGCACAAAGCGGCCGTAGTGTCATTTGTATTTGATGACATACATCCGCATGACCTGGGCACAGTGCTGGACCATCAGGGTGTAGCCATACGCACCGGCCATCATTGCGCCAACCCGGTCATGGACTTTTTCGGTGTTGCAGGCACGGCGAGAGCATCGCTGGCTTTTTACAACAACCAGCAGGACATTGATCAACTCGTAAAAGCGTTACGTGTTGCAATGGATATGTTCCGGTAGAACAACATGAGTAGCGCAGACGAACTCAAACAGGTTTACCAGCAGACTGTTATAGAACACAGTCGGGAGCCGCATCATTTCGGGCGCCTCGAATCAGCAACGCACCAAGCAGAAGGTTTTAATCCGTTGTGCGGCGACAAAACCCGGGTCTATCTGCAGATAGAAAACGACCTGGTGGAACGCATCAGCCATGAAACCAGCGGCTGCGCAATATGCAAAGCATCGGCTTCAATGATGGCGGATACCGTATCGGGACAATCCATTGCGACCGCGGATGCTCTGATCGCTCAAACAGATAACATGCTTAATGGTGATGCCAGCAACAAGCCCGGCCTGCCATTGGAATCCCTGGAGGGTGTACGTGCTTACCCGTCCAGAATAAAATGCGCCACCCTGCCCTGGCGGTCTCTACAGGCCGCCATGCATGGTGACAAACAATCTATAACGACTGAATAGGATCCGAACCGACATGATGGGTCAGGATAGTGAACCGGCAGTACTGCGGCGTGATGTAACAGCTGTAGTGATTCCTGCCGGCTATGAAATTGAATTAAACAAGAACAACCTCGTGTATATCACACAGGCTATGGGCGGCAGCTTTACGATTTACTTCGAGGGCAACCTGTTCAGAGTCGGTGGTAAAGACGCCGATGCGTTGGGTAAAGAACCACTGGCAGCGCCGGAATTACCGGAGGAAGTTACAGATGAAAAGTTTGAAGAAGTCATCTGGAATCAGATCCGAACCTGTTACGACCCTGAGATCCCGATCAACATTGTTGATCTTGGCCTCATCTACGGCATCAGCGTTGATGTTCTGGAAAACGGAACGCGAAAAATTATCGTGCTGATGACACTCACCGCGCCCGGCTGCGGCATGGGCGAAGTGCTGGTCGAAGACGTTAAAGAAAAGGTGTCCATCATCCCGACTGTCGATGCAGTCGATGTGGAACTGGTGTTCGACCCACCGTGGAGTCAGGACATGATGACCGAAGCGGCAAAACTGGAAGCCGGTTTGCTCTGATGAAACGTCTGAGTATCCTTCGTCACGCTAAATCAGACTGGGGTACTGATGAGTACGGCAGACATCTGGATGATATAGACAGGCCTCTCAACAAGCGGGGGCGACGTGATGCTGAAGCGCTGGGTCACCTGCTTGCCGCAGAACAGTTACAGCCCGGGAAGATTATCAGCAGTACTGCAAAGCGCGCCCGCCAGACTGCAGAACTAGCCGGTCAGGCTATCGGGTTCAAACCGGAAGATATTGAGCAGGAACAGGAGCTGTATCTGGCATCAGCCGACCGCTTACTGAAAACAGCATCCGGCTGTCACAACACCATCAGCCATCTAATGCTGATTGCGCACAACCCCGGAATGACCGAACTAGTCAACCGGGTCAGCAATATAACGCTGGATAACCTGCCTACCTGCGGACTGTTTTGTATCGAGTTCGGGATAACCGAATGGTCACAAATCCACGCATCCACAGGCACCTGTGTCTGGCACCATTACCCTAAAATGAAAAGCCCGCAGCGACTCTAAAGTACGCAATCACAATGGAAATAAATCCCTCTGGGATCATTCCACAAGCTGAATTCACGCAACTGTGCCTCAAACAACTTCATAGCACCGTTTAAATGTGACTCTGATGTCGACAAACCGAGAACGCTCATGATTTTGGCGCCACCGCCGGCGAGCTGCATAAGAAAAAGTTCAGCAGGCGTGAGTTCCTGATCGAAATATCGCACGCCGTAGTCATCATCAATACCGGCCAACTCAGCGGCAGAAGCAACCGCATCATCCAGTGTGCCGGTATAGTCGACAAGGCCCAACTCCTGAGCATCACTGCCTATCCAGACACGCCCACGGGCAATATCATCAACCCGGCTGACTTCCATACCACGTGCCGCAGCGACTTTGGCTATAAACACCTGATACGCCTGATCAACGCCCGTTTGCAACAGCTCTTTAGCATCCGGACCCAGCTCACGCAAAGGATCCAGCTGACCTGACATTTTGGTGGTACCAAAACCATCAATATTGATGCCCGCTTCGTTCAACGTACGCTGAAACGTGGGGATAATGGCGCCTACGCCGATGGAGCCGGAAATGGTGGCCGTGCTTGCCCAGATTTCATCAGCCGACATAGCGATGTAATAACCACCGGAAGCGGCAACGCTACTCATGGACACAACAAAAGTTTTACCCGATTCCTGCAAGACCTCAATCTGATCCAGCACAACCTGAGAGGCAAACATACTGCCACCCGGGCTATCCACCTGCAGTACCACCGCCTGCACGGTATCGTCATAGGTTGCTTCACGAATCAAACCGGCAAGCGTATTGCCTCCAACTGTGCCGGGAGCAGCCTCACCATCAACAATGTTGCCGGAGGCAACCAGCACTGCGACATTCTGCTCGAACTCATCTGCAGCACCCGGCCGCCCTACCGCAGCCAGATAGTCTTCAAAATGAATACCCTCATACAGGCCCGCGACCTCGTCGCTGTAGCCCACCATGCCGGCAATGTAATCCTCAAAAGACTGATGCGTCATCAGACCGTCAACCAAACCCTGCTCTACCGCCATAACCGCAGTGTCGCCACCGGCCGCCTCCAGCAGAACGGCCGCATTGTTGGCATAGGCATTCAGACTACCCTCAGGCAACTCGCGTGCGTACTCAATATCGGAGCTGAACTCCAACCACAAGGCATCCAGCCACTGACGCGTGGCGACTTTGTCTTCTTCAGACATGTCATTGCGGAGGAACGGTTCTACAAAACTTTTATACTCGCCGACACGAAAAACGTTGACGTCGATATACAGTTTCTCAAGCACATCTTTAAAGTAACTGCGGAAGCTACCGAACCCGTCGATGTAGACGAAGCCCAGTTCGTGCATATAGACCTCGTCGGCATGAGCCGCCAGATAGTACTGCGGCTGCGTGTAACCATCGGCCATCGCAATAATCGGTTTGCCGGCTTCTCTCACGAGCTCCAGCGCTTCTGCAACCACCTGCAACTTGGTCACGCCACCACCTTGCAAGCCTCGCAAGTCGAGCACCACCGCCTTAATGCGGTCGTCGTTTGCAGCAACTTTAAGACTGTCAGTAACGTTCTGCACCAGCGTCTGCGTTTGATCCATACCCTGCCAGCGTGCAAAAGCACGGTCGGCGACACTGCCTTCGATCTGCTCCACGAGAACACCAGAAGGCGCCAGAATAAGCGCACCCGACTCCGGCACCTCAACACGGTTGCCGGACAAAGCGATCACCCAGATCACAATAAAAAATAACAGCAATGCTGCCTGGAGAAACTTAACCAGACCGCCAAGAATTTTGCCTATTGCAGAGAACAGCTTTTTCATAAAGTGATTATCCCACCAATCTCATTTCAATCAGTCATCGTTGTAACTAATCCGGTAAATCAAACCGGCTTTGTCATCACTAACTAATAAAGCTCCGTCCGGAGCCACCAGAATATCTACCGGTCGACCGTAAACTGCCTGATCCTCAAGCCAGCCTTCAGCAAAAGGCTCATAACTAACGACCTTGTTGCCTTCGAGTCTCACCAGACTAATACGATAACCTGATTTCTCAGAACGATTCCATGAACCGTGTTCAGCTATAAAGATCTGATTCTGATACTCATCCGGGAACATATCGCCGTCGTAGAAGATCAGACCGAGCGCAGCGACGTGTGCGCCAAGCTTCTGCACGGGTGGCACTGCCTCATCACAGCTGCCGAGAGCGGCCAGCTCAGGGTCCGGTTCGACGATATCGCCACCGTGACAGAACGGGAAACCGAAGTGATTGCCGTTTTTCGACACCCGGTTCAGTTCGTCGGGTGGTACATCGTCGCCCATCATGTCGCGGCCATTATCGGTGAACCACAGTTCGCCGGTTTCAGGGTGCCAGGCCATCCCTACTGAATTCCGTACACCCCGTGCCACGACCTCGGGGTTACTGCCGTCAGCGTTGTAACTGGTAATCGTGCCAAACAGAGGCTCATCGCAGACATTGCAGGGAGCGCCCAATGGCACATAGAGCTTATCGTCGGGACCGAATTCAATATGCTTCCAACTGTGCAGCTTATCGGTAGGCAAGCCGTCGATAATCACCTCCGGCTCACCGGGATTGTCTAATCGTGATTCTATGTCGCGGTAACGAACAACCTGAGTTAACTCCCCCACATACAGATCGCCGTCCTTAAACGCGACCCCGCTGGGCAGCTTCCGCTTGCTGGCAATTAAATAAGTGCTGCGATCTTCATCAAACACATCAGCTACAGCATAGACATTCTTTTTACGCCGGGTGCCGACAAACAGAGTGCCATCGTCACTGAGCGCAATGCCGCGGGCATTAGGCACATCGGAAACCAGTACTTCGATTTCAAAGCCTTCAGGCAGCTGTATATCTGCCGGCATTTCGGCGAATAGCACAGGGCTGAACAAAAAGATCAGAACTGACAAACCAAAGTTACGCATTGTTATATCCACCGTTGACTGAACTGCAGGGCGGGTACTTGCGGCCAATGGCTACTAGTCGTTCAGTAGCATCAGCGAAAGTTCCGGCCAGAACGTAATTAGAATAACCGCTGCCATCAACATAAAGAGGAACGGTAGTGTTGCAAGATAAACCCTGACAATCGACTGATCAAAACGATAACTGGCAATAAACAAATTTAAACCGACAGGCGGCGTCAGGTAGCCCAACTGCATAGTTGCCAGAAATACGATACCCAGATGGATAGGATGCACACCAAACTCAGCCGCTACCGGCAATATCAGGGGTACAACCAATACCAGCGCCGAGAAAATATCCAGTATGGCTCCAAGCACCAGCAAGAACAGGAATAGCAAAAACAGGAAGCTGGTGCGATCCGATACCAGAGAACTCACCACCGAGATCAGCTGTTGCGGTACTTCGGCATCGATCATGTAGTTAGTTGATGCGAGCGACGCGCCCAGTATCAGGAGAATGCCGCCCACCAGAACCATGGATTCGCGAACGATGCGTGGCAATTCGACAAAGGCGATTTCCCGCTTGATCAGAACCTCCACAATCACGACATACAAAGCGGTAACAGCAGCCGCTTCAGAAACCGCAAGATAGCCCGAATAGATCCCGCCCAATACGATCAGTGGCAGAGGAATCTCCCACATCGCCTCACGCAAAGCAGATAGTACTTCTCTGAACGAAAAGTCACTTAAAGGCGTACGATTGTCGCGGTTCACCCAAAGGCAGTACGCTGCCATGATCGACATCATCAGGATGCCCGGCAGAATGCCTGCAATAAACAAGTCGTCAATAGACTGCTCTGCAACCACCCCATAAAGGATTAACGGTAGCGACGGAGCAAACAACAGGCCGAGACTGCCACCCGCTGTAAGCAGGCCCAGACTGAACTTAGGTGAATAACCGGACTGCTCCAGAGCCGGATACAACAAAGCACCCAAAGCAATAATCGTGACACCCGATGCACCGGTAAACGCAGTAAACAATGAACAGGCAACGATAGCGACGATTGCCAGTCCTCCCGGCAACCAACCCATCAGTGCATTGGTTACCCTGACCAAACGATCAGGCGCCTTACTTTCACTCAGGATGTACCCTGCGAAAGTAAACAAAGGGATAGCGAGAAGAATAGGCATCTCGGCAATACCAAACATCTCAATTGCTATAGCGGTCAGTTCGATATCACCGCGCATGTAGCCCAGCATTGCACCACCGGCAATCAGCGCAAACAACGGTGCGCCCAGCACAGCAAGCAGAGTCATGATGATCGCTGAAGCAGCCATCAGTCATTCACTCCCTTAAAGAACTCAATAAACCGACGCGCAGCCCAGATAACGTAGCGATAACCGATAAGAGCAAACGCTATAGGAAGAATAGACTGAAATACCCAGGCCGGTAGATCACCCAAAAGCACATCTTCATACTCGTAGGAATCGACCACAAAACGGAAACAGTACCAAGCAAGAATGAACGACAAACAAGCCGTAAACAGATTCATGGCAGCCAGTGTTATGCGCCGGGCTTGTTCGGGCAGAAAGCGGGACAGCACATCGATTGCGATTTGACGATCATCCCTTGCAGCAGCGACAGCACCGAGCATCGCAACCCACAACACCATCAGCCGCAATGCCTCATCAGCCCAGGAAAAACCGCTGCCGGTAAAATTTCTCAGGAATATCTGACTACTGGCAAGAGTAATCATGGCGAACAACAGGACTGCCAGGCAGGCATTCTCTACAACGCGACCGAAATGGTCCGCTTTAGAAAGAAAGCCCGTCGAAGAGTTAGCGTTGCTCACTTATAAAGTATCAGCAGCCGATACTAAGGGTTACCGGCCCGGTAATCGTCGAGCATTGCTTCCACTCTGGAAAGCAAATCGGGTGTGTAGTCACCCGAAGACCAGATTTCCCGGTTGGACTCACCAACCTGCTCGCGCCATACAGGGATAGCAGCAGGGTCCGGTGCAATACGCTCTATACCATTCGCAGCGAGCGCTTTATCGGCACTTTCGTTATCAGCCCGGTTGAACTGATCAAACTTTTTATAAGTGGCAGTCATGACCTCACGAAACACAGCCTGATCCGCTTCGGACATTTTTGAAAATGCCTTTCTGTCGATAGCCATCACACCCATGGTGTAAGCAATCGGCAAATCAGTCACGTACTTCACCTTGGTGTACCACTGCAGCAGCAATGCGGCCGCACTCGGGGTAGCTATATATTCCACCAAGCCGGTCTGCAAGCCCGTAAGAACATCGGAAATAGGGAGAACCACCGGAGACAAGTTCATAGCCTCCATAGAGGTATAAGTAATCTGGTCGCCTTCCGGCACCCACATTTTCTTCCCGCGTAAGTCTTCGATAGACGCAGCGGGCTCGTTACCCATCAGATACGCGAAACCACCGCCTGCAGCACCAAATGAAATCAGACCCGCCTTCTCCAGACCCGCCTGCAACTCACCATCAATCTGCGACTGAATATAATCGACCTCAGCCTGCGACCGGAACAACAAAGGCATTCCGTAGACACCCAGGTCCGGATATTTTTCGAGCAAACCACTGGCAGCAAATGCACCGCCATGCAATTGGCCTATACGCATTTTTCGCAAGACCTTGCGGTCATTTCCCATGACGCCGCCACCGTAATACTTCACGGTAACGCGACCTTCTGTACGTTCTTTAATCTGGCTTGCTGCACCCCGCATCTCAGTCATCCACTGAGAATTCTCCGGGGCAATTGTTGCTATCTTAAATACCTGTGCCTGGGCAGTGGCGGTAAGCAACAATGCAGAAATCAAAACCATTGCAGAAATACGCATGAGCAATCCTTTCTCCGAACCGTGCTAGACGGTATCAAAAATATTCATCTGCAGATGCAAGCAAGCTAATCGCTTCATCCCGGGCAATCGTATTAAACAACGTGAGGCCCGGTTGTTCGACAGGCAAAGCAAGCACATCGTTCAACAACTGATCGTGAAGCTCACGATCATAGACAAGTCTGGCGTAACTGCGGGCATATTCAACCTTAACTGCAAGGTTTTTACCTTCGCTCAACTCCATTGCCCTTTCAAAATTGGCGCGCCCCGTTTCAGGGTCACCCCCGAGGGCAGCAGGCCGCAAGGTATTTAATATACCAAGATACATGTAGGCATCAGCCTCATTCGCGCCCGGACCAATCGCCAACAGGTGTTCCAGCGCCGCCTGAACTTTCGGTAAGTCGGCTAAAGCCGTGTAGTCGGCACTATTTGCACGGATATAAGCGAGGTTGGCTAAAGCATAACTGTACAACGCATTAGCCGATTTCGGGTTGACCTTCTGTACCTGCACCACGTACTCATCGAACGGCAACTGACCTAAGCCACATGCCGCTTTATTGGATGCACATAGAGCCCTGTTACCGTAGTCACGCGCGCGTGCTGTGAGCACCTTGGCACGGTCCGGATCGTCAACGAACGCCGCACCATAAGCCGCATACAACTGGCTGGCTGCCGCCAACATCGATTCGCTTTCCGGATTACCAACGACGAAACTGTCCAGCATCATTAAATAAGCGGGTATCGCCTCGCGAACCAATTCCGGATCCGGTTGGTCGAGCATCGCCGTGGTCAGATTACCGGCCAGACTTGATCCGGCAGAAGATGCAATTGCCGAACAACCGGAGATAATCAGTACGGAAGAAAGTAAAAATACGGGCAATAAAAAACCCGCGTCAAAACTAACGCGGGTTTTAATTCGTCCCTTCAAATAATGCATAAGCAGCACCAAGGGGGAGAAGTTAGATTTTTTCCTTAATGCGGGCAGACTTACCACTGCGCTCGCGAAGGTAGTAAAGCTTGGCGCGACGAACATCACCGCGACGCTTAACTTTAATTTCTGCAACTGATGGGCTGTATGTCTGGAAGACACGTTCAACACCTTCACCATGAGAAATCTTACGAACAGTAAACGCTGAGTTCAGGCCGCGGTTACGCTTTGCGATCACAACACCTTCATAGGCCTGCAGACGCTCACGGTTGCCTTCACGTACACGTACCTGAACAACTACAGTATCACCCGGTGCGAAATCGGGAATCTCGCGGTCCATCTGTTCAGCTTCAATTTGCTTAATAATGTCACTCATGACGAAAATCTCACTAGTTTCTAAGTTTGTTACAAAGCGCAGACTAAGTCTGCTCTCCGATGTATTCATTAAGAAGAGCTTGCTCTTCATCCGTTAGCTGTCGGGTCTCAAGCAATTCCGGGCGCCTGGCCCAGGTTCTGCCCAAAGACTGTTTCAGCCTCCAGCGACGGATTTCTTCGTGATTGCCGTTAAGCAACACTGCGGGCACCGTCTTCCCTTCAAATTCTTCCGGCCGCGTGTAATGCGGGCAATCGAGCAATCCGTCAGAAAACGAATCCTGCTCTGCCGATGCATCATCACCGAGCACTCCCGGCATTAAACGCACCACCGAATCGATGATCGCCAGCGCTGCAACCTCTCCTCCGCTAAGTACAAAATCACCTAACGAAATTTCATCGTCACAAACGCTTTCTACAAGACGCTCATCAAAACCTTCATATCTGCCTGCCACCAAAATCATGCCGGGCAAAGCGGATAGTTCAACTGCGACCTTCTGATCAAACTTTCTGCCTTGGGGTCCGAGAAAAATCACCGGACTACCTTTTGGCAATTCAGCGCGTGCCGCCTCTATGGCATCACGAACCGGTTCAACCTTAAGCACCATTCCAGGACCACCGCCATAAGGACGATCATCTACTGTTTGGTGCCGGTCTTCTGTGAAATCCCTCGGGTTTACACAGTTAACTTTTACCTGACCTCTATCGACCGCTCTACCGAGCACACCGTAAGAAACCATGGTATCCGTAAGCTCGGGAAACAGACTGATTACGCCTATGTCCATAGCTCACCGCCTTTATTCATTCGGGTTCCAACCAATCGACACGGATAACACCTTCATCCAACTCGACTGACTTCACCACGTCGCCGGAGATATACGGGATCATGCACCGCTTATCTCCTTCAACCACCAGCACATCATTTGCACCGGTATCAAGCATATGGTCGACCTTACCAAGCGTAACGTCATTCTGATCAATGACTGTCAAACCAATCAGGTCATCCCAGTAAAACTCATCTTCTGCAAGCGTCGGTAGCTGCTCACGATCTATATAGATCTCGGCACCTTTAAGCGCCTCTGCTGCATTCCGGTCATCAATGCCTTTCAGCTTTACAGCCAGACCTTTGCCTTGCAACCGGCCGTCTTCAACATCGTATTGCTTAACCTGCTGACCTAAGGTCATATCCCAGGGCAAGTATTCGATAATGTTCTCAACCGGGTCGGTAAAGGAAAAAACCTTTACCCAACCTTTAATTCCGTGGGCGCCTGTGATCTTACCGATCAGCAACTGCCGACTGTCACCAGACTCTACCAACGGAACGTCAGGCTTAATTAAGCAGCCTGCTGCTTACGGTAACCTTTAATCAGTTCCGCAACGCGTTCGGTAGGCTGGCCGCCCTGAGAAATCCAGTAGTCGATGCGCTCAAGATCAAGACGCAGTTTTTCTTCACCACCGGTTGCCCGTGGGTTGAAAAAACCAAGACGCTCAATGTAACGGCCATCACGACGATTACGAACGTCGGTAGCTACCAGGTGGTAAAAGGGTCGCTTCTTAGCGCCGCCCCGTGCTAAACGGATGCTAACCATTCTTCTAAAACTCCAGAGAATTTGTATAAAACTTCAGGCTGACAAAAAACTCAGATGCCTCCATAACTGAAGCATCCGATCAACAATTTGTCACCCGTGGATAAGTAGGTAATTTGTAAGCGCGGAATTTTACTGGAAAAATCGGTCTTGTGGAACCTTCAGAAGCCAGAAAGTTGGCTTTTTCCGCGAAACAGGCCTCTTTCGTCAGAGAGCCTACAAAGATGCATTAAATATCAGGGGCTTAACGACCAAAGCCGCCCGCTCCGGGACCGCCGCCAGGCCCACCCATGCCACCTAAGCCCTGCATCATGCCTTTCAGGCCCCCTTTTGAAGCCTTTTTCATCATTTTCTGCATCTGCAAGTGCTGTTTAATCAGGCGATTCACATCCGGAACCGCCATACCCGCACCCGCGGCAATGCGTTTTTTGCGGGAACCATTGATCATTTTGGGAAACCGGCGTTCCTTAGGGGTCATCGAATCAATCAGCGCGACCTGCCGCTTGAGCACCTTATCGTCCATGCCCTTCTGCATGGCCTTAGCGTCAATATTGCCGGGCAGCGGCATCTTCTCCATAAGACCGGCCAAGCCACCCATATTCATCATCTGGGTTAACTGATCTTTCAGGTCATTGAAGTCAAAACTCTTACCTGACTTAACTTTCTGCGCGAGCTTGAGGGCTTTCTCTTTATCGACCTTGGCTTCAACTTCCTCAACCAGACCGACGACATCACCCATGCCTAAAATACGTGACGCCATACGCTCGGCATCAAAGGCCTCGAGTGCAGCCGTTTTCTCGCCGGTACCCAAAAACTTAATAGGCTTACCCGTTACCGACTTAACAGACAGCGCCGCCCCGCCCCGGGCATCACCATCCACTTTAGTAATAACCACACCCGTCAGTGGCAACGCGTCACCAAATGCATTGGCAACCTGAACAGCATCCTGACCCGCCATACTATCGATCACGAACAAGGTTTCGATGGGATCTGCGACTTTATGCACGTCGGCAATCTCATCCAATAACTCCTGATCGAGACGGGTACGTCCGGCACTATCGAGCACAAGCACATCGACCTGCTTCAACTTAGCTTCGGCGATGGCCTTTTTAGCAATTTCTGTTGGCTGCTCGCCTTCTGCAAACGGCATGAATTCAGCGCCGACAGACTCGGCCAATGTTTGCAGTTGTTGCATCGCTGCGGGTCGCCGGGTATCCAGACTGACCAGCATGGTTTTCTTCTTCTGCTTGTCTTTAAGGTGCACCGCCAGCTTGGCCGCTGTCGTTGTCTTACCCGCACCTTGCAAACCTGCTAACAAAATAATTGCCGGCGGCTGCTGCTTAAGATTGAGCCCGGAATCGCCCGCATCAAGCGTGCGGACCAACTCACTCTTTATGATTTTGACGAAAACCTGCCCGGGATTCAGACTGCCGGAAACTTCTGTCCCCAGAGCTCTGACGCGAACATCAGCCACGAAGCTCTTAACAACCGGCAGAGCAACATCGGCCTCCAGCAAAGCCTGCCTGACCTCACGAATTACGCTACGAACATTATCTTCAGTAATACGGCCGCGGCCGCGGAGCTTATTGGTGACATCTTTGAGTCTGGAACTAAGCGTGGCAAACATCTGCAAAAACCCTGCAACTAACAACTTTCATAAAGGCGACGAGCGCCGCAACGGGGCGTTATTGTAACCGGAAAATGCAGGCAAAACCCCGCCGGAAAGCAGAATACAGCGACTGCATCAGCAGATTGAGAAACCATGGCTTGACACCGGGCAGCACCGACCGCCAACATTCACAATGTGTACAGTGATATAGGAGGTCACTCAGTTGAGTGACGACACCCCCTTAGGGGTCTTATTTAGTCTGCTTTTCCTGCTGCTGCTCTGCTCGGCATTTTTCTCAGGAACCGAAACAGCTCTCATGCGTCTTAACCGGTATCGCTTGCGCCATCTGGCACGAAGCGGTCATCGCGGTGCCCGCCTTGCCGAAGCCCTGCTCAAGCGCCCCGATCGCCTGATCGGCCTGATCCTGTTCGGCAACAACTTAGTCAACTTCTCTGCTGCTGCACTTGTTTCGGTGGTCAGCTTGCGAATGGGCGGTACCGCTGCGGTGGCCGTCGGCACATTTGTTTTTACGCTTATTGTTTTGATCTTTGCCGAGGTTCTGCCAAAAACATGGGCGGCCGTGCATCCCGAAACATTGGCACTACCAGCCAGTTTTGTTTACTACCCGCTGATGAAAATTGCCTATCCGTTTATCTGGTTAATCAATCTGGTGGCTAACGGTATTTTGCGGCTCTTTGGAATCAAGGCCGAAGAGAATGGTGAACAGGAACTCACGCTGGATGAATTGCGAACCGTCGTACATGAATCCCGCTCAATACTGCCCCGCAAACGCCAGAAGATGTTGATGAGCATTCTGGAGCTCGAACAAATTACTGTTGACGACATCATGGTGCCGCAAAACGAAGTTGTCGGGTTGGACCTGAGCGCTCCGTGGGAAGAAACGCTTGCCGCTATCCGCAAGAGTCAGTACACACGACTGCCCGTCTATCGCGACAGCCTGGATAATGTTGAAGGCATGCTGCATTTAAAGCGGCTGGTGCAATCCGGCTCGCTGGATGAATTACAACCCGGCGATCTGGAAAAACTCATCGAGCCCACCTACTTCGTTCCCGAAGGCACTCCCCTGAACAGTCAGTTGGTGCAGTTCCAGAAAGCCCGGCACCGCATAGCGCTGGTGGTTGATGAGTACGGTGATATTCAGGGGCTTATTACGCTGGAAGACCTGCTGGAAGAAATCGTGGGCGACTTCACCAGTGAACCAGTTGCTGCGCATTCAGACATTACCAACGACCCTAAAGGCAATGGCTACATAGTCGATGCCAGTGCCAATATTCGTGAGCTGAACAGAATGATGAACTGGCGCTTACCCACCGATGGCCCGAAAACTTTAAACGGTGTCATTCTCGAACAACTCGAAGACATCCCCGAAACGGGCGCAGGCTTAACGCTGAATAATTATCCGGTGGAAATTTTGACTACCGGCGAAAACGGCATCAAGTCAGTACGGATAGACCCGCGTGGCATAACCCACGCTAGCGATGCAGATCCGGAGCTGGAATAAACTAACCCAGACCTGCCGCGTCGAGTGCACCACGCAAATAATCGATACCCTGAATTCGCATACCTTTAATTGCTTTCTTCGGCATATTTCCACGGGGCACAATCGCTTCGGTAAAACCGCGTTTAGCCGCTTCCTGCAACCGCTCCTCACCGAAGGCGACGGGCCGGATTTCACCGGCCAGGCCCACCTCACCAAAGACCAGCGTAGTGCGTGGCACAGGCATATTGCGAATACTGGAAACTATCGCGAGCATCGCGGCCAGATCAGCTGAGGTTTCGGCAATTTTCACGCCGCCAACGACATTGATAAAAATATCCTGATCGTATGCAGCAATGCCGCCATGCCGGGACAAGGTCGCCAGCATCATCGACAAGCGGTTCTGGTCCATCCCGACAGCCAGACGACGCGACTGCCCAAGGCCCGACTGATCAGCCAGCGCCTGGACTTCTATCAACAACGGCCGGGTGCCTTCAAATGCCGACGTCACCACACACCCGGGTATGGCCTCGGTATGTTCGGAAAGGAATATTGCTGACGGATTCTTAACTTCGCGCATACCGTTGTCGGCCATTGCGAAGACGCCCAACTCATTGGCAGCACCAAAACGATTCTTCACAGAACGCAGAATCCGGTAACGACTGCCCGACTCACTCTCAAAATACAGCACAACATCGACCATATGCTCCAGCACACGGGGGCCGGCAATGTTGCCATCCTTCGTCACATGGCCAACCAGAATAACTGTGATACCGCGCGTTTTAGCCAACCTAACCAATTGCGCAGCACACTCGCGCAACTGAGCAACCGAACCCGGTGCCGACGGCAAATTTTCGCTGTAGATCGTTTGGATTGAATCAACGATTAGACACTGTGCCGTGCTCTTTTCCGCCACACCAACGATTTGCTCTACACAGGTTTCTGCAAGCACAGACAAACCATCGGGATTCACTTCGAGGCGACGCGCGCGCAACGCGATTTGTTGCAAAGATTCTTCGCCGGTGATGTACAACACATCGTCATTCAAAGAGCGTGCGCCGGCAGCTTGCAACAGCAAAGTCGACTTCCCTATTCCGGGGTCGCCACCGATCAGGACCACCGAACCACCGACTAAGCCACCACCCAGAACCCGGTCAAACTCACCGATACCTGTACCGACACGGGCTGCTGCGGCATCCTGCACATCGGCCAGTTTCTGCCCCTGAACTTCGCCCGCATAGCCGCCACGCACCGGCGCTGATTTTCTTGCTGCCTGTTTCACTTCGGTAAATGAATTCCAGGCACCACACGCAGGGCATTGCCCCTGCCACTTCACGCTATCGCTGCCGCATTCGCCGCATTTGTATATCGTCTGTGCCTTACCCATATCCGACTCCGGAAATCCTGCCCGACGGACGCGCCGCCATGAAACTGTGAACTCTATCTCATGCCGCAGCACAAATCGCGCTGAAAACCGCATAAAACCTGAGTAAATACTGCGAAATCCGAGGCAGTTCTCATTTCCTGAGAGCCCGAGTAGGTAACATCCTGCTATGTC
>Ga0070729_10002234_pt1 | contig 25692 bp, 22 predicted proteins | sample tdDd472_FD_66725 | JGI IMG/M metagenome (GOLD analysis project Ga0070729, IMG submission 66725) | Marine sediment microbial communities from the Atlantic coast under amendment with organic carbon and nitrate - tdDd47.2 | ecosystem: Environmental > Aquatic > Marine > Coastal > Sediment | place... | reverse complement strand
GTGATTCTGCCGGGGTTTCCGACTTCGGCCGTGTTCACGTTCCACGAGTTCCTTGCGCCGTGGCTGCGCTTGCGCGGCGGGCGCACGCAGGCCCAGACGAAACAACGAACGGCGCGGCTCGCCGTCGACCTGCGCAGCCAGCGCGGCCGGCGCGAGTACGACCTCATCCACCTGATTCCGGGGCCGGACGGGCTGGTGGCCTGGCCGCTCGGCAAGGGCAGCGGATCGATCACGACGTTCGCGCGCGCCGACGCTTTCCACGCCATTCCCGAGGATGTGGAGCGCGTGGAGGCAGGCACCAGCGTCAGCGCGACGTTGATCGGGCGCTTGCGCCTCGCGGACCTGGTCGTGATCGGCAGCCATTGCACCGGCCTCGATCTGTTGCTCGGCGAGCTGCGTCGTCGCGGATTTACAAGCAAGGTGATCGCGGCGGGCTCGCAAGCGGGGTTGGAGGCGGCGCGCCGAGAGCAGTGCGACCTGGCGGGCGTCCATTTGCTGGATGAATCCACGAACCGGTACAACACGCCGTTCGTTACTGATGAGGTGGAACTCGTCCAAGGCTACGTGCGCCGGCAGGGTATCGCCTCGCGCGACGGTACGGAAACGGGCCGGATGGTGAATCGCAATCGCGGGAGCGGGACGCGGATCCTGATCGACCGCCATCTCGGGGAGGCGAGGCCGGATGGCTACGACTCCGAGGTTCGATCTCATCAGGCCGTGGCAGCCGCCGTGGTGGCGGGGACGGCGGACTGGGGCGTCTGTATCGAGAGCGTCGCGCAGGCGTCGGGACTGCAGTTCCGGTTCCTCGCCGAAGAACACTTCGACTTTGTGGTGCCGCGCGCGCGGAGAGAGCGACCGGCCGTGCAGGCGTTCCTGACTCTCCTGCGCGAGCCCGCTACGATGCAGATGCTCGCCGATGCGGGCTTCGCCACATGAAAACGCTGACCGCATTGCTTCTGCTGGTTGCCGCCGCGTCCGCCGGCGATGCACTTGAGCTGTTGCGGGATGCCCTGACGAAACTCGAAGCGCTCGACAAACAGGGCGCGGAGAACTCGCTGTCGGCGGCGATCGAGATCGAGCCGCGCCTTGCGAAGGCGTATCTTGCACGCGGGCGGCTTCGTGCTCACGGCGACCGCTACGAGGAGGCCGCTCGCGACCTCGAATGTGCATCGCGTCTCGGAGAGGATCAGTGGCGGCGGGCCGCGGCGCTGTACGCGATCGCGAGTGCACACGATGAGGCGGCTCACGCCTACGCGCAGTCCTGGAAGGTCACGGGCGAGATCGGCGACCTGATTGGCCTGGCGGACGCGCGCGCGAGCGCCGGCAAGGTGGAGTCGGCACTGCTGGCTTACGACGAGATCGTGCGGCGGTCCAGCGACATGAAGGCGGTGGAGCATCTGGTCGAGCGCGCACGACTGAAGTCCGCGATCGGTCGGCACGAAGCGGGCATCAAGGACGTCGACCTCGCGCTCCGGCGCATTCCTCGTTACTCCCGCGCCTATCGAGTTCGGGGTCGGATTCGGATTCGGCAGGGGCGCACCGAGGAGGGCCTCGCCAACTACAAGACCGCAACCGCGCAAGAGACGGCTGATCCCGTCGCCCACTGGATTTTCGGGTTGGCCCAGTACGACACGGGCGACTGGGGCGGAGCGGCGCGGAGTTTCGAGCGCGCGATCGCGGTCCAACGCGACGTTCACGACTACGCGCATCTGTATCTGTTCCTCGCTCGCTGTCGCACCGGCGATCCCGCCAAGCGCATGCAGGCCTCGCGCGAACTGATGAAGTTCCTGGAGAACCGCAAACGGCGCGACGACTGGTTCGGCAATCTGGGGGCGTTTCTGACCGGCGAGCTGGAGGCCTCCGAACTGCTCGCGGCGGCGCGCAAAGGCAACAAGCACACGCAGCGCGAACACCTGTGCGAGGCGCACGCATACATCGCCGGCAAAGCCCTGATTGCGGGGCAGGAGCCCACCGCGCGGATGCACTTCCGGAAGGCGCGGGAGACGCGGGTCGTGTCGTTTGTGGAGTTCAACACCGCCGAGGCGGAGTTGACGCGCATGGTCACGGGCTGGGTCAAGCCGGACGAGTCCGACGCGCCCAAGTAGCTACAGCTTGCCGGCAACGTCGAGCGCGGCGTAGGTCAGGATCATGTCCGCGCCCGCGCGCTTGATGCCCAGCAGCGCCTCGAGCATCGCGGCGTCGGCATCGAGCCAGCCCAACTTGCCCGCAGCGCGCACCATCGCGTACTCGCCACTCACCTGGTAGGCGGCGACGGGCACATCGAACTCCGAGGCGACGTGCGAGATGATGTCGAGGTAGGCCAGCGCCGGCTTGACCATCACCATGTCGGCGCCCTCTTCGATGTCGAGTTGGACTTCGCGCAATGCCTCCCGCGCGTTCGCCGGATCCATCTGGTAGGTCTTCTTGTCGCCCTCGCGCGGCGCCGAGTCGAGCGCGTCGCGGAAGGGGCCGTAGAACGCCGAGGCGTACTTCGCCGAGTAGGAGAGAATCCCGACCTCGCTGAAGCCGTTGGCGTCGAGCGCGCCGCGAATGGCCGCGACACGCCCGTCCATCATGTCCGACGGCGCGACGATGTCCGCTCCCGCCTCCGCCTGCGAGAGCGCCATCGCGGCCAGCACGTCAAGCGTGGGGTCGTTGAGGATCTGCCCGTCCTTCAGGATGCCGTCGTGGCCGTCGGACGAATACGGATCCATCGCGACGTCGGTGATCACGCACATCTCCGGCACCGCACTCTTGAGTTCGCGCACGCAGCGCTGGAGCAGTCCGTCCGCTTCGGTCGACGCGCGCGCCATCGAATCCTTGATGTCGTCGTCGAGCACCGGGAACAGCGCCACAGCCGGGACCCCGCGCTTGTACGCCTCCTTCGTCTCCGAGACAATGCGGTCGATCGACCAGCGATAGCAATCCGGCATCGACGGGATCGCGATTTCCTCCTGATCGCCCTCGACCACGAACAGCGGCCAGATCAAATCACTCGGAGAGAGCGTGGTCTCGCGAACCAGTCGGCGGATGGAGTCGGTGCGACGATTACGTCGGGGGCGAATCGGGAGATCGATCATGGCCTTAAGATCCTAATCCCATGACGGCTGCAGCCATCGTTCTCTGCGGGGGCTCCTCACGACGGATGGGGCGCGACAAAGCGCTTCTGTCCTGGGGGGACCACACCCTGCTCGAACATGTCGCCGCCCTGGTGGCCGAGGTGGTACCGGAAGTTGTACTGGTTGCGCGCGCGGACCAAACCTTCCCCTTCCCGAAGCCCTACCCCATCGCTCGCGACTCGGCGGACGGTCTCGGCCCGTTGGCTGGACTCGCTGCCGGACTCGCCGCCATCGACGCAGAGCGTGCCTTCCTGGTCTCCTGCGACGTGCCCTTTCTGCGGCCCGCTCTCGTCCAGCGCCTGTTCGAGCTCTCCGATGGATACGACGCTGCAGTTCCCGAAATCGACGGGTTCGCGATGGTGACGTCCGCCGTCTATTCGAAGGCGGCGCTCCCGGTGGCGCGCGAGCTGCTCGCGGCCGGACGCCTGCGCCCGCGCTTCCTGCTGGATAGCCTGAAGACCCGGATGGTGACCCCCGACGAGCTGCGGGATATCGACCCGGATCTGTGGAGTTTCCGCAACTGCAACACGCCCGAGGAGTACGCCGCGGCGCTGCGGGATGCGGGGCTGGAATCCTGATAGGCTTGCGCGGAATGAACCTGATCGAGGAGCTTTACGCGCTGCAAGCGGAGCACGGGTACCTGCGCGAAGAGGACCTGCGGGCGCTGTCGCGTCGGATCCGCACGCCGCTCTATGAGATCGAGGGAGTCGCGAGTTTCTACCCGCACTTCCGTCGGACGCCGGCACCGCAGGCGACGGTCAGCGCGTGCCGTGATCTCGTTTGCTGCATGGCGGACGGAGGCGCCGGTCTCAACACTCTGCGCGAGTTGTGCGCAGGACGCGAGGGGGTCGAGTTCCACGAGGTGTCGTGCCTCGGACGTTGCGATCGCGCGGCGGCTTGCGCGGTTAACGATGTGCCGGTGGACGTCGATAGCGTTGCGGGGATTCTGGACGATCTCGCCACGCTGCCGTCGAACGAGCCGACGAGCGAGCCGCGCCGCTGGCCGATCGATCCTTACGCCTCCGGCGACGAGCGTTACGGCGTGCTCAAGGAGTACCTCGCATCGCGGGATCTCGACGGGCTCGTCGAGCGGCTCAAGAACTCGGGGCTGCGCGGCATGGGCGGCGCCGGATTCCCCACCGGCCTGAAGTGGGGGCTGGTGCGCAAGGAGGCCGAGCCGGTCAAGTACGTCGTCTGTAACGCGGACGAGAGCGAGCCGGGAACGTTCAAGGATCGCGTGATCCTCGAAGAGCTTCCGTGGCTCGTTGTCGAGGGAATCATTCTCGGCGCGCTGACCATCGGAGCCCATGAGGGCTGGGTCTACATCCGGCACGAATACGGCAAGGAGCAGGCGGCGATCGAGCGCGCCATCGCGGAGGCGTACGAAGCGGGCGTGCTCGGCGACGACGTGCTCGGCAGCGGCTGGTCGTTCCATCTCAAGGTTTTCACATCGCCGGGCGGCTACATCCTTGGCGAAGAGACGGCATTGCTCGAGGCGCTCGAAGGCAAGCGGGGCGAGCCTCGCAACAAGCCGCCGTATCCGGGCACGCAAGGCCTGCATGGCAAGCCGACGCTGATCAACAACGTCGAGAGTTTCGGCATGGTGCCGTACCTGCTGCGCACCGGCGAGCAGACGCACAAATTCTTCAGTGTGTCGGGCGACGTCGCAACTCCCGGGGTGCATTGCGCGCCCAAGGGAACGACGCTCAACCAGTTGATCGAGTTGTGCGGCGGCATGAAAGACGGGCGCAAGCTGCTCGCGTTCATGCCCGGCGGCGCGAGCACGAGCTTCCTGCCGGCGAGCAAGGCTGACATCGTGATGGACTGGAAGGAGCTGCAGGAGGCCGGCTCGTCACTCGGCTCCGGCGCTACCGTGATCGTCGGCGAAGGCCGCGACATGCTCGAGATCGCGAAGAACGTCACGGCGTTCTTCCGCAACGAGTCGTGCGGCAAATGCGTGCCGTGCCGCATCGGCACCGAAAAGGCCGTCACGATGATCGAAGGGCGCAAGGCCGCGGACCTCGCGCTCATGCCGGAACTTCACGAGACCTTGCTCGAGACATCGATCTGCGGGCTCGGTCAGGCAGCGCTCAACCCGATTCTCAGCGTGCTGGAGCACTTCGTCGACGAGTCGTAGCGCGTGGAGTACGCGGAGCACGTTCCGGTCCCGGCGCTGCGCGGATTCGTTCGATGCATCTGGACGCTGCGGGCCCCCACGGGCGGCGGAGTGGAGCGAGTTCTCCCGGACGGCTGTGCCGAGGTCATCCTGAACCGGGCCGACCCCTTCCTCGGTCATGGACCGGACGGTGAGCGCCGCGTCCAGCCGCTTGCCATGGCGGTGGGCCAAATCGCGCAGTATCTGGAGATCGAGCCGTCGGGCGTGGTCGACCTGCTCGGCATTCGGTTCCAGCCGGCAGGCCTGCACGCGCTGCTGGGTGTGCCGATGCACGAGCTCACGGACGCGCGCGTCGACCTGCGCGATGTCGACAGGCGCGTACGCGATCGGCTGATCGACGCGGCAGCGCTGGGAGTGCGCGCCGTCGAGCGGCTGATGCTCGGTTTGCTACCGAAGCATCCGTCACTCGCCGCAGCTGCCGCCGCACGCATCCAGGCCGCCGGGGGGCGCGAGTCGCTGGATGGACTACAGCTTCCCGCGCGCACGCTGGAGCGCCATTTTCGTGCCGAGGTCGGCCTGTCGCCCAAGCGTCTCGCGCGGATCGTCCGTTTCCACGGCGTCGTCGGGACGCTCGACCGCGCGCATCGACCCGACTGGGCCGCGCTCGCAGTCGATGCCGGGTTCTACGACCAGGCTCACCTGATCCGAGACTTCCGGCAGTTCGCCGGGATGACGCCGGGAGCCTACCTCCGACAGCAGATGGCACTTTCCGATCTGCTCGCAGGAGTGTCGGATTCGTCCAATCCGTGATCGCGCCCGCGCGGCATACTGCACCCATGAAGTACGTATCCATACTCGTGTTGATCGCTGCGGCCGTGGTCGTCGCGGAAGACGAAAAAAAGCCCGGCGCGGAAGAGCGGCTCACGGCACTCAAGTGGATGTCCGGAACCTGGAGCGGCGAGATGTGGGGCGGCGTGTTCACCGCGTACTACAGCACGCCCGAGGGTGGCAAGATCCTCAGCTACAGTTCGCTCACGAAGGACGGCAAGCAGGCGTTCTACGAGTTTGAGAAGTTCGATGCGCAGAAGGGCGAGGTGGTCTACGTCCCCTTCCCGGGAGGCAAACGGGCGCACCACTTCCTCCTGAAGAATTCGTCGGGAACGAGCGCCGTGTTCGAGAACCCGAAGAAGGACTGGCCGACGCGCATCGAGTTCGTGCGCAGCGGCGACAAGCTCGTGATCACGCTGAGCAACCCATTCAACGAGAAGGCGGAGCAGAAGACGGAAGTCTTCAACCTCTCGCGAAAGAAGTAATTGCCGGTCACGTTCGAGCTCTTCGGAATCGCGCGGACGCGCGCGGGGGTGGCGTCCGCCCAGGTGCAGGCGGACACCCTGGGCGCCGCGCTGCGTGCGCTAGCCGAGGCGTTTCCCGCGCTCGATGGCGAGATTGTCGTCGGAGATCGGACCGCGAACGGCTATCTCGTATCGCTCGGCGGCGAGCGCTTCATCGACGACCCCGCCGTCGCGTTGCCGGCGGGATCCCGGTTGCTGCTGCTGTCCGGGCAGGCGGGGGGGTAGTGCGCGCGGCTACTCCGGCGTGCCTTTGGCGAGTCGCCAGGCTGTCATGACGCCGAGCGCGATCCATAGCAGGTCGAAGCCACCCAAGGTGTCCGCGAACGTCACGCCGACTTCCTGGACTGCCGCATCCCAGCGCGTGCCGGCGAACTCTTCGTAGCTGAGTTCCCCCCTGTGGATGGCCAACAGCTCCGGCAGCTCGAACTCGCGAAACTCTGCCAACTGCTCGCTGCTCACGGTCGCCGGGTCCGCGTCGACCTCCACGATCCAGTCGCGCTCGAGTGCTTCCTTGTCCGCGGCCGTCGCGGCAGCGTTGTATTCCTTGCCGAACTCCTGGCAGCCCGCGAAGTGCATGCGCATCACCTCGAGCTCGAAGAACTCCGTGCGCTGGTTGCTCATTTCCGCTTCGAATGCGGCGTACTTGCCTGCGCCGATCGACGCGACAGCGATGACGGCACAGAGCGCCGGTCCGGTGACGCTACGTCCGCCAAGTTTGAAGTACGCCGCTCCGATCGCGGCCCCGATGCCCCATGCGATCCAGCCGATCTCCATGTCCGCACCGAGTGTGATGCCCGCCCAGACGGCAGCGCCCGCAATGCCGGCTGCGACCGCGCCGATGATTGCCATGGGCGGTGTCCCGCTCGCAGCAAATGCGCCTTCGTGGTCCGCGCTCACCAGGAGTTCGTCGCGTTCGTCGTGTTCGTTCATCCGGTTCCCCTTCCCTTAGCGCTGGCGATCACGCCCCACGCGGTTTCATGATCAGACCCATCGCGACTCCTGCCAGCGTCCACGAAATGACGTGATCGATCATGCTTATGATCGTCCAGCCCTGCGGGAACGAAAAGAAGGCCCAGTTGCTGCCGTCGGAGTAGAGCGCGACGATGACGCCGATCGTGGTGCAGAACAGCACGCGCCCGAGCAGATTCCTGATCGCCGCCCGGTCGAGCATGAGCGCGGCAACGAAACAGGAAGCGAGCAGCGCCAGGAAGCCCTTGGCCATGAACGTCATGTCGTTGGCGTCCATGCCGTTGGCGTTGTAAATCACCATGGCGCGCGGCCCGTCCTTGAGCTTGCGCGCGAACTCCTTGAATTCGGGAGACTCGCGATCGTCCGTGCCCGGGGGCGTCGGCACCCAGTAGACGCCGGTTTCCGCGTTCGAAGCCTTCAGGGAGGCGGACACGACCTCGCCATTCTTGAATCCATCGTGCGGATACAGGTGGAGCACCATCCAGGTCAACGCGCCCCAGATGAACATCAGGACGGCGCCAGCCAGAGCAGCAAGAATTCCGCGAGCCATTCGAAACCTCCTTGGTGGTTACCCGATCGAACAGAATACTGGCAACGTGGTACACGGCTGGCACGGCAAATATCTCCGCATCGATCTCTCGACGGGTCTTGCGGACGAGGTGCCGCTCCCGATCGAGCGTCTGCGGGAGCTGATTGGCGGCGTCGGACTCGGTGCGTGGATCTGCCTCGAGGAGGGCGGGGCGACGGCGGAGCCGTTGAGCCCGGAGGCCCCGATCGTGTTCTCCTTCAGCCCTCTGGTCGGCACGCCGCTCACGACATCCGCGAAGTTTGCCATCGTCTCGCGCTCGCCCTTGTCCGGCATGCTCAATGACGCCATCTCGTCCAGCCACTTCGCGATTGCGGGCAAGCGCACCGGATTCGACGCGATCGTCGTGCGCGGCCGCGCGCCCGAGCTGTCGCGACTCGTAATCGACGGCGGTCGGGCCGACATGCGCGCCTGCCCCGAGCTTGCCGGCGTGCCCGCATCCGAGTGCGAACTCGACGACTACCGCACCGCGGCGATCGGGATCGCGGGGGAGCGTCTCGTCCGATTCGCGACGGTCAGCAACGATGGCCGTCACGCCGGGAGGGGAGGCACGGGGGCGGTGATGGGCGCCAAGAACCTCAAGGCCATCTCCGTTCGGGGGTCGGAACCGACGTCGCTTTTCGATGCCGACGCCGTGCTGGTCCGTTCGCGCGAGCTCTCCAAGCTCAGCTTCGGCCCCGCGACCGCCAAATACCGGGAACTCGGCACGATCGCCAACGTCCTCGCTTTCAACCGCCTCGACGCGCTTCCGACGCGCAACTTCCAGGGCGGCACGTTCGACGGAGCGGAGAGCATCAGCGCGGAGACGCTTCACGAAATGGACCGCGTCGGCCGCGCCTCGTGCGCCGCGTGCACGATCGGGTGCGAGCACATCTTCCGCGCGCCCTCGGGTGGCCGCGTGCGCCTCGAGTACGAGAGCGTCTTCGCGCTCGGTTCCCTGCTCGGTATCGATCACCGCGCGACGGTGCTGGACGCTGCCGCGTTGTGCGACCGGCTCGGGATCGACACGATCTCCGCGGGTGGCACGATCGCGATGGCGATGGAGGCGGCCTATGCCGGTCTTTCGTTTGGCGACAAACGCGGGGTCCTTCCGATCTTGACAGCGATGGCGGAACGCACCGGTGACGGCGCACTGCTGGCGGAAGGCTCTGCCCACGCGGCTGCGGCCCTCGGGCGCCCGGAGCTCGCGATGACGGTCAAGGGCATCGAGATGCCGGGCTACGACCCGCGCACGATGCAGTCCATGGCGCTCGGATTCGCGGTCGGAACGCGTGGCGCCGATCACAATCGGAGCGGCGCATACGAGCTGGACTTCTCGAAGGAGGCGGATCGCCTCGACTTCGACCCGGACGACGCTCGCAAAGTGGTCGCGGTCGAGGACCGCACGGCGGCCATGGACTCTCTGATTCTGTGCAAGTTCCTGCGGGGAGTATTCGAGGACTTCGAGGCCGAGGCGGCGGACCTGCTGCGACTCGTGACGGGCGAAGAGGTCGATCTCACGGCGGTCGGTGCGCGGGTTTGTGCGCTACGGAAGCTGTTCAACATGCGCGCCGGATGGACGCCGAATTCCGACACGCTGCCCCCGCGCGTACTGGAAGGCGCGTTGTCGCCGGAAAAACTGCGGGCTATGATCTCGACGTACTACCTCGCCAGGGGTTGGACCGAAGACGGCTTCGTTCCAGCCCCGCTTGCACAAGATCTGGGACTGCAATGAGCACCGTCACTCTGACCATCGACGACCGAGAGGTCACCGTCCCGGCGGGAACCACGATCTGGGACGCTGCGCGCTCCGCCGAGATCCCTGTGCCGGTGTTGTGCCACGAGCCCGGACTCGAGCCGGTCGGCGTCTGCCGCATGTGCGCCGTCGAGGTGGAGGGCGCGCGCGTGATGGCGGCATCGTGCGTGCGCGAGGCGGAAGAGGGCATGGTCGTGCGAACGGCCAGCGAGAAGGTCGAGCGTTGCCGGTCGATGCTGACCGAACTGCTCATGAGCGAGCAGCCCGCCGAGTCGCGCAAGATGGCGACGACGCAGGACGACAAGCTCTACGAGCTGGCCGAGCGCTACAACGTCGAGGTCCGCGTGCCGCGCGGCAACTCGCGGCCGACCGACGATTCGTCTCCGGCCATTGGCGTCGATCACCAGGCGTGCATCCTGTGCGACCGCTGTATCCGCGCCTGCAACGACATCCAGAACAACGATGTCATCGGCCGCACCGGCAAGGGCTACGAGGCGCGCATCAGCTTCGATCTCGACAACGCGATGGGCGCGTCGACCTGCGTGACGTGCGGCGAGTGCGTGCAGGCGTGCCCGACCGGCGCGCTCGTGAACAAGCCGATCACCGAGCCGCTGCGCCCGCGCTCCGAGCTGAAGCCCGTCGACACCGTTTGCCCGTACTGCGGCGTCGGCTGCGCGCTGACCTTCCATGTCGATCCCGAGAAGAACGCGGTGGTCTTCGCGGAGGGGCGCGAGAGCCCGGGGAACCAGGCGCGCCTGTGCGTGAAGGGGCGCTACGGCTGGGACTACACCGGCCATCCGCACCGCCTCACGAAGCCGCTCATTCGGATCGACTATCCGAAGGGCGCGCTCTCCAGCGCCGTCAAGAGTTCCGAGCGCAAGCCGGGCAAGCCGGGTGGCGTCGTCGACTACGCCGAGGTGATGCCCGCGTTTCGAGAGGCGAGCTGGGAGGAAGCGCTCGATCTGGTCGCGTCGAAGCTCAAGGGCATCAAGGATGAGCATGGTCCGCGCGCCCTGGCCGGTTTCGGATCGGCGAAGTGCACGAACGAGGACGCCTACCTGTTCCAGAAGTTGATCCGTACGGCGTTCGGGACGAACAACGTCGATCACTGCACGCGCCTGTGCCACGCGAGTTCCGTCGCGGCGCTGCTGGAGGGCATTGGTTCCGGCGCGGTCACGACGACCTACGGCGACATCGCGAACGCCGACGTCGCGGTCCTGACCGGAACCAATACCGCCGCGAACCACCCGGTAGCTGCCAGCTTCTTCAAGGAGGCGGCGCGCTCGGGCACGAAGCTGATCATCGTCGATCCGCGCGCGGGCCGCATGACCGAGCACGCCTGGCGTTTCTGCCAGATCCGTTCTGGCAGCGATGTCGCCTTCTACAACGCGATGATGCACGTGATCATCGCGGAAGGGCTCGTCGACGAGGAGTACATCGCGAAGTTCACCAAGGACTTCGATGCGGTCAAGGCGACGGTCGCGAAGTACACCCCGGAGATGGCGAGCGTGATCTGCGGCATCGAGCCGGCGATGATTCGCGAGGTGGCGCTGGCGTACGGCAACGCCAAGTCCGCGCTCACGTTCTGGGGCATGGGGATGAGCCAGCACGTGCACGGTACCGACAACTGTCGCTGCCTCATTGCCCTCGCGCTGATGACCGGCAACATCGGGCACGCCGGCTCCGGCCTGCATCCGCTGCGCGGTCAGAACAACGTGCAGGGAGCGTCCGACTCCGGCCTGATCCCGATGGTCTATCCCGACTATCAGCCGGTCGGCGATCCGGAGACGCGCGCGAAGTTCGAGAGCGCTTGGGGGATCGAGCTCGATCCCGAGCCCGGGCTCACCGTCGTCGAAATCATGAAGGCGGCGATCGCGGGGGAAATCCGGGGCATGTACATGCTCGGCGAGAACCCGTTCCTCAGCGACCCGAACATCAACAAGGTGCGCGGCGCGCTGTCCGGTCTCGACTTCCTCGTCGTGCAGGACATCTTCCTGACGGAGACGGCGGAGTTCGCCGACGTCGTGCTGCCCGCGACCTCCGCGCTCGAAAAGGACGGCACGTTCACGAACACCGACCGGCGCGTCCAGGTCGCCCGGCGCGCCCTCGATGCGCCCGGCGAAGCGCGCAACGACTGGGAGGTCATCTGCGAGATCGGAACGCGCATGGGCTATCCGATGGCGTACGATTCGGCAGCCGACGTGTTCGATGAATTCGTCGCGCTGACGAGTGCCTACCAAGGCCTCACGCACGCCAACCTCGGCGCAACCGGCAAGCTCTACCCGTGCCCGAATCCCGAAGAGAGCGACGGCACGGTCGTCATGTTCGAGGACGGATTCCCCACCGAGGACGGCCGCGCCCGGTTCGTTCCCGCCGAGCACACCGGTGCCGACGAGCTACCCGATCCCGAGTACCCGTTCGTGCTGATCACCGGTCGCGTGCTGGAGCACTGGCACACCGGCGTGATGACGCGCCGCAGCCACACGCTGCACGCCCGCGAGCCGGAAGCGTTCGTGGAGGTTCATCCGGAGGACTGCGCGTCCCTCGGCCTCGAACACGATCAGCTGGCGAGCGTTTCGTCGCGTCGCGGCGAGATCACGCTGAAGGTGCGCATGAGCCCGAAGGTGCAGGTCGGCTCGGTGTTTATCCCGTTCCACTTCCGCGAGGCGGCCGCCAACATCCTGACCACCGACAAGCTCGATCCGGACGGCAAGATCCCCGAGTTCAAGTTCTGCGCGGTGCGCGTGCGCCCGGCCGAAGTCGCCGCGACCTAGCCCGACACGAGATTCGATCGGGCGCTACTCGTCCGCGTCGTCCTCGGTCCCGATCAGCGACCAGGTGAACTCGATGCTGTGCTCGGCGATCGCCTCGTGGGCGGCGTCGATGAATCCGAGCGAGACCGGGTCGGGCGGATACTCGCAGTCGAGGTGAATGCGGATCGCGCACCCCTTCGCCTCCGGGTGCTCGCCATGGAACTGCCCCTCGAGCGCGTAGGTCAGGTAGGTGTTCAGCTTGTCCTGCAGCTGCACAAGCCGCTCGTGCGATCCGTCCCACTCGCGCGGTTCGATCATGATCAACATGAACTCGCCGGTCTCGCCATGCTGCATGACGAGATCGATGGACTCAGGGTGCTCGACGCCGGTTTCATCCATGATCCGCGGGATTGTTCCTCAGCGGGTGAATTGAGGCAAGCTGAGCGTCGCATCGGCACTAGAATCGTGGCATGCAAACGCGCGTGGTTGTGGGGTTGCTTTGGCTGGGATCGTTGATTCTGGCGTGGTTTCTCGGGAATTTGGGCGGTCAGGAAACGGGGCGAGCGGAACGCGAGCAATCGAGTGCCGCTCCCGACCGCAAGCAGGGGTTGGGGCCGAGGAAGCGGGCGAGCGCGACTCCGTCTACCGCCAAGGTCGAGCGCGGGCCCTCGTCGGCGACGGGCGCAGCGGCCTCCACGGTGCCGCCGAAGCCCGAGCCGCTCGACTTCGACTCGCTCAAAAGCGCCCAGCAGTTCTCGGACGAGGCGATGGCGATCATCGACGCACATCTGCGTCGTGGTCCCGAGGGGCACCGGGACCTGATGCTCCTGCTCTCCGAGTTCGGCAACCGCGAGGAGCAGATCGAAATGCTGTTCGCCAAGGACATCAGCGAGGCGCCCAAGCTCATCTATCCGTGGTTGCGGTTGCTCGTCCATCGCGAGCAGCAGGTCGTGGACTTTGTCGACACGGTCTTTGAAACCGCCGCGGAGACGCCGGACTGGTTCAAGGCGCTGGATCCGCAGACGCTGGGCATGATCACCGACGCGATCGGTCCGATCCTGCCCGGAATGACGTCCGACGAGGTGATCGCGCGGATCCGGAAGAATCTGGGCAAGGTGCTCCAGAAGGGGGAGGGGGCGCTGCCGGAAGCGTTGGCGGACAACTTCGAGGAACTCCAGGAGCTTTACGAGGCGTGGGCAGGTCCTCTCGCGGAGGAGGATGCGCGCAACGCGCTGCTCGATTCGTCGGTTTCCGCCGAGGAGAAGTTCCAGGTTCTCAAGCGCGCGCCGCCCGCAGCGGCGGCCGGAATCGAGCTGGCGCCCATCATCGGGCCCGCTCTTGAGGAGGACGAGTGGGACGCCATCGCGCAACTCCAGCGTTTCAAGCTCGGAGATCGCGATCGATTGGCGCTCGATGAAGTGATCTACAAGACGGTATCCAAGAGCGAATACAGCGGCTGGATGGTGGGTCAGTACCTCGAGGCGACCAAGCGCGGGAAGTGGATCCAGCAGCGCCCGTTCATCGAGGAGGGCATTCGGCGCGGCGGGAAGGTGCGCACCGCGATCATCGGAGCGCTGATGTCGATCGAAGACGTACCGGATGCGTACGTGAATCAACTCCTGGCGCTCTCGGACTTGACCGAGGAGGAGCGAGAGGCGCTGGAGGGCTTTCTGCTTCCCGCGGAGGACGAGGAAGAGCGGTAACGCAAGAATCTTGCGAGTGGTCCGCAAGGTCCTTGCGGGTTTGTGGTCGAACGAGCGTGGCACGCGTTGTGCCGGAGACGGGATATGGGAAAACAGGCCTTCGCAGTCATCATCTGGGTCGCGAGCATCGCGATCGCGCTTTTTGCCGGCATGCAGATCGGCGAGAAACAGGTAGCGAGCACGCGCACGGGGCACGCTTCGCGCGACGAGTCGCGGCCGGCGGACTACGACGTCGGCGAGCGCGAGCGCTCCGATCCAAACGAGTCGTCGCCCGACTCGAAGCGGCCGGAGTCGCGCTCCGGCTCTCCCTCCCCGGACCCCACCCGCGATGATGTTCCTACGGAGGAAATCGAGATCGACCTCGAAACGGTTGAGACGCCCGAGGAGCTGAGCGACCTGTTCATGCGCTACGCGAAGCAAAAGCTGTATCAGGGCCCGGCCGGGCAGAAGACGCTGTTCCGCAAGATCGACGAACTGATCAAGGACAAGAAGCTGCGCGAGCTGGTGCGCGACGAACGCCAGCTGATGCCGCTGCTGTATCCGTGGGTGCGCTTCGGGTTCGAGAACGAGGCCAAGGTCATCGAGATGATGGAGACGCTCTACCGGACCGCCGCGGAGGAGCCGCAGTGGTACCAGGGGCTCGACGACGACCCGCTCGAGATGTTCACGGAAGGGCTCGCGATCATGCTGCCGGGCATGGTCAGCGAGGAACAGCTGGCCGTCTTCCGAGGGCACGCCGAGGCGATCCTCAAGATGGACAAGGAGTCGCTCCCGAAGGCGCTCCAGCGCAACTACCGCGACTTCCAGCGCAACATCGAGTACTGGGTGGGGCCGCAGTCGCCCGAGGAGATGCTGGCGCAGCTTGACGATCCGAACGTGCCGGACGCGACCAAGATGCAGCTGCTGCGACGGATTCCGGCGGACCAGTTGCGCGGTTATGACGTCGCGGGGCTCGTGGCGCGTCAGCTCGAGACGGGCAACATGAGTGCACTGAGTGCGCTGCGCCGACTGAAGCTCGGCGGGAGCGACCTCGTGCTGCTGGACCGCGCGTTCATGGCGGGGTTTGGCGACAAGAACCAGTGGTGGGCGGCGCGCCAGTACCTCGATTCGACAGGCCGCTCGACATGGGCGCAGATGAAGCCGTTCATCGAGGACGGATTGCGGCGGGGCGGGCAGACGATGGTCAATTTCGCCCGCGTACTCACCTATCTGAGGGATAAGCCGTCCGCGGATTACGTGCAGGGGATGATCGCGAGCTACGACTTGCCCGACGATGTGGTCGCGCAGCTCAAGAGCGCCTATCAGCTGAAGTGAACCCACGCCGCGCGGAGCTTCCCGCGTGCCGATAATGTGGGGGACGTGGCCGCGCTCTCCATTCCGTTCGCCCTCCGGCGCCCCTGGCTGATGATGAGCCAGTGGTTGACCAATCGCGACGAGCCCGATCTCGATCGGCTGCGTGCGATGGACGATCCGGAGCGCTTCGTATGGGCGATCCTGCCGCATGCGGCGCGCACGTTCGCGTCTTGCATCGCTCTGCTGCCCGCCGACAAGGCGCGCGCGGCGGCCGTTGGCTACCTGTACTGCCGTGCGCTCGACACGTATGAGGACCTCGCGCCCGAGCCGGGCCCGCTACTCGATGCTTTCGGGGAGCGCTTCGGCGCGGACCCGCTCGGGCCGGCGCCCAAGCTGGCGGAGCCAAAGATCCAGGACAAGCGCGATCATGCGCACCTGCTGCTCGTCGAGTGCATTGATCGTGTCGATGCGGTTTACGCTCGCCTTACCCAGGCGCAGCGCGAATCCATCACGCGGTGCGTGCAGGCGATGGCCTCCGGAATGAAGGACGGTTCGGGCGATGTGCTCGCCTACTGCCGCACCGTGCTTGGGTATCCGGTGGTGTTCGCGCTCGAGCTACTGCTGGATCGCCGCCTCACCGCCGACGAACGCGAGACCGCCATGCGCGTCAGCGAGATGGTGCAGCTGGCGAACATCACGCGCGACATCGAGAAGGACCACTCGCGTGGCGTGATCTATGACGCGCGCCTGGCGGGGACGCCGGACGAGGCGACGATCCGCGAAGTACGCACCGACTTCATGTGGATGGCGCTCGAGCGCGCGCCGGACTATGGCGGAATGCTCGCGATGCTGCGCAAGCCATGGTTCCGACTCGGCCGCGCGTCCGCGCTGCTCATGCTGCTCTACACGAGCCGCTACTACGACGCCTGCGCCCGGCGCCTCGGATACGACGGATGGTCAGCCCCCCGATCCACGGCGGGCTTCTTTGTCCGCGTCTTCCCGGCCGCGTTCTCACACCGCTATGCGATGCGTTCGGCGGGCCAGGTGGAACGCGTGATCGGCGATTTTATGAGCCGTACCCGGCCTGCGTGAGGAACGTGTCGATGGCTGCGTTCTTCGCGTCGTGGTCCGGGGCCGCCTTGATCCGTGCGAGCTGATCGTCTGCCTGGATCTTTTGCTCGCACGGCGCACAAAGACGGACTTTGGTGGGGGACATGTCCTTGAAGACAGTGTGCTCCCACGTGGCATGCTCTCCGCAAAGTTTGCACCGCATTTTTCACCTCCGCTTGGTGGCGCGATTGTAGCGTTTCGGCGGAAGCGTTGCCGCAATCAGTATGTGCGGCGCTTGGTGATATGGCGGGTGAGCTGGTCGCCGCCGTGGGAGATCCAGTCGCTGAGGTCCGCGAAGGTGGGCTGTTCCACCCAGGTGCCGTGCTGCATGCAGTGTTCGATCATGATGCCGCTGGCCTTGCCGTAGTTCATGCGGGACATGGACTGGTCGCAGACCGGACAGTTGCGGTACCGAATCGATTTGGCGAGGCGATGACCCTCGCGCTGTCCGCGCAACTCGCTCAGCACCTCGTTGAAGTCGAGTTCCTCGGTCGCCTCGCGCAGCTTGTCGAGAACCGCTTCGAGGCAGCGCGGCGGAAAGAGCATCGCTTGGCAGCCGACGCACATGTGGACTTCCACGCCGTCCCACTCCTGCCGTTCCAGCGGGGTGTCACAGTTGAGGCAAATCGGAATGCCGCGGGTCCCGCGCCTCGCGCGCCCGCCGCCGCGGCCCTTGGCGCAGACCGGACACTCGTCGCCTTCGACCACCTCGTTCCCGCAGGAATCGCAGAGCTGGTGCCGCTTTCGCTTCGACGCGGCTCCCAGTGGCCCGCAGATCTCGCACGGCCCCGCTCCATAGATCGTATTGCCGCAGCCCGCGCAGAACGAGGTGGTCGGTTCCGAGCCCTCGACATCATCCTCGCCGCGCTTGCGTCGCTTCGTTGCGGCCTGGTTCTCGCACACGGGGCAGATCTGCGATTCTTCGACTTCGTTGCCGCATCCGGGGCAGAGCATCCACGATCCCTCGCCACGATCCGCCCGGAGTCCTCCACCGGTTCCACGGAACGCGCACCTGTTTATCGGCGGACGATCCGTCCGGCTAGCGCAGCGGGGTCAGCGAGAGTGTGCGTTGTGTCCCGTTCTGGATCACCGCAACCATCACCGGCCGCCCGGGCGTTCGCGTCATGCGAAACCACGCGTGGAAGTGGTTCATGTCGCGGAAATCGGTCTTGCCGTCGACCCCATGCACCACCATGCCCTTGCGGATCCCGGCGCGTTGGGCGTTGTGACCGGTCGCGCGGTTCGGTCCCCACGTCACGATGTAGCCGACACGGAACGCGAAATTGTCCGCCTTGAGCCCGGCGGCACGGCGCTCCTCCACCGACAGCGGACGCCCACCGAAACCGGGCATCGGCGGCATCGGCCACTTCATTGGACGCCATGCGTACTGCTCCGGCGTCGGCCGCTTCCACGACTGCGGTAGCTCGAGTACGGCGGCATGTTTCTTCGCGCCGCGCATCCAGACGACCGGCACACGCGCTTTGCCCCAGGGAACGGCGTTGAGGGCGACTTGCACATCGCCGAAGGCGCGGGTCGGCTGCCGGTTGACGGAGACGACACGGTCGCCCTTGCGCAGTCCGGCCCGTGCCGCCGGCGAGTCCTTGCGCACGGCTGCCGCGACGACCTGCCCTTCCCGATCCAGCCGCAGCCCGATCTGATCGGGGTCGGGCCATGTGTACTGGTCCTGGTCCGACCAGGTCTTCGTCGTGCGTCCCTGCCACTGGAAGGCGTCGTGGATGTTGTGGCAATGGAAGCACTTCGGTTGCTTGTGGTTCTGGAACCAGGGGAGTTTCTCGACGGTCTTCGCTGGTTGAACGGGAGGGGGCGCGGGGGACTTGGAGTACCGCTGGTGGACTTTGAATGTCTCGCGCAGTACGCGTGCGAGCGAACTGGTGGATTGATGGGAAGAGGCGTCCGTCGCATCCCGCCCGGAGTAGTTCGTGTAGATCGTGCCGTCCGCGTGCATGAGGAGCACCGCCAACGTGAGGTCGTAGTTGAAGCGGAACACGTTCAGGTCGACGCCGCGCATGTCGGTCACGCGGACGGGGATGTAGGGGGCTGCGGCAGAGGCGAGAGCGGAGTGGGGACGGACCAACTGCCCGTCAAACGTGGCGCAGTCTTTTCATGGCACGCAGCGAAAGACGACCAGCAGGGGCTTGCCGGTGCGGGCCGCTTCCTTGCGCGCCGCCGCGAGGTCCGTCCGCCAGTTCGGCGAGTCTTCTGCGAAAGCCGCGCTCTCGATTCCTACGAGGAGCAGAAGTCCGCACAGCCAACCCATGGGCCTACTCCCCGGTTTGGGGGGGCGCGCGCCGCACGATGCGCAGGAGCGTGTCGTTCTGGTCGTTGTCCCCGTTAAGGTCGACCGAAGCCAACACTTCGCTGGTCGCGAAGAGGAACGTGTCGTCGTCGACGCGAATAGGCGGGACCCGACTGAATCCGCCCATTCCGATCAGGTAGGGGGTGGGCGGCAATACGAATGCGGGAAGCACCGAGGTGTTCAGGTCGAACCAGAGGTATGCGCTGTCGTCGGAGTCGCCGTCCGCGTTGAGGTCCGCGTAGGTGGTGAGCGGCTGTTCCGGCATGACGACCGCAATGCGGATCGTCGTCTGGTCGACGCGGTAGAGCGTATGGCCGAACGTCGCCACGCCGAGGGAGCGGAACGCGGGCGAAGGGGCCGCCAGGTCGCCATAGGCGGGAACGATGTCGCGCGTGTCGGTGTCGCCGTTGCGGTCGCTTTGGGACTGCGCGGCCTCGGAGACCATCAGGATCGCGTCCGTTCTCGACAGCGTGAACGCCTCCACTGCCAAGCCGAGGTTGCGCAACACGGCTGGCGCACCCGCCATGTCGATCCGGAAGGCAACCTGGTCGCTCACGTCCCCGTCCGCGTTGAGGTCGACTCCGGTGACGAGTGCGCTCGCCGCCTCGTTGATGGAGACGAGCCCGAGGCTGCCGTCGATTTGCGGCGGCTGGCTGCCCAGCGTGAGCCCGACCGAGTAGGCGACGAACGGCGAGTTCGCGTCGAACCAGGTCAGAATCGAGTCCACCTGGTCCTGATCGATGTTGAGGTCCTTTTGCTGGCCCTTCTCGTCGATTCCGAAGATCACCCGGCTGCCGGACGTGGCGATGCCGGTGCTGATGTTGGCGGCGAGCGGGAAGAAGCTGACGGTCGTATCCGTGGGAAACAGCTCCGCGCCGGTCTCAATAAGCAGGACGGTCAAAATGGAATCGTTGGCGTCGGTGTCGCCATTGATATCGGTCATTCCGCCGTCGCGCTCGCTGGCGAGGTAAACGGCCGTCGTGTCCGTCAACTCGTACGCGCTCGGGTCGATCGCCCGCGGAAGCCCGGGGCCCGCGGGGCGATAGGTCGGCACGCTTTGCCCCTCGAACGTGAGGACGCCGAGGACGGTGTCCGTGGCGTCGAGGTCGCCGTTGAGGTCTAGGCCGGCAGACGCTTCGCTGCCACAGATCAGGACGCGGTTCCCGCGTGCCACCAATCGCGTGCCGCGTGCGTAGGGCGGGATGGAAAGCGGCAGCGGGGTCAAGCCGGCCGGACCGACCGCCGCCGCGATTTCGTCGAACGCGTCGCCGTCGCCGGAAAGGTCGATTCCCATCGCGACCTCGGAGACGACCAGCACCAATCCGCCCGCGGCGCCGATTCCGGGGGCGCCAAACAGCGGGGTCGCGAAAGTCGTGTTGGAGGGATTCGGTTCGGGCGCGCCGGGACCGACGGGGGCCGCCGGATCGAGGATGTGCCATACCGCATCCCCGAGGTCGGTGTCCCCGTTCAGGTCCGCGCCCTGGTCGGCCTCGGGCACGAGGAACGCGATCAGCTGGTCGCTGGCGATCGGCCGACCGCGCACGGCGAGCCTGAGGTTCGTCGAGACGTTGGTGGCGATGTCCAGATGGTGGGCCACGACGTCGATCTGATCCCCGTCGTCGTTGAGGTCGAGTCCGGTCTCCGGTTCGGATACAAGGACCAGCGCGTCGTTGCCGATCACTGCGATGTCGTCGTAGCGGAGGCCGATGGCCAGACCGGTGTCGAGCGTGTTCGCGAACGCCGGCGGGGGAGGAGGCGGCGGCCCTTGGGGCGCACTGGTTCCCCCGCCTCCGCCGCTGCACGCGACGCAGGTCACCGCCGACGTGACACAAGCCAACGTCGCCAGAATCATGCGCACTACAACTCGCATCTCTCTCGGCTCAAATTCCCCGCAAGCGGGGCCCCTCTTGAAGAATAGGAGCGACTCTCGCCTTTTGCAACGCGAACGTCGTCGTAGAATCCGCATTATGGCGCGACTCTTCCGTGTACTTCTTTCCGCATGGGTCCTTTGTTTAGCCACGTCAGCGCACGCTCAGGCGCCTAAAAACCCGCCGAAGGCGGTAGGTGCCGTCCTCGAGCGCCATTTTCAGGCGCTGGGCGCCGTGGATCAAATTCGGACGCTCGCAGCCGATTCGACGATGTACATGGGGAGCGAACGCGCTTCCGGTGTGAAGTCGTGGTGGAGCGATCGCCGCTGGATGCGCACGTTCCGTCGCACTGTGGCCGGGCAGCGCATCGACTACTTCGGAGACGAGGGCGCGATCGTGCTCAGTGGTCGCAACCGCCGTCGCTACCGACCGGACGACCGCCGGACACGCCCTTACTACTACGTCGCGAAGGCGCTGGCCGATCCGTTCCCACTCGTTGGATTTGCGCGCAATGCGCGAGCCCAGGCTGGACTCCTGCTCGGCGCCGCGCACGGCTACGACGTACTGGCGCTGCCCACGGACGAGTACGGCGTGCGAACGCTCTACCTCCTCGATGCGAAAACTTCCCGCCTGACGGGAGTGCGGTTCGAGATCGAGGACAACAAACCGTTCGCTTCGATCGAGTTCGAGAATCACGCCAAGGTCGCCGTCGGAGATGCGAACGTGGTGCTGCCCTACGGGGTCCACGTTGAACTCCGACTGTTCGGTGAGGTGGACACGCATCGCAAGGTCCAGGAGCGCCGCATCACGTTTCGGGAACGGATCGACACGTGGACCACGAACCCCGCCGACTTGCCGAAGAGCCTGCGTCCCGCGCCGGTCTCCACGGACGTGCTACCCGGATTCAGTCGCACCGTGTTTGCCACGGGTTCGGAGCCGACGGACATCGCGGTCGGCGACCTCGACCGGGACGGACGCGCCGATATCGCGGTAGCCTGCTCCGGGGGACTGGCCATCCACTTCGGCGGATCCGAGAAAACGCCCCTGCGGATTCCGCTCGGGAAGGGCACGCATCGCGGCTGCCAGATCGCGGACTTCGATCTCGACGGCCGCCTTGACGTGATGACCATGAGTCACCTCGAGCCGAGCGACACGCTCTTCCTGGTCGCGTTCGACAAGCAGCGCGAACCGTCGATCCGCCAGCTGTTCGCGGCGCCCAACTTCGGATGGGGGCTCGCCGTCGACGACTTCGATCGCGACGGTCTTCCCGACTTCGTCGCGACGGGGTGGGGCTCGCGCGACGTCCGGTGGAAGTTCGGGAACGGCTCGGGCGGCATCCGATTCACCGGTACGGGTTGGCCGCTCGTGCAGAAGGGGCGCGGCGCAGAGCGTGGATGGGGCGTGGGCGTGGGCGATCTGAACGGCGACGGCATGCGCGATGTGGCGGTGGCCGAGCCCGGGAGGCCCCGCGTCGTGATCTTCCAGGGCCAACCCAACCTGGCGTTTCAGCCGTTGGCGGAGCTCACGGATCAAAACGTAGGGCTCGTGCGGCCGGTCGATGTGCAGGTGGCGGATCTCACCGGGGACGGTCTCGACGAGATCATTGTGGCGCAGGATCATCCCCGCAAGGAAGTCGAGGGAGACATCGGTGTCTTCCTCAACTTGGGCAAGACGTTCAAGACGCTGTACCTCTCGGCGGGCGAACGCGTGCAGTGCGTCCGGGTCGCCGACATCGACGGGGACGGCCACGCCGACCTGATTGCCGCCTCCTACGGGACCGATCAGATCGCGTGGTTGCGGGGGCTTGGCAACGGCAGTTTCGACAAGGCGCGTTTCATGGGGGCGGGACGGGGACCGACGCGTCTGGCCGTGGCGGACCTTGACGGGGACGGTCGCCTCGACATCGTGGCGGCCAACGATCTTGACGACACGATCTGTATTGTCCGCAACGCGGATGCGAAGAAGACCGCGCCCCGCGCTGCCGCGGAGGCCACTGTCATTCCGGCGCACGTACCGGGCAAGTTCACCCTCAAGGGGCTCAGCGACGAGTACGAGTTCATGGGCGAGTGGGCTCTTCCGATTTCAATCCCCGACCCGTCCGGCATCTCGTTCCTCCACGGCGACACGATGCATTCGGGACTGGTCATCGTCTCCGACAAGCAGAACTCCATCTACCGCGTCACGCTCGATCGCGTGAAGCGGCGCCTGATGGTGGGACCGGAGATCCCGATTCGCGGGCTGCCCAAGCACCGGTTGGATCTCGAAGGGCTGGCGTTCGACCGGCAAAGCGGCACGCTGTTCATCGGTTGCGAAGCGGACAGCGGCGTATTGCGGACGACGCTGTTCGGCGGGTTGCTCGGCCGTACCAATTCGGGGATCGAGGTCGACGACAACGATGGCGTCGAGGGGATCGCGATTCGCCGTCTCCTCGACGGCACGCCGCTCCTGTACGTGTTCAAGGAGCGCAAGGGGAGGACGGGGAGGCAACCGGTCGTCCACTGCTACGACATTCAGGAGAGTCCGATGAAGCTGACGCGGCGCGGGGGGCCTCTGCGCGCGCCGGTGGCACTCGTGGATCAGACCGGCGCGGTTGTGTCCGGCCAGACGCTCTTCCTCGTCAGTCGCTTCGCCCGCTCGATCGCGGAAATCACGTTCGATGGTGACGGCTTTTCCGAGGACTTCAAGGTGGCCAGCTACCGTGAGCTGACGGAGAAGCTGCTGGGCTACCCGAAGCTCCCGGCCTTTGGCATGGTCGAAGGTCTCGCGCGCGGCGCGGAGGACGGCGATCTCTTCCTGCTGATCGACAACAACGGCGGCGCGATCGGGGCGCCCGACAAGAATCGCGGGGCCGGGGGCCGGTTGGTCTGGCTGCGCAACCTGTCGAAGAAACAGGCCCAAAAATCCGCATCCCGCGTTCGGCTGCGCGCGGTCACGGTTCCGTTCAAGGGCGGACAGAGCGCAACGGTGGATCGCGCCCGCGCGAAGGCACTCGCAAACGAGATCCGCGAACGCTTGCTGGAAGGCGACGATCCCGTCGCTCTCGCGCGCGAACGCAAATTGGCGCGCGGCCCGATCCCGTTCGGATTCTGGCTGATTCGTGCCCCCGCGGTGCGCAACGCGGCCGACCTCACCGAACGCGATGTGCCGCAGGCCGTGTTCCAAGCTGCATTCAATCTGCGCGCCGGCGAAGCGGTGGTCTGCGAGTATGACCCGGTCGCATCCCCGCACGGGTTTACCGTTATTCTGAGAGTGCAATGAAACGTTGGGCTTGGCTGCTTCCCGCCGTCGTGCTCGCGCCGATGTGGGCGTGCCAGGACCGTGACGACGAAGCCGTTCAGTCGGACAAGTCCCCGCGCGTTCGACGTGCGGGGGAACCTCGCCGCGTGCTCATCGAGCGAATCCTGATCTCCTACCGAGGCAATGCGTTCGACATCAAGGCGCGCCGGTCGCTGGACGAAGCGCGCGCCCTCGCCATGCGCGTCTACGAGCGTGCGCAAAACGGCGAGGGCTTCACAAAACTGCGCGACGGTTATTCGGATGATCGACTGCCGGGATCCAAGTTCGCCAACGGCCCCTACGTCCTGCTCAACTACGACACGCCCCCGGCACCGACGATGGCCCAGGTCCCGCGAATGGGGCGGATGTCCATGGGGCGCCGGCTTGGCGACCGGGCGTTCCGCATGCGCGATGGCGAAATGGCGCTGATCGAATATCACGAGACCGACTACCCCGCAGGCTACGAGATCATCCGCTGCGTCAAGCGCGACGACCGCACCGAGGCGCAGGTCGCCGAGGATCTCGCGCGCCGCAAGAAGTAGCGTCGATCGGGCTTACTTGCCCTCGAGCTTGGCTCGATGGGCGGCGAGCGTGCGTCGCATCGCGGCGGCGCGCATATCGGTCGTCGAATTCATGTCGACGTCGAGGGCCGCGCCCACGAGCTCCTCGGCCACACGCATACGCTCCTCGAAGCGCCGTCGGATCGCGTCGCCCTTCGCGGTGTCCTGGCTCGCCTCGGCCACCGCCAGCTCCGCGGCATCGTTGAAGAAGCTGCGGCTGTTCGCTGCCGCGTACGCCACGGCGGTACGCAGCTGCTTGTCGAGCCCGCCGCGCAGCACTTCCTGACGCATCGCGCGAAACACATCCGGCTCGGGACGGTTGAGTGCAGCCCGCACGAGGTGGCCCTTCGCTGCGTACGTCACATCGCGGTCTGCCAGCAACGACTCCGTCGTCGCGATCGCGATCTGCACCGGAAGCTGTCCGAGCGACTCGGAGAGCAGCCGCCCGTCCTCCTTGGATTCGCCGCGCGGCATGTCGCGCAACACCGCCTCGGCCGTACCCTTCGGGTCGCTGCGCGCCGCCAGGGCCACCATGGCGCGCCGCAGGTCGAGCTGCGCCGGCGTCGCGTCGGCCACGGCGTTGCGAAGCAGGTCGTTCGTCCAGCCTCCGACATCGCGGTCGGCCAACTCCTTCGCGATCAGGAAGCTCTCCTGAGCGTCCCGCAGCTCCTTCATGATCTCGCCCATGGCGAAGGACGCCTCGGGTCCATCGATCGACGTCAACGCCGTGAGGTAGGCCGCGCGCAGCGTCGGGAAACCGATGAGTTCGCTTTCCACGAACTTCCAGCGCGGCTGCAGCTTGCGGTCCTTCCCGTCGGCCAGCAGTTGCAACAGCAGCGGAACTGCCTCGGCGCCGCGCTGTCGGCATTCCTCCACGAACGCCGCGAGCTCTCTTTGGGTGTCCGCGGTGAAGGGGTTGGCCTTCGCGGTCTTGG
>Ga0070729_10002231_pt1 | contig 25728 bp, 25 predicted proteins | sample tdDd472_FD_66725 | JGI IMG/M metagenome (GOLD analysis project Ga0070729, IMG submission 66725) | Marine sediment microbial communities from the Atlantic coast under amendment with organic carbon and nitrate - tdDd47.2 | ecosystem: Environmental > Aquatic > Marine > Coastal > Sediment | place... | reverse complement strand
CGCCCTCGCACGCTTCGATGACGGCGTCGATCTCGTCGATCATCGCGTCGAGGTCGTCGAAGCACGCGTCGATCATCTCGGCGCACGCGTCTTCGTCGCCGGTCTCGTCGAGGCAGTGGTCTTCGAGGTCCTCGCAGGTCTCGTAGAGGGCCTCGAGGGGATCGCACTCCTCGTAGTCCTCGTCCTCGTCGTCCTCTTCGTCCTCGTCGTCCTCGTCGTCCTCTTCGTCCTCTTCGTCCTCTTCGTCCTCTTCGTCCTCGTCGTCCTCTTCGTCTTCTTCGTCCTCCGCGTCTTCGTCTTCGGCGGCCTCTTCGTCCTCGGCCATCTCGTCCTCGGGCGCCTCCTCTTCGGCGAGCGCGGTCGCGGGGGCGGCCATCGCGAGGGCGGCGAGCAGGGCGAGCAGCTTCGTCTGGGTGCGGTTCGTCATCGTTCGGTCCTCCGGTCATGCTGACGCGCCATTGCGTCGCCTTCACGGGGTGCCTCGGACGAACCGGCGAACCGGGTGGATCTTTTTCACAGAAATCCGCGCATCCCCCGATCGGGGGACGTCGGGTTGCGTCCGGGCCGGGTGTCTCGCACCCTGACACACCCCCGGCATCACGGCGCCAGGTCATGCACTCGTCTCTGTCCGCAGCGGATCGCGCGTCTCGACGCGCGCTCGACGCGCGCCATCGTTCGACGGCGATCGCGACGGGCGCGGCCTGTGCCGTCGCCTCGTTGCTCACGGCAGGGGCGTCGCAGGTGATGTTCGTGCTCGTCGAGGGCGGCGACCTGTGGACCCCGTCGCTCGTCACCACGGCGGTCGGCTTGAACGTCGTCATGGGTGTCGTGTGCGGGCTCTACGCTGCCGTGAACGCCTGGTGGCCCCGCGGGGTCGCCGACCGCGACACCCTGTACGTCCGGTCGACGCGGGCGCTCTTTGTCGTCACCCAGGGCTTCTGCCTCGGGCACCTGCACCTCGCGGGCAGCCACAGCAGCTCGGTCAGCCTCGTGCTGCTCGCGCAGGTGATCCTGATGCGGTTCTTTCTGCCACATCGCGAGGTGTGGGCGTGGATCCTGTTTGCGTGGGCGTCCGCGGTCGCCCTCTTTGCGCTGGAGTTCGCCGGCGTCGTCCCCTACGCCCCGATTCTCTCGCAGCACGACTACCTGCGGCAGGTGTACCTGGACGGGCGCTGGGTGCTCGCCGATAGCGTGCACTACTTCGCGGTGTCGCTGCCGCTCGTGTGGGGCACGGGGCGCCTGCGCCTCGCGCTCGAAGCCCGACAGGACGAGCTCGAGGAGCGCGTGGCCGAGCGCACCCGCGAGCTCGAAGACAAGAACGAGCGCCTGCTCGCGTCGATCGAAGAGACCCGGCGCACGACATCCGCGCTGCTGCTCGAGCGCGACCGGCGGATGCAGAGCGAGCGCGCCGAGGTCGAGATGCGCGACGCTCTCGATCGCGCACGAGGCGCCGCCCTGCTCGGCGAGCTCGCCGGCGGCATCGCCCACGAACTCAACCAGCCCCTGGCCGGCATCGCCGCAAACGCCGAAGCCGCCCGCCTGCTGCTCGATCGGCAACCGCCGGACCTCGCCGAGGCGCGGCAGGCGATCGTCGACGCGGCCGAAGACGAACGACGGGCCCGCGCTGTGATCAACGCGGTGCGCGCCCTCGCGCAGGATCAGCCGATCGAGCGCCTGCCCGTCGACCTCGCCGAGACCGTGACCCGGGTCGTCGACCTGCTCGAGCGGACCCGCCCGGCGTCGAAGGTCACGATCGTCGTCGATCGTCCGGACGCGCCGGTCCTCGCGCTCGGGTCCGAGGTGCACCTCTCGCAGGTGCTGCTCAACGTCATCCGCAACGGCGCCGAAGCCGCCGAACCCGGTGGCACCGTCACCGTCACCCTGGCGATCACCCGCGCGTCCGCGGTCGTGCGCGTCGAGGACAGCGGGTCCGGGTTCAGCACCCACGCCCTCGAGCACGCGTTCGAGCCGTGGGTCACCTCTCGCCCGAACGGCATGGGGCTCGGACTCGCGCTGTGCCGCCGGATCCTGCAGGCCCACGAGGGCTCGATCACGGCCACGAATGGCGCGAACGGCGCCGTCGTGACGGTGACCGTCCCCGCCCCCCCGTTGCCCCCGAGCGCAGCATGACCGGTACGACCCCCGTGGTTCACCTCGTCGACGACGACCCGTCCGTACGCCGGGGGGTCGGCCGTCTGTTGCAGGTGCGTGGCTACACCGTCGAGACCTGGGACGACCCCCGCGCCTTTCTCGCCGCGGTGCCCGCCGATCCGATCGGCTGCGTGATCCTCGATCTGAACATGCCGGGCATGGACGGCCTGCAGACCCAGCTGAAGCTCGCGGCGCTCGCGGCGACGCTGCCGGTCGTCTTTCTGTCCGGTCGCGGCACGATCGCGAGCTGCGCCGAGGCCCTGAAGCAGGGCGCCGTCGACTTTCTCGAGAAGCCCGCCGACAGCGACGTGCTCTCGACGGCGGTCGAGAAGGCGTTCGCCCGCAACCGCGACCTGCGTGCTGCAGCCGCCCTGCGTGCAGAGGCCGACGAGCTCGTCGGTCGCCTCACGGAGCGCGAGCGCGACGTGTTTCGCCTCGTCGCCCGCGGCTTCACCAACAGCGAGACCGCGGACCTGCTCGACATCTCGGCCGAGACCGTGAAGGTGCACCGGTCGCGCGTCATGAAGAAGCTCGAGGCGGACTCGCTGCCCGATCTCGTTCTGCTCGCGGTCCAGTCGGGCCTCGCCTGACCGCATCCCCCCATCGGGGGACAGACGCGCCCCACGCCCGGCGGCACACTGCGTCCGTCCCCTGCAGGAGTGTCGTGATGCGAGACGATAGCCAGCGCCGTGATCTGCTGCACGCAGCCTTTGAAGCCAGCGTGTCCCTCGAGCCCCTCGAAACATGGGGGCCGATCGTGACCGCTGCAGGGGGCACCCTTGCGTTCGACGCGTTCGACGAGGCGTTCGAGGTCCCGGTGGACGTCGAGTCCACGGCCCCCGGGCGCGCAATCGCCGTGCGTCACCCCCACGACCCCGAGCGGCTGCTCTACGTGCGGCGCGACGAGAACGGGTGGACGGCATGGTGCGCGCCGGCTGCCGAGCCCATGAACCACGACGACGAGTCCGGGGCGTGGCCGGTCGTGAACGACGCCCCGGTCGTGCTCTACCCGGTCGTCGAGCGCGACGGGCGCCTGCTGGTCTGCGGCTGACGTCGACACAACGCGCATCGTTCGGACGCCCCTCGTGGTACGACTCCCCGGAGTCTCGCCGCGAGGGGCGCCGCCGTTCGTGGGTCGGCGATCGGACCCCGTGGCGCCGCCTCCCTCGGACGAGGCGCGAAATCGGGTGTCCCCCCGCCGGGGGATGTGCGCAGGTGGATTCGGGGACGACAATCAACCTCGGATGTAGGCAGATGTGTGGTGAATGCCTTCATCGGTCGGGACGCGCCCCCGCGCCCCTTCGCATCGACCCACCACGCTACGGCGACCGGACCGGAGGACCCCATGTCGGACGAAAAGACGAACAGCCGCCGCGACTTCATGAAGACGACCCTGGGCGCGTGCGCGGCGTGCCTCGCCTGCGGCTCGCTCGGCAACGTGCTCGCGGCGTGCGGTGACGGCACGTACAACTTCAAGCAGCTCGGCGCGCCGGTGACGATCAACCTGTCGGACTACCCGGCGCTGTCGAACAACGGCGGGATGGTCTCGCTGACGCGCAGCGTGACGGGCTTCCGATTCCCCATCTACGTCCGCAACGACGGTGGCGTGTATCTCGCGATGAGCGGCGAGTGCGCCCACGAGGCGTGCGCCGTCACGCCGCGCAGCGGGGGCTTCGTGTGCCCCTGCCACAACGCGCGCTTCGACGAGACCGGGCGCCTGCTCAGCGGCCCCGCGAGCGAGGGGCTGATGACCTTCCCGGTGAGCGTCAGCGGCGGTCAGATGACCATCGGCTGACCCGGTAGTCGGCGGGGTTGCTGGCAGGCGTGCCGATCGGGCATGGTCGCGCCAGCACCTCGCCCCGGGACCCCGTGACGGAGCCGGACTCGCCATCGCCCCTCGCCGGGGATTCGAGCGATCGAGCGGACGCGCCGTCCCCCGATGACGCATCCGCTGCGACGGTCTCGACCCTGCAGCGGATCGGCCTCGCCGTGTGGGGGATCGCGCTCACGACCGGGGTCGTGCTCGCCATCGGGTGGCCCCACCTGCTCGAGCCCGCGTCGCTGCACGCCTGGTTCGCGTCGGCGCGAGCGTGGATGCTGCCTGTCTTCTTGCTCGCCTGTGTCGTGCGGGTCGCGTTCTTCGTCCCGGCGTCCACGCTGCTGGTGACAGGGCTCCTGTTCATGCCGCCCGGCGAGGCGCTGGTGGTGACCTCCATCGGCTTCGTCGCCGCCGCCACCCTCGTGTACCTCGGCGGCCGACACCTCGGCCTCGAGGCGTTCTTTGCCCGGCGCTACCCGTCGGCGGTCGAGCGAGTGCGGGTCGCGCTGCAGAAGCACGGCAGCGGCATCGTGCTCGGGTGGGCGTTCTTCCCCGCTGTGCCGACCGACGCGATCAGCGCCGTGGCCGGCGCGGTGCGCATGCCGTGGCCGAAGTTCATCGCCGCGGTCACCGCCGGGCAGACCATCCTCGCGATCCCGATGGCGTTCGGCGGCGGCGCGCTGCTGAAGGGCTGGTTCGGCGCCGGATGATCCGGGCGTGACCCGGTCTGGCGCGTGGCCGGGGCGCTCGAGGGGACATGGTCGCCGACCCGGTGGCCCCGCCACCGACGCGGCGACGAGGAGCCGCGTCCGGGGGCGGCGTACTCGACGCAGTAGCGTGCCGGGCGACGTCGAAGCACGAAAGATTGCCACTGCCTGGATTCGGGTCACCCGATCCGGGGATTGCGCAGAGGGACCCTCGTGATGCCCCCCCGCGCCCGAGCCTGTACATGGACCGACTGAAACCCACGACCCGCGACTTTTGCCGCCCGGGATGTGTGTTCGTGGCTTCGCTCTGCCTCGTCGCGTTCGTCGGCTGCGGCGACGATGCGGACGTGATGCCCGCTGCGCCCGATGCAGCCGCGGCATCGGACGTCGACGCCGGGCCACCGCCGCCACGCCTCGACGATCCGGCGCTGCCCGCCGATTCAGCGCCCCTGCGCCGGATGACGAACCGGCAGTTCGAGAACGCGGTGCGGGACCTGTTCGCGCCGCTCTCGCCCTGGGTCACCCCCGGCGCGCTGCCGCCCGAGCTCGCGATCCGGGGGCTCGAGAACAACGCCGCGGTGAACACGGCCACACCGGGCCTTGCCGAAGCGTGGTTCACCGTGACCACCGAGGTGGCCGAGCAGGTGGCCGCGGAGTTCGACGCGGTGTCGGACTGCAGCGCGGACGACGCGACCTGCGTCCGCGCGTGGTTTCGCGACTTCGTACCGCGGGCGTGGCGGCGTCCGGTCGAGGCCCGCGAGCTCGACGAGGTGATCGCCGTCTTCGACGAGCAGGCCGCTCGCTTCGGCGCGCGCGCTGCCACCGAGTTGACGCTGATCTTCGTGCTGCTCTCGCCGGACTTTCTGTACTTCCCGGAGTTTGGCGGCGCGCCTGTACCCGGTTCGACCGGCGTGCCCCTCACCGCGTACGAGGTCGCCTCGCGGCTGTCCGTGCTGCTGTGGAACAGCGTGCCCGACGCGCGGTTGCTCCAGCTCGCCGCGTCCGGCGCGCTCCTCGACCGTGACGTCGTCGCCGCCGAGGCGTGGCGGATGCTGGCGGACGACCGTGCCCACGACGCCGTGTTGAACTTCTACCGGCAGCACCTCGACTTCGACGCGATCGGCTCGAACAGCCTCGACTTCGAAACGTACTTTGGAGGCAACGAGGACGACTCCGCATCGGACTTTCTGCACATCGCGCTGCAGCCGGCGATGCGCATCGAAGCCGAGGTGTTCATCGACCGGCACGTCTTCGAGCGCGAAGGCACGCTCGCGAGCCTGCTCACGTCGACGCAGACGTGGGTGACGCCGGACCTCGCCGACACGGTGTACGGCGTGGACGTCGACACCGGGCGCCGGTCGGTGTCGTGGTTCAGCGACGCGCTCGTCTTCTCGGAGTTCGAGCTCGAGGACGGCCTGTACCCCCTGCGGCTGGACCCGATGCAACGCGCCGGGGTGCTGACGATGGCCGGGTTCCTGAACGCGCACGGCAAGCCGATCCACCCGTCCCCGGTGCTGCGCGGCGTGTTCGTGATGGAGCGGTTCCTCTGCACGACGCCGCCCCCGCCGCCGGACGACGTGCCGCCGCTCGACGAGGGCGACGACGTCGAGATCCGAACGAACCGGGACCGGTACGCGCACCACACCAGCAACCCGGCCTGCGCCAGCTGCCACCTGCCGATCGACGGCGCCGGGTTCCCCTTCGAGATCTACGACTCGCTGGGTCGGTACCGGACGACCGACAACGGGTATCCGGTCGACGCGTCGGGGCAGCTGATCGGCACGGACGTCGATCGGCCCGTGTCCGACGCCGTCGACCTCGCGCACCTGCTCGCGTCGAGCCGCACCGTGCACGACTGCCACGTCACGTGGTGGGTGCGACACGCTCTCGGGCGCGACGTGACCCTCGAGGACCGCGAGCTGCTCGAACGGCTGCAGGACGGCTTCTGGGCGTCCGGCGGCGACATCCCGGAGCTCATCGTCAACATCGCAGCCAGCCACTCCTTTCGACACCGGAGCGTCCGATGACTCGCACGAACTCGACCCGCACGAGCCGGCGGACCTTTCTGCAGGCGATGGGCCTCGCCGCTGGCACGCTCTTTCTGCCCTCGCTTGGCCGAGTCGCCCATGCCGACACCGCGCTGCCGCCGCAGCGCCTCGTGTTCTTCTTCACCCAGCACGGCACGGTCTACGACGGCTGGTCGATGCATCAGGGGCGCGATCCGGGCGGGCGCTGGTCGTACGACCTCGCAGGTCTCACCGAGGCCGAATTCTCGGACGGGCTGCGGCCGCTGCACCGGCACCGGCGCAAGCTGACGATCCTCGACGGGCTCGCGCTCGTCTCGGCCGAGGCGGACCAGTCGGGGCTGCGCCACGAGCTCGCGCAGGTGCACGCGCTGACCGGGGCCAATGCGACCCTCGTCGGCGGCACGCCGCTGGCGAGCGCGCCCTCGATCGATCAACGCATCGCGGACGTGCTCGCACGGGCCGATCGCCACCGCACGATCGAGATGGCGATCGGCGGTCCGCCGATCGGGGTGAACTACCGCGGGGATCGCATGCTGCTGCCCATGGAGTACAACCCGGCGCAGACCTTTGACCGCCTCTTCGGCATGGCGGGCGGAGGCACCGATCCGATCGTGCAGGAGCGATCCAGCGTTCTCGACCGCGTCTCGAACCGGTACGACGCGCTGTCGTCGCGTCTCAGCGGCGAGGACCGGGTGCGACTCGAGGTGCATCGAGACCTCGTGCGCGACCTCGAGGTTCGTGTCCGCGGCCTCGCGTCCGCGACGTGTGGTACGCGCCCCGACGGCATCGGACCCGCGTCCGGCGACTACCTGACGGACTTTCAGACCTTTGCCCGGTGCATCACGGCGGCGTTCTCGTGCGACCTCACGCGGATCGCGACGTTCCACATGGGGCAGCTGGACGGCGATCGCGTGGACCCGAGCTTCCGCGGGGACATCCACGACGAGGCGGCGCACGGCATCTACGAGTCCGCCGAAGCGGCCCGCGTCATGACGCAATACACGCGCACCCACGCCGACGAGTTTGCCTGGCTGCTCGACCAGCTGGACGCGATCCCCGAGGGCGACGGCACGATGCTCGACCACACGACCGTGATCTGGTGTGGCGAGATCGCCGATGGCGCGCACGGGTTCGAGCACTGGCCGGTGGTCATGGCCGGTGGGCGCAACCTCGACCGGGGGCGGTATCACCACTGGCCGTCGGACACGCCGTTCGCGGGCTGGGCGTGGGACGGTCGGCTCGAACGCATGGGCGTCCCGCACCAGAGGTTTCTGACGACGGTGGCGCGCAGCTTTGGCATCGACATCGACCGCATGCCCGTCACCGAGATCATCGGGACGGGCGGGGCGCGCATCGACTGCACCGGCGTGCTCGAGGGGGTGCTGGCATGACACGGCGATTGCACAACGATTCACGGCGCGCCGTTCTCACGCTCGTCGTCGGCCTTGCCGCCGCGTACGGGTGCAACACGGACGGCACGCCTCTCGATCCCGGCGGGACGACCGGGCAGACCGCCGCGGGCTGGATCGAGGGCGAGATCCCGGAGTCCCGCGGGTCGTATCGCGGCTCCGTCGTCGACCGGTCCGATGAAGACCCGTTCGGCGACGACGAGGACGACGACTTCGACGACGAGGACTTCGATGAAGAAGAGCACGACGACGATGACGATGGCGACGACGACTTCGACGGCACCGAGGCGCTCTTCTGGGGCGAGGGGCAGGTCGACGCGTCCGGTGCGTTCGCTGGCGAGCTGTCGTTTCTCGTGCTGAGCTACGGCGGCGAGGACGAGCGCGTGCTCTGCGCGGCGCACTGGCAGCTGACCGGGCGTCTCCTGGACGCGAGCTGCGACGGATGCGTGCTCGTATTGACGCTCGAGCCGTCCGACGGCCGCGTCGAGGTGGACGATGACGCGAGCTGCGCCGACTACGCGATGGGCCCGACCATGGCGCCGAGCGCGATTGCGCTCTCGCTGCGTGACGGCATCGACGACGCCTGGTTCACTCGGCGTGGCGACGGATGGGACGAGGCCGGATGGGCGGAGATCGAAGACGGCGGCCGCTCGATCGGGTTCGAGTGGTTCGTCGAACCGGGGGCTCTCGACCCCTGACGGCGAGGGAGTCGCATCGCGTCACGCTTCGGCGGCGTCCGCGTGTTCGAGCAGCGCCTCGAGTGGCACGATCTCAAGGGCCTTCTGGTGCGTCGCCTCGAGCACGACCGGGCAGGCGACGCCCTGCTCGTGGGCCTGCTGCCAGCTCGCGGCGCAGACACACCACTGGTCCCCCGGCTTGAGCCCGGGGAACTCGAAGTGCGGTGCCGGAGTGACCAGGTCGTTGCCCCGGTCTCGCAGGAACGCGAGAAAGCGCGCCGACACCCGGCAGCACACGGTGTGCGACCCACGATCCGTGGCGTCGGTGTTGCAGCATCCGTCGCGGTACCAGCCGGTCCTCGGCTCGAAGCTGCACGGCTTGAGCGGGGTCCCGAGGACATTCAGAGACGGGTCCATGTCGGCCATGGCGAACAGGGGTTTCGGGTTCGTGGGCCAACGATATGGGGTCGGTCCCGCCCGTTGTCACTCCGCGCCGTGCGTCGTCGTGTCTGTTGTCTCGACGAAGGGCGCGCACGAGCGGGTCTCGACGAGGGTGCCACCGGCGGTGGCTTCGGCGATCGTGGCGGCCGCCGCCTCGGCGTCGGCGCTGCCCGGCAGGACGGGGTGCTCGCCCACCGTCGCCCGCTCGGTACCACCGGGGCTGTAGAACACCGACGGCGGGTGCGAATACGCGGTCAGATCGCCGCGGAGCTCGATGGCGACCAGGATGCCGTCCACCGCCCACAGGCCGAGCACGGCGAACGCCCCGCCGAACGGTCCATTGCAGATCGCGCGTGCCGTCGCCTCGTCGAGCGGCAGCGGATCGACGTCCTCGGCGGCACCGGTCGCCGGGGGCGCGACCGGATCCGACTGTGCCAGCGCAGCGGGGGCGGCGAGGACCGAAGCGATTGCAAATGTCGCGAGGGGACGCATGTCCATCCGGGGTGCGGGGCTGCCGCATCCTGGCGCCGACCTCGAGGTCGCGGCAACCTCGGTGCATCCTCGGTGGCGCCAGCGGCGTCTAGAGAACGTACCCCGCGCCCGCCGCATTCACCGCCACCCCCGCCTGCAGCACCCCATGCCCGCCTGGTCGTACCCTCTCGCTCTCGCGCTCGTGTCCGTGTTCGCGCTCGTCGTCGAACGCCTGTGGCCCGCGCGCCCGGACCAGCCCGTGCTGCGTCGAGGGTGGTACAACGACCTCGCCCACCTCGTGTTCAACGGCCACCTGCTCGGCGTGATTCTCTTCGGGCTGGCCACGCGGCACCTGGTGCCCTGGATCGACGCCGGGCTCTCGTCGGTCGGGCTCGAGGGCATCGTGTACCGCGCCGCCGCCAGCGACTGGCCGGTGGCCGTGCAGATCGTCGTCGCCCTGCTCGTGATCGACTTCGTCCAGTGGGGCGTGCACAACCTGCTGCACCGGGTCCCGGCGCTGTGGGAGCTCCACAAGTGCCACCACTCGGTCGAGGACGGCGAGATGGACTGGATCGTCTCGTTCCGGTTTCAGTGGACCGAGGTCGTCGTCTATCGCGCGTTCATGTACGTGCCGCTCGCGTGGTTCGGCTTCGGTGAGACCGCGATCTTCGTGCACGCCGTGTTCGGCACGCTGATCGGGCACCTGAACCACGCGAACGTGCGCTGGGACTACGGCCCGCTGAAGTACGTGCTGAACAACCCCCGCATGCACCTGTGGCACCACGACTACGAGGGGGACGCGAAGACGACCGTGAACTTCGGCATCATCTTCAGCTGCTGGGACTGGATCTTCGGTACCGCGAAGCTGCCCGACGAGCCGCCAGCGCGCATCGGGTTCCCCGGTGTCGAGCAGTACCCGAAGAACTTCTTCGCGGCCGAGACGTGGTTCGTGCCCGGCTGGCTCGATGCACGCGTGCCGGTGGCGGCCGCGGCGGTCGTCGGGGGCGCGCTCATCGCCCTCGGGCTGTGGGCCGTCGGCTGGACGCCGTTCGGCTGATCGGCGCCGCGTCGCCGGGGCGGGCACCACGAACGGCGAAGGCCGACCCGAGAGCTCGGGCCGGCCTTCGATTCGCAGCGCCCGGTCGGGATCAGAAGCAGGTCCATGACACGCGGCAGTTGGCCGAACGTCCGCGGAAGTCACCCGAGCCGTACGGCGCGCAACCGAAGCGGTAGGTGCGACCGGCGGTCACCGCGCGCGTCGACGTCATCGTGATCGGCGTGCTGTAGGTCGTGCCCGCCTGCGCGCCGACGTAGAGGCCGTACGTGCTGTCGTCGCTGTTCGTCCCATCGACCTGCCATGCCGTGCGGACGAACGTCGAGCTGGTGCTCGTCGTGGGCAGCCCGCTGACCTGGAACGTGATCGACACGTGGCAGACGCCATCGGCCGCCGGGACGTACGTGGTGGGCAGCATGCCGTAGTTGAAGGTCGACTCGCTCATCGTGAACGAGACGTTGCCCGACGCCGACGCGGCCAGCCCGCTGCCGCCGACATCGTCCGGCTCACAGGTGACCGTACCGTCCTGCGCGATGGCGCGGATGGACTGGCCGGCGGGGCAGGTGCCCGTGACCCGCTGCTGGGTGATCGCCGGGTTGATGCGGAAGGTCGTGTCCGTCAGGTTCAGGCCCGTGCCGGCGGTGTAGGTCGTGTCGGTGTCGACGCCGACGTCGTCCGCTTCGCACGTGACCGTACCGTTCGCCGCGATCGAGCGGATGGACTGGCCGGCGGGGCAGGTGCCGGTGACGCGACGCTGCAGGTACGCGGTGTCGGCCGCGAGGGTGACCGCGCCGCTGGCGCCGCCGCCGGTGAGGCCGGCGCCAGCGGTGACGCCGGTGATGTCGCCGGTGCCGGCGTCGTCGATCTCACACGTGACCGTGCCGTCCGCCGCGATGGCGCGGATCGACTGGCCCGCCGGGCACGCGCCAGACACGCGCTGCTGCACGAAGGCGGTGTTGATCGAGAAGAAGCCGGCCGACAGCGTGAGGCCGAGGCCCGCGCCGTAGGTCGTGTCGTTGTCCGGCGCGCACATCGGCGTGCCGTCGGCGAATCCGGTGACGAACTGGCCGGGGGGGCACATCGTGTCGAGCGCCGCCTGCACGGCGTCGTAGTCGACCGAGAAGAAGCCATCGACGAGGTCGAGGCCGTCGCCGGCGTCGTACGTCGTGTCGGCGTCGTCCGCGCAGGTGATCGTGCCGTCGGCGCCGATCGCCGTGACGACCTGGCCCGGCGAGCAGCCGTCGCCGATCCGCGCCTGCACCGCCTCGTAGTCCACCGCGAACGTGCCGTCGGTGAGCGTCAGGCCGGCGCCGGCGTCGTAGTCGGCGCCGGTGTCGCAGGTGACCGAGCCGTCCTCGTTGATCGCCGTGACGTAGTCGCCGGCTTCGCAGGTGCCGATCACGCGGGCCTGGACAGCGCCGTAGTCGACCGTGACGCCGTCTTCGCCGGCCACGAGGCCGTCCCCGAAGTCGGCGGCGGTCACCAGGCCCTCGGGCACGCCCTCGATCGCGTCCCAGTCCGGGGCGGCGATGTCGTCGGGGGTCAGGCCGCCGACCGTCGCGGCGTCGCCGGCTTCGGCGGCGTAGTTCGCTTCACCGGCGTAGTCGGCCCACGCCGCGTACGGCACGGTGTCCAGCGGCAGGCGGGGCGAGAGCGTCTCGCCGTCGATCGTCAGCTCGACCCACGCCTCGCCCTGCTCGCGAAACACGGACAGGTCGAGCTCGGACGCGAGCCCGATCTCGGCGGCGAAGTAGCCGGTGTCGAGGTCGATGACCTGCGACTCCGAGTGCAGCACGTCACCGCCGGTCGCGGCGGTGTAGATCACCATGTCGACCGTGGCCTCGCCGTCACGCGGCGTGCCCTCGTTGTCGGTGACGAAGCCCTGCACGGGGATGAGCGGCGGGGCCTGGGCGAACGCGGTGCCGCTGGCGGTGAGCGCCGCAACGAACGCGAGGCGTCGAAGAATCGTGTTCATGGGGAGTCCTCGTATCAGGGGCGCGCTGCGGCCGGGCCGAGCGTCACATTCGTGGAATCAGAACCGACGGTGCCCATCGGCTGGGGGGCGCCGAAGCCGACGACCGCGCGGATGTTCGACCCGCTCGTCACGCCGCCCCCGGCCCCGGTGAAGGCGATCGAGCGCGGCGTCGGGGGCGGGCCGACGTCTTCGCCGGTGTCCTCGCCGCCGGTGTCCTGGCCCGCGTCTTCGCCGCCGGTGTCCTCACCGCCGGTGTCTTCGCCGGCATCTTCGCCGCCGGTGTCTTCACCGCCGGTGTCTTCGCCGGCATCTTCGCCACCGGTGTCTTCGCCGCCGGTGTCTTCGCCACCAGCGTCGAAACCACCGACGTCGGGATCGGTGTCGCCGCCCCCGGATGTCCCGCCTCCGCCGTCACCACCACCACAGGCAGCTACGGCGAGCGCAAACCCCAGTACGGCGCACCTGTTCAACAGGGTGCGCATTCGAGTCCTCGGTTCCGTTCGGTTCGGATGTAATCCGTGCCCGTCCAGATTACGCGACCCTGTGCGCCGCGCAACCCCGATCCGTGTACGGCGGCCATTGCCCGGTCGCACACAACCGGGGCGGATCGACCGCAGAGTCGTGCTCGACCCCAGTGGGCGCTAGGCCTTCGACGGGTCCGCGAGCGGTCCACGCGCGGGCCGCAGCTCGAGCCCTTCGAGCGCCGTCACCGGGGCCCCATCGGCGCGAACGACCCACACGTCGACGTCCCACTTCTGGTATCGGGCGTTGCCGATGCAGCGCATGCCGAGCTTCTGCGCGACCCGGGCCGATCGGACGTTCGGTGGGTCGATGATGGCGATGACCTGATCGACCTCGCCGGTTGCGAACGCGCGTTCGATGCGCCCCTTCGCCGCCTCGGTCGCGAACCCGTGGCCCCACGACGCACGCAGAAAGCGCCAGCCGATCTCGACGTGATCGAGGTCGCGCAGGGGCTTGAACGTGATCCACCCGATCGGCGAGCCGGTGTCGCGTCGATCGACCGCCACTGTGCCCATCTCGGGGTGCCCCTGCTCGGCGTACGTGTCGTACATGCCGATGACCAGCGGGTGGATGCGGCGCACCTCGTCCGGCGGCGTGATCTCACCGGTGATGTAGCGCATCACCTCGAGGTCGCCGTCGAGTTCGATCAGCCAGTCCACATCCTCGGGCACGAAGGGGCGGACGCGCAGGCGCTCGGTGTCGAACGGGGTGGGCGCCATCGGTCGATCCGGGGCCGGCAGGGTGGGTCAGGCGGCGTGTCCGCCGAGCCGATCCGAGGCGATCGGGGACCGGGACCGTACCACAAAATCCGACGGCAGCTCGGCCAGCAGCCGACGACGAAACGCCGGGGCGTCGACGGTGATGGTGTGCCGCGGCGTATCGAGCTGCTTCACGTCCGGGCGCGCGAGCTCGGCGTCGATCGCCCCCGCCAGGTCTGCTGGCGGCTGCCACTGCCCCCGCAGCCGCCGCGCGAGGATCTTCGCCTGCAGCGCCGCCGACGGCCAGATGCACCCGAGCGGCTGAAAGAGCCCGACGAACGCGAGGTCGCTGCGGTCGGCGGGCAGCATCTTCAGGTACAGCGGCACCGGGCCCGACGAGAAGTCGACCACGTCGCGGTCGAAGAACGGGTGCGCGATCTGAAACCCCGTGCACGCGATCACGGCGTCGTAGTCCTGCTGCGTGCCGTCGGTGAACGTCACCGTCTGGCCGTCCCACCGTTCGATGTCGGGCCGCGGCGTGACGCGGCCATGCCGCAGCGCGTACAGCAGCTCGCTGTTCAGCGTCGGGTGCGTCGCGCCGAGCGGATGGTCCGGGTCCGGCAGTCCGTACCGACGGTTCGGCCCGATCATCGCCAGCAGCATCCATTCGAGGGATTTGAACCGCAGCTTCGATGGGATGAACCCCAGCCGGTTCGACACCGCGTTGTGAATCACATCGCCGGGCACGCCGAACAGAAACTTCGGGACGATGCGGTACCCCCGCCGCCAGCTGATGTCGGTGCGCGTCGAGATGCGCGACGTCTCGACGGCCACGTCGCACGCCGAGTTGCCACCGCCGATGACGAGCACACGCTTGTCGCGAAACGGCGCCGCGCGCTTGAAGTCGTGGCTGTGCAGGTACTCCGCCGTCAGCTCTCCTGGATAGGTCGGCCACCGCGGCACCGAGTGATGGCCGTTCGCCACGATCAGCACGTCGAACGTCTCGGTGCGGGTGACGCCGTCGTGGGTGACGGTGACGTCCCAGCCGCCGCCGTCGCGAGGGGCGCAGTGTTCGACCGACGTCTCGAACTCGATGAACGGGTACAGCCCGAAGTGCTGCGCATAGCCCTGGAAGTACGCCGCGAGCTGCCGGTGCGACGGGTAGTCCGGGTACGACGTCGGCATCGGGTAGTCGTCGTACTGCGAGAAGCGCTTCGAGCTGATGATGTGCGTGGTCTCGAAGACGCTGCTGTGCCCGGCGCTGTCGTCGAACACCCAGTTGCCGCCGACGTCGGTCTGCCGGTCGAACACGCTGACGTCGGCGAATCCGGCGTCGAGCATCGCCTTGGCGGCGGCGATGCCGGACGGCCCGGCGCCGATGACGCAGATACGGGCGGTCAGGGGCTGGACGGCAGACATGGCACCTCGGGGGCGACGACCTGAAACGACGTTCAACGTGAGCCCAGGCCGCGAACCTCGCAAGGCGTCGTGATTCAGCGTGTGTGAGACGCTGATGTGCGATCGGCTTGCATCGAACGGATGGGACGGACGCGGCAGCCGAGCATCACTGTCGCGAGTGCGAGTGGCCACAGCGGCACGCGACCCGAGGGAGCGGCGCTGCATCCCGCATTGTCGTCGCTGCCGTCGCCACCGTGTCCGCTGCTTGCATCGCCGTCACCGCGATCGCCGCCGGTTTCGCCGGAATCGCCGGTGTCGCCGATGTCGCCGGTGTCGCCGGCGTCGCTGCGGTCGCCAGCATCGCCGCCGCCGAAGTCGTCACATTGCGTGAGCGCGTAGTCCACGCGGGTACGGAGCGTCTCGTCCACGGCATCGCTCGCGCCTGCGCCGCAGACCAGGTCCCAATCGACCGTCGCGGTTTGCCCGTCCGTCAATCGAGCGTTGGTGTGAATGTAGACCTCGAGCGAAAACTCTTCACCTGCGGCGACCTGGAGCGAATCCCTTCGGTACACCTCGTCTGCCTCTGGTTGGGCACGATCGTCGTTGGGTGCGTAGTCGACGTTTGCGAGCGTGATGGTGCACGACACGGTGCACGTGTTCATCCCATCGAGCCGAACTCCGGGGGCATCGAGGGCGAGTGTGGTGCTGGTCGATGCATTGAACGAGAGGCACGCTGCGCCCTCGATGAGCTCGATTTCGGCGTCGAGGCAGAACCCGGGGTCCGACTCGGCGATCGCGGCGGCCGGCAGCAATGCGGCCACAACGAGTAGCGACGGGCGCAGGTGCGAAGGGAGCAGCATGTCGAGGCCTCGGGTTCGGGTCAGCGGGTGCGGCGCAGGTCCAGGGTCGCGCAGTGAAACGAGCCGCCGAACGCGCCGACAGCGTCGAAGGGCAGGGGGATCGGGGTGAACCCGTGCGCCGAGAGCCGCGCCATCAGCTCGGTCTGGCTCGCGTCGACGATGACGCGATCATGGTCGAGCGAGAGCACGTTCATCGACAGCCACTGGCTCGTGAACAGCGGGCTCGCCATCGGCGACCCCTCGGCGTACTGCGGCGCCGGGGCCTCGATGAGGGTCCAGCCGTCGAGGGCGTCGGGCATCGCGCCGAACCACTGCGGGTGCACGAGCGCGGTGCGCGGGCGCAGCGGCACGAAGGTCGTGTCGATGTGGTGCGGCGCCGGGCACCGCGTCGGCAGCTCGATGACCTGCGCGACATCGGCGATCATGCGCCGCACCCAGTCGATGCCGGCGCGATTGGTGACGTGCGAGCGCTGGGCGAACACGACGTCGTCGCAGCGGGTGAAGTCGGCGGCCTCCCACACGGCCTCGACCTCGGTGGTCGCGTACCGGCGGGGGGCGTCGTCGTCGAGCGGCGCCGCGCCGTGCGCGCCGACCCGTGGCTCGGCAACGAACGACCAGTCGTACAGCGGCTCGCGCAGGCTGGGCCGCGGCGCCGAGAAACAGCGCGCCCCCGAGCGGGACCACCGCTCGACGAGCCGCCGGTACGCCAGCGACTCGAAGTGCCGGTATCGTTGCGGCGTTGCGCACTCGATCACGCGGTCGCCGACGACGAGAAAGAGGTCCCGGGGGTTCGCGGCGTTCCACCCGCCGCGGCACTGGAACCACGGCGACGCGAACGCAGCGTTGTGCGGCATCGGGTCCGGCCGCTCGACGGTGATGCCCTCGGCGCGCAGCAGGTCGACCAGCCCGTCGAGCTGCTCGGTCGCGGCGTCGATCAGGTCCTCTTCGACGTACGCGCCCCGGTACGCGGTCAGCCACGCCGGGTCACCGACGGCGGCGGCCACCGGCCCGTAGTCCGGATAGATCGCCCCCTCGACGCTGCCGACGACGACGGCTTCGAGCGGGTCGTACTCGTTGGTCGACCAGACGGGCGACGGCATGGGGTCCCTGGGAACGAGGCACGCCCACGATGCCGTGCCGCCGAGCGTGCGTCACGAACCGCGCGGCACCGGGCCGGGGTCAGCGCTCGACGGGCGCCGCTTCGTTGGCCTGGGCCTCTTCTTCGCACTCCTCGTCGTCGCCGCAGTCCTCGCCTTCGCGGAAGCCGCCGAGGTTGTCGAGGATCGAGCCGTCGTGGTCGCGCTCCAGCGCGCCGGCGAGCGCGTTGGCGCCTTCTTCGCGGTGGGTCGCGCGCACCGTCGAGCCGCTGCCCTCGTCCTCGGCGACGAGCGTCTCGTCGAAGGTCACGTCGGTCGGGCTGGCCCCCGGCGCGGCGAGGAGCATCGGGCTGACGAAGAGGGCACAGATCGCAATGGCAGGTGCAGTACGCATGAGCTCGCTCGAGGCCTGAGAACGGGGTGTGGTCGACGATACCGCCACCGGCTGCGTTGATCCACCGTGCCCATCGACGGCGCCCGCACCGGCAATATTCAAGCGGCGGGCCCGGGGTATGCGGCGCCCGTCAGGGCAGCGGCAGCGCGCGGGCGACGCCGCCGTCGGCGTCGGCGATGAAAAGCAGGTCGTCCCACACGGCGATGGCCCGCGGCTCGGCGTCCATCGTGCCGCGGGTCAGCTCGACGACGGCGTCCGGGTGCCAGGCCCAGGTGCGGACGGCCCATCGGCCGTTGGCCGGCGCCACGCCCCACAGGTCGCCCTCGGTGGTGACCAGCGCCACGTCGTCGCCGTCGACGAAGGCGTCACGCAGCGTGCGCCCGTCGAGGTCGCCGATGCGCGCGACGTCGCCGCTGTCGGCGACGAACCACGTGGCGGTGCGCAGCGGATCCGTCGTGGCGTCGACCCCGGCGACGAGCCCGCCACCGGGCACCGGCCACGTGCCCACGACGAAGACCGCCGCCAGCGGGTGGTCCGCGGGCAGGCCCGACCACGACGCGCCGTCCCACGTGGCGTTGCCGATCTCGTCGATCGAGCCCATGGCGTCGCTGCCGTACCCGAAGAGCCACAGCGCGTCGTCGGTCGGCAGCAGGTGCACCCAGCGCGCGTCGCCGTCGCCGTCGTTCGACCGCTGGCCGACGACGTCCCACGTGCGGGCGTCGTCCGTCGACGTCCACAGCTGGGCGTAGATCGTGCCGGCGTCCCACTCGTCGGGCTCCGAGCCGGATCCGACCGCCCACAGCGCGCCGTCCCACCCGGCCACGTCGTGCACGTGCACGCCCTCGGGCACGGTGCGATGTTTCGCCCACGAGCCGCCGGTCGGCAGGGCGTACACGTTGCCGAGCCAGGCGTCCTCGGTGGCGTCGACCCCCGGCGCGAGCAGCAGGTCGCCGACGACGCGAAACCGCTCGATCTGCTCCTCGTCGGTCGTGAACACCGACTCGGGCACGGGGTCATCAGGAGCCCCGAACCGGCGAATCTCGACCGGCACCTCGCGCCCGACGTTCACGTTGGCGTCGCCGTACGCGATCCACATCGCGTCGTCGAACACCGCCAGGTCGTGCACGCCGCGCATGAACGCGTCGAACACCGCGCCGGCGGCCTCGTGGTAGTCGGCCAGCGGGTCGGCCCACGGCGTGAAGTCGCCGTACACGCGATCCGCGAGCGCCGGCGCGCCTGCGTCGGTCGTTGCGTCGTTCGCGGTGTCTGCGCCCACGTCCGTGCCAGCGTCCAGCCCGGCGTCCCCGTCGATCGCGTCACCGCCGGCGTCGGACGCGCAGGCGGTGAGGGTGGCGGTCGCCAGCAGGGTGGCGAGGCGCAGGGTGGGTCGGGGCAGGGGCACGGGGCGAGTCGGGGGTCGGGGGCCTCGTCCGGACGGGGCAGGGGGGGCCTCGGACGGAAGGGGCATGGGCACGGGCAGGTCCTCGGCGAAGGTAGCACTGGTGGGTCGGGTGAATCTATCGTTCGGGGCGGGACCCGGGGGCGGGGATCTGGTACCCGTCGAGGGTCCCGTGCCCCGAGTGCCCGATGCTGTCGCCGCGAACCGCTCCGATCTGGTCCCTCGCCCTCGTCGCCGCCCTCGCCGGCTGCGGCTCGACCCCCGGCGACGACGCGTCCGGCACGGACGCCGGCCCCGACGACACGTCCGGCGACGTCGTGGTCACCGACATCGGCTCGGACGTCGCCGACGACACCTCGGCCGACGGCGGCACGTGCGAGGGCTTCGGGCCCGAGTGCAGCTTCGGCTGCGGCGGCGACGCCTTCGTCCAGGGCGACTGCGTCGACGGCGAGTGGGTGTGCCCCGAAGGCTCGCTGCCCCGCGACGAGTGCCCGCCGGACTCGTGCTTCGGCCTGCCCGAGCAGGGCGAAGTCTGCGTTGACGGCGCCTGGGAGTGCCGCCCCTGGGATCGCGGCGGACTGCCCGCCTGCGGCGCCCCTGCCGAGGTGCTGTGCATGAGCTGCGACGGCTTCGAGGCGCCGTACGAGACGGACGGCTGCAGCTGCACCTGCGACGAGGGCCTCGTCACCTGCGGCGCGCCCTTCGAGTGCGAGTCGGGCACCGCGATGACCGACTTCGGCGTCGCGATCACGATCGATCTGCCGCAGTGCGTGTTCACGACGACCGAGCTCGCCGCTGGCGTCGACCTCGGCTGGACGGTGACCGTCGACGATGACGCGGCGCCGCTGTACAGCCGCCCGCTGGACGCCGGGGGCTGCGACGGCATGGACCCGTCCGGGCTGCGCACCTTCGCCCGCATCGTCGGTGACGACCAGCAGTGGTGCATCTGCGACGAGGGTCTGTGCATGTCGCCGATCGAAGACCTGTACGACCCGTCGCCCGGCGTGTGGGACGGCGCCATCACGTGGGACGGGCGCAACTGGGCCGGGCCGAGCGACACCGGCAACCCGCCCGGCGACGCCTTCGGCCCGGGCGAGTATCGGTTCACGGTGCGCGCGGCGGGGCGGTACCTGTCGCCCGACGGCAGCGAGCCCGAGTGGGACATCACCGTGTCCGCGCCGATCCGCGTCGTCGCGCCCTGACGGGGCCGTCGAGCGTCGCGGCTCGGCCGCTGCGCCGACCCGGGGCGGGTCAGCCGACCTGCGCCTCGAAGGTCACCACACCGACGTCGTTCAGCCGCTGCGTCAGCCGCGCGCCCATCGCGACGGCCGGCGTCAGCACGCCGCCGGGGCTGGTGAGCGTGGCGCCGTCCAGCGCGAGGCACCGCGCCGATTCCGCGAGCATGAACGACGTCGCGCCATACCCCGGGTCCATCGACCCGCGCACCTTCGCGCGGCCGACCTCGGCGCCGCCGCGAAACCCGACGAGGTCGACGGCGAAGCGCCCCTTCTCGCGCGCCGCCTGATCCGGACCTTCGCCGGGCGAGGGCAGCACGGTCTTCTCGAGCAGCGCGCGCAGCGGCTTCACCGCCGTCGCGCCGATGAACGCCCCGAGCCCCGCGGCCATCGAGTACGCCCGCGTGGCGCCCTTCGCGCCGGTGCCCATCGCCGACACCTCGCGATAGCGAAAGTCCTCGCCCCACGGCCGGCCCATCAGGCTGTGGCTGCGGCGCACGACGCGCGTGTTGATCGCCGCCATCACGAAGGGCGCCGTCCACTGCTTGAGGTCGCGATCGTAGCGCGCGGTCATCAGGTCCGAGCCGTCCGGACCGCGCCGGTCGCCCTCGGGGTTCAGCGCGTACGGGTGGCCGAGGATGCGGCGCACCGCCGGGTCGCGGGCCTCTTCGAGCACGTTCAGCATCGACGCGATCGTGCCACCGCTCGCGCCGCCCCTGGCCGACTTCAGCGCGTACACGACGTGGTCCGCCGGCTCGCCGGTGGCGTCGACGAGGGCGCGCTGCAGGGCGAGCAGGCCGAGGTCGCTGGGGATCGAGTCGAACCCGCAGCAGTGCACGATGCGCGCCCCGGTCTCGACGGCGCGGTCGTGCCACTGGTCGACCATGCGGCGGATGAACTGCGTCTCGCCCGTCAGGTCGCAGTAGTCGGTGCCATGCTCGACGCACGCCGCCACCAGCTCGGTGCCGTACTTCGCGTAGGGGCCGACCGTCGTGCACACGACGCTCGCGTCACGCGCGATGAGGTCGAGCGCGCCGCGGTCCGTGCTGTCGGCGATCAACACCTCGGGTCGCGACACGCCGGGCGGCAGGTCGAGCTCGGCGCGCACCTGCTCGAGCTTCGGCCGGTTGCGGCCCGCGATGGCCCAGCGCACGTCCGGCTCGAACCCGGCCATCACCTCGGCGGTCAGGCGCCCGGTGAAGCCCGAGGCCCCGTACAGGACGATGTCCCAGGGGCGGCTGCGGTCGCGCGGGCGGATGGCGTGGGCGGGGCGAGACATGGCGGATCCGGGGTGATGGGCTGTGGGACGTGTGCCCGCTGGGCTCGCGAGCGTCCAGTGTGACGTGCGTTCGATGCGGCGCGGGCGGTCGCGGCGCGCGAGGCGGCCGGATTTGAATCCGACCCCCGGCACCGGGCATTGTCTGAGAAGCCCCCGTCGGTCGCGCCACCCCTCGTGTGCCGCACCCCGCCGCTGGGGGCGTGCCCCGAATCCGGAGTCTGCATGGTCTCTGCGTCTCGCATCCTCGCGGTCCTGGCCGCGTCCCTGCTCGTGCTCGTCGCGGCGTGTCGCCCGGCGACCGGTCAGTCCGGTACCGGACAGAATGGCGACGGGCACGACGACGCGCCGGCGGTGTCCGTCGCGTCCGCCGAGCTCATCGAGAACGCGCCCGCGGTGGGCGAGTCCGTCGAGCGCACCGACGCCGAGTGGCGCGAGCAGCTCACCGACGAGCAGTACCGCGTGCTGCGCGAGCACGGCACCGAGCGCGCCTTCACCGGCGAGTACCACGATCACCACGGCGACGGCGTGTACCGCTGCGCGGGCTGCGGCGCGCCGCTCTTCGACAGCGACACGAAGTTCGACTCCGGCACCGGCTGGCCGAGCTACTACGAGCCGATCGCCGACGGGCGCGTAGGCGAGTCCCGCGACGCCAGCCTCGGCATGGTGCGCACCGAGGTGCACTGCGCTGCGTGCGGCGGGCACCTCGGCCACGTGTTCCCTGACGGGCCGCCGCCGACCGGGCAGCGGTACTGCATCAACTCCGCGTCGCTGGCCTTCGAGCCCCGCGCGACCCCCGACGACGAGGACGACTCGTGAAGCACACGCTGATGATCCTGGCGGCCATGGTGCTGCTCGTCGGGTGCCGCGCCGGCGGCGTGAACGCCCAGCCCACCTCGCAGCCGTCCGAGGCCACCGAGGGCACGCCCCTCGCCCCGGCACCCGCCGACGGCCAGGCCACCGCCATCTTCGCCGGCGGCTGCTTCTGGTGCATGGAGGGCCCGTTCGAGGCCCTCGACGGCGTCGACGAGGTGCTGTCCGGCTACACCGGCGGCCCCGAGGTCGGCCCGGTCTACCAGGACGTCGCGTACGGCCGCACCGGCCACACCGAGGCGGTCATCGTCTACTACGACCCGACCGAGGTGACGTACGGGCAGCTGGTCGAGGTCTTCTGGCGCTCGATGGACCCCACCGACAACGGCGGCCAGTTCGCCGACCGCGGGTCCCAGTACCGCCCCGGCATCTTCGTCGCCAACGATGCCGAGCGCGCCATCGCCGAGCAGTCGAAGGCCGCCCTCGAGGCCAGCGACCGCTTCGACGAGCCCATCGTCGTCCCCATCCAGGACGCCGAGCCCTTCTACGTCGCCGAGGACTACCACCAGAACTACTACCGCACGAACCCGGGCCACTATCAGCGGTACCGCCGTGGGTCCGGGCGCGAAGGGTTCCTGCAGCAGCACTGGGGCGACGACGCGTACTGAAGCGTCGTCGCGTGCCGGCCGACCGGCGGGCTCGGGCCGCCGGCGAAGCGGCCCGGCGACGTCACCCCGCGAAGATGGCGTCGAGCCACTCGCACACCGCCTGAATCCGCGGCGACCGGTGCAGCGTCTCGGGCGTGGCGCGCCACAGGGTGCGCGCCGGAGCGTCGGCGATGACCGCCAACCCGTGCGCCTCGGCCATGCGCGTGGGCAGGGCGCCGATGCCGAGTCCGCCCAGGATCAGCGAGAGCTGCACGGCGAAGCTGGTGGCGGTCGCGGCCACCGGGCCTCCATGCTCGCGCGTCACGGTGTTCTCGGGCAGCGCGAGGTCGCCCACGCCGAGCAGTGAGACGGGACGCTCGGCGCGAGGCAGGGCGGCGAGCTCGGGGGTCCCGGCGACGACGAGCGGCAATCGCGCGAGCCGGCGCACGATGAGCCCCGCCCGCTGCGGCCGACGCAGCCGGATGGCGACGTCCGCGGTGCCCCGCGTCAGGTCGACGACCCGGTTCGTCGCGAGCAGCTCGAGCTGCAGGTCCGGGTGCGCCGCGCGCAGGTCGCCGAGCGCGGGCACGAGCCAGGTGGTGCACACGGCGTCGATCGCCGTGAGCCGCACCCGACCGTGCACACGGCCCGAGATCCGGTCGGCCTCGTGCTGCAGCGCACGCACCTCGTCGGCCATGCGCGCGCAGTGGGCGAGCACGGCGACGCCGGCCTCGGTCGGGTCCCACTGACGAGGCGCCCGCCGAAAGAGGGGCGTCCCCAGCGCGCCTTCGAGGGCGGTCACCCGCCGGCTGACCGTCGTCGGGTCCAGCGCCAGTGCGTGCGCCGCGTCGGACAGGTTGCCGTGGGTGCCCACGGCCATCGCGATGTGCAGGTCGCGCCAGTTCATCGAGGCCTCGTGTGCTGCATTTATGCAGTTTTGGTCTGCGCCCACGTGCGCAAGTGCAGTGCTACCATTCGCCTGCGACCGACACCACGCCCCCCGCACCGGTGCCCCGACCGTGCACGCTGCCGACCTCACCCTGCCCGTCGAACCCGGCGTCGACCTCGCGTTGACGACCTTCACGCCCGCCGACCCGCCGACCCGCGTGGTCATCGTCTCGAGCGGCACGGGGTACGCCCGACGGTTCTATCGCGGGCTGGCCGAAGACCTCTGCGCTCGCGGCGCATACGTGGTCACGTACGACTTTCGCGGCGTCGCCGAGTCCGCCACGCCCGACCTGCTGCGCGTCGCCGACCTGCCCGACTGGGGCCGCGACCTCGACGCGGTGATCCGCCACGCCCATGCCCGGCACCCCGGTCTGCCGATCGGCCACATCGGCCACTCCGCCGGCGGCCACATCATCGCCTTCTCGACCGAAGCGCACCGCGTGCAGAAGCACGTCTTCGTCGCCGTCGGAGCCGGCACCCTCTGGCAGCACTTCGTCTCGCGCTGGCCCCTGGAGCTCTACTTCTGGTGGATCCTCGGCCCGCTGTCCCTCGCCCGTCATGGTCACCTCGCCCGAGCGGGCGGCTGGGCCGGAGCCCCACTCCGCGCCCGCGTCTTTCGCACCTGGCGCCGCTGGTCCCACCGCGACCGCTACTACGCCGCCGACGTCGACACCTGGCGCACCACCCACGCCGTCCCGTCCCCGACCCACCCCATCGAGTCGTGGGTCTTCACCGACGACGGCATCAGCACCCCCCGCGCCGCCCGCACCATCCTCGCCTGCTTCCCCGACGCCCCCACCGCCCTGCACCTCGTCGCCCCCACCGACATCGACCGCTCCCGCATCGACCATGACGGTGCGTTTCGGGCGAAGTCGGTGTTGTGGGACCGGTGGTGGGACGCGTTGTGCGAGGTGGAGTCGTTGGGTGGTGGTGCGTAGAAGCGGCACAGGAACAGGCCTTGCGTGCCAATGCGAGTGGTGAGCTCGAAGTTGCGATCGCTCGTCGTGAGTCGCGCGGCGACCCGCTTGCGTCGTGTCTCGTCGAAACTCGTAAACCGCGCCGAAACACCGAGGCTGCTGGCATGGGTCGCGAAGCTCTCTGATCAGCCTCCGAGGTAGTGCACACCGTCGTCGATGTTCGTGCCGGGTCCGGTGTAGCGGCTCTCAACGCGATGCCGTAGATAGCGAACATCACGCACGTGCGGTGAAGTTCCGGTTCGAGCCTGGATGGGGCACGCCAGGAGTCTCCACTCGGGCAAGTGCATGTCGACTGCGAACGCCACTTGCATGGCTACGGGGCCGAATGTGCCACGTACTTGCTGGACCGCTGGACCGCTGGACCGCTGGACCGCTGGACCGCTGGACCACTGGACCGCTGGACCGCTGGACCGCTGGACCGCTGGACCGCTGGATTGGGGCAGGTCACTGCAGTCGGTGCTCGTCCAGCAGCGAAGAGCAGGTGGTTCGCCACAGTTCGGAATTCACACGTGAATTTTACTGTGAAACCAACCAGTTGATTCGGTGGATTCAGTGCGTTTGTCGTCGTGATTGCTTTCCGGGGTGAAAGCAGGGTAGCCTTGCAAAGGTCATCTGAACCGCACCGGGAAATCCGGAGACCCATGTGGTTGAGTCAGGCGGCGCATCGTTGCGTCTCCTGACGGCGGTAGAAGGCCTCCTCATACTCGGCCGGCGGGACGTATCCCAGAGGCGC
>Ga0070729_10002229_pt1 | contig 25734 bp, 21 predicted proteins | sample tdDd472_FD_66725 | JGI IMG/M metagenome (GOLD analysis project Ga0070729, IMG submission 66725) | Marine sediment microbial communities from the Atlantic coast under amendment with organic carbon and nitrate - tdDd47.2 | ecosystem: Environmental > Aquatic > Marine > Coastal > Sediment | place... | reverse complement strand
TCAGTAGCCGTCTGCGAAACCGATTACCTGACACGGGTGCTTAAACAGTTAGACCAACACGACATTCAAGCCGTGTCGGCATTTTCTGTTGCGGATGCCTTGCCCGAAACCGGCACCACCGTCTGGATCAATAACGGGCGCATCACCATAAAAGACGAGTCCGGCGCATTGGCAGCCGACACAGGGGAACTCGACACACTTTTGGAACTGCGCTTTCCTCTTGACCTCGATGAAGAAGCGGCAGGAACCCACGTTCACGTATTCGCCGATGACGAATCGTTAAATCAATGCGAAGACGCACTGGAAAAGCTCCGGCTGCGTGTAGAGCAACTTGATATCAAACGCATAGAACACAACGGTATCGCGCAGCTGGCAAACGGTCTCGGTGAAAACCGTGGCGTCGATTTACGCCAGGGTCCGTTTGCAGCAGTGCGTGAGAACATCGCCCTGTCACCGGCATGGCGAATAGCTGCCGCCTTACTCGCCGCATTTTGCCTGCTGATTGTTGCGGGTGACGCGCTAACGCTGATGAAACTCAAGCAACAAGAAGAGGCGCTGGACCTTGCTGCACGCAATGTCCTGACCAAGACTTTTCCTTCTGCCGCCAATGCAGCCGACCCCTGGGGACAGTTACAAAGCAGGCTGAGAGCCGCCGGCGATACGCCTGTTGGCAGCGCACCGGGGTTAATTGAAGCCCTCAACGAACTTGCCGATGCGGTTGATGCCTCGAAAGACATAAAGGTAGAAGCGTTGAGCTTTCGTGGCGGTGTAATTGATATGCGTCTTGAAGCGCCGGGCGTTGAAACACTCGACAAACTCACTCAAACCGTTAACAGCAACGGGATCTTTGAGGCCACAATCCAGTCTGCAAACCCGTCCGGAGACATTATTCAGGGCCGTATGCAGATCAAGGTAGCAGAGCAATGATCGAGCAATTTAACCATTGGTTTTCGAGCATAAGCCAACGTGAACGGGTGATGGTCTCGGTTGCCGGTGCTTTTATTGTTATCGCAATAGTATGGCTGCTCGGACTGCAGCCACTGTATAGCGGTAAAGCGAGCACCGAAAAAAGAGTTGCTGAAAAGACCGCGTCGCTAGCCAAACTTCAGCTATCGGCAGCCAACATGCAGCAAGGCGGCACAGGACAAGCCTTACAAGGCCTGGATCAGTCGCTCGTGGTGGTCATCGACAGAACCACCCGGCTCCGCCAACTTAGCGGGTATTTAAAGCGTAACCAACCTGACGGCAACAACACGGTTCGCCTAAGGCTTGAAAATGCTCCGTTCGATGATGTGGTTGTCTGGCTCAGTGAATTACGCACAGGCTATGGTTTAGTGGCAAGTTCAGCCAGCTTTGATCTTGCGGGTCCTCCCGGACGCATCAATTGCAATCTGGTACTCGACCGCAGCTCCATTTAGCTCTGCCCTGAATCAGGCGATACCGACGACATGCTAAAAGAATTACCCAGCGCACGAACCCTGATAGTTACAGGGCTGATTATTTTTTTGACCGGCCTAATTGTGCAAGCACCCGCCAGACTGGTAGCAATGAGTTTCCCTGAAGGCGTATCGGTAACCGGAATAAGCGGCAGCATCTGGAATGGTTCGGCAAGCGGTCTGGCTATCGGGCAACTGAGGCTCTATGAAGCTAACTGGACCATCAATCCGCTTTATCTTTTTATTGGTAGCGTGAAAGCCTCGGTATCCGCCAGTGGCAATGATGCCGATTTCAGCGGTGACATCCGCGCCTCGTTAACGGGCAACATTGAACTCAGCGATGCAAGAGGGTTTGCAGGTTTGGGGCGGTTGAAAAGCGTTTTGGATTTGCCGGTCAACGGCGTTGCATCCGTTGATATAGAGACACTGGCGTACTCCGGTAATTGGCTGGATGCACTGGTTGGCAACATAGAAGTGCGCAATCTCACCTTCTTCGACCCCATGACACGCAAAGATATTGAACTCGGCAATATCCAACTCACATTTGATCATCCGGAAGTAGACGACTCAGGCACACTCAACGGCGCGCTCAAGGATGCTGACGGGCCGTTAAGTATCGAAGGCGACATTCGCCTGGACCCGCCAAACAGCTACGCCCTGTCAGCGGATATACGCACCAGGGCTAACGCTGACCCGGCACTACGTCAGGGACTAGACATGATGGCACCACCGACCGGCGGTGTGCATCAATTGCGAATATCGAGCTCTTTCTGAACCGGACATCGTGTCTGTTCTATCGCCGGCTATTTAACTTCTTCAAAAATGTCGAGACTCGGAAAGTAGAGCGCCATCCTTATGCCCATCTCTTGTCCGCCGGGCAGCCCTTCGACGGCATCACGATAACCTTCCAACTGACTTCGGTAACGTTCCTTTTCCTCGCGGATAAAGTCATCCAGATCGCTGCCTTTATGCGTACTGCTTTTGTAGTCAACAATCCAACGAACCCCATCTGATACGAAGGTCCGGTCAATAACCCGGTTGGATGCCTTACCGTCGTGCCATACCGTTACAGCCAGTTCACAATCAGCGCTGTCATGATCACCGCCGATTATCCAGCTGCCTTTGTCGCTCGCAAAAGTTTTCAACAAGCCAGCCTGAACGCGCTGCACACCCTGCTCCAGATCAGCATCAGCAACACCCAGCCCGGCCAAACGTCGCCTGATCAAACCACCTCTGGATTGAATGTAAGCTTCGCTATCATTGCCACCACCAAAACGGGCAATATCTTCGAGCAGTTCGTGCAACACCGTACCAACGTGCCTCGCCAATGCACCGGCCCACTCAAAGCTAATAGGCGCTTCCTGCAAATCGACCGGATGCGCCAGAGCGGCTGCTACAGGTCGCGAAGGTTCGGGCACCTGCCAATCAGCCGGCAAACGATTTATGTGCGGCTGCACCCACTCAGGCTCGGCGGCACTATCAGTTTGCTCCGCATTCTCGACGACCGCTCTGACACCGTCGGTGGCTAGCAAAACGTCGAGCATTCTGCCGGCAAGTGAATTACTGTTACCGCAACTAATCTCTTTCTTGGTTTGTTTGAGGTAAGGGAACAGGTACAGCCTCGACTTGGCACGCGTTGCTGCAACATATAGCAAGCGCGCCGTTTCAGCGAGGTCCTGCTCCTTCTGAATGCTGCGGATAAACTGGTACAAGGGATCGCTTTCATCGCCAAAACGCTCGACCGGCGCGATCAACAAGCCATCCTGATCACCGTCAGGCACGTATTCCCAACCAAGCACGGTCTTGGTATTAATCCCGGTCTTACGACTCATGCCGGGCAAAATAACCGTATCGAATTGCAAGCCCTTCGCCTTGTGCAGAGTCATGATTTCTATATTCGCATCCGGCACCGAAAAACTAACGGGCTGCTTCTCAAGCCTACCCAGCAACTCGGCGGTGTCCGGCACGTCGTCACCCTCGGTATACTTGTCGAGAAATGCAAAGAAAGCATTGGCAGCTGCCAATTCATAGTCAGCCCGGGCACTAGCCGGACCGGCCAGGTCAATCCACACGCCGCTAACCCAGTCACTAAGCGGCAAACGACCGCGCCGCATAAAACCGCTCTGTAGGCGACGACGCAGTGAATCCAGGCGACTCTGCCCGTCATCGCTAAGGTTGCCTGCGCTTTGATCATCTTTAATCAGATGCCAGACCGGCGCATCGTGGTCATCGGCAAGCAAGGCATGCAGATCCTGAAGACTCAAACCACACCAGGGCGCTCGCAAAACTGCGGCCCAGGCTAGCCGGTCAGCCGGATGCAGCAACGCCCGGGTCAACGAAAGCAAATCCTGAACCAGCGGCACATCAGACATGTGCTCAAGGTCCTTGCCGGAAAACGGAATATCGTTTGCCCTGAGCCTTCTCGCAATTTCTCCGGCATGACGCCGACCACGAACCAAAATACCTATAGTCTGATCGGGATTATCGTTTCGCAGGGTCTCAATCAGCCCGATAATTTCGTCAGCTTCCGGCTCGAGACCGGTATCGGTTTGCACCCGGACTTCAACACCGGACCAGGGTTGCCCCGTTTGATCGTAAGCGTCGCTCGCATCAAAGCGCACCGCGCCTGTAAGGATGTCATTGTCTGTCGGCATAACAGACCGGAAGCAGTCATTCACCCAATTCACAATCTGCGGTGTCGAGCGAAAATTAGTAGTCAGCTGCAAAGGCTTAATCGGCAACTCACCCACTTTTTCAGTTTGCCAAATCTCCAGAAACCTGCGCACTTCAGCACGGCGAAAACGATAAATTGACTGCATCGGGTCACCGACCAAAAACAGACTGCGGCCATCGCCCTTTTGCCAGCCTTTAATGAGTTTTTCGAGAAGTTGATGCTGAGCAACCGACGTATCCTGAAACTCATCCATCAATATGTGCTGCAGACGACAGTCCAGTGCCAGCGCGAGATCACTCGGTGCTTCGGGGTGTCCCAGTGCCTGCGCGGCCTCGGCTGCGACCTCCGAGTAATCGGTTTCCCCGGTCTCTGCAAACAGCAACTTGAGTTCCGCGGCGGCCAACGGCAGTACAGTAAGCAGATCGGTGAGGGCACTCCATTGATCATCTGTGTACTCGGTGGGTGGCAGTACTCGTGTCGCCGCAAGCAATCCCGCAAGAGTTTCATCGCCTTCAAGAGACTTCAGCAGCTCAGCAACAAACGGTTTGTCAGGGCTGTTTTGTGGGAAACCGATAGTTACTGAAGGGGATTTTCGCCAAGTATCCTTCTGCGTCAGTAAACCGCTACTCAGATCCTGCCAAACTTTAAGATCACCAGGGTCTGCTGACGGAAACTCACTACGACCGATCCATTCCGGAAAGAGTTGTTTGCGGCCTTCATCCTGAAGCGCCTGAGCGGCATTACTGAACACCTCCGGAAAAGGATCACGCCACTGTTGTGGAAAGGCATCATCCAGTCGTTGCAGGTGCTCACTCACTATCCGCGTCAGAAAGTCTTCAAGACGTTTACGGACATCACTGTCACTAATGTCCAGACCACTGCCAATAATCTCGAGCCACTGCTCGCGGCGCGCCAACATTTCGGCCAGCATGGTTTCGAAGCGATCTACATTGTTGTCGAGGCGTCTAAGTACCGATAACACCGCCTGGCCTGCGTCGGTATCGTCCGTAATCAGGTCCAATACCCGGTTGGCAGCAAGCCGGTACAAATACGCCGAATCATCGGCGACACTGTTCAACGACAAGCCGCCAGCGATTAGCGGCGCAGCACCGCTAAGCTGCCGGTTCATCGCGTCGATAGTCATAACGCGAATGCGCGCAGGAAACCGCTCGAGGTTCCAGTTTCTTTCGTGACTGCGCTTCAATACACGGCGGGCTATCTCAAGCAGACTCGCCTTATACGTTTCTTCGGATTCTCCACCCGTGGCAGCTTCAGCCAGTGCTTCCAGAACCCTGCTTCGCATCTCGCCAGCCGCTTTAACGGTGAAGGTAATCGCGATAATTTGTTCCGGCTCATCAACCGTTGTCAGTAACGTCAGATAGCGTTGAATCAACAACGCCGTTTTGCCTGAACCGGCCGGCGCTTGCACAATAAATGAAGTTTCCGGATTTAACGCCGCATCACGCACAGCCTGATCAGCAGGAGGCACATAATCACTCATGAGCGCCCCCTTCCATTCCGTCATCAAGGACACCGAATTCTGAGGTACGGATCACCAACCCGAATTCACCTTCGGCCGGGGCCGCATCATGCAGATTAATACGGAAGTCACCCGCCAAAAACTCTTCCGCTAACGTTTCAAAACTTTTCTTCCATTCAGTTACCAATGCATCCCAATCAGATTCATCGAAAACCTTGCTGTATTTACTGACGGGTTTGATGCCTGCAGCGCCCGTTTCGCCATCTCCGACACCTTTAAGGCTAGCTTCCTTACTTGAAATCGCTGCTACCGCAATACCCGAGTAGTTGCCGGTAATTGCGTACAACGGCAATTGAGCATCGGCAGGACGCGGCGGCGCCCAGCGCCCCGGCTTAATCTCGCTGGACTTGTAGTCGATAACCAGCAGGTCACCGTTCGCCAGTTTATCCAAGCGGTCCAGCTGCAAATCAACTTTCAGGCCACCTATCCCGAAACCATCAACCGATTCTTCGGTACCGATTACATGAAATGGCAGACGTGCCACTTCAAGCTCAAAGAAACTCTCAATAATGGCCTGTAACCGCAGGGCTTCCTGTGCAGTAACCACTGCCATTACCCCCTGCTCTTTTTGCTCCAGCGGTTCAATTACCGCCTGAACTAAGCGCCTGAGTTCAGCCGCTCTTTGCTCCGCCGGCATAGCGGTCAAACCCGACTGATCAGGATACTTTTGATACCAAAGTTGCAACGCCTTATGCATCAGCTTGCCTTTGGCACGCGGATCAAGACCGGCTGTGGCACGGGGCAACTCACGAACACCGAGACGATGCTCGACAAACGCTCTGGCCGGACACGTTGCCTGACGAGCAAACAGTGCAGACCCGCCCTTTCTCAAACTATCGGTAACCGCTGGCGGCGGATCATCATTCAACCGGTTTATAACGGAGCGGCTCGATTCAAATATCTGTAATAGATGGTCAGAAAGATCGTCTGCCGTAGCTTCCACCTCAACCAGCCCTTCTATGGACAAGGGTGCAGGCATAACGGCTTCACCATCAGCCGTACCCGGCCAACTAAGGACGAGATTCGGGCAGCCGGCGACAAGACCATTGATCAGTTTATCGGCACTCTCATGAGTCAGGGCGGGCGTTGAATCGGGCATTTGCAGCTCACGCTGCAGAGCCGGAGCTATTAATGCATCAACCCTGCCTGACGGCGGCCAGGCTTCTGCCGTCAGGCCGCTGATCCAAAGATGATCAAACTCAAGCCCCGCAGCTTCTGATATGTCCATTACCTGCACTGCATCGGGTGACGCATCAGGATGCAACTCTTCCTGCGCCGCCAGATTACGGAGAATCCGGTGTGCACTGCCAACCGCTACAGGGCCCAGAACGGCATCGCAGGATGCAAACTGGTCGAGAACATTTTCCCAGGCGCGATACGCCAGAAATTCTGCATTTTCGGGCAGCTGCTCCCCTGGCCAACCCCAGTAGCGCAAACAACCTGCGAACTCGCTTGCCCAGTTACTTGGCAGACGCTTCTCGCCTGCCGGCCAACGCGGTGACTCAAGCAAAAGATTTGCCATATCCGGTGCCCAACGGGCGAGTTTGCCGGCCAACGGTCGGGCGTAAATATCAACGATGCCGGCATCGCGAAGCTTCAACTCGGCTTTGGCTCTGGGCATTGCATCCGTGCGCGCATCACGCAGATAGGGTGAGCGCAACAACAAACTGATCTCACTAAATGGCAGAGGTTGCCAGGGCACTCGCAACAGGCGCAGAGCTGTACTGATCATGCCGACATCGCTCAGGGGTTGAGCGCAAGCCATTTTTAACGGTGCCAGACAGTTCTCGGTTCGTCTTCGCCAATCCGGTGACAACTCGTCCATCATCGTGCGACGTACAGCAGCGGAACGCTCCCTCAAGCCGGGAACCAAAACTGCTATCGACTCGCCGGGCGCAGCCTGAATCCGACTTTTAGCCCAACGTGCAGCAGCCACCATTTCAACCTGCTGGTCCGGGTAGCGAGAACGGGTGACCTCGTTAGATTCTCCAACCGGCGTAGCATTTTCGATCGAGACACCGGCTGCAGCCAGACTGTTGAACAAACATTGCTGTGCCGGATTGATTGCGTCGAAGCCAGTCAGACATAGAGCGTTACATGGCTTTTCTTTTGCTTTGGCCAGATATTCAGAATAGACGGATGGCAGTTGTTCTGCAGTTACCCAGCCTTTATCGGCACACGCTTTGGCAAATCCATCTGCCCAATTCACAAAGGCCGCCTGATCCGGACTGACCGCCGCTTTCTGCAAGCGTGCCGTGTCCAGAGACCAACGGTGCATCAACGACCAGCTTTTAGCTGCCAATCGGGCAAGCGCAACCGGGTTCACATTGGCATTCACCAGAGTAGAACGGCGAATGACCTGCTCCCACAACAAAAGCGCCTGACTGTGCGGCAGCAACGATGGAAGTTTATCCTCGGGATTACGGAATTGAGCAGCTAACCAGTGCTTTTGCAGCCACGCATCCAGCGTCTGAATATCAGGTGTAGACCAGGATTTATGCCCGTCGCTACGTAACTCGTGACCGTATTGTTTGTGCAAATCACGGGCGAGACGATTATTAGCAGTAATAACCGTTGCCCCACTAGCGAGTGCTTTTGCGATGTCTTTATTCATTAAACAAAACAGTAACCCGCCACCGTTTTGCAGTCACCCCCGAAAAGGCATTTCAATGAACAAAAATGGTTGCGCCTATTTCTTACCCCAGGCACTCAGGACAGCATCGATCCGTTTAAAGACCTCTTTCAGCGTGTCCGCATCGGGCAGCAGAGTAATTCTGAAATGATTCCGGTAATCGACATTAAAGCTACTGCCGGGGGCGACGAGCACGTGCTGACTCTCAAGCAACTCAAGTGCAAACTCATGATCATCGATTTCAGGCAATACTTTCTCGTCTATACCGATGAACGCGTACATTGAACCGGTTGGCTCAACGAGCGTGAGATATTTACTTTCGGCAACCGAATCGAGGATCACCTGACGGGATTCATACAAGCGCCCGCCCGGCTTGATCAGTTCTTTCATGCTCTGGTAACCACCCAGAGCGGTTTGCACAGCCCATTGAGCCGGCACATTACTGCACAGACGCAAAGACGACAGCAGCTCGAGACCGTGCAGATAGGCTTCAGCCTCTTCTTTCTTGCCCGTGAAGCTCACCCAGCCAACACGATAGCCACAGGCACGATAGACCTTGGACAGGCCGCTAAAAGTGCCACAAAGCGTGTTCTTCACCATAGGAGCAACCGGATGAAACGCGGTTTCACCGTAGGTCATCCCTTCATAGATTTCGTCACTGAATATGATCAAGCCGTGCTTTTCAGCCAGCGCGACCATATGCTCCAGCGTCTCTTTCGAATAGACAGCGCCGGTCGGATTGTTGGGATTAATAATCACCAACGCCCGGGTTCTATCCGTGATGAGCGCCTCAAGCGCTTCAAGATCAGGTTGAAAGCCGTTCTCGGGCAGGCACGGATAATGCACCGGCTTGCCACGATTCAAAGTAACCGCGGCGGTCCACAACGGGTAATCCGGCGAGGGAATAAGCACCTCATCACCGAGATTCAACAAGGCCCGTAACGTAAGATCAATGAGTTCACTAACACCGTTACCGATAAACACGTCTTCAGACGTGACATCCATGACACCACGGTCCTGTTGCTGCATGACCACCGCTTCACGTGCCGGGAATATACCCTTCTGATGGCAATAAGCATCGCTGGTCGACAGGTTCTCGATCATAGCCAGACGCAGTGTTTCCGGAGCTCGAAAACCGAAGCGCCCGGGATTACCGATGTTTAGCGAAATAACATCATAGCCCTGCAACTCCAATTCCTGGGCACGATGCGCCAACTGCCCGCGAATTTCATAGCGGACATCATTAAGACTTTCACTGGGGCTGAATTTATTACTCATAATCGTAACTTCTTAATCCCGGCCTTCCTGCAGGTAGGCCGCCTGATCCATACGCAACATTGAAGCCGCTAATGTAGCGATGATCAACAAAACGGTAATCACAACGAATGAAACAAGAAACGAACCGGTGCGATCAAATAAAACTGCTGTCACCACCGGTCCCATGCCACCACCAAACGTATCCAGCACGTTAATAGCACCAAGAATCTTACCCAGCGATTTCAAACCAAACAGGTCGGCAGACAACAGCTGAATCAAAGTATAGATGCCGCCCCAGCCAAAACCGAAACCAACAAGGCCCAGCCATACAGCCAGCTCCGCCTTGGTGAACACAGCAGCCACAAGCCCAAAAGAACCGATTAGCATCAAACCCAGACTAACAAGCAGTACTTGCTTACGGCCGAACTTTTCAGCCAGCACACCACTGATAATCTTGCCGACAAGACCGCCAATAAACAGCACACTCACGCCGGTTGCCGCAATCTGAGGCGGATAGTTTTCTGAGCTGAGGTAGTTAAATGTCGTGGTACTCATCGCAAGGATTGAGTAGAACGTACAAAAAGCCATCGTGCCGATAATCCAGAAGTTACGGCTGCGCAAAGCCTCGGCAAAGCTGTAACCGCTAAGCTCAGGAGATACAGGTGCAGCGGTCGCTCCGTCATCGCCACTCTGCCCGGCTTTCGGGTTATTCCTGATAAGGAAAAATGCCAGCACCAGAAGAACCATCGGAATGTAGGCAAGGTACTGAAATGCCTGCTGCCAGCCGGATAAGTCAATCAACCAGGTATTCAACTGCGGGAAGAACGCATTACCCAGACTGGTACCTGACAGCATAATACCGATGGCCAGACCGCGACCTTTATCAAACCAACGGGACACCAGATATACGTTTACGATCAAACCACAGGTGATCAGCACAAACCCGAACAGCACATGGATCAGATAGATCTGCTGCAGAGAGGTGACCGTGCTGTAAATAAGATTACCGGCTGCAAGACCAGCCAAACCAAACATTATCAATGGTTTTACGCCGACCCGGTCGGCCAGCCAACCAGCCCCCATCCCGAAAATACCTGCAGTCAGGAACATCAGACCGTCGCGGGCCTTGAGTTGACCAAGAGAGATATCCTCACCGCTTGCCTCTTTCAGGGCATCGAGTATCTGAATATCAAAAACGGCGATTCCACCAAGCGTCATGCCGTTTGATACAAACAGCACCATAAAAGAGCACGCAAGGATTACCCACCGGTAGGCCTGAGTAGCACCCGAAACATTGGTCATAGTCTTTCCTAGGTCACAATTCCCCGAAACAAGCGCGAACATTAACCGAAATCGGCATTGCCACCAAGTAAGCCCGTCACGCTGCACAGCCGTCCGGTCTGCCGCTATCCCTCAGATTCAAACCCGCTAAGCCAGGTTGAAACAATAAAAGACTGCAGCTCGGGGTAAACTCACTCAGTCAGCATGAATAAGAAGCTGATTTATAAGTTAAAAATAATCTAATAAAGGCGTAATAAGTTGTTGAAAGAATTAGCGATAATAACGATTTCGGTCACCAATCCGGGAGCCGTTCAGGAAGCGTACCAGGAGCATCTGGGGTACCAGACCGTCGAAACCGGTCAGGTGAGCGAAGCGTTGGCAGCACTCTGGCAGGCGCCGGCCATGGAAGGCAAAGACTATGTTCTGATGAAGCCATCGAAAATGGCGCCCGTTTATTTGCGCTTTGTTGAAAACGATCCGGTTGCCGATTACGGTCCGACCAAGACTCAAGGCTGGAATGCCTTTGAGCTCGTCGTAAAAAGCCCGGACGCACTGGTTAAACATCTGGAAGGCAGTCCTTTTAAAGTACTCGGGTACCCCAAAGACCTTTACCCTGTAGAAGGCGCACCCCGGGTTATGCAGGTCGTGGGACCTGCAAACGAGGTCATTTATCTGACGCGCCCTGCCGGCGGTGACAAAGTGGCTACCTACGGCGACACCTTCGTCGGACGTTCTTTTATTGTGGTGACCGGCGGCCCTGATATCGAAGCACAACGCAGCTACTGGAATGAAACCTTCGGCAGCCCTGTAGCACCGGCACAAAACTACAAAATCACAACCATTTCAAAGCTCAACGATTTGCCCTTAGATACGGAGTACGGCCTTTCCATAGTGCCTGTAACCGGCGGCTCAATGATTGAACTGGACGGCTACAAAGACGGCTGGCCCGAAAGAACGGTCAATGCCGGCGCCCTGCCACCCGGCATGGCCACAGTGGGCTTCACCATGGATAGCCACGCTGACTTCAACGGCGAATGGACAACGACACCGAGAGCCATGAATGAGTTTCCCTATGACGGTGCCAACACCGGCCTCACCATCGGACCCAACGGTGAGTGGCTAGAACTTATTGAGCGCTAACAACACCGAAATACAAGCATAAAAAAGCCCGCCGGGAGCAACTCCGGGCGGGCTTTCACTTATATCTAAGCAGTTAAGCTTTAAGACTCTTCCAACTCAACCAACTCGTACCAGGTCTGCATATAACCGGCGACACCGCCGCATAGCCAGATATAGCGGTCATCGTTGGTGCACCACACATCGTACGGAGGATGCGCATCAGGCAGACCATCAGCTGACAGCATTTGGAAATGCAAAGCATCAAATGTGCCTGCGCCCACTGTCACTTCTTCCTCACCAATGAAGTCCAGCGTCAGACCGGCGCGGAACAACATCGGGCCCGTGGCACCGCGATGATCCGGTGATGACAGCAGTAACTCGGGAATCTTCTGAATACCGCCTTTCTCGCGGTCATACATCCGCATGTGCCACGCATCGGCCGCAATCGCATGATTCTGAAAGCTGTGCGGACGCTTACGATCAAAGGTTTTCATTTCCTGTGAAACGCGCTCTTCAAGCTTCGTCATCGCTTCACACTGGATTGAATCATCAGTGCAGATAAACAGACCTGATCCCATGAAGTCATCGTCAACAGAGATGCGTACAAAGCAATCCATCGGCATCCAGTCTTCATCAAGGCTGTAAGTAATATCGCGCATCACTGCCGGGCGATCATCAATTTCACAGTGAGCAATCATGGTGCGTTTGCCACTGGCATGCGTATTAATCATGAAGTATTCACGACCACGCTCCTGATCCATACGCTCGGGCTTTTTACTGGTGTAAAGAATTTTGCCGCGAACGGTACTGTGGTCGCGTTGCAGGATGTCATCTGATGCCATTATTCGTGGTCCTTCTACTCTAACTGTGTCGTCCTGAGCACAACGCATGGGCTGTGCAGGAGGCTTAAATCGGGCGGGTATTGTACAGGTAATGGAGGCGTTTTCAGCTTCCGGTTGCTAACGGGCGCTCAGGATCACGAATCCACTCACTCCAGGAGCCCACATAAAGAGCCGGTGGCGGATAGCCCGCCTCCTCGGCTGCCAGGATATTGTGGCAAGCGGTCACACCGGAGCCGCACATGCAGCCGCGTGTAGCCGCCTCGGCCCAACCGGGTATCCCCGCAAAAGACTTTTGCAACTCGTCCGCATCGATAAACCGACCGCGCTCATCGAGATTAGCCTGAAACGGCCGGTTGTCGACACCGGGCACATGCCCTGCAACCGGATCTATCGGTTCAATCTCGCCCCGGTAGCGCGCCGCATCTCTGGCATCCAGCACCACAAGGCGCTGCCCGGAATCTCCCATCTCTTCGGACTCTAGTACAGGCATCTGACCGGGCTCCACCGGGTACGCTCCGGAAGACGACACCACTGGCACATCGGTCGACAAGTCGCCCTGCCAGGCTTGCAAACCACCGTCCAACAAGACAACCCGCTTATGCCCGGCCCAGCGCAGCAACCACCAAAGTCGCGATGCTATAGCGCCACCGGCATCATCGTACACAACGACCTTACGCTCAGGCGTTACGCCCCATGAGCCCAACAAAGCGGCAAACTGCGCCGCATCCGGCAAGGGATGACGACCACTGACTGACGTCACGGGTGATGCCAGATCATTATCCAGATGAGCATAAAACGCGCCCGGTATATGGCCTTCACGCCACATTTCGAGGCCCTTACCGGGTTCCATCAGGTTGAAACGACAGTCCACCACAACCGGCTTTTGAACTCTGCTACCACCCTCTGCTAATTCCCCGGCCAACTCCATCGCGCCGATAAGATTTCCGGACATACGGGATTCCCCTAAATATTGGTACCTGTGACACCTTGTATCAGAGGCGCAAGAACAGGACAATACGCGTCTTTCCGGGGCAGCATGCCCCGAATAATCCTAAACTCCGGCTATACCCCCAATGGGAGCTTGTTCATGAAGACAATTATGGTCTGCCTGAAGCGCGTCGTTGACTACAACGTGCGAATCCGGGTGAAACCTGACGGTTCTGGCGTTGTAACTGACGGCGTCAAGATGAGTATCAACCCCTTCGACGAGATCGCACTTGAAGAAGCGCTGCAAATTAAAGAGCGTGGCGACGCCGAAGAAGTTGTCGTGGTTACTATTGGCCCGTCAGATGCCCAGCAACAACTGCGTACAGGTCTTGCTATGGGTGCCGACCGCGCCATTCTGATCGAATCGGATGCTGACGTGTCGCCACTCGCTGCGGCAAAAGTGTTCCTGAAACAGATCGAGAAAGACAGCCCCGACCTTGTCATCCTTGGTAAGCAAGCCATTGATGACGACTGCAATCAGACCGGACAAATGCTGGCAACCCTGTGGCAGCGTCCGCAGGCAACCTTCGCATCGAAACTGGAACTCGCCGGTGACAAAGCCACTGTGACCCGCGAAGTTGATGCGGGTCTCGAAGTGATCGAAGTCGACTTACCGGCAGTTATCACCACCGACCTGCGTCTGAACGAACCACGCTTCGTCAAACTACCGGACATCATGAAGGCCAAGAAAAAGCCTTTGGAAACTATTGCGATAGCAGACTTTGGTGTAGAGACCTCTCCGCAAATTACCGCGGGCAACTGGGCAGAACCTGCCGGTCGTGCCAAGGGCATCATGGTTGAAGATGTAGATGGCCTGATTGCCGCTCTCAAAGAAAAGGAGCTGGTGTAATGAGCAACGTATTAATCATTGCAGAACACGACGGCAGCCAACTCAATAGCAGTACCGCAAAAGCCGTTAGCTGCGCTTCCGGTATCGACGGTGCTGATATCACTGTTGCTGTATTCGGCAGCGGCAGCGATGCCGTAGCCAATCAAGCCGCTGGTATTAACGGCGTGAGCAAAGTACTGAACGTCGACAAGCCTGAGAATGCACAAGCACTGAGCGCAGTATTAGCGCCACAAATTGCTGAACTGGCAGCCGCTTACGACTACATCTTCGGCCCGTCTACCACCTTTGGTAAAGACCTGATGCCGGCAGTAGCCGCCCTGCTCGATGTAGAGCAGGTCAGTGACATTATGGAAGTGGTTGGTCCCCGTGAATTCAAACGCCCGGTCTATGCAGGCAACGCAATTCTTACAGTCAACGTGCCCGACGGTTCTAAAGTCGTGGCAACTGTCCGCACCGCATCGTATAAAGCGGCAGCTGAAGGCGGCAGTGCTGCAGTCGAAGCCGCTTCCGTATCAGCGGCCCTGCCATCACATACCCGCTACGTAGAACTGCAGTCCGAACAAGGCGAACGCCCTGACCTGCAAACCGCAAAACTGGTTATCTCGGGCGGTCGCGGTGTAGGCAGCAAAGAAAACTTCGACATCATCTACAACCTGGCCGACAAGCTCGGTGCCGGTGTCGGTGCTTCGCGTGCGGCAGTTGATGCCGGATACGTATCCAACGACATGCAAGTTGGTCAAACGGGCAAGATCATCGCCCCCGACCTGTACATTGCTATCGGCATCTCCGGTGCGATTCAGCATCTGACCGGCATTAAAGATGTAGGCACAATTGTTGCAATCAACAAAGACCCGGAAGCTCCGATCTTTGAAATTGCCGACATTGGTCTGGTTGGCGACTTGTTTGAAATCATCCCGCAACTGCAGGAAAAGATTTAGATAAAGTCGCATCAAAACCCAAGCCGGCCCTGAGCAATCAGTGCCGGCTTTTTATTACCACGGCTCCGGCATCTTGTTTGCATGAACAAAGCCAGAGCAACAAAAAAGCCGGTGCTAATCGCTCAGCACCGGCTTCATGAACAGCTTTGTTAATACGCTATCAGTAAATGATACCGCTACGGTTTACGATACCGATGAAGCCCTGAATGAACACACCGGCCCAGATCATAAACACCCAGACACGAACCTGAGAAAGACTCTTACGCTGAGCCACATTCTCTTCTTCGGTGGGCACTTCACCCGCCTTACATTTCATCAGTACAGCGAAGAACGGACCAATTTTGCCCCGGACCATGATTCCGCAGAATACCAGGAAGGCAAACAGACAAAGCTTCACAGCAATCCAAGGATAGTCTCCCAGATTATTGCTGTCCCAATGCAGCCAGACCGAAATAGGAATACCGATCACCACAGCATAGCGAATGAACATGTCGAATTTAGCGATCAGCGGATAAGCTTTACTGCCATGACGGAAGTGCAGATACATGACACAGAAGAGCCAAACCGGCCCCAAAAGAACAATACCTATCTGCTGATACCAGGGGTGCGGCACACCGATAAACTCGGTAAGAATGCCACCCACTGTCAGCATCAGACTCATGCAGACACGTGGAATCTGGTCAAGATCCAACATGATCTTTGCTGAAATCGCACGCGCTTCCGGTGAAATGTCGGACCGGACCACAAAATTACTGGAGTAAAACACGCCCAGGTCGCCGCCCAGCCAATACACGAATAACAACACGTGAATAATCACCAGAATCTGATGAATCGTGCCGCCCTGAAGATGAATCAAAGTATCCAAGTCGTTCTCCCTGATACCTGTTACTAAATACGTTTTGCTTGTGCGTACTAGGCCGCTGTTTGTTTAAGCGCTGTTTCGGCGTTACTGACCTCGAACTCGCCCGGTCCTTCAATATTCACGTGAGTGACTGAACCGTTATCAACAACCAATGAGAAACGCTGTCCACGTATCCCCATACCAAAACCGGAGGCATCCAGTTCCAGCCCTAACTGCTTGGTGTACTCGGCATTACCATCAGCAAGCATGACGACTTTACCGGCAGCACCGGCACTTTTGCCCCAGGCATCCATGACAAAAACATCATTCACGGCAATACAGGCAATTGAGTCAACGCCCTGCGCTTTCAACGCATCGGCGTTATCAACGAATCCGGGCAGGTGCTGCATTGAGCAGGTTGGAGTAAACGCTCCGGGAACCGAAAACAACACCACCTTCTTGCCACCAAAGAGGTCGTCACTGGACAGTGCCGCAGGCCCGTCTTCAGTCATTATCGTAAAAGCACCTGCAGGCATCGAATCGCCGACTTTTATGGTCATAGTTGTTCTCCCGGAACAGTCGTTATTGTTTTTTGTGAAATAAAGGAAGCCGTCAGGCTTCAATTGCTGCGCATTGTAACTCTAATAAGCCCTGCAGGCAGAGCCATGACAAAAATCAAAGCAGGAACAAAGAAATAACCGGCAGCCACGCAATCAGCATCAAGCCAAACAACATCAGCAGCATGAACGGCAACGCCGCCCTGCATACAGTCCAGAACTCTTCCTTAAAGGCGCCCATCGCGACAATCAGGTTCAGCCCCAAAGGTGGTGTGAGATAACCGATTTCGAGGTTCATGACGCTCATAACGCCAAAATGCACAGGATCCATACCCTGAGCCGCAGCAATGGGTTGCAGCACCGGAGACAAAATAAGGATCGCCGACCCTATATCCATCAAGCACCCGGCAAATAGCAGCAGAACATTGGTAACCAGCAGGAATGCCACCTTGCTGGTAATCAGCTGTGCCATGGAGCCCACCAGCAACTCCGGAATTTGCTGATAGGTGAGGAATACCGTAAAGCTCAACGCCATCATCAGCACCGGGAATAAACTGCCCAGCAACCGCCCCGTTTCGACCAGTGTATCGGCAAGCTCCCCGAGACCGAGCTCCCGGTAAAGCAGCCCTTCGACGAGCAATGCATAGACAACGGCCACCGCCGCTGACTCGGTGGGCGTGAAGTAGCCGGTGTAGATACCGCCCAAGATAAGCACCGGCATAAACAGGCCCATAATTCCGGCTTTAAAGCGTTCCAGCAACAATGCCCGGTCAAACGGTTCGACCGGCAACCGGCGGCCGGCAACTTTGACGTACACAAGAAATAAGCCCATCAAAACCAACGCGGGACCAACGCCGGCAATAAAGAGATCCGCTATTGAGGTTTGTGTCATAACCCCATATAAAATAAGCGGAATACTAGGCGGTATGATAATGCCAAGAGTACCGGCTGAGCACAGCAAACCGAGCGCGAGATGCTTTGAGTAGCCTGCCTGCAGCAAGGCGGGATACATCACCGTACCCACTGCCAGTAACGTCACGGTGCCGGAGCCGGTAACCGCAGCAAAAGCTGCGCATGACAGCACTGTTGCCATCCCCAGCCCACCCCGGAACGAACCTGTAGCGGCCTGCATCAGCCCGACCAGTCGCGCAGCCATAGCGCCTCTGGCCATAATATTGCCGGCCAGTATGTACAGCGGTATGGACAGGAGCACTTCTTTATTCAGAGCATCCCAGGCATCGAGCAGCACGTTAGTAAAAGCGGGTTCGCCCAAGGCCCAATATGAACAGGCGGTGACCACCGCAAGCACGATGTAGAGACTCTGTCGCAGCAACAGCAAAACCAGCCCAAGGGCAATAATAGCTGCAGCAGTCATGTGTCTTGCCCTGCCGAAAGGCTTGCCGGCCTCAGGTCCTGCCAGACACAAAAGCAAAGGTTCTTAATTGCGCCGGTTACCAACACCAGGGGCAGAGCCAATTGAAAACACCAAACCGGCCAGCCCAAAGTCAGGCTGCGTTCATCGAGAAGCCTGGTCTGCATAACGATCTGTGCTGCAACAACTGCAAGCACCGATAAAATAAGCGCTGTCAGCAGGTATTGCAGACGCTCAACAATGGCCTCAGACCCGGCGGGCCAGATTCCGTCAACGAACCGCGGGCGCAGATGCGTGCCCGCCCCGGTAGCAAGCCCGAATCCCGCCAATACCAGCAGAATATTGGCGTATACCCCAACCTGCCCCGACCAATGAAGGCCGGCCCCACTGAACTCACGGCTGACAACGTCGGCAAACAACGCTGCCGTGAGAACGCAGAAAGCAAGAATGCAGACGCCCCGCTCACCAAAAGCAATCCACCGCAATACCTTAGATGCCACACCTTTAAGCATAAAGTAAATTCTTAATTATAGGAATATATTATTGTTTAATAAGGAAGTATGCTTCCGTCATAAGCGACCAGCTTGCCCATATGCTCATCAGCGAGAGCGGCGATAACCTGCCTGATTCCGGTGACGCCTTCAGCAGGCTCAATCTCGGCATCCGGCCCGCCCATATCCGTTTTTGCCCAACCCGGGTGCATCGCTACCGCCCGCACCCCCAGCTTCATGAGATCTAAACCCATAGACTTCATCACCATATTCACAGCGGCTTTACTGGAACGATAAGCATAAAGGCCGCCGATGGTGTTCAACTCCATACTCCCGAGCATACTACTCAAGGTGACGACCTTCTTCTGCTCGCTCGCAGCAACACGATCCACAAAGGTCTCCGCCATCCGCATCGGGGCAAATACATTGACTTCCATCACTTTTGCCCAGTTTTCGTAGTCGGTATCGCCAAAAGCCTGATGCTCGATACCTCCTTCAGCAAAGCCCACAGAACCATAGAAGCCGGCATTATTCAGCAGCACATCAATCGGCCGCTCGCCGATTTCGTCAGAAAGCCTGGCTATTGAGGCTGCATCGGCCACATCCAACTCAAACAACTCAACGTTTGCATGGCTATCAGCCAACTGCGACAGCGCATCGGAACCACTGCGACTAGCAGCCAGCACAGTCCATCCATCCGCAGCATATTGCCGGGCAAATTCCAGGCCCAAACCGCGGTTAGCACCGCTGATTAAAATGGTCGACATCCGTATTTGCTCCTTATTTAGCGGGCATTCCGCTGGTTTAGTGACCACAGTTTCCTTACCATAGTCGGCTACGTCAATTAGAAAACATCATAGGAAAAACTATGAGCTTTGAGCTATCTGCGGCAACTCAGGAATTCCTGAACCGCGAACACAAACAATTCATCAACGGTCAATGGGTAGACTCCGCCGGCACCGACCGTATCGATGTTATAAATCCGGCCACGGAAGAGGTACTGACCAGCGTACCGGCAGGCACCAAAGCCGATGTCGATAACGCTGTTATTGCCGCAAACAGAGCCTTTAAAGGCGACTGGGCTGCACTAACCTCTCACCAACGCGCCAAAGTACTGCTGAAGTTCGCGGATCTGATCGACGCCAATATTCAGACACTGGCCGAGCTTGAAGTACTTGATAACGGTCAGCCTTTGATGATCGCCCAGTACACCGTGTCCGGTTTTGCTGCCGACTTTATCCGCTATTACGCTGGCTGGACGAACAAAATTGAAGGCACCACCATTCCGGTGTCACCCGCTGAAGCAGCGCCGGGAGAATCCCTGTCCTTTACCCGTCGCGAACCGATTGGTGTTGTGGGTGCAATTATTCCCTGGAATGCTCCCATCGCAATGGCGGCACTGAAACTCGGCCCCAGTCTTGCGGCCGGTTGCACGATTGTTTTGAAACCAGCAGAACTGGCACCGCTTACCGCAATGAAACTCTGCGATATCGCAAAAGAAGCCGGCATACCGGATGGTGTGATTAATCTCGTCAACGGCTATGGCGCTGATGTCGGTCAGGCCATCTCTGAGCATCAGGACATCCAGAAGGTCTCATTCACGGGCTCCACAGCCGTCGGACAGAAAATCGTTGAAGCGTCTATGGGCAATCTGAAGAAAGTAACCCTCGAGCTTGGCGGCAAATCACCGGTTGTCGTTTTCCCCGACGCCGATATGGAGAAACTGATCCCCGGCATCTGTCGCGCAGTATTCTTCCTGCAGGGTCAAAACTGTATGGCAGGTACACGGCTGATTATCCACAAGGACATCGCAGAGGCCGTCATTGAAGCCGTTGTGGGCGCGCTGGCCTTCTGGAAAGTCGGTAACGGCTTTGAGCCCGATTCATTAATGGGGCCGCTCATTTCGGCTCAACAGCGGGAACGCGTGCTTGCCTATATTGAGTCTGGCAAGGCTGAGGGTGCCCGACTGGTCACCGGTGGCAATGCCGTTGATGGCCCTGGTTACTTCGTTGAACCCACCATCTTTGCGGACTGCAAAGCTGACATGAAGATCTGGCAGGAAGAGATTTTCGGTCCGGTTCTGTCAGTTATGACTTTTGATAGTGATGACCTCGATGAAATCGCGGCTCTGGCGAATGACTCACCTTATGGTCTGTCAGGTAGCGTCTGGACGCAGGATATATCCCGTGCCCACAAAATGGCGTATCTGATTGATTCAGGCCAGGTCAGCATCAATTGCCATGCGGCTGTTGATCCTGCAATTCCATTCGGTGGCAATAAAATGTCAGGCTGGGGTCGTGAGTTTGGTAAAGAAGGCTTAGATCCCTTCTTGAAAACCAAAGCAACGACCGTCGTTTTCTAAAGACGAAACGCTGAGTGTTAGACAAAAAAAGCCCGGCTAATAGCCGGGCTTTTTTATTGGAGCTCTTATAGATGAAATCAGCGATGGCGAAGGTGCCCGCTACCAGGGAACGGTATCGCCGCGGCTACTTATAAACCTGCCGCTATCGGCGAGCGTCAAGCGACCGAAGGTTTGTCTTTGCTCCCGGACACTGTCCGCAGGCTCCACATCCGCATGCTCACCGCCCAAATCGGTCTTACACCAACCCGGCGATACAGCAACGACAATCAGTTTAGGCCATTCAACCGACATCCCTTTTGTCACCATATTCAGTCCGGCCTTGCTGGATCGATAGGCGTAAGACATCCCCATATTGTTCTCGGTGATGGATGCGAGTCCGCTGGACAGATTCACAATCATGCCCTGCTCACTGCGGTCCAAATGAGGCCTGAATGCGACAGCGATATGAAACGGCGCTATAAGATTTGTCTCAAGCATATTTCGCCAAATGCCGTAGTCCATAAAATAGAGGCTTTGATACGCCATCCCTTCGGGCGCTCCCTTCGGTCCGAAGGTACCTGCATTATTTATTAGCAAATCAATGGTCCGGTCAGCCAGCCGCATCGCCAGACTGTTGACTCCCTGCAGACTGGTTACATCCAGTTCAAACACGTCAAGGTTGTCTGAATAGTCCTTTTGCAATGCTTGCAATTCATCAGCCTTAAACGGCTTACGACAACACGCAATGACCCTCCAGCCCTGTTCAGCATATTGACGGGCATACTCAAGTCCCAGCCCGCGGTTTGCTCCTGTCACTAAAATAGTCGGCATACCTACCCCTTACTTAAGACTAGTCATCAAACAATTGATTCCGCAAATCACCATGGATCATAGTCCGGTAGAACTCGTTGCCCAGCAACGTATGCGGATACGCCAATTGCGGTTCATTCAAGGCATCAAGGCGCCCGATCTGGTCGTCGTTAAGCTCAATATTCAGACACCCCATATTGTCAGCAAACTGAGTCATAGAGCGCGCCCCCAATATAGGGATTACCGACTGCTGCGGTCTTTGCAGAAGCCAACGCAGCGCTACCTGCGCAGACGTCGCACCAACTTCAGCAGCCACATCGGCCAAACCCCGGGCAATAGCAAGTCGCTGCTCAACCAAAAAGTTTGCGCCCCACGGGGAATTCTTCAGACGAGTGTCGTTTAAATCCACCGCATCGGCGTCGGCATTGAACTTACCCGTCAACAATCCGGCCGCCAGAGGACTCCAGGCCAAAACCGCCATATTCTGCATCTGAGCCAGATCAAAGTAGTCGGCCTCTATGCCCCGCTCCACCAGATTGTAATGAACCTGAAATGCCGTAAACGGCGTCATGTTGCGCTCACGGGCCAAAGTATTTGCAGCCGCCACATACCACGCCGGCGCATTGGACACCCCGATATGCAGAATTTTTCCGGCACGAACCAAATCATCCAACGCACGCATCACCTCTTCTACCGGTGTTACCTGATCCCAGCCGTGCAGCCAATAGAGATCAATAAAATCGGTGTTAAGCCTGAGTAATGATTGTTCTACTGCCTGGACAAGATTCTTGCGATGATTACCGCCACTATTCAAACCTGTCGGGTCGGTGGTCATGCTGTACTTACTGGCAACAACCAACTCATGGCGGCGCCCGCCGATAAACCTGGCGAGCATGCGCTCGCTGGTTCCATTCGTATAAATATTTGCGGTATCTATAAAGTTACCACCGGCCTCAAGGTAAGCATCGAATATGTCGCGGCACACATTTTCAGGTGCACCGATACCCGTTTCCTCACCGAAGGTCATAGCCCCAAGACACAGCTCGGAAACCCGCAAAGAACTTTGACCTAATACCTTATATTTCATATGCTTATTTTCTTTTTATCAGTAACTACTTATAACAAAAACTGCCTGATATTCTCAAGCATTTAACTCACCAAAGAGCTGCGAAGGCCTGCAACAAGGGCGTTTATCGTACTGTAAACGCTTTATTCATGCTGTGATATTGGGCAAACTGAACCTGCATAACAAAACATAACAATCCAATAAGAACATATTCCAAGGGGTACTTCATGGAAGAGAACACAACAGAAGCGGCAGAAACAGCCGCTAATGACGCAGTAATGATTGATATCGATGCTTTAGCACAAGGCGATTTCAGCGGTGCGGCAGAAATGGCAAATGCCTGGCTAATGACCACAGGCCTGGAATTGGGCAAGAACGTTATCGTAGCTCTGCTGATCTTTGTTATCGGCCGCTGGCTGGTACATGCAATTGTCAACGCTGTTCGCAAAGCGCTGCTCAAGACCGACATGGAAGATACGCTCGAGAAGTTCCTCTGCAATATTCTCAATGCCGTCCTCATGATTGTTGTGGTTATTGCCACTATCGGCGCCTTAGGCGTTCAGACGACTTCACTGCTGGCTGTTCTCGGTGCCGCCGGTCTGGCCATTGGTCTGGCGTTACAAGGCTCTTTGTCGAACTTTGCCGCTGGCGTGCTGATCATTGCTTTCCGCCCCTACAAAGTGGGTGACTTTATTGAAGGCGGCGGTGTCGCAGGTACTGTTGATGAAGTTCAGATTTTTACCACCGTACTTAAAACCCCGGACAACAAGAAGATTGTCGTGCCAAATGCACAAATCATGAACGGCACGATCACCAACTTCTCTGCCAATGACACCCGCAGAGTCGATCTGGTTTTCGGTTGCGGTTATGGCGATGACATCGATAAGGTCTACAACGTACTGCTTGATATCGTTGAGAAAAATGACCTTGTTTTGAAGGACCCGGCTCCCGGCATCGCGCTGAACACACTGGCCGACAGCAGCGTTAACTTTAACGTGCGCCCCTGGTGCAAGACAGCTGACTACTGGACTGTCTATAACGGTATTACCGAACAGGTAAAACGACGTTTCGACGAGGAAGGACTCAACATTCCCTTCCCGCAGCAGGATGTACATATTTACAACCACTGATTGCTGCAGCTATAGACAAAAAAGCCCGCTTTATGCGGGCTTTTTTTATGAGCACAAACCGATTCGGCTAATCATCGATATAAACGAGAATGTCGTCGCCAACATCCTCACTACCCATAGCATCACGCCGCATATTGGGACCGAATGAGTAAACGAAAGAAATCCGGCTGTCCTTTGAACCACAAATTACCCTGATCCAGTAGGCATAGTGCCAAGGATCAAGCAAAAACTCGGCTCTTTGTTCCGGCATCCCGCGTTCAACCAAAGCCGCGAACTCCCCCTCATCAAACCCCTTCTGAAGACGCTTAGACTTGAGCGAATAAAGACGCGAGTGCTGCCCGCAACCGGCCCTGACACGACCGCTCTCGAAATCCTTCTTTAAAGCATTCAATTCCACACCAGCGACAGTAATCTTAGCAGCATCATCGTCCACCAGCGCCCGGGCAAGCGGCACAGTGGTGCCACCCAAAATTAAGACAAGCAGAAAGCTCCCAAGTACCTGTAATGGTTTTATCTGGGGAGGCCTTAATGATGAGACGCCGCCGGAAGACACGGCCAGCATCAACGCACTAAATAAAAAGCACAAACCGAGCATCAGTTCGACCCATTCCGCACTAAACTTGAATGGATTAACAAAGAAAAAAGCTCCCGTTACAGCAAATGCGGGAATCAAACGCAGCGGTGGAGCGACAACTCCATAGCGGCTGAAAATGACATTTAGAGCCTTTTTAGTCATCAGCAACGGCAGCACGACGCCGTACCCGACAATGATTAGATACATCAACCAGCGACGTGCAATATTGGAGATAATATTGTGCAGGTTAATTTCCTGCTGATAGTTCCGGGCTAAAAAATACTCGGGTGGGTTAATGCCAAGAAGGCGCTGTCCCCATGAGATTTCCTCAAAAGCGACGAAAAACGAAAACAGGGATAAGCCGATAACGAACCAGCAACGCTGCAGAGAAAAACTGCTGCCGGTATTAAACACCGAGCGCAGATACAACACGCCCGCAAGAAAAAACGCCCAGAATGTTGCCCACTCAAGATACTGGTCCTCCTGAACAATCCGGAAAAAAGCATCGAGAAAATAATGATAAAAAACATAGGCACAAACCAACGCCGCAAGAACCAAAAGGTTTGACAAGATTGCGCTATTTCGATCCTTCGACTTCGACTTCAATTTCACTACCTACGACTTTTTAACGCTATAAAATGGCTACTCTGGGTAAACGATGAGGTCGTCACCAATATTGTTAGAGTCCATCGCATCCCGACGTTGATTTGGTCCGAAAGAGTAAACAAATGTCACTCTGTCATCATAGGACTCGCCGCGACATATAACTCTAACCCAATAAGCATAGTTCCATGGGTCAAGGAAATAATACGCCCTGGTCTCAGGCAAACCTTGCTGCGCCAGACTCGCGAATTCCCCTTCAAAAAGAGCATTCGGATTCCTTGTGCTCGCCAGACTATAAAGTCGCGTGTGGTCACCACAAATCAATTCAATGCGTCCGGCCGCAATATCTCTCCCCAGAGCCTCCAACTCTTTATTGGCAAGGCTAATGTTCTC
>Ga0070729_10002225_pt1 | contig 25798 bp, 19 predicted proteins | sample tdDd472_FD_66725 | JGI IMG/M metagenome (GOLD analysis project Ga0070729, IMG submission 66725) | Marine sediment microbial communities from the Atlantic coast under amendment with organic carbon and nitrate - tdDd47.2 | ecosystem: Environmental > Aquatic > Marine > Coastal > Sediment | place... | reverse complement strand
CTCGACGTGTTCGCGTCCGACGCCGTCGTCGTCTCGGCGTTCGGCGGGGTCGAGCGCCGTCGCTATGCGGGCGAGCGGTGCTGCGACGACGACTACGGGCGGCTCGCCATCGACACCTCGCGCCGGGTGGACCGCCTCTCGCACGGGGGCGCGTCGTTCGCGGTGTCGACGCCGGCGGTGCGCCTCGAGCTCGGCTCGTCGGTGTGGCGAAACGCGTCGAACGCCTCGTCGCGCGGGTGGACCCGGGTGCGCGGGGACGCCGCGTTGACCCTCGCGCCGGTCGGCGATCTCGTCACGCGCGTCGGGCTCGTCGTGCAGCGCACGAGGTTCGACGGCGACGTGCTGATCGACGAGGACCTCGCGATCGACGACGACAACCGCAACCGGCTGTCGATCACTGCGGACCACCCGATCGGCCACCCGGACTGGTTCGTCGAGGCGTCGGCCCGACACCTGATCGAGGACTTCGGCGCCGGCGCGTCGTTCTCGCGGACCATCGTGGCCCTCGGAGTGGCGTGGCGCCCGTCGACCCGCTGACCGGCGCGCTGCTGCTGGCGACGCTCGTCTTCGCCGCGTTCGCCGTGCAGGCGGTGACCGGGTTCGGCGCCGTCATCCTCAGCCTGTCGGTCGGCGCGCTGCTGCTGCCGATGGACGTGCTGCTGCCGGTGCTCGTGACGTCGAGCACGGCGCTGAATCTGTGGTTCTTCGTGCGGGACCGGGGCGACGTGGACCGCCGGGTGCTCGTGCGCCGGGTCGTGCCGTTCATGGGCACGGGCGTCGCGCTCGGGCTGCTCGTCGGCCCGTGGATCGAGACCGAGGCGCTGTCACGGGGCTTCGGCGTGCTCGTCGTCGGCCTTGCCCTCTGGCAGCTCGCTGTGCTGCGTCGAGGTGCGGCGGATGGCGAGCCCGGGGACCCGCGCGCCGCGGATGGGTCGGCGGCCACTGCGTCGGCGTGGCTGCTCGGGGCGGGCGTCGTGCACGGGCTCGTGGCGTCCGGCGGCCCGTTGCTCGTGCACGCGTTGCAGCGCGAGCGGCTCTCGCCGCGGGCGTTTCGGGCGACGCTGCTGACGATCTGGCTGCTCTTCAACGTGCTGATCCTCGCCGACTGGGCGCGGCAGGGCCGCTTCACGAGCGAGGTCGTGGCGTACCTGCCGTTCACGCTCCCCGCGACCGCTCTGGCCGTGATCGCCGGTGACGCGATGCACCGGCGGTTGGACGCCGGGCGGTACCGGCGCGTGGTGTACGCGGTGCTGCTCGTGTCCGGCGTGTTGTTGCTGGTGCGGTGAGAGACGACACCCCGACAGCCCGACCGAGCCGGTCGGCGCGTGCTGAATCATGGCGCACCGCGTCGAATCCGAGGGCGGTGAAACCGGCACGCGATCGTTGAACCGGAGTCGGAGACCGGGCAGGGTGTTCGCGCACCGACCTACCGCCCCTCGTCGCCGTGACTGGACGCCCACCGCGCCTCGCTCCGCTCGCTGTCGCCCTGCTCGTCGGGGCGACCCTGCTGGGCCTCGGCGCGACGGCCCACGCGAGCGGCATCACCCTCGGTCGCTACGGCGGCATGTTCGGTCATCCGAACGCCGACCGCGGCCTCGCTCTGTACTGGAACCCGGCGCGGCTCGGGCTGCACCCGGGGCGCTTCGTGACGATCGACTCGACGCTGGTGCGTCGGGACGCGTCGTACGACCGCGTGATCTTCCCGGACAACCCGTACTACGACCAGCCCGGCGTCCTCGAGACGAACGTCGGCCTCGCGACGACGTCGACGATGGCCGTGCTGCCGTACGGCGCTGGCGGCGCAGCGTGGGAGCTCGACGAGGTGAACATCGGCTTCGCCCTCGGCGCGTATCCGATGTACGGCGGCTCGGCGGGCTGGGACAAGAACCCCCAGGCGCCGGACGCGTACCCGGGTGGACTGGACGGGCCGCAGCGCTGGTCGGGCATCAACTCGACCTTCCTGATCCTGCACTACACCGGCGCGTTCGGCATCACGCTGACCGAGTGGGGCCTGAGCTTCGGATTCGGCATCTCGTACGCCGACGGCACGATCGCCACGACCCGCGCCCGCAACGTGAACCGCAGCGAGTCGCTGCTCGACGAGCGCGGGTTCATCCAGGAGGGCCGCGTGTACTTCGAGGGCGACGATCACGCGCTCTCGATGCACTACGGCGTCAGCTACGACTCCGACACGGTGACGGCGTCGGCGGTGTACCGCAGCGGGTACAACCTCGACATCCGCGGCGACCTCTATCAGGCGTACGGGTCGCAGCCGCCGGTGCAGGTGCGGGCGTTCCTGGACTTCCCCACGCCGCACGTCTTTCAGACCGCGTTCACGCTGCGCTTCGGCAACGTCGAGATGACCGGCATGACGGACTACTCGGCGTGGTCGCGGATGGAGGCGAACAACATCTTCGTCGAGAAGGACCCGCCCGACCTGCTGCTCGAGATCCCGCGGAACCTGCGCGACACGTTCAGCCTGCGCGGCATGATGGGCGGCAACGTCGGGCGGCACCACCGCTGGCACATCGCCGGCATGCTCGGGTACGACATGTCCGCGGTGCCCGAAGAGACGATCGACGCGGCGCTCTCGGACGCGGCCAAGATTCAGGTCGGCATCGGCGCGCGGGGCACGATCGGCGAGCACCTCGGCCTGCTGACCTCGTACCAGTACGATATCTGGAGCCCGGTCGAAGCCGACAACAGCATCCACGAGCCGACCGCGAACGGCATCTATCGCGACAGTCGCCACTGGGTGAATCTCTCGCTCGAGGGGCGGTTCTGATGCGACGTCGACTGCTGCGCACGCTCGCTCTCTTCGTGTCCTTCGGGGCGCTGTCCGCCTGCGGGTCCGAGACGCCCCAGGACACGTACTGGGACTTCATCGACCGCGCCGATCGGTCGCCGCCGCCCGTCGAAGAGCCCGAGGGCGCCGGCGTGCTGCTCGACCCGACCGGGCGCTACCTGTTCAACATCGACCTCGGCGGCACCGGGCTCGGCGACGTCCTGTTGCCGCTGACGGTGACCTTCGAGGACTTCGCGTACACCGACGCGACGGAGACCGAGGCGACGGTGTCGGGGGCGTTCCGGTTCCCCGAGGACGCGCCGGACGCCGCGCCGCTGGCGAGCTTCGAGGACGTCACCATCGACCGGTTCGGTCGCATGGCCCTCGACGTCGGCTTCGTGCGCCTCGAGCCCGAGCGGTCGCCGATCGAAGACACCGCCGTCGAGACGCAGTTCGTCCTGCAGACGACGATCATCGACCTCACGTCGATGTGCGGGCTGGTGAACGACGACGAGAGCAACGTCAGCCAGCCGATCCCGATCCCCCTGCGCGGCGTGACCTTCGGGGCGCTGCGGTACGGCGATCAGGGACAGCAGCCGGTCGACGTGCCCACGCGCTGCCCCGCCGAGATCGGCACGCCGACCACCGACGCTGGCATGGACGTCGGGTCGGACGCCGGGATGCCGGACGCGGGCGGCGGCGACACGCTCGAGCCGCCGGACGTCGAGCTCGAAGGCGGCCAGCGCGCGAACATCACCGGCACGTACTGGATGAGCGTGGGCGTCGCTGGCGGTGCGCTGGCGCTCGATTTCCTCGCGGACGTTCAATACTACGAGGGCGACGCGTTCGCCTCGATCGACGGCACCCTGCGCCTGCCGGACCGCGAACGCGGCGAGGCGGCGGTGGCGACCTTCAGCGAGCCGGTCGACGAGAACGGCGAGTTCACCGTCATCGTGCGCAACCTGCGGGCCCAGTCGTCACTCGGCGAGGTCGCCGCGGACGTCGCCCTGCGCGGCATCATCCTCGACGAGGACACGTGGTGCGGCGTCGCCGGCGGCGAGGTCTTCGACCCGATCCCGGTGTTCCTCGACGGCACCACGTTCGGCGCCGTTCGGCTGCCCGACGACTTCCCGGCGCCGCCGATCGAGACCGGCCCCGAGAACGCGATCAACGCCTGCCCCTGACGGCAGGCCCCCACAGGCGCGAGAACGAGATGAGCGATTCGCGACGGCCGAACTCCTGGGCGCGCGGGCTGCAGTGGGTGGGCCGCAGCGCTCGCAACGCGGCCGAGATTCTGCGCCGCGGCCGCCTCGGTGCGCCGTGGCGCGCGCCGCATCAGGTCGTCCATCACGACGCGCACTGGCGGCTGCGTCGGTACGAGCGCGCCGAGGAGCTGGCGAACGACGAGCTGCAGCCCCTGCTGCTCGTGCCGCCGCTGATGGTGACGTCCGAGGTGTACGACATCTCGCCGGAGCTCTCGGCGGTCGCCTGGCTCACCGAGCGGGGCAACGACGTGTGGCTCGTTGACTTCGGCGCCCCCGAGGTCGAAGAGGGCGGCCTCGACCGGACCCTCGACGACCACGTGCTCGCGGTCAGTGACGCGGTCGACCGGGTGCGGGCGATCACCGGCCGGGACGTGCACCTCGCCGGATACTCGCAGGGCGGGATGTTCTGCTATCAGGCCGCCGCGTACCGGCAGAGCCGCAACCTCGCGAGCATCATCACGTTCGGCAGCCCGGTGGACATCCACCGCAACCTGCCGGTGCCGCTGCACGACGACATCGCCGAGCGCATCATCCAGGTGGCGCAGAAGGCGGTCGCCGCACCGCTGGAGCACGTCGCCGGTCTGCCGGGGACCCTGACGAGCACGGCGTTCAAGCTGTTGAGCGCGCGCAAGGAGGTCCAGCAGGTCGTCGACTTCGTGTCGAAGCTGCACGACCGCGACGCCCTGGAGGCCCGCGAGAGCCGCCGGCGCTTTCTCGGTGGTGAGGGCTTCGTCGCGTGGCCCGGGCCGGCGCTGCGGACCTTCGTCGACGAGTTCATCGTCAACAACCGCATGGCGAGCGGCGGCTTCGTGATCGGCGGCAAGACGGTCACCCTCGCCGACGTCACCTGCCCGATCCTGTACTTCGTCGGCACCCGCGACGAGCTCGCGAAGCCGGCCGGTGTGCGCGCAGTCCGAGAGGCCGTCGCCAGCGAAGAGGTGCACGAGGTCGAGGTGGTCGCCGGCCACTTCGGGCTCGTCGTCGGGTCGCGGTCGCTGACGGTCACCTGGCCGACGGTGGCCCAGTGGGTCACGTGGCTCGACGCCGATGGCCCCCGCCCGGACACGCTGCCCGAGTCGACGCCCGAGGTGGCGCCGGAGCCCGAGGCGCTCGAGTCGCCCGAGGAAGCCGGGTTCGAGCAGATCACCGAGGACATCGAGCTCTTCTATGACGTCGCCACCGACATGGTGGACCTCGTCTGGAACCGCCTCGGCGACGTGTCGCGCGAGGTCGGCGGGCTCGTCGACTCGCTGCGCTGGCAGCTGCCCCGGTTCGCGCGGCTGAAGCGGCTTGGCAGCGACGAGCCGATCAGCGTCGGCCTGGCGCTCGCCGAGCAGGCGGCGGCGATCCCGAACCAGACGTTCTTCTTGTACGACGGCCGCGCGTTCTCGTGGTCCGACGCCGACCGGCGCGTGTCGTACGTCGTCCGCGGCCTGTGGGCGTGCGGCGTGCGCCCGGGGCAGCGGCTCGCGATCGTCATGCAGAACCGGCCGAGCTACCTGACGCTGGTCGCTGCGGCGAGCCGGCTCGGGGCCGTGTCGGTGCTGCTCGGCCACGAGATGCCGGGCATGACCGTTGGCGAAGCGCTCGCGGTCGCCGAGGCGGACCACGTCGTCGTCGAGCCGGAGCGCGCCGCCCGGGTCCGCGACGCGTTCGACGGGCCCGTGCTCGTGCTCGGCGGTGGTGGACGCGCCCGCACCCTCGTCGATGGCGTCATCGACATGGAGGCGATCGACCCGGACGAGGTCGAGCTGCCCGAGGATTTCGAGCCGAACGCCGGCCGGGGATCCGACCTGGCGATGATCGTGTTCTCGGTCGACGCCGATGGCGCCCCGCGTGCCGCCCGCGTCACGAACCGGCGCTGGGCGCTCGCAGCGCTCGGCACGGCGGCGGCGGCGACGTTGAGCTCGCACGACACGGTCTACAACGCGCTGCCGGTGTCGCACCCGTCCGGCATGCTCATTGCGGTGTCCGGCGCCCTCGTCGGCGGTGCGCGCCTCGCCCTGGCGCGGCGCTTCGAGCCGGGCGCGTTTCTGCGCGACATCCGGCGGTACGGGGCGACGGTGGCGTTCTATGCCGGCGACATGTGCCGCGCCCTCGTGGACGCGGCGCCCGACAGCGGGCCGCGCCCGCAGCTGCGCCTCTTCGTCGGCCACGGCATGCGCCCGGACGTGCACGAGCGGCTGCTCGACCGGTTCGACGCGGGGGTGCTCGACTTCTTCGCGAGCACCGAGAGCCCGGCGGCGTTGGCGAACCTCGACGGCCGCAAGATCGGCTCGGTGGGGCGTCGCCTGCAGGGCAGCACCCGCATCGAGCTCATGCGCTACGACTTCGGGCTCGGCGACCTGGTGCGCGACGCCGAAGAGCGGGGCGTGCCGTGTGGGGCGCACGAGCCGGGGCTGCTCGTGGCGAAGGTCGACGACTCGCGCCCGTCGGCGTCGTACGAGGGGTACGTCGACGACCCGGGCGGCGCCGAGCGCGTGCTGACCGGGCTCTTCGCCGACGGGGACGCCTGGTACGACACGGGGCAGATCCTCGAGCGCGACGAGGACGGCGACTACTGGCCGTTCGACCCGCTGCGGGCCGTCGCGATCGTGCACGGCCGACCGGTCTCGACGTGGCGCGCCGAGGATGCGCTGCGCCGCGTGCCCGGCGTGCAGAACGCGGTGGCGTGGGCCGAGGCCCGGGCGGACGAGGGGCACGTGCTCGTCGGCGCTGTCCGGCTGCATGGTGGCGCCACGATCGACGCGGACGCGCTGACGGATGTGCTGCTCGCGCGGCTGGATGCCCGCACCGCGCCGGCGTTCGTTCGCACCGCGGACCGCATCCCGATGACCGCCGGGTACCGCCCGGTGCGGGCGCAGGTGCGCGACGCGGGTGTGCTCGACGAGGACGGTCCGACCTGGTGGCTCGACCCGAAGCGCGAGCGCTACGTGCAGATCGACGGGCGCAACCGCGCGCGGGCACGCCGCGAGTCGGGGCTGCGCGAGGGGCGCTGAGCCGTCGTCGGGGTCGCACACGCCCGTCGTGCGGGCACGGGGCGAGCCGCGGTGGTTCGGCGCAGTGGTTCGGCGCAGTGGCTCGGCGCAGAGGTTCGGCGCGGTGATTCCGCTCGGTGGCTCGGTGCGGGCGGTCGCCCGCCGGCTGCCGCGGTCTACTGCTGCCCGATTCCCAGCCGCAGCTTCGCGCGCAGGGTCTCGTAGGCGTTCGTCGTCGAGTACACGAGCAGGTCGCGGACCTTGTCGTTCACGTCGGCGCGACCGATGGGGGACGGCTCGGTGCGTACCGCCTCGACCGCGCGTCGGACGTCGCCGCAGAGCAGCAGCCCGACACGGTTCGCGGTGAACTCGACACCCCGCAGCCAGGACGAGACGTCCGGGTTGGACCCGGACTGGATCATCCCCTGCACGACCGCGCCGAGGGCCTCCAGGTCGGCCTTCGGCAGGCGCCCGAGCTCGTCGACGACGCCGCGCACGGCCTCTTCGGACGGCTGGGGCACGATCGAGCCGGTGAAGAGCCCGAGGGCGCCGTACACGAAGGTCTTGAGCGCGTCGCTCGCCGGGTACATCGCACCCATCTGCACTTCGATGCGCGACAAGAAGGCCATGCGCCCGAGGCGGAACACGAGCTGCCGGTTCGGCGTCGCGCCGATGATGTCGTCGCCGAGCAGCACGGACGCGGTGTCCATGCCGGCGTGCAGCAGCCCGCGGGTGCCCGTCTTGACGTAGACGTCGGGGCGCGGGGCCCCGACGGTGTCGAGGGCGTAGCTGACGAGGTCGGTGATCGGGTGGTGCCGCGACAGGTCGACGAGGTCGGTCGCCGGGTTCACCCCGTAGTCCGACGCCGGACGCGCGAACCGGCGGCGCCCGTTCACGGCGAGGGTCGCGAAGAGCCGCGTGAGCAGCAGGTCCATCGCCGGGTGCTGGATGAGCCGCAGGTCGGCGTCCGAGAGCGTGGCCCGCGCCATGGGCAGCGTGCGGGGACGGTGCTCACGATAGAACGCCTTCTCGTCCGGATCGGCGGCGTTCATCGTCTCGAGCAGCCCGGCGATGCGCCACGCCCGGTCGAACTCTCGCCGCCGCTTGTGGGCGCCGAACAGGATGTGCCACGAGTTCGCGCGGTCGGCGCGCACGGCGAGGATCGCCTCGTGCTGGGCGATGAGGTCCTCGTCCGTCTTGCCCGCCGACGGGTGGATCGCGGCGATCGCCTCGAGAACGTCGACGTTCTCGGGGTCGATCGACAGCGCGCCCCGCAGCGCGGCGATCGCGTCGTCCGGGCGGCCCATCTTCTCGTTGTAGATGCGCGCCAGGTTGCGAAAGAGGTGCATCCGCACGGTGACGTCGCCGGCGCCGAGCCGTTCGAGCATCCGGCGGTACTCGCGCTCGAGGGACTCCCACAGCCGCGCGCCGGCGAGCATGTGGTCGATGGCCTCGAAGGCTTCGAGGCGGCTCGGGTCCGCGTCGAGCACGATGTTGAAGAACGTGGTCGCCTGCTCGAAATCCTCGAGCTGGTCGCGAAAGAGCGCGGCCACGGCGAAGAGCAGCTTGATGCGCCGCTCGGGGTCGGTCTCGAGCTCCGAGAGGCGGCCGAGAACCTCGGCGGCGCGCTTCCACTGCTCGGTGCGCGTGAAGAGGTCGAGCAGCTTGTGCATGACCACGCGCGAGTCGGCCTCGATCTCGAGGGCGGCACGCCACGCCTCGACGGCGGCGGCGGCGTCTTCGCCCTCGTTGGCGAGGTCGCCGAGCTCGACGAGCAGCTTGAACCGCTCGCGAGGGTCCTCGGTGAGCTCGAGCAGGCGCTTACGCGCCTCGAACGTGCGTCGACCGCCGCCATCCCCGTCGAGCGCCGCGAGCTCCTTGAGCGAGGCCTCGTGCCACTCGTCGATGGCGAGGGCGCTGTTCAGGTAGCGCTTCGCCCGCTCGGTGTCGCCGGCGCGGGCGGCGGCACGACCGGCACGCCAGTACGTGTCGAGCTGGGCGTCCTCGTCGAGCAGGATCGCGTACTCGGCGACGATGGACTTCCACTGATCCGCAGCGGCGTCCCAGCGCTCCGCCCGATCGAGCAGGGCGGCGAGGGCGAACCGGGCGTCGCGGTTGTCGGACTCGAACTCGAGGGACCGCGTGTAGTGGGCGATCGCCTCCTCGGTCCGCTCCAGGGCCTCGTTGGCCGCCGCGAGGTTGTAGTGCAGCACCGCGCGGGTCTCGGCGGGGTCGCTCTCGTGGTGCCGGGCGAGCATCTCGAGCAGCGGCAGCGCCGGCGCCCACTCCTCGCTGGCGAGCAGCACGTCGGCGAGGGGCGTCGCCGCGTCGGCGCAGTCCGGGTCGAGCTCGAGCGCGGTCTCGAAGTCGGCGCGGGCCCCGGCGGGGTCGTCGCGATGGTCGAGCCGGATGAGGCCCATGCGCGCATGCACGGCGGCCCGTCGTGCGAGGTCCCGCTCGACGGACGCGTCGTGGCGCAGCACCTCGAGCACCGTCGCCCACTCGTCTCGCTCGGTGAGCCAGGCGACCAGCCCGTCGATGGCCTCGCGGTTCGTGGGCGCGATCGCGAGCACGGCGCGCCACGTCTCGACCGCCGTCGGGTCGAGGGCGTCGCGCTGCATGCGCGCCATCTCGAGCATCGAGCCGACGCGTTCGGCGTCGCCCTGCAATCCGGCGAGCTGCTCGAGGGCGCCCATGGCGCTCTCGTCGTCGCCGATCTCGCGGTACAGGGACGCGAGCCGCTCGAGGACGCCGGCGTCTTCGGGGCGTCGCTCGTGCACGCGGCGCAGGCAGCCCGCGGCGTTCGTCGGGTCGTCGAGCTCGTTCTCGTACACGTCCGCCGCCTGCGTGAGCAGCCGAACGGCGGTGTCGTCGTCCTCGGCGTCGGTGGCGCGGGTGCGCCACCACGTCGTCAGGTCCTCGAACCGGCCCGCGTCGCGCAGCAGGCCCTCGAGGGCCGCGATGCCGTCGGCGTGGGCGGGATCGATCGTCAGCGCGGAGCGCCACGACGCGATCGCCTCGTCGCGGTCGCCGATCTCGGTCAGAGCGCGGGCCCGAGCGACGTAGACCTCGAGCCGCCGCGCGCTGTCGTCGGGGGCGAGGGCCTCGAGACGCTGCCGCACGAGATCGAGGCGGCTGTCGACGTCGTCCGCCCACGCCGACAGGAGGGCGTGCCACGGGCCGTCGAGGGTCGGGTCGAGCTCGAAGGCGCGCTGCCAGGCGCGCACGGCGCCGTCGGGATCCGAGAGGGCGGTCGAACGCAGGTTGCCGACCCGACCGAGCATCGCGGCCCGCTCGCCGGCGTCATCCGTCGTCTCGGCGAGGGACTCGAGGGTCTCGACCAGCTTCTCGGCGTCGTCGGTCTGCTCGTAGAGCGCGATCAGCGCGTCGAGCGTCGCGGCGTCTGCGCCCGACACGGCGAGGGCGCGCTGCAGCGCGTTGGCCGCACGCTCGGCGTCGCCGAGGTGATCGGCGGCCACGGCGGCGAGCTCGCGCCACGCTTCGACCTCGGCGTCGTCGTCCGTCGCGTCGCCGGCGATGCGAGCGAGCAGGTCCGCGAGCTCGTCCCACGCCTCGTCGGCGCGGTAGATGCCACGCAGCGCCGACAGCACCGCCGGGTGCTGATCGTCGATGCCCATCGCGCGCTCGAACCAGATCCCGGCCATGTCTTCGCGGCCCAGCGAGAGCTGCAGCTGGCCGACGGCGACGACGAGGGGCAGGGCGCTGGACTCGCCGCGGGACTCGGCGACCTCGGCGACCTGCTGCTGCAGAAACTCCGCGAGGGCGTCCTGCTGGCCGTGCTCGGACGCGACCTGCACCGCCGCCGACAGGAGCTTCGGGTCGTCGGGCTGGTCGAGGATCGCCTTCTGCAGCACGAGGGTCGCGCCCTCGGGCTGGCCGAGCTTCGCGGCGTAGACTTCGGCGGTCTCGACGTAGAGGGCGCGGCGGTCGTCAGGGCTGACGTGCTCGACCCGGTCGAGGTGCAGCCCGGTGAGGGCCTCCCACTCGCCGGCGGCACGATACAGGGCCGAGAGCCGCTCGCCGGACAGGTCGTCGGCGATGTCGAGGTCGACCGCCTGCTCCAGCAGCTCGATCGCGCGATCCCGGTCTTCGAGCTGGTCCTCGACGACGATCGCGAGGGCCGTGAGCAGGCCTGCACGGGTCTCGTCCGCGCCTTCGTCCTCGAGTCGGGTCTCCAGGTCGACCACGACGTCGGACCAGTTGCCGTACTCTTCGTGCAGGGCGTCGAGATCGGGGCGGGCCATGACGTGCCGGTGCATGCAGGGCAGGCACGGCGACGGCGGATCCGTCGGCGCCGTGCGGGTCGGAGTGTCGAGGCGCTGCCTCGGACCCCCGCATCATGCCGGGTTGGTGGCAGGGCGGCAACTTCGCCCGCCGTCGTCAGCAGCCGCAGCCCGAGCAGGCCGCGCAGTCGGTGCTCCACCGACACGTGTCGGGCAGGCAGTACTGCCACCGGCTCGACCCGCAGCATCGCCAGTTGGTGCCGCTCTCCCACAGGCACTGGTTGCCCGAGCGGGGCTGGCACGCCGACCACGAGCACGAGGCGCTGCAGACGCGCTCGCCGCACCGGTCGCAGCCGGTGTCGCGGGCGCCCGGGCTGCAGACGCCCTCGCCGGAGCACGACGACCACGAGGACCACGCGGACCAGCCGCACGAGTCGTTGCAGGTGCGCGACCGGCTCTGCTCACCGCAGTTGCCGCACGCCCGGTCCTGGGTCTCGCGCTGGCCGGGGGTGCACTCGCCGGCGTCGCCGCCGCAGGCGCCCCAGTCGCTCCAGGGCCCCCAGGTGCACGAGGCGCCGAGGCAGGTGCGCGAGCGGGTGCGCTCGCCGGTGCCACAGGTGCCGCAGGACTCGGACTGGGACTCCGTCTCGCCGGGTTCGCAGGCCTCGACGTCGGCGACCGAGCAGGCGCCCCAGTCGCTCCAGGGCCCCCACGTGCGGGTGGCACCGAGGCAGGTGCGGGTGCGGGTGCGCTCGCCGGTGTCGCAGGGCCCGCAGGTCTCGGTCTCGGACTCGATGTCGCCGGGGGTGCAGGCGCTGCCTGCGTCGCCGGACCCGGTGTCGCCGCCGCTGGCGTCCATGCCGGCGTCGGGCAGCCCGCCGCACTCGGACCAGGCCGTCCACTCGCCCCAGGTGCACAGGTCGGGCTCGCAGGCGCGCGAGCGCACCCGGTTTGTGCCGTCGCCGCAGGGGTCTTCTTCCTGATCGATGTCGCCGGGGCCGCAGTTCGCCTCCGTCGCGCACGGGCCCCACGCGCCCCAGGTGCTCCACAGGCACGTGTCGGTGCAGACGCGGGTGCGCGAGTACACGCCTTCGCCGCACTGCCCACACGCGCCGTCGCCCCGCTGCACCGCGCCGGGTGCGCACACGCCGGACCCGCCGCACGAGAGCGCCGGGTCGGGGCGGCAGGCATTTCGCCCATCGGGTACGGCCTCGCACAGGTAGCCGGGCTCGATGCACGAACCGTCGCAGAGGTCGGAGCAGAACCGGATCGTGCCGTCGCGGGTGGGGATGCACACGCCGCTGAGGCAGTCGGTGTCTTCGTCGCAGAGGTCGCCGAAGATGCCGCCGCCGTCGACCGGGCCCGCGGCGTCGAGTCCGCCGCCGCCGGTGCCGTCGAACGTGCCGACGTCGTCGCGGGTCTCGTCGTCCACGCACGCGCCGTTCACGCACCGGCCCGGGCACTCGTCGTCGCTGAAGCACGACAACTGGACGTTCTCGGACTTCGCGCAGCCGGCAAGCAGCGCCAGCGGCAGTGCGACGAGCAGGATGGAGCGAGCAGCGAACGGCAGCACGGATCGACTCGGGTGCGGGGGCACGGACGCTGAGCCTGCCTGGGATCGCCGCCGGCGGCAAGTCCGCGCCGCTGCATGGACCTTCGCCGCGCCGGGTGGCACCCTCCATGCACTGCGCCCTCGAGGCACTGCGCCCTCAAGGCACTGCACCCTCAAGGCACTGCACCCTCGCGCGAGTGGATCGTGAAGAGCTGGACCGACACGCTGGCAACCCTCGCATGGCTCGGGCCGTGGGCGTCGGACGCCCGGCGCCCCCGTGCGCCGCGGCGCACCACGCTGCGCGTCCCCCTCGACGACGAGCGGACCGGGCAGGCGTGGGTGTACCACCCGAAAGGGCGCCCAACGCGCGCGGTCTTTGTCGTCGGGGGCGTGCACTACGACGGGCCGACGGACCCGCGGCTCGACCGGCTGTGTCGAATCTTCGCGAACGCCGGCGCCATCGTGTGCGCGCCGTTCATCGACGACTACATGCAGCTGCAGGTCACGCCGCGCGCGGTCGAGGACGTGCGCGCCGTGTTCGATGCGTTTGTTGCCGGCCCTCTCGTGCCCGACGGGGTCGACCCGGGGGTGTTCTCGATCTCGTTCGGCGCGCTGCCGGCGCTGCGGGTGGCGACGGATCCGGGGCGCGCGGAGCGGGTGTCCGGCGTGGTGCTCTTCGGGGGGTATCGCGACTTCGAGCGCGCGTTCCGGTACGCGCTGTGCGGCGAGCTGGACGGCGCGATCGTGCACGACAACGACCCGCTCAACCGCCCGGTGCTCTTTCAGACGCTGTTGCACCTCATGGACGCCGAGCCCGTCGACGAGGTCCGCCTGCGTCGGGCCTGGCGGCGGTTCGCGATCCGCACGTGGGGGCGGGACACGATGAAGCGGGACGGGCGGCACATCCCCGTTGCCGAGTCGCTGACGGGCGAGGTGCATCCGGACGACGTGCGGCTCTACCTGCTCGGCTGCGGCGTTGGCGAAGGCGGCACGAAGCTCTGCGTGGACGCCCTCGAACGGATGGATACCGCCTGGCTGGATCCGGTCACCGACGCTGGCCGCATCCGCTGCCCGGTGCACATCATTCACGGGCGCGACGACGACGTGATCCCGTGGTCCGAGGCGCACGCGCTGCAGGCGGCGCTCGCGCCGCACACCGACGTCACCGTGTCGATCACCGGGCTGTACGGGCACACCGGCGCCGGCGGTCGCCCCGGCCCGGCCGACGTGGCTCGCGAGGTCGCGACGATGCTCGGGATGGTCGGGACGCTGTCGAACCTCGGTAGGCCGGACTGATCCGGCTCAGCCCTCTTCGACCGCTTCGCAGAAGATCGGCGGTGACGTGGCACGAGCGTCGCCCGCGATGAGCGTGCAGAAGAGCGTCGAGTCCTCGGTCGCCTCGCCGTTGCAGCGCACCGTCACGTCCGCGCGGCCGACCGTGTCGGTCTGCACCGACCCGAACGGCTCGCCGGTCGAGCCGACGACGACGTCCTGGCCACCACCGTCGTCGACACAGGTCACGGTGATCGTGGTGCCGAGCTCCGCGGCGCTGCCGTCGCGGTGCAACGCGGTCACGAGCAGAGTGGCGAGCTCGGTCCCGTCGGCCGCGATGCGCGGGTCGTCGACACGGATCTCGATCTCGAGGGGCCCGGCGCCGTCGTCCCCGCAGCCGGCGAGGGCAATCGGGGTGGCGAGCAGGGCGAGGGTGAGGGCCGAGGCGCGACGAAGCATGACGGTCGGGGGCACGGGTCCGCGGGCACGGATGTTCAATAGTGTCCCAGGGACCCTTCGCGCAACACCGCTCGGATCGCGACACGGATCGCGAGCACGGCCAGGACAACGACGACCCCACCGACGATGGCGAGGCGGATGAGGGGTTCGGTGACGTCGGACCAGGGCGCCCCGTAGAGCGCCGCACGCATCGCGTCGAGGGCAGGGGCGATCGGCAACCAGCCGCCGGGTACGTCGAGCCAGGCGGGCAGGGCACTGCGTGGCACGAACGTGCCGCCGAAGAGCAGGGTGGCGATCGTGACGGCCCGCGTGAGGGGCTCGCCCTGCTTGAACACGAGCACGCCGGCGGCGGCGACGAGGCCGAGCGCGGCGAACACGGCCCCGGCGAGGATGGCGATCCCGAAGGCGGCCATCGCGCGGACGGGCTCCACCGCTGTGCCCGTGACGAGGTGCACACCGCCGACGAGCGCGGCGCCCTGCACGAGGGACCACGTCAGGTCGAACGCCGGCGCACCGCAGAGGAAGGCCCACACGGGGGTGCGGGTCATCGCGCCGGCTTCGAGCACGCCGTGCAGCTGAAAATGACGCACGCGGGTACGAAAGAGCGTCATCGTCGACGTGAACACCTGCAGCATCGCGAAGCCGGTGACGGCGAACACGAAGTACGAAGGGCCGAGGGCGTGCTCGGTCGTGTCGACGTCGACGAGGGTGCCGGCAAAGCCGAGCAGCACGACGACCGTGCCCAGCGAGAGCAGGCGGTCGACGATCTGCATCGGATACGACGCGAACTCGAGCGCACCCACGTAGAGGAAGGCGCGAAACGAACCGACGAGCGCGCGCAGCGGCGACAGGCGGTTCATCGTGTGGCCTCGGCGCGTTCGGCGAAGGTCCGCCGCGCCTCGTCGGCGACGTCGTCCCATGCGCCTTCGCGAACGATCCGCCCGTCGACGAGCAGGGCGACGCGGTCGCAGAGGGTGGCGAGCTCTTCGAGGTCGTGGGACGCGAAGAGCACGCCTGCGCCGGCGTCGACGCGCTCGCGGACCGCTTCGTGAAAGCGGTCCCGTAGCCCGGGGTCGAGCCCGGACGAAGCCTCGTCCATGAGCAGCAGCGGCGGGTCGGTGAGCAGCGCGCGTGCGAAACACAGCCGCTGCTTCATGCCGGACGAATAAAAGCGGTACGGGCGGTCGGCGACATCGAGGAGCCGCGCCGACCCGAGGGCGGACTCGATGCGGCCCTTCGGATCGTCGACGTGCTCCAGCAGCGCGTAGAGCATCAGGTTCTGGCGCCCCGAGAGGCGCAGATTGAACGAGCGGTCGTCGCGTACGACCCACCCGATCTGACCGCGGAGCCCGGACGCGGGCACCGACGGATCCTCGCCCAGGGCCCGCGCTGTGCCGCCGGACGGGCGGAGCAGGCCCGCGCAACAACGCAAAAGCGTCGACTTGCCCGAGCCGTTGGGGCCGAGCAGGCCGACGAGTTCACCGCGCCGAACGCGGAGTGAAATCCCCCGAAGGGCTTCGACCGACCGACGGCCCCGCAGGGTCGTCCGTACGTAGGTGTGCGAGAGGTCGTCGAGTTGGAGTGCGATGTCGTTCGACATGCAGGTCGCCGCCCCTCGCGGCCCGGAGGTCAGGGCGAGACGATCGTGCTCGACGAGCCCGAGAAGAGCGTGACCTTGCGGACGGCAACCTTGCGCTTCATCTCCGGGCGCTGCCAGGCGGCGCGGGACTTCGCTTCGGTGCGGGTGTCCGCAGTGCCGTTACGCTCGAGGAGGGCCGACGTGTCAGTCTTGCTCATTTCCAATCTCCTCCCGGGTGACCGGGCGGTCAGGTCGTAGTTCGAGGGGATAGTCCGATTCTCGCTCCACAGGGCTAGCAAGTTGGATGCCATGCCCGTCCAGGTCAAACGATCCGCCAAGATCGTGCCGTGCCCATGGCCGTTCTCGCACAAAGCGGCAGTTTGCGGGTGAAGAATCGGAAGGAAAGCGCGGACGCCAGGTGACGCATCCTGTCACTGGTAGGTCCATGTGCGCGCAATTTGTCACCTGTGGGCCGGGGGCGACGACGTGTGCATGCGCGCCCCGCGTGGATCGAGTACCGTTCGTGCGATGACCACTGCCGATCCCAGCCTTCTGCTCGAAACCGCCACCCGCGCGTCGGACGCGCCGGTCGCTCCGGGCGCGGTCTCGGGCGACGACCTCGCGCGTGCGGGCGCGCTCGCGCTCGGATCCCGTCTGGCCGGGCGCATCCTCGTCGCGCCGTCGGATCACGCGCCCGAGCTCGTCGAGCAGGCGATCGCGCTGCGGATGGACGCCGAAGCCCACACGGCCTGGCTGCGCGCCGATCTGGGTGTGCTCGTGGGGGCGCTCGAGGACGCCGGAGTCCGCTCGATCGTGTTGAAGGGTGGGGCGCTCGTCGCGGGCTGGCTCGACCGCCCGGCGGACCGGCACCTCGATGACATCGACCTGTGGGTGCACCCCGATGACGTCGCCCACGCCGAGTCCATCTGCGACGACATCGGCTGGGCGTGGTCGAGCGTCGCCCACCGGCTCGGCGTCGATGGCCGTCCCCTCGGCGAGCACGGGCGCGCGACGCACCATGCGCTGGCGCCGCGCACCTCGCCGAACGGCACCTCGCTCGACCTGCACCGCCATCTGCCCGGCCGGTCGGCGACCGCGGCGCACGACTTCGAGCGTTGGTGGCGGCGGGCCGGGCGCGCCGACGTGGACGGCGTCGCCGTGCCCGTGCCGCACGCTGACGACCTGCTGTGGCACCTCTGTGACCACGTCATCCGGCATCATCTCGCCCAGCCGCGCTTCGTGCTGCGCCACCTCGCGGATCTCACCGACCTCGGCGCGGGGGATGAGCGCCGCGCGGACATGGACCGGTGCGCAGCGACGCCCACCGGACGCACCGTCATCGGGGCGTCTCTCGCCCTGTGGGACGCGGCGCAGGGACGCGGTGGGGTGCCGCGCTGGATCACGGACCTGCTGCTGGCTCCGGACCCGCAGGTCGAGCAGGCGATCGACGTCGCGCTCTTCGCCGGCCGCATGGTCGGCCGTGTGGCGTGGGACGCCGTGGCTCGCCCGGGCATGCTCGCGCGGAAGATCGTGCCCACCGACGCGTGGATGCGGCAGGAGTACGGCGTCACCGGTGGACGCGTCGCCCTGTGGCGGGCCCGCGTGCGTCGGCTGGCCCTCGCGCCGATCGAGCCGTTCATCGGCGACGGGGGCGACTCGTGAAGGTGGCCCTGGCCGGCCTCGTGATCCAGGCGACCGCGCCGGACGCGCTCGCGGCGGCGGTGCTGCCGCTCTTCGAGGCGTGCGAGGACGCGCCCGATGGTGCGGCGGCGGACCTCACGATCGCGGCGCGCCCCCAGGATGCGCGCGTGGCGCGGCCCGACGAACGGTCGCTCTTCTATGCGTCCGAGTGGCACGCCCACGCGACCGAGGGCGGATGGGCGCTCTTCGATGGCGCCAGTCGGATCGGCGTCGACAGGGATGGCGCACGGATCGACGTCGCGCTGCACCCGGACTCGATGGGCGACATGGACGCCGTGCGGGTGGTCGCCGTCATGGCCGCGCTGCTGCTCGCGCTGCGTCGGCACGGGCTCTATCACCTGCACGGTGGCTGCGTGCGGCGCGCCGACGGGGTGACGGTGCTCGTGGCCGGGGACTCCGGGCACGGCAAGTCGACGACCACCCTGGCGTTGCTCGAACCCGGCGCTCGGATCGTCGGCGACGACACGCTCCTGCTGCGCGCGACGGCGTCCGGCGTCGAGATCCACGGCGTGCCGCGCTGGTTTCACGTCACCGAGAACACGTGGCGCGCCTTCGACTGGCTCGCCGACGCCGAGGTCCCCGACCGTCGCACCGTGCTCGGTAAGCGGTGCATCGACCCTCGGCGACTGTCCCGGGGCGAGCTCGTCGATCACGTGCCGTGGTCGGCGCCGGCGCTGCTCCTGCTGCCACGGGTCGACGCGACGCAACCGACGGAGTGGCAGCCTCTCGACGCGGCGGACGCCTTCGGTGCGCTGCTCGTGGCGAGCGCATGGGTCGTCGTCGACGACATCCCGGGGCGTGAGGCGCACCTCGAGCTGCTCGGGGCACTCACCCGCGTCGCCGTCGCCGTCGACGGCCGCATGGGGCCGGACGCGCTGCGCGATCCCGCCGTCCTGCCGGCGTGGATCCGGCGCGTCCTCGTCGATCAGCCCTGATCGTCGGCGCGCTTCGCCACGCCCTCGGTGACGAAGGTCTCGAGCAGGGCCTCGATGTCGGCCCGCGCGTCGTCTTCGTCGACTTCGAAGTTGGCCACGGTCGCCGCGACGAGGCGATCGAGGGTCCAGCGGTCGTCCGTCGTCAAGAGGCGCCAGACGTGCACGGCGGTCGGGTTCAGCGTGAAGTAGAACCGCGTGTCCATGTCGAGCAGCACACCGCTGCCGTCGCCCAGCTCAGTGAGGTGGGTGCGCGGGTTGCGGCTCCAGGTGGTCGTCATCGGTCGGGCTCCTCGGGGTGACGCCAGGTCACCCGGTAGTCGGTGGGCTCACGCTCCAGAATGGGCACGCCGTCGAGCTCGAGCCAGGCGTGCGCCTGGAGCACGTCGTGCGACTCGCGTACCCCCATCACGAACACGACCGGGAGTCCACGGCGACGTGCCATGACGTACCGGGCGAGGGCGCGCGGCAGGCAGGTTGTTCGGGTGGGCCACCACCGCCGCAACACCGGGTCGGTGATCCGGTCGAGGTCGTCGAGGGTGCCGTGGCGGGCGCCTCCGATCCGGTCGTCGGCGGCACGCATCCAGCCGTCGACCGGCAGGCGGTCGATCCAGAGCTTGGCGAGGCCGCGCAGGGCGATCGCCTCGCACACGAGGGCCGCGTCGCCGCGCGCGCGATGGGCACAGGCGCGGATCACGCGGAGTCGTCCTTCGGCGCGCCGACGCCGGCGTCGTGGTGGCTTGCCTTGTAGCCGGGCGTCCACGCCCCGCGCCACCGCTCGCGTCCAGCGGACGGGCCCTCGGCGCCGTCGCCCGCCCAGTGCGGCTTGCCGTGCGCCTTCATGCACCAGTTGCAGGGGAAGGCGTCCCACCCCTCGGTCTTGCCGGCGGCGATGTCCCGCACCCGCCACCGCTGGGTCTCGGCGACGATGTCGAGCATGCGGGACCACGCGTCGACGAGATCGGTGTCACGCAGGTCGGCGGCGACGTCGGTCGGCGGACCGTCCCCTGCGGTCGGGACGCCGGAGTGGTTGCAGCACAGGTTGAGCCGGCCCTGCACGTCCACGTGCAGCGGATCACCGGACCATGGCGCGCACGAGTGGAACGCCTTGTCGGACGGGAACCCGGCGGACCAGTCGATCGGCACGGCGAGCACGTCCTGCAGGCGCGCGAGCTGCCGGGCGACGCGCCGCCACGCGTCGGGCGAGAGGTACAGGTTGCGGTCGAGGAAGGTCCCTGTCGGGAAGGTCAGCCCGTACGAGACCTTGCTGGCGCCCAGCTGGGCGGCGAGCAACCCGAAGGCGTCGATCTGGTGCACGTTGCGCGCGTTGATCGCGATCTGCAGATAGAACGGCAGCTCGATCGCCGTGCACAGGGTCACGGCGCGCATGACGGTGTCCCACGAGCCGGGCCCGCGGATGCTGTCGTGCGTCTCGCGGTCGGCGCCGTCGAGGCTGATCGAGACCCGGGTCAGGGCGGCGAGGCGCTCGGGGCGCTTCTGCAGCGACTCGATCACGCGGTCGAAGCGCTCGGCGTTTGAGATCATGTGCCACGTGTAGCCCTCGTCGACGAGGGCATCGATCAGCGCCTCGAACTCGGGGTGCAGCGTCGGCTCGCCGCCGGTCAGGGCAGCATGGTCCGTCCCGAACGTGGCGCGCCCCTGCGCGAGGATGCGGCGAAAGAGATCGACGGGCAGATCGACCGCCTTCTGATCCGGATCACGGAGGCAGTGATCGCAGTTCAGCTGGCAGCGGTCCGTGATGTGAAACGCGATCCACGAGATGGTCATCGTTGGGCTCCGTCGTCCGGCCCCGCCCCGACGATGGGGTGGGGTGAACCGGGTTCGACACCGCGCCAGACGGGACGATGGGCGGGTACGGGTTCGGGGGACGCGTCCGAAGGTAGTGCGTGCAGCGGGCGGGCACCAGTCGTGCCGTGGTTCCGGAGGCCAATCGGTGCGCGCACGAACGGCATCGGCCCGATGCGATGAGCGCATCGGGCCGATGTTCGGTGCGGTCGAGCGGCGTGGGCCGCCCGGACCGACTACTCGAGGACGCTCAGGTCGATGTCCTCGTAGTGCACCGGCGAGACGCTCGGCGCCTGGTTGAGGACCTCGTCACGCGTCAGGCGACGGACGAGCTCGCAGCTGTCGGCGTCGACGAGGACCAGCTCGGTGCCGGTGTCGAAGCCGCGGCGGGTGAGCGCCATCTGGCTGCCATCCGCGAAGTACGACGGCAGGCCGTCCTCTTCGTTGCAGATGATCGACTCGGCGCCCGACGTGGTGTCGACGCTGACGAGGAACACCGAGCCCGAGCTGCGGGCGTAGACCATGTTGCTGCAGTCCGGCGTGAAGGTGATGCCACCGACGATGCTCGAGCCGCTGGTGATCGACACGGGCATGGAGCCGGCGGTGTCGGTCTCGAAGACGTCGAAGAGGCCGCCGAGGTTGCGGACGAAGGTGATCGTGTCGCCTTCGCACCACTTCGGGCCGGAGTCGCCGTTCGGGTTGGTGGTCAGCGCCTCGGTGTCGCCGGAGTCGATGTCGATGAGGAAGATGCTGTTCGCCGGGTCGCCGTCTTCGCGGCCTTCGACCACGAGCGAGGCGCTGTCGGGCGACCATGCCGGGTTCGCGACCGACACGAAGCCGGTGTCGAACGTCGTCACGGTACCGTCGCCGAGGTCGACGACGCGGAGGTTCAGCGAGGACTCGCCGGCGTCGGGGGCGTAGCCGATGTAGGCGAGCATCGAGCCGTCGGGCGAGAAGACCGGCGAGCGCGACAGGAGGTCGTCGTTCTCGTAGCGGGTCAGGCCCTCACCGTCGGCGCGGATGAAGTAGATGACGTCCAGGCCGTCTTCGACGTTCGTGAACGCGATCCACGGCGTGTAGTCTTCGGCGCAGGCGATGTCGGACTCGCAGTCCGGGTCGTCGCAGTCGGCGAGGGTGTCCTCGTCGTTGTCGATGCCGTCGTCGCAGATCTCCGGGTCGGGGCCGACGTCGACGCCGGTATCCGGATCGCCGGTGTCTTCGCCGGTGTCTTCGCCTGCGTCTTCACCGGTGTCTTCGCCGGCGTCTTCGCCGGTGTCTTCGCCGGTGTCTTCGCCGGTGTCTTCGCCGGTGTCCTCGCCGCCGGTGTCCTCGCCGCCGGTGTCTTCACCGCCGGTGTCTTCGCCGCCGGTGTCCTCGCCGCCGGTGTCTTCACCGGTGTCCATCCCGGTGTCCATGCCGGCGTCGGTCTCACCGCCGCCGGGGACGCAGATGCCGACGGCGGGCGAGCAGGTCTCGCCGGTCGGGCAGTCGGTCTCGGTGGCGCACGGGCAGAACGTGCCGGGCTCACAGGTCGAGCCGCCGCCGCCGCTGCCTTCGCCGCCGCCGCAAGCGGACAGGGCGAGGGAGAGCGACAGCACAGCGCCAGCGCGAGCGAGGTTCGTCGAAACGGTCGTCAACTTCATACGTGTCGAACTCCTGTCGTTCGCCGAACGACGCGCGGCAGTGGGCCGAGGATGGGCTCGATAGGGGGGGACTACGACCCCCACCCTATCGTTGTTTGTGGATTCGGGTCAATTCGCGCGTCGCACGAAGCGCGCCCCGCGGGCACTAGCGGAAGGTCGGCGAGAACGCGTAGTCGCCCTGGAACTGCAACCCGATGATCAGGTTCGGCTCTTCTTCGGACACGACGACGGTCAGGACGCCGCCTTCCATGGCGTTCGTCCGGATCTCGGCGTCGATGCGGGTGCGGGTCGTCGAGTCCATGAGGCGGACGAACTCGTACGACGTGCGCGTGGTCGCGAAGTAGCGCAGCTGTTCGACGAAGACTTCGGCCCCGTGCTCGTCGAGGATCGCCGGATCGAGGCGTGGGGCCACGGCCTCCTCGGTGATCTCTTCGACGTCTGCGTTCACCATCTCGAGCGCCCACTGGGCCTGGGCGCCGGCCGGGGTGTCGGGGAACCCGTCCGTCGAGTTCTGCGTGATGAAGTAGTACGCCGCGGCGCCGATCCCGACGATGAAGAGCACAGCGAGCAGGCCGACGCGACGCGTGAGGACGTCGTCCTCGCGCTTGCTGCGCTTCTTCTTCGACTTCTTCTCGGCCTTGGCCGAGCGCTTCTGGTCCGCGGCGGCGCGCTTCGCCTCGACGGCGGCGCGGGCCTCCTCGGCGGCGGTGCGGGTCGAGCCCGTCGTCGTGGCGCGGCGCATGGACCCCGTTCGGGACCCTGCCGCAACCGGGGCGGCGGTGGTGGCGGCGGGGCGCTTCGTCGGTGGCTGCGTGGACCGGACGTCGGGGATCGCCGACAGGGCGGTCGTCGCCGGGGGGATCGTCTTGCGCTTCTCGGGGCCGGACATCGACGACCGCGGCGAGTCCACCGACTCGACGGCGCGAGACGAGCGGCGCATGCGGCCGGTCGAGGTGGCGTTGGACCCGGGCTTCACGTCCCGTAGGCCAGCGACCTCGGTGGGCAGGTACCACTTCTCGCCGCCGTCGAACGAGACCTCGATCCCCGTGTGGTCGTCACGGCGTCCGAGCCACGTCCGGACGGACGGACGATCGGGGAAGTCGTAGACCAGTCCGACGTTGCTGCGGGCCTTCCAGGGCTCGTTGGCCGGCCCGACGACGAACGTGCCCGAGGGGGTGTCGAGGGTCTCCTGCTCCGGCGGATCGGCCACGGGCGGGGCGGATCCGGTAGCCACGGCCGCGCTCGGGCCCGGCGTCACCTGTGCGTGGCGTCGCGGTGCGGGGGCTCGCTCGGTGGTTGGCGGGGGCGGGGTCGCGTCGCTGGCCGGCTCGGTGGTTGCGTCGGTCGCGTCCGCATCGTTATCGGCCGCCGCGTCGTCGCTTGCCGCAGCGTCACTCGTGGTGTCGTCGCTGGCTGGCGCGTCGTCGCTGGTCGCCGTGTCGTCGTCGCTGGCTGCCGCGTCGTCGTCGACCATGGCGCCTTCGGTCGAGCTCGCGATCGCGGACTGGGGCGGCGGCGTGGCGTCGTCGTCGACCTCTTCGGCCGCAGCGCCCTCGGCCTCGCTGGCGGCGGTTTCAGCGGCAGCGCGGGCTTCGGCCTGTCGCTTCGCGATGGCCTCGCGGTGCGCACGTAGCGAGTCCTCGTCGACGGACACCTGGCTGCCGGTCTCCCGCGCGTTCGGGATGAGCGCCGAGTTCTCGGTGGTGGTGACGAGGTTGGCGCCGTCCGGGCCGCCGACGAAGAACACGAACGAGCACGACGGGCACCGGATGTTCGCACCGGACGCCGGGATCTTTCCTGCGGGCAGCTTGCCCACGGTCGCGCAGCTCGGGCACTTGACCTTCATATCGACACGCTGGTGGCTTTGCGGGGATTCCTACCCTCCGTTGAACCACACACCGGGCCGGCTGGCAAAGCCCCTGCGTATCGATGTCGCCGGGTCCGGGCCCCCGCAGTTGCGTCGACGGCGGTGGCGCACGACAGTGGACCCGCGCGGTGCCGTCGCATCGCGCCGACGCGTGCGGAGCGGATCAGCGTGAACGACCACTGCGGTGTGTGTGGGTGGCCCCTCGACGGGCCGGCGTGCGGGGCCTGCGGTGCCCCTGCGGGGGCCGGCACGCCGGGCCAGGACCGGGTCGAACCGGTCGGCGGCGCGCCTCGGGTCGAGGACTATCCGTCGCTGTCCGACGCGTTCCGCGCGTGGCACGCCCGCGACTGGACGGGCATGGTGTCCGCGTGCCTGTCGACCCTCGGCGCGAAGGCACCGCCGGTGCACAACCCGGTCACCGGGTTCGGCTGGGCGTTCACGAAGGATTCGGCGGCGATCTACGTCTACTTCGATTCGACGGGCACCGTCATCTCGGTCGAGTCGCCGATGCTGCGGGTGCCCGCTCGGCACCGCGTCCCGATGCTCCGGTCGCTGCTCGAGTTGAACGGCTCGGGCCTTGGCGGTGCCCGGTTCTGCCTGCGCGACGATCTCGTCGTGCTGCGCTTCGTCGACCGGCTCGAGAACCTGAACCCGCCCAAGCTCGTCGGGGCGATCCTCGACGTCGCCCTGCGCGCCGACCGGTTCGACGATCTGTTGAGCGCCGCGTACGACGCCGAGATGGTCGGCCCGACCGCCCGGGCGCACGGGCTGCCGTTCCAGGCGATCGGTACTGCCCGTCGGTTGCAGGTGATCCGCGCGGACGCCGCCCCGGTGCGGGTCGACGTGGCCGAGGCGCCGCGGGTCCGCGGGCACTCGCCCGAGGCCCGATCGGGCTTCGAGCGGATGGTGCGCGCCGGGCTCGGGGAGTCCGACCGCCTGCGCACCGTACCGGCGAGCCGAGTGCCGCGCCTGCTGGTGCTGCGCGCGGTGCTCTACCTCGCGTGGTACGAGTACCGTGAGGGGCTGCCCGAGGCGACGCACGCGCTGCTGCGCGCCGGCGGCGACGCGCGGCGGACCCTCGTCGTCGATCCGGATCGAGCGCCGGACCCGGATCCGGCGCACGGCGCGATGGCCTCGGTGCTCGGGCGCCTCGGCTCGATCGAGCCCGGCCCCACCTGGGCGCCGGATCGGTTCGAGGACGCGTCGGTGGCCCGCACCTGGCTGCGGATCGCGCTCGACGCATTCGGCGACGGGCCGCCCGAGCTGTCGTGGCGGTACCCGGTCGCGCTGGGCATCGCCGCCGAGCTGCTCGTGCGGGGCGAGCTGCCGCCGGACCTGCGGCGGTACGTGCGCGACGGGCTCGCCGCGGCGCGCGCGTCCGGCCCGACGCCGACCTCGGTGGATACGCTGTCTGGACTGCTGCGGGGGCTGCAATGAGTGCTTCGAACACCGGCTGGCGCGCTGCGCTGCCGTCCGTCGTCGGCGTCCACCTCGGGCTCGGGCACGGGACGGGCTGGATCGCGAACGAGCACGGGCTCGTCGTCACGAACCTGCACGTCGTCGGGTTTCACGCGTCCGTCGAGCTTCGGCTCGGCGACGGCGCCTCGCACCGGGGGCGGGTCGTGTACGCCGACCTGCGCAACGACATCGCCTTCGTCGCGCCCCGTGCGCCGCTGGGCCCCGCGCCACTCGCGATCGGAGACGCACGCGCGCTC